>Ga0210005_1000012_pt1 | contig 177755 bp, 174 predicted proteins | sample CryGey02umfilter_3_FD_183961 | JGI IMG/M metagenome (GOLD analysis project Ga0210005, IMG submission 183961) | Groundwater microbial communities from aquifer in Utah, USA - Crystal Geyser 4/9/14 0.2 um filter (SPAdes) (version 3) | ecosystem: Environmental > Aquatic > Deep subsurface >... | reverse complement strand
CAAGGTTTTAAGCGAATTCTTCCATTTCCTTGCAATTTCAAACGCCCTTTTTTCAACAACACCAAACCGTAAACCACTCTCATTACTCACTTCGATGTGCTCATGGAGGGTTTTTCAGGGGGGACTATGTAGTGGTAGTGATGTTTCAGTTCAGGAAAAATATTCTCCCCTTTGTGAGAGCGCACTTTTGAGGCCTTCATCTCTTTGACAGAGGAGATCCTTCACGATGTTCAGGATGACGGTGTTGCTCTAATGCACTATTGAACTATTGCCCCATTGCACCATCATCCACCTCAACATCATTTCCCGGAATCAAATTTTATGCCTTGCGCTAACGGAAGTTCGTTTCCCCAGTTGAGCGTACAGGTCTGGCGGCGCATGTAGGTTTTCCAAGCATCAGAGCCAGACTCTCTTCCGCCGCCGGTGTCTTTTTCTCCGCCAAAGGCTCCGCCAATCTCAGCACCGCTGGTGCCAATGTTTACGTTTGCAATGCCGCAGTCTGAACCTTTGTGGCTTAAAAAAGCTTCGGCATGTGAAAAACTGTTGGTGAAAATGGCTGACGACAAACCTTGTGGCACATCATTTTGCAACGAAACGGCTTCATCAATCGAGTTTACTGGAGTGATATATAAAATGGGAGCGAAGGTTTCTTCTTGCATAATCTTCATATTTTTCTTTGCGTGAACAATGCATGGTTTTACATAGCATTCTCCCGGAAACTCTTTGCCATCCAGTGTTTCTCCTCCATATAGAATTTCTCCGCCTTCTTTTTTTATTTCAATCAACGCGTTTTGCATTTGTTTCACAGCGTCATTATCAATAAGCGGACCCATGAGATTTTTTTCATCAAGAGGATTTCCAATGCGAATGTGTGTATATGCCTTTTGCAATGCAGTAATAAATGGAGTCTCAATTTCTTTTTCCACATAGATGCGTCTGGTGGAAGTGCAGCGCTGGCCGCTTGTTCCCACGGCTCCAAACAAAGTTGCTCTCACCGCCATATCCAAGTTGGCATCTTTGGCAATGATGATGGCATTGTTGCCACCAAGCTCCAACAAAGATTTTCCAAGTCGCTTTGCAACTGCCTCGCCTACATGTCTTCCCATGCGTGTGGAGCCTGTTGCTGAAATAAGTGGAATGCGTTTATCGGCAATAAGGTTTTCGCCCACATCTTCGTTGTTGCCCACAATCATGGTGAACACGCCAGCGTGGCCATGTGCTTTCATCACTTTTTCTACGATGTTTTGCACAGCAATGGCGCAGAGTGGAGTTTTTTGTGATGGTTTCCAAATAACGGTGTCTCCGCAAACTGCTGCAATACAAGCGTTCCACGCCCATACCGCAACAGGAAAATTAAACGCAGTAATTACTCCAACTGGCCCAAGCGGATGCCACTGTTCATACATGCGATGCATCGGCCGCTCGCTGTGCATGGTGAGGCCATACAGTTGACGCGAAAGTCCGCAGGCAAAATCGCAAATGTCGATCATCTCTTGCACCTCGCCCAAACCTTCTTGCAGAATTTTTCCCATTTCTAATGTGACCAGTTGACCCAATGCTTGCTTGTGTTCACGAAGAGCATTCCCAATCTGGCGAACAATTTCTCCACGCTGAGGAGCGGGCAGCATGCGCCACTTGTGAAAAGCTGCAACGCTTTGTTCTGTGATGAGTTCTAAATCTTGTTTAGAACCTTGCTGCACATGAGCAATCAGCGATCCATCAATAGGAGTGTGAGCAACAAGTTCGCTGCCAGAAGGTTTTTGCAGCCAAGCATCTTGTGTGAAAACGCCAGAATTTTTTTCGTGAATGCCAAGTTGTTTTAGAAATGGATAGTTCATGGTAGCTCCGTTTGGTGCCTTCCCCCCCCCTCTTAGATTAAGAGGGGCCGGGGGAGTTATGCTCTTTGAGTATAAAAAACAATAACCCCACCTAACCTCCCCTTAATCAAAGGGGAGGGATTAAACAACTTCTCTAAATGCATCAGCTAAAATACTCAACGCCAAATCAATTTCTTTTTTCGTTACCGTAAGTGTTGGGCGAAAACGGAGTGATCGTTCTCCGCATGGCAAAATAATCATGCCTTTTTCGTAACATTTTTCGCGCACTTTGTTTCGCATTTCTGTTGTTTCAAAATCAATGGCGCACATTAAGCCCAAGCCGCGTGAGTTGCTTAAAAAACTATGCTGGTGTTCCAAAGTGTGAAGAGATTGCAAAAGATGTGCTCCAAGTTTTTCAGCATTCTTCAAAAGTTTATCACGATGAATCACTTCAAGTATTTTTGTAACACGAACGATGTCAATGAGGTTGCCACCAAAGGTAGAGTTGATGCGGCTTTCCTCAGAGAACACATGTTTTTCTACTTCATGCAGTTTTGTTCCGCCCAAAATGCCACACACTTGAGATTTTTTCCCAAAGGATAAAATATCCGGCTCAATTCCATAATGTTGATATGCCCAAAATTTTCCGGTGATGCCAAAGCCTGTTTGTACTTCATCAAAAATGAGCATGATGTCATGTTCATCACAGATGTTCCGTAAAGCCTGAAAAAATTCTTTTCGAAATTGTCTATCTCCGCCTTCACCTTGAATGGGCTCGATGAGAATGCAAGCAATGTCATCAGGGTTATCGGCAATGGCTTTTCCAATTTGGGCCAAGGCTTCCATTTCTGCAGCTTCAACAGTTTTTAGGTTTTGCTGCAACGGGAAGTGTATGGCAGGTGAAGAAATGCGCGGCCAGTCGAACTTTGGAAAGTACATGTGTTTGCGAGGATCGGCGGTGTTGGTGAGTGAAAGCGTATAGCCACTTCGTCCGTGAAAAGCTTTTTCGAAGTGAATCACTTTGTGTCCGCGTTCGGTTTTGATTCCCTTTGCAAAATTTTTTCGCACTTTCCAATCGAAGGCAGCTTTCAGTGCGTTTTCAACAGCAAGTGCGCCACCGGAAATAAAAAACAGATGTGGCAAGTGTTTTGGAATGGCATGTTTCGAAAAAGCTTCAACACATTCTGCAAGTTGAAGTGTGTAGATATCTGAGTTGGAAACCTTTATTACCGCTGCATCAGCGAGCTTTTTCTTAAATGATTTACTGCAAAGATCGGGGTGATTAAAACCTATGGGAAGTGATGCAAAAAAACTAAACATGTCCAAAAACTTTTTGCCGCTTTTAAGATCGTGAAGCCAAACTCCTTTGCTCTTTTTTAAATCCATCACGATGTCAAAGCCATCAACAAGCAAATGCTTGCGTAAAATCTTATGCACATTTTGAGCTGTTATTTTCATAAACGCTCCTATTTCGTTACCGATACGCTTCCAAGCCGGTGATTTTTTCACCGATTATTAACGTGTGCATTTCGTGTGTGCCTTCATACGTGTAAACACTTTCAATGTTCATCATGTGACGCATCACTGGATACTCGTCCAAAATGCCGTTGGCGCCTAAGATGCTGCGCGCTTCGCGGGCAATGTCGCGCGCGATGGCAACGTTGTTCATTTTTCCCATCGAAATGTGATGAAACTTTGCTTTGTCTTGTTCTTTCAATCTTCCAAGTTGAAGAGCAAGCAGCTGGCCTTTTGAAATTTCGGTAATCATGTGCGTGAGTTTTTGCTGGGTTAGCTGAAAAGCCGCAATAGGCTTATCAAACTGAATGCGAGTTTTTGCATACTCAAGTGCACATTCGTAACATGCCATGGCTGCACCCAGTGCGCCCCAAGCAATTCCGTAGCGCGCTTGACTGAGACACATCAGCGGAGACTTAAGCCCAGCAGTGTTTGGAAGGCGATTAGCTTCGGGTACTTCTACATCTTGAAGCACAAGTTCTGAAGTAATGGAGGCGCGAAGTGAAAGTTTGCCGTGCATTTCGGGAGCAGAAAAACCCTTCATGCCTTTTTCGATGATGAAGCCTTGTACCACGCCGGCTTCATCTTTGGCCCACACGATGGCGATGTCTGCCAGGCTTCCGCTGGTGATCCACATTTTTGCGCCGCTAACAATCCAAGCATTTCCTTTTTTTCGACACTTGGTTTGCATGCCGCCAGGGTTAGAACCGAAGTCGGGTTCGGTAAGGCCAAAGCAACCAATTTTTTCGCCGGATGCCAAAAGGGGAAGCCACTTCATTTTTTGCTCTTCGCTGCCAAAAGCAAAAAGAGGATACATCACCAATGCACCTTGGACCGAACAGAAGCTGCGAATTCCGGAATCGCCGCGTTCCAATTCTTGCATGAGCAGGCCATAGGCAACTGCTCCTAAACCGGCACAACCGTATTTTTCTGGTAAATTTGAACCTAAAAAACCAAGATTTCCCATTTTTTTGACTAATTCTTGAGGAAAAGTAGCATTTTGGTGATGTTTTTCGATGATTGGCAGCACTTCTTCTACGACAAAGTCGCGAGCCATGCCTTGAATCATCCGCTCTTGGTCGGATAAAAACGGCCCAATTTCCATATAATCAGGGCAGGTGAGGATACTCATGAACTTCCCCCTGTTCTTAAACTCGAAAAGAAGCCCAAAACGAGCTTCTTCGGCAAAGAACTTCAGTATTATGAACTATTTAGCGTTCTTTTTCAAGGACGGGAAGAAAAGTTATTTCTTTGCCTTTTTTGAGGGATGTGGGATAAAGCGGCGCTTTGTGACGAGGAGATGAGCTAAAGGAAGAAAGTTCAAGTTATGTATCGCAAGTTAAATTTAGACCGAGATAAAGTAGATCGTTGCCGAAAGGCCGCGTCGCGCGTTCTGGCGCCGGTTTTTCGCTATATTCAGCATCATTCTAGTGTTTCAATAGAGCGGGCAACCCTTGAAGCGCTTGGGTTTTCTGGTGAGAAGGATGGTGTCTCGGCCGCAGATCTTTTTGTTGCAGCACTTTCCCGAGATCAGCTTCGTTTTGGGGCTGCCAACTGGATGCTCTCGGCAAGTTTGCGGATGAAGGTTTCGGTTCCAGAGTTGGCCAAGTTGTTTTTGGCTGGTAAGTTGGATGTGAAAAAAATCTCACGCTATCCAGTACAAGAATTGAAGCCACATGGTGAGCGGCTTTTGCGAGAAACGCTTGAAACATTGCGTTTGCAACGTCGTTATCGCGAACAGTTGCGGCTGGCGTTTCCCATCGGAAAATTTCCTCATCTTCAATATGAACTGTCTGAGCTGGCTTCGGAAGGTTGTGAACTAGAATGTAAAGAAGCGGCGAGTCTTGGTGCGCACATTTTTTCAATACCGATACAAAAAGGACAACCGTCACTTGCTTCTCTGCAGATGCAAAGTAAAGTAACGGCTTCCAGTTCATGGCTTAAAGCGTTTCGTAAGTTTTTGGATGAGGAAGGTGAGCGGCGACAAAAGTATTTTCGTTTGTGTGTTGATCCGAGTTCGTTGTGCGTTCCAGAATTTAGCTTGTTGTCTGCGCAGCTTGGTGTTGATGTGCAAGTGTTGGATCCATTTTATGCTGCGGAGCAGGGTGGTTTGTGCCTGAAGCGTACTTTGATTGATGCCTCGTTTTCGGCAAAACTTTTAACTCTTGCTGGCATTCACCTTTCCAGTAAAGGCGATAGGCTTTTTCTATCGCAGGCAAGTTCCTCGCGGCTTACTTCGCAAGTATTTGTGTTTCATGTTTTGCACGAGCTTTTTTTTCAAGAGGCTGGCGTTGAAGCTGATGCTATCTCAGTTTCCCATCGTTTGCATCTTGATGTGGACGAAGAAGATTCAAGCTTGCAAGAGATTGCGCATGCGCAAGTATTGCGCGAATTTTTTCCGCGCAGCCCAGTGTTATATTTTCCTCCACACAAAAATGAGTCCAAGCTTGGCGATTGGACTTTAGCGCTTTATCATCTCATTGCACTTTTGAGTGAACAAAGTGTGCATGTGCTTGGAGGAAAAAACGATTTGCTTGCCGAAAGATTGCTTTCACTGAAGCAAGCAAATGTTTTGTTGAAGAGCGCAAAAAGTATTGGCGATGAACTTTCGTTAAACACCAACGGAAAAATTGCACGAAGATCTCACATGCTGCTTGAGAATACATTGAAGCTTTTAGAAAAACTTGAACGCGAAGGTTTTTTTGAAGGCTTGCAGTCTGAGAAAATTTTCTCCAATGCCATTTCTCAACAATCTGCAGTTGGCAATGATGGCATTTTTCAAAAAGAACGAACTTACTATAATCCATTAATGGAAACGCTTTCTCAAGATCAAGCGAGTTTAGAAAAATAAAATGATATTACGATCAAAAAAAATAGCACCATGCGGGAAAGCTAGTGAAGACGGGCTTGTTACGCTTTCGCTTACGTTTTCTTTGGCTGCAGATGAAGAATCGGTGAGACAAGTGGTTGCTTTTGTGCGTGATCACAAGTTTTCAGATGTAGCATTGCTTCGCATGGAAATTATTGGTGAAGAACTTACGCGCTTTGTGCTGACAGCAAAAACAAAGCTGATGTTAAAAGTAAAAGAAACTTCCAAACAGAAAAATGCAGTGTCACAAAACGTGAAAACATATGCATCATTATTAGAGTATGCAAAAACAGCACCTGATGTACCTCGTATACGAGGGCAAAAAAGGAAAGCTGTAGAACAAGTAAAGCCTGAAGAACAAACGGTGACAGCAGAAACACAAAAAACTAACGTTAAACCAAAAAAGAAATATCGAAGAAGAAAAAAGAGAGCACCACGAAAAGAAACTGAATAAGGAGTGAACAATATGGCTGGTATTGGAATTGTTTTAAATCCACATTCAAAAAGTAACAAAAAAAATCCTGAGCGCGCAAAACGCTTGGGATTTATTGTTGGCGATAAAGGTTCATGTCATGAAACTCAAAGCATTGAAGATGTTGCGCGTTTAGCTCATGAGTTTAAGCGACGGGAGATTGAGATTTTAGGCATCTCTGGAGGCGATGGAACTTTGTATGCAACGCTTTCCACGTTTGTGCAAGTGTATGGAGAAACACCACTTCCAAAAATTGCCTTTCTTCGTGGCGGAACCATGAACAACACGGCTAATACGCTTGGCATTTGGGGAAGCCCAGAAAAAATTCTTTCCGATGTGATTGTGAAATATCATGAGGGAAAAGAATTTCAGATGACGCAACGAAATTTATTGTGCATCAATAAAAAGTTTTACGGCTTTGTGTTTGGAATGGGAATTGTTTCTCGATTTTTGAGAGCGTATGAAAAACGTCCAGGTTCTGTAGCTGCGGTTCTGCTCTTATTGAAATATGTATTTGGAGTTTTGCTTAATACGCACGAAGCGAAAAAACTGTGTGAATTGTTTGAAGCAAAAATTACGTGTGATGAAAAAGTTCTGCCTCTGAAAAAATATAATTTTCTTTTTGCAGGAACCATTGAAAGTTTAGCACTTGGCTTCCGGCCCTTGTACCAAGCGGCAAAACTGGAAGATGAATTTCAGATGAATGCTATTTCGGCTACGCCAAAAGAAATCTTAAAACTTTTCCCTCGTGCGCTATTGGGAAAACCATCGCCATACAATTATTGCATCGATCGCAATTGCAAAAAAATGGTTTTAGAATTTCCCGAAGCTATGGACTATACTATCGACGGCGATTTCCCAGAAGATCCGGTGAAAAAAATCGAAATCGAACTGGGCCCGCGTTTGGATTTGATTGTGGGTTAGTTTACAGTTCTCCACCATATTCGAAATATCTGGCAAGTTTATCGCGAGCTTCGTTGAGGTTTTGTGGATTGAGAATTCCCCTCTGTGTTTCAATTTGGTCATCTAATTCAGATTTGATTTCTAGAAGTTTCTGTTTTTTTGGCCCGTCTTCTAGAGTGTCTAAATAAGTATTCATGTCTTTAAGAATGCTGTTTATAAAGACAGCTCTTACTATTGCAATGGTGAGGGTTTTGTCATGTGTGGCATAAGGGAAAATATTTCCTTTTACAGGAACGTTTGGTACAGATTTAAAACGCGCATTCAATACAGTGTCTGCTTCGGCTTGATAAAATCCTAAAAGCGTTTCATCTACGCCATTCCATGTTCTTTGGCGCGAAAGGTTGTCCGTAAGTCTTTCGCTTCTGTTTGTTTCACGTAACACTTCATGAACGTGATTCATCTGCATGTTGATTTGCGAAAGTCTAAAAATGGCGAAAGCTAAGGCTTCATCATCAAGTTGTTGAGCTGATGTTGAGTTAAGCCCATCTTCTTGTGTAAGAAAGGCTGCAAATGCAGAGTAGACAGGTATTTCCAGATCAGGATAAGTTCTAGAAAGTCTGCTTCTGATTCCATGCGAAAGGTTAAATTCTGCGCTGAATCTACTCAAAAGTGCACCACGTTCTATTGTTTCGGCTACTTCCCAGCCAGCTTTAATGATGCCGTATTGTCCGTTGTACTTGTCTACTTCTAGCTGAACTTGGAGAGCATACTCATCAAAGTTAGAGCTGGAAGCTTCATCAAGCATGCTGTTTTGCTCGCCAATGTAGACGTTTGCATTTAGGTGACGGTCTGCGCGAAGCGCTGCTAAAAGAGAGAAGCGTTGTCGTGAAGTAGTCAGGTCTTGTAATTCCTGTTTAATGGTTTCAATCGCAGTGAGAGCAGCTTCAGTTTCTAAAATCCTTTTTGCAAGTTGAGCTGCCGAAAGATTTTCAGCCATTGCACTCTCGTAGTTATTGAGCTGCTCAACAGTGTCGTATGCTTTCCTGTAAAGTTCATGTTCAGCAATACCTTGTGGCCACACTTCAAGCATTTCTAAAAGGCGAAGTGTTGAAGCATCAGCCCACGTGCGCACTGCTTGAATTCCTTTTTCTGTGTGAAGAGCATTTTCTTGCTCGAGTTCCGAAAAAGCTTCAAGTTTTGAAATTTTTGTAAAGAGTGCATCACCGAGTTTTGTATGATCTTCCACTTTTGCAGGTCCTGATTGAATTTCCGGTTCATCAACTATTGTGTATCTTTGATGAGGAGAAGCTCTAAAGTTTTCTAAGTTTTGATGTGGAGTAAAAGTCCAGGTAATTTCTCCAAAGTTTTCATATTCACGAGTCTCTCTTTCTACTTTTGCTCTTAATGCAGCTTCGTTTTCTTTAAGTCTGTCATCTAAAAAGAGAGCAAGGCGAAAGTGCGATTTTTCTGGATTTCTTCCAATAATTTCGGAGCGTGCTGTAGCCTGCATTTGCAGATTTGCTCTTCTTATTTTTGAAGCGATATCGCTTGCAGTAGTATCAATCCCTTCGGCTGTGGTTGCTACAGATTTTACTTCCCAAATATCAGTGTTACCTTTTTCATCTACTACCAAGAAGTCAGCTCGTTTTTGAGTGGTGGAAATAGGAATGGAAATAATTTTATTTCCTTTGTCAGCCATGGTTTGGATGAAGCTAATTTCTGCTGTTGCTCCCCTAGAACTGCGCGCGCCCTGAAGATAGGCATCTCGGAGAATGGTGAAAAAATCAACTTCAGCTACAAGGCCGTGATATTTTTTTCTGAGGGCAGCTTGATACATTAAAAGGCCTGCTAAATTTTCGAGGCTCATTTTCCCAAGAGAAACTTCAAGGAGCAAACCAAAAAGTGAGGTGAGTTTACGTTTATTTACGGGACTATCGTTTTTCCACAATCTTGCAATTTCAAGACGTAAGGCATCAGAAATTATTTTTTGCTCAGCACTTACGCGTTCATCCTCAAGATTAAGAAAGGCAAGAACTTGTATAATGATAGTTTTTAGGGTTTCTCTGTTTCGATCAGAAAGACCAACTTCTCCAAATGAGTTACCAAATAAAAGATGATCGTGTTTCCACACTTCTGCAATTTCTTCGCCCACGTGATAAAACGCATAGCTTAGTGCGAGATCGCTGATGCCAAGTTTTGAGGCGAGTTCTTCAGCGTTGGTTCCAATCGTAAATGCATAAAAGTTTGAAGTGAGATAGTCGTTACGCTCGCGCGCAAGGCTTCTTTCCAGATATGTTGCAGTGATATCTTCCAAAGCAGAGACATCTGCAATCTGGTGCAACGAATAGCGAACACTCTTCTCAACATCAGATTCAAAACCTTCAGCATATGCACCGGAAAGATCTCTTACCTTTCCAATGGTTTTTCCTGCGTGGTGTTGAAGAGCAGCTTTTACTCTTTCAATGTCACTCACACTTGGGTCGAGATGAACCTCGGCTACATCGAGATAAACAAGTGAAAGCATGGGAGCTCGCGAATCTCCCAGTTCAACTTGACCAAATGACATGTAACCATCTTCTTCAGAAATGAGCATTTCTTCAGGTAAAGTGGCAAAAAGATACTGAACTTTTTCTCTCCAAGCTTCATATTTTTTTGGATTATATCTCCATGCGTTTTTAGCAACGGTGTTCCAACTTCCTGGAATGCGATCACGTTCGTAGCGCCACACCAACTTTCCTATACTTGCTCTTAAGCTGGTAGATGTTTCAGCATCTGGATTGTGAAAGAGGGCAACGAACGCATGGTCTCGCAAGGTTTCTTCAATGCTGGCTTTTTCGCCAGCAGCTCCACGTTTCACTCTTTTGCTGATTGCATTTGTGTATGTGGTGAATTTTGCATTCACTTCGCGCACTTTTGCTTTGAGCGCATTTGCACTTTGCACATCTTCAGCTGATGCAGCTATGTAAAGCAGAAGCGGGTACTTGGTCCAGATTTCGCTCTCACCGTCAGCGTCAGTTTCGTTGATAATCTCATTAAAGCGAGACATGCCTCCCATGGCTCCGATGTTTTCTAAAAGCTGTACACCTTTATCTGTTGCTACTGTTTCAAGTCCATCAAGCACGCGTTGTAAGCTTAAGCCATCGTAGCTCACTTCAGCTGCAGATATTCCAACTCTTGAAGCTGCAAATTGTACAGCTGCTGGAGTTGCTGACTCTAGTTTTGTGAGAGCCAAAAAAGTATCCGGAACATTTCCATTTTGGAAAGCTGATGAAGGAGTGAAGGCATCAGGTTTAAGAAAGATACTTGAGCCCAAAGCCAAGTTTGCGCCGGGTGTAACACCGAGAAGAGATCCACTGGAAATAGATCCCGCTGAAAAGGGTGGTATGGGAGCGCCGACGAGTAGACTCATACCTCTATTATCGGCAGATGTTGAGATTGGTTGCTTTGTTTAAGTTGTTGAAATACAAAAAGAAATAGAAATAGTCTTAGAATGTAAAGGTAAAGTTCTCTGTTAATGCAGGGTTGGAGAAGTGTTTTCTGTGTTAAAACCCTTCTATTCCATCAAGGACAAGAAGAGGGTTATCCATCTTAGGGTAAGCATCAGCTTCTAATTTTGCTTTTGCTTCGCCAACTTCCCCAGAGCTGCAAAGTGCCAAGGCAGCCTCATGATGTGCCATGAGTCTTCCGTTGTCTCCGCTGCCGTAAAGTTCTGTGTAAGCTTTTACCAAAGCAGGAAGAACATGTTCGAGTTTTTCGAAGTCGAAAGGATTGTCTGTGTTGCTGAAATCAACAACGCCAGCATCCACTAAAAGCTTCCACTGATAGCGTGCGCCTGTTGCATGAATTTCTGGTGGGTCCATATATAAGTTTCGGAGTAAACTCAGCAAATACAATGCCTGTGCGCCTCGCAAGTCGGCTTCATCAAAAGCGCCTTGTTCATGATACCACCACAAGCGGCTGGCACCCATGATGTCGGCTTTGCCTTCTTCAAATCCCATAACTAAGCGGATATTGTTTACAGCGTCAGCAATTGAGATGGGATCATCAAAACTTGGGATGGAAATTTTTGCATTTTGATCAACGCCATCATTGTGTGCAAGTTCATGTGCTAGCGTAAAAATAGTGTAGGCATTATCGGTGAGCATGCGTTCAAGTTTTGCAGCAAAGACTTCACCGAAAAGAGCTTTCGCCATTGGTAACGCTTGGTTTTCTACTCGCGACCTCATGATTTGAGCAAGTAAGACGAGACGGTTTTGGACATCTCCATTTGTCAAATTACCTTCATACAAATCTGCATTTGGTCGTGTGAAACCGGAAGCAACATAACTGGCTGAGTTGGCGTGACCAAAAGGAAATACAGCATTCACAATATCAATTTCAGGCCCGGGGCGAACGCCGGTGGGAAAGGGCGCCACTTCACCATTTGCTGTCCATAAAGCCACGAGGCGTTCATTTGCAGCTTCACGAAGCTGGAGCATTTTTTGGGCAATGGCAGCTTGTGCTTTACTTGGGCTATATCCAACAAGAGCAAAGTGAGAATATTTTACTCCAAAAGGATCGCCATATTTTGGTGCGTTTTCTCCTGGGCCAGCAGCAAAGCTGATGCGTGGATGATGCTGAGTTACCCATGCTACATCGGCATGCCTATCAGCAAAAAAATGTGCACCTCTTACAGCTTCGGCTCTGCCCGCAAGCATGTGTGCGAAGTCTGTGTGCGTGCTGAAGAGTTCTGCGGCAGCAAGATTAATTCTATCAGCCATCATTTTTCCAAGCAGTTCAAGATCTGGGTGAGAGCCTAAATGTGCAGGTTTGTACCAAACATCTTGATGGAGGAAGGCATCAGTATCACCTTCTCTTGCGGCGACAAGCATACTCATAGGCGCAAACACTTTTGCTTTAAGATCTGCACTGAGATTTTTTCGAAGAGCATTAATGTCAGCTTGAGTAAAATGATCCGGCCACCAAACACCGTTGGGAGTTCGATTTGCGCCTGGAAGTACAGCAGCTGCAACTTGGCTTGAATCATGTTGTGTTGGTTCAAGTGCACCCAAGTAGCCACGCATCCAGTAGTGTGCGATGGCTAACGGATTTCCTTCATCAACGATAGCTCGAAATTGTTCCACAAAATTTGGCTCAACCTGAAGGCGATGAAACACATCCATTAATGAAGCAGCGCCAAAGAGATGTTGAAGTGCCGGTCTGTCTGCAGCTTCAGCCTGTGAAAGATCAAAGTGAAAAACAGGACGGCCGCGTGTGGCAAGGTCTCTCGCTAAAAGTGAATTTCGGGAAGTTGTCCAATCAATGCCTCTTAATCCAGCTTTGGCGATATCATGTAAAGGAATTGGACGCTGATTTTCTTCGGCAAGAAAAGTGTTTAAGGCTGTTAGTCCAGGCTGAACACTAAAACGATGTTGCCCGCAAGTAAGGCTGCCACCACCATCAGTGCGAAGAACCATGGGAAGGCCAAGAAGGTGAAAAGGATGAGGGGCTAATAAGCTTGCAGTCACGTGCCAATCCTTTTTGCAAAGAGAAAAATGAAAATCAAACGCTGGCAAACGCAGGTATTTCAAGCGTTCGGAAGGGTTTAGAGAATTATGCTGATGAGGTCAATGTTTTCGTGAAGTTCTCATTCACTTTTTCTTCTGCGCTTCTTCATACCTCGCAAGCGTTCCTAAATCGCTCCAGAAACCGTGGTGAATATAGGCGCCAACAGGAATGTGTTGATCTATGGCCTTTTGGTAGCCATCGCGGATGAGACAAGATTTTGTTCCCGCTTTGGGAAGGAGCTTTAAAAGCTTTGGCCCCACAATTTGTACGCCGGTATACACATATTTTCCACTGCCAAAACTTTGTAGTTGATCATGATCTGCATCAACGGGAGTGAAGCTCCATTCGGGCTTTTGCGGAACAAGAACCATGGAAGAATCGAAACCATGTTCAAAATGCCAGTCGATAAAAGTGTTGATTTTGATATCGATGATGATGTCGCTGTTGAGGCATAGAACTGGTTCACTCTTCAGCAAGCTTGCAGCTTGTTTTATTCCGCCGCCAGTTCCTAAAATATTCGCTTCAGGTGAAAAGAGAATTTCAAAGGGCAAGTTTGTTTTGTGTTCGAGGTAGTCTTGAATCTGATTTCCCAAGTAATGCAAGTTCACAACCGTTTTTGAAATATTTGCTGCAACAAGTAACTGCAATGCCGCATCAATAATTTTTCCATCTCGAAATGGAAGCAATGGCTTGGGAGTCTTTTCTGTTAAGGGTTTGAGCCTGTTGCCAAAACCTGCGGCAAGTAAAATGGCTTGTGTGATTTTAGGGTTCATGAATCCAATACCTGCTTCCTTTTCGTTCACCTTCCATTTTGATGGTGTTGCTTTGTTTTAATCTTGTAAGAATTGCTTTTAAAGTTGCTCGATTTATTTTGCTTTGCCTTTCTAAAAAACCAATGCTTACAGGTTGGTGCTTTTGAATGAGTTCTAAAACAATATTTTCTTTTTTTGTAAGAGTGCCAGCAGAAATAGGAGTAGCTTTGTTTTGAAGATACTCAGTTTGTTTTTTAAGAGTTTTTAAAAAGTAAAAAAACCAAGGGTTGATATCAACATTTTTTGTAAAGCTCTCTTGGGTTTGTCGAAGCGCAACATAATATTGAGTTTTCGTGTCTTCAATAACTTTTTCATGGGAAGAGTACATGCAAAAGGTATATCCATGTTTAAGGAGACAAAGATCTGTAAGGAGCCTGCTGATTCGACCATTTCCATCTCGAAAAGGATGAATGGCAAGGAATTGCACAATGAATGCTGCGATGATTTCCAATGCTGAGTATTGCTTGTCAGAAATAAAGTTTTTAAAATTTTGCACTAAATTCAACATGGCAACTTCAGTTTGAGGACCTGGAGGTGTTGTTTCAAATACAATTTCTTGTGTACCAGTGCTGTGGTCAATTTTTACAACAGAGTTTGTAATGTTTTTATAAGCGCCTTTTTGATTGCGAGGAAAAAGATCTTCCGAGAGATATTGCATCATCATTTGATGAAGTGAACGAATTGTGTGTTCAGAAATTTCAAGTTCTTCGTAATGCTCCAAAATATATTCTTTACAATCAATATAGCCAGCCACTTCTGCTTCATCTCTACTTGTGATTTTTTGAATTTTTAAACCGTTGAGTCGTTCTTTAATTTCATCATCAGTGAGCGTTGACCCTTCGATACGAGTTGAAGCTCCAGCTGAAGTAATGATACTTGTTTTTTTGAGATCGGCATAGAAATCTGGGCTTAGGTGAGCTTGAAAATTCCAGTTTTCCTGAAAACGTTCAATGTGCTGAAGGAGGTTTAGTACTTCTGGGTTGAGCTTGCTGGTGAGGAGAATATCCATAAAATATACTATAAATTATGCCATATATTCTCGTCAAGCCATAAATTATACCAAAAAATATACCATAAACGCTTATTTCCACTCTGGAACATGCTGCTTCAACATTTTATATAAATCTGCATATTCTGGAAGTTGTTCCAATGCCCACTTGATATAGCCAAGAGAGCGCGGGATGTGCTGCAAGAAGCTGGGGTTGCCTTTTACTTGGTCGATGTACACGAAGCGGCCGGTGTCTTTCAGCTTTCGCTGCAAGGTGACCAGCAAGTATTCGCGTTTGATTTCAGCTTCGTTCCATTTTCTTGCTTGAGCAAAAGTGCTGATGAGTTTTTCCACCAGCGCATCCGAAAGGGTGATGTAGGAATCTCGCGTGAGAGCTACCAAATCGTAAACACGAGGACCCATCAATGCATCTTGAAAATCGATGAGCACGAGTTCGCCGTTACTTCGCACCATGAGGTTGCGGCTTTGAAAATCGCGATGCGTGAAAGTGTAAGGCGTTTTGATGATAGCTTCAGTAAGTTTTTTTGTTTGTGCGTGAAAAATATTTTTTGCTTCAGCCGAAACACGTACTCCGCGTGCTTCCAAAGCAAATTCCAAAAAGTGATCGCATTCCCATTGTAAAAGTTCAGCATCAAAAGATCGTTGCAGCGCATAGCAAGATGTGGCTTCACTTTGCTGTGTGTGCTCTTGCAGTGAAATTAAAAGCTGCAAGGCTTTTGCATACCACTTTTCACGTTCTTCTTCGTTTGCCCCTATCACATGCTGAAAAAGTTCGTCGCTTCCAATGTCTTCCAACAAGAGAAGAGATTGGTGATCGTTTGTAGCAAACACTTTGGGAACGGGAACATTGTGTGCTTCAAGAAAACGCTGCACATTTAAAAACGAAAGTTCATTTTTTACGCCAGCAAAGTTAGTAATTTCTTCCGAAGCCGAAGCTTTGCCCTCTGGCATTTTCATCACCACAAAGCTTTTGCCGTCTTCGGTAAAAAGACGATGATAGCTTCGGTATGAAGCATGCGCGTGGAGATCGGTAACAGATTTTAGTTGAGAGTTGATGCCAGCTTTGAGCAGCAGTTCAGTAAAGGCCTTGTGCATGAATTTCCTCACTCGTGAAGCGAGGCTTATAGGGTTTGTTGGAAGAGAAGGCAAGCGCTTGCGAGAAGTGATGCGTGATGGAGCAATAGGGGAATAGTGCAATAGTTCAATGGAACAATAGTGCGATAGGGAAAAGCTTGTCATCTTTGCATGTTGTTGGTGAAGCATGTTAAATAACGTTTAAAATCAAATGCTTAAAAAATAATAAACTATACTTGATAAACTATACTTTATAAAGTATGGTTTAGTCATGGCAATTCAACATCTCAAAAATATGAATATTCAACAGCTGCTTCAAGAGGGATATGAACTTCCCTTGGCGATGAAACATTATCCATCACGAGGACAAACTGCAGTTCAAAAATTGTATCAAACGAAAATAGGAAAACTTTTTCTCAAAGAAGTTTCAAAACGAAATCACGAAGAATGCAAAATTGATATAGTTTCAGGAACTTTAGCTGAACGTGAGTATTGGGCCTTTTTGTTGGCTCAAGAAATGAAACTAAATGTTCCCGAACTTATTTTGCTAAATGAGTCTACAACAGTTCAACGCTGGCTTGATTATCCTGATGCTAATACATTTATGACAGAGCAGGGAAAGCTTACGTTTAAAGCAGAAAATGTTTTTGAATGTGCACTCTTCGATTATCTGACGGGTCAAATTGATAGGCACGACGCAAATTATTTGTACAATTTTTCCGACAAAGAAATTTTACTTATTGATTCTGCGCACGCTTTTTTAATTTTTGATGGAAGCATGCCCGATTATCTTAAACTTTTTGAAGCTTCAAATCAGGAGATGCTCACGAAGAAAATGGAAGTACTGGCAAAAAGAATGTTGAAATCTTTGAATACCAAAGAATTGCAAAAGCTTGTTCCACTGCGTAATGCCGAAGAGGGAAAAACTCTCGTAAAACGATATGAACAGCTAAGCACTGTAAAATCAATATCAGACGTTATTGCACTTTATCGCGGGAGAAAAAGATGAAGTCGTTTTCTAAAGAAGGGCTTGAAGCGTTTGTGAATGCTTTGCAGCTTTCAATTAAAACAAAAGTGCTTGATTGGGCAATAGATAGACACTCTGGAGAATGTTATGTTCATTTAGAAAAAACGAAGACTAAAGATGAGTACTTAGCTCTTCTCTGTAAACTTTCTTTCGTAAAATGGGATAAGAAAAAAAATCTTTTAAAAATTAATTTTGAACATGAAGAAGCTTTATCAAGCCTTACGAGTTTTTTGTTGCTTTCTCGTTTGCAAATAAAAAATATTCAAAGTCTTGCGGAAGGAAATGTTGTGTACCAACAATTTGCCCAGCAAATGGGCTTGTTGTCTCATAAGCATGCGAAGACTGAAGTGCAAAACGTTCAGCAGATCATGGATTATTTTTTCTTCGTCATGTCAGAAAAAGATACTACGTTTCGTGAGCTTTCTGAGAAAACGGGGCTTTCGCAAATGGCCATTCACAATGCAAAAGCGGGAGGGGATGTTCGACTTTCAAGCTTTTTGAAATTAGCAAAGGCCTTGGATGTAAAGATATATTTCGAAAAATAGAGTTTCTTCAGCTCTGGAGACTTTCTCACCAAAACCACACTACATCAGCATTTCCCGCATTTTTTGTTTGCGTAAAATTCAAGTTTTGCTAGGTGCTTCCCTTCATTTTAGAAAAGTGAGATAGGCTATGAGAGTAATTGCTCCACTTCCAGCTGGATACACTGGTCTTCCCCTTGCGGGCGCCTCAGCTGCTCCGCAGTTCTTTTCTCCATACTGGGCTACGGTTCCAGAATTTAGGATTGGTGGACCAGCTAGAAGGTTGGCGTCAGTTGGTATCCCTTTAGACAATTCCACAGCACTTGGTCGTATGCTTCAATTAACAAAAAGTAGAAATCAACAATGGGGGCATGCCACTCTTGTATTGCTGGATCCTGCAAAATTTTTTGGTGTGCATAAGGATAAGTGGACAAATGTTTCTCGGCATCCATTGACTAATCCCATTCAAGTGACAAAAAATCTTGTAGAAAGAGAAAATGAGCCATTTATCTGTTTGCAGGTTAAATCTAAAAATGCACAAGCTGCTTTTTTCAATCTCGTTTCCTGTCTTCTGGCTGTAAATCTCGTTCCCAATCTTGAACAAACGCGAAATGTAGGTTTTGTAGATGCTGCAAAAGCGGAGCTTAATGCTATTCGTTTTTCACCCACAAGACAATCTTCTGGAGCGGTGATGGATTTTGATCCTCGCGTAGAAATAGTTAGTGGCCGCAATGGAACCGCATTTTCACTTTTGTTTCCACTCAGTAGCTATTTTTTTACAAGAGGTGGAATTTATCCTCATCATTTACTTGCTCAAGGTGCAGCCGTTTTATTTGATAATGCTTTTCAATATCACGTGAGTATGAATTCAAAAACTGAAGGAGTTTGTGGTGAAGCTGACTATCTCAACTTCGATGGCACTCACGGCAATGTCTTGTCAGCACTAGCTTTTGTGGCGGCGAGTGATGCTGAAAGAAAAAAACTTTCAACGCTTGTTGAGGATATGGATGAAGTTGACGAAGCAGTGTTTGCACAAGTGTATCCAGACGGAGCAAAATTTCTGATGAACCACAATGCTGCACTGCATGTTGATTCAGCTTTTGTGAAGGGCGCTCGGGGTGAATGGCTTGGCACAGTTCACCGCGGCTTATTCCCACTCCTTGCTGTGGAGAGAGCTGCTGGTAACGAATTTAAACTAGACTTCGCTTTAGGCGCTGCAACAATCAGCCGCAATGGACGATATTCCCTTCAAGCGCGTCAACGCGCACAAAGATAAACGAGGAAACATATGCAACTCATTAGCCAAGCCACTATTCCGTTTGCCACTTGCGCAGCGCCGTTATTTGGAGACGCAAGAACTACTTTTTCTTCTTCTCACTTACCAACAGATGCTGTCTTATCTCCGGCAGCTATAGCTCTCATGCCAAGAGGAAGCTGGTGTGATGTGGGTTTGCCGGGCCATTCAGTTTTGGGAAGAAGATCTATTGTGCGTACTTCTACACCAGGAGAGAAAGATCATCTGCTTCAGTTTCGTGTGCAGAGATCTGCTGAAAAGAAAGTGCTTTTGGCTGTGCTTTCGTCGTTGATGGCGGCAGAGATTTATCCACATTTTCCAAAAAAGATAGCTCATGTTCCAGAGCAGGTAAAAGCCGATGCAGAGCGTTTACTAAGCGAAGCTATGGCTGTTTATCCAGATTATCCTGAACCATTCATGCATTACCCTCGACTTACTCTGAAAAGAAAAGGTGACGAAACATTTCTTTCATTACGCTTTGCCTTTCATCATCCGTATCAAGTAGGTGGAGTGGCGCATCATTATTTTGCACAAGGTGCTGGCGATCTCTTCAACCTTCATTTTGACTATGAGGTGGAAGCTGCTGTTGCTGATCATGACCCCGCTCAATGCAGTCTGCAGTTTTTAGCTCATGCAAATATGCTAGCCGTAGTTGCAACAGCTACAGCAAGTGAAGCAGCTCAAGCGCGTTGGGAAAGATGGTGGAACGGTGAAGTGAGAACAGAGCTTCAAGTAACGCCAGCTGTGCTTCAGCGCATATGGGGTGCAAGATTGTTGTTTAATGTGAATGGAGATGATTTCGTTCCAGAAACTTCTCTGGTGTTGGGAAATAAAGGCGAACTGCTAGAAACACTTCACAGAGTATTTCTTCCTCTTAAAACAAGCGGTGCTATGCACGATGTAAACGCAGTCTTTGATTTTGGTGATGCTCATGTTTCGGGTGGATTAAGTTATACTCCGAGAGTAGCAGGAGCTGAATAAAATGTTTTTAAAAGAAATGAGCAGTGCACTTATATAAGAAACGAGAAAGAAAATGAGATTTATTAATCCACATCAGGCTGGGGCTTTTTTTAAAGCGCCGCCACTTGCAGATCCCACCTTCTCGGACACACTTCCTTCACGGCCCGTATGGCAAGTTAAGGGAGTAAGGATAGCTCGGTATTCAGACGGTATTCCTTCTGGTTTTGGTTCTAAACTTCTTCAAAGAACAAAAGTTGCAAATAATATTATGAACTTGGGTAGTGGAACATATACTCTTTTTAATCCCTTTCTCCTTTCTTCATTAGGATATCGCCAGCAAAATGTTGCGTTTCCTGATTTTCCGAAAGTCTCGGCGGAGAGAGTTCGTTGTGACGATCATGATGTCTTAGATTTTTTCATTCATCGTAGTCAAGCGCATGGAATAATGTACAACTTGCTATCGGTCTTGCTTGCCGCAGGTTTTGTTCCACAACCGACGAAATTTTTTAAAAATAATATGTTCAAGCAGGGAGATATTTTCACCACATCGCTTGCAGCGTATTTGGATCAACTTCGCGATGCTGGAAGTCGTGACTTCGGAGTACAAGAATTTGATCCCATTTTGGATTATGAAAAATCTTCTTTAACACACCATCATTTTCGATTGAAGTTTCCTCTCTTAAATGAAGCAGATCCTGTGCGCCATCTGCTGCTTGCGCGAGGTGCAGCCCTTCTCTTTGAAGAAAGACTTCGTTATACAGCGGCAGTTTACAGTGATCGATGGTGGGACTCTGGTGATCTTCAGATTTTTCTCCATCCTTTTGGGAATATCTTGTCACTCGGCATTCAAAGAGACGCCAGTTATGATGAAAAAACACTTTGGGATGAGTGGCTAGCTACTGTGGGCGCCGCCGTTTACCGAGATGCTGATGAAGATCAAGTAAATGCTGTGCTTCATCATGGAAGAAATGGAAGAAGAGGTGTGCCTTCTTTAAAATGGCGCGGTAATTATCTTCCGCTTGAAAGCGCATTGAATGTATCCATGGATAAAGAGGGAAAAGTGAAGCTAAACGGGATGGTGTATCGAGTTCTTTTTCCCCTTGAGGAAGAGCTTAATGGCAAATTAGATCTTCGTTTTCGTCCTATTCTTGATGTAAACGAACAAAAATTGGATATTGAGTATACTATGGGTAGAAAAAGGTATTGATCTAAGTTCACTTGACCTTTCACCTTAAGCCTTGCATGAACGCACTTCATGGGAGGCTTTTTCATGCCAGGAAAATCAAAACGTATTGTCGTCAAAATTGGAAGTAGCTTACTTGCTAGCAGCAATGGTGAGCTCTCTCGTAAGCGGCTTCTGCAGCATGTGGAAGTAATCGCCAAGGCAAAACAGCAAGGTCATGAAATTATCTTGGTGTCCTCTGGTGCAGTTGCGGCGGGCTTTTCCCAGCTTGGCTTTTCCAGTAGGCCAAAAGCCATTGAGGCTAGACAAGCAAGTGCGGCCGTTGGCCAAGGTAAATTAATTCACGCCTATTCGCAGGCTTTTCAAAAATATAAAATGAGTGTCGCGCAAGTCTTGCTCACGCGAAGTGATATTGCGCTTCGAACTTCGTATCACAATGCGCTCGGCACCTTAGAACTTTTGCTGAAGAAAAAAATAATTCCCATCATCAACGAAAACGATACCGTTGCGGTGAAAGAACTCACCTTTGGTGATAACGATCAACTTGCCGCTTTAGTTGCTGGCATGGTGCATGCGGATTCACTGATTATTTTTTCAGATGTGCTTGGTGTGTACGATAACAATCCCAAAACGCACAAAGATGCGAAGCTCATTTCTTCCATTGAAACGGTTGATGAAAAACTGCTCTCAGCTGCAAAAGAAGGTGGGTCAACGCTTGGAAGCGGTGGGATGCTTTCAAAATTGTCCGCAGCAAAAACAGCAAGTTCACTTGGAGTAAAAACGTATATTGGAAGTGGACATCACAAAAAGAAAACACATCTTCTAGAAATTCTGTTGGGTAAAGGCGAAGGGACTTATTTTTCTGGGCCAAAAACTTCAGCAGCAAGCAGAAAAAAACAATGGCTTATTTTTCACGCAAATCCTGTCGGGAAAATTATTGTTGATGCAGGAGCGCATGTGGCAATTACCCAAAAAGGAAAAAGTTTGCTGCCAGCAGGTGTTAGCAAAGTGGACGGGTATTTCTCATCTGGTGATGTGGTATTTGTCGCAAATACAGATGGAGAGCTGCTTGCAAAGGGATTATGTAATTATTCCGCTGCAGAATTAGAGCGGCTCAAAGGGAAAAAAACAAGCTCCATTTCAAAAGAAGAAAAACAAGGAAAAACAGAAGTTATTCACCGAGACGATTTAGTTTTAATTTAGGATACACATGAAAACATTAGAACAACAAGCTAAGGCGGCAAAGTCAACAGTGTCAGATGTTGCAGCGCTTTCATTAAAAAAGCGTAATGAAGTCTTGGCGCTCATGGCAAAAACTCTTAAGCAAAATCAACATAAAATTATCACTGAAAACAAAAAAGATCTCCAAGCTGGCGAGAAAGCTAATATTGGTAATGCTTTGTTGGATAGGCTTATGCTCAATGAAAAGCGCATTGAGGAAATGGTTGAAGGCATTCACACGGTTATTAAACTTCCAGATCCGCTAGCTGAAGTGCTTGATACGTGGAAACTCAAAAGTGGAGTGAAGGTAAAAAAAGTTCGAGTGCCGCTTGGTGTGATTGGCATTATTTACGAAGCGCGCCCAAATGTTACGGTTGATGCCGCTGCACTTTGCTTCAAATCTGGAAATGCTGTTTTGCTGCGTGGAAGCTCAAGTGCTTTTCATTCCAACAAAGCTTTGGAAAATTGCTTGCAGTCTGCATTGCAAGAAGCTGGTGTTTCAAAAAATGCCATTCAGGTTTTGGATGATGTTTCCCGCGAAACCGTAAAAGATATGCTTACGCTCAAAAAATATATCGATGTACTCATCCCTCGTGGAAGTGCACAGCTTATTGACTTCGTGGTTGAACACGCCACCATTCCTGTTTTAGAAACCGGCGCAGGAAATTGTCATGTTTACATTGATGCAACAGCAAAAACAAAAATGGCAGAAGACATCGTGCTGAATGCAAAAGTGCAACGGCCTTCAGTCTGCAATGCTGTTGAAACTGTTTTGATACATGAAGCGTGGGCAAAAAAGAATTTGCTTCACTTGCTTCAAGCGCTCAAAAAGCAAAAAGTAGAACTTCATGTTTGTGAAAATACGTTAAAGCTTGTGGCGGGAAAGATAGATGTGACAAGAGCTACAGAAGAAGACTGGAAAACAGAATATCTCGATTACATTCTTGCTGTAAAAGTTGTAGCCGATGTGCAAGAGGCTGTGAAGCACATCAATACATACGGAACAAAACATTCCGAAACCATTATTACGGAAGCTAAAAAAAATGTGGAATACTTTATGACACATGTTGATGCAGCCGTTTTATATCATAATGCTTCAACACGTTTTACCGATGGGTTTATGTTTGGCTTTGGCGCCGAGATTGGCATCAGCAATCAAAAGCTGCACGCGCGTGGCCCAATGGCATTGCCAGAATTAACAACGTATCAGTATCGCATGTTTGGAAAAGGCCAAGTAAGAGATTAAGGATCCACCGTAAGAAGAATATCCGAGTTGCTCAAATTGCTTCCCACCAAAACAGTAACGCTATTCTCGCCAACGCTTGCATCTGCTGGAACGGTGACGGTGAGGGCTTCAACTTCAGTGCCAACGGCAGGATCAACCAGGCTATAGCTTTCCGCAGTAGCTGAGATCTCACCAATCACCACCACATTGTTGGAAGGCACAAGTGAAAACCCAAGCCCGTAAATGGTGATGGTGTCACCGATGCTCGCGTTTTCAGGATCAATCCGGCTCACAATGGGAAATGATTCGGTAGAAATATCAGCATCAAACTCACTTGAGCCACTTCCGCAGTGGGAAAGAAAAAGTGCAAAAAGAAAAAATGAAAAAAGTTTGAAGGCACGAAACATGCGCAGCATATAGCCTTCCTAAAAACGAAAAGCAAAGTTTGTTTTTTCTCTTTTCTGTCATTGCGAGGAACGTCAGTGACGTGGCAATCTCCTCTACAAACCTCACATCAAGCTACAAATCTTCTCCTGCAAATTGAGCTTCCAAAAAGTGGAGGTTTTTTCAAGGAATGCTGAGGGTTTGAAAGGGTAGATGGTTTCATCGCACAAATGCTTGCAAAACTTTCGTCCAAAATAATGCGCGGTTTCATAACGTTCACGTTCTTCTTTTTTGAGCAGTGGCGAAAAGTGAAAATCATGAAAAAGATACCGAAACATTTTTGGTGGAACCTGTCCCCAAGTTTCAAACGAAAAAAGACACAGCAAAATAAATTTATCTACTTCGGCCTGTAGTTCCAACTCAAGTTGTGAACATTGTTTTCCCAAGTTGCCTCTGTCCACAACATACAAAAAATGACTCACACCTTCGATGGCGCAGGCGTACGCATCAAGATGCTGAAGTGAAAACGGTTGATTCTCAAGTGTTTGTAACAAGTGCTGATTGATATAAAGCCCCAAATCAACTTGATCATCAGATTCAGATATAAACAAGGCTTCCCGTTGCGATGGATGAAAAATTGCTTGGGCATTCGAGTGGCGGGTAAGATACGGAAGAAGATATTCTTGAAGCGGAAGAGTAAGGCTGGGGTCGTACAAAAAAATTAAACTATCATGAATTTTTTCCAGGATCATCACAGCTCTCCTTTGCGAATAAGACCTTGCTCTTGCAGTGCACGCGCAAGTTTCTCGTCGCCCGTTTTAAGCCAACGTTCATACAGCTTGATGAGGTCACGGTTGTTGTGGGCGTGATGCCAAGGCGCAATGGCCGAGAGCACGTGTACAAACTGCGAAAAGTTTTCTGCGAGTTCAGTATAAAGGTGAGAAAAAGTTTTTTCTTGAGCAAAAAGTGCGGCCAAACTTCCGTAAGCAGAACCACCCATGGAAATATAGTAATCCTCATCGACAAGTTGGCGTTTGATGCTGTCAGAAAAAAATCCGGTGATGTACAAAGCGGTGTCACCAATTCTTTTCAGCGAACGAGTTTTAGTGGCCAGATCACCGCTCATTGCTTCAAGCAAAGAAATGGCAAGTGGCTTTTCGCTAAAATGGCTATCATTATTTGGTTCAAAGAATTTTTCCGCAGTGTGGAATTGTTGAAGCAGGTTCACCAAATAATATTCCGTACATTCACTTGCAGTGCAGTCTTGTTCCACAAAAGCAAGACGCACTTGCTCACGAAGGACTTCAGGAAACTGATTGCCGGGTATAATTTTCGACATGGAATCTCTCCCAACTGTCGATTATTATAGCAAAACTTTTCACATCTTCCGCGATATATTTGTAACTCTATGAAAAATATGTATTTTTATACACTTTCCTTTTAGCTGAAAGAGAGTGATGTTGAAAAAGTATTGATTTATTCATAATTAAGTAATACTTTAAAAATATGAAAAAAAAACAAGCCGGCCGGCCTTTGAAAGGTGATGCAAAACGAATTCGCACATCATTTACGCTTCCCCCAAAGTTGCTTCATCAAATGGAAGAACAAGCAAAAGAACTTGGAGTAAGCAAAAGTGATTTACTGGTTCAACTTTTTAAAGCAGCACAAGACAAACATTTTCAAGCACGTATTATTGCACGCTCGCGTTTCCCCCTTTCGGCTGAAGAGGTGACGAACATCTGCGTAAAATATCACATCAAAACTTTTTCACTCTTTGGTTCCATCCTTACCAAAAAATTTAATACAGAAAGTGATATCGATATTTTAATAGAATTTTGTGAAGATAAAACACCAAGTCTTTTCACGCTGTCTCAATTTGAAATGGAACTCGAAAAAAAAATTCCGGGAAGAAAAATTGATGTCAAAACCCCACAAGAATTAAGTTCATATTTTCGCGAACAAGTGCAACGTGAAGCAGAGGTGCTTTATGCCGCTTGATGCAGATCGTATTCGCGTTCAACACATGTGTGATGCCTTAAAAGAAGTGATCGTATTTTCGAAAGAAAAAACGCTGCAAGATTTGTACTCTGATCGTCAATTGAGTTTGGCACTGGTGAAGGAAATTGAAATTGTGGGAGAAGCTGCAAGCAAAGTAAGCTTAGCTTTTCGAAAACAACACAAAAATATTCCATGGGATGTCATTATTCATACGCGAAATCGTTTGGTCCACGGATATTTCGACATCGACTACAAGATCGTTTGGCAAACAGTTCAGTATGATGTGCCGCAATTGCTTTCGCAGCTAAAGAAGTTGTTTTAAATATTCCCACCCAAATGAGCAGCCTTTTTTTCTATGTCTTCCAAGCTTTCGTCTGTTGTGGGTTTGAAGAGGTTTTTTGAAACTTTTCTGAGGAGGAACATTCCCAGGAGGGCTTTGAGCAGATAATTTATAAACATCCACAAAAGGGACATCGCCAGCATAAGCTCTTCGGGGCTTATTTTCCCGGCGGTGAAAAGTGGACTGGTCATAAATGGCGAAAGCATTTCCACCATGGCAGCATTGGTAGTTCCAAGGCCACCGGGTGTGATTGGCAACATGCCGATCAAGAAAACGATGGGAATATTGCCAATAATTTTTGTGAATGGAATGAAAGCATCAAAGGTTTGAACTACAATATAAATAGAAACGATAATAGTGAAGTGAATGGGGATGCGCAGCAAAGCTGTGCTGAGGTAGTCTTTGAGCCGTGCTTGTTCAAAAATGTGAAACACTTTTTGTTGGCGAATTTTTTCAATCCACGCAAAGCGGAAAAAAGTTCCAAAGATTTTTTCGTGCCAGCGTCTCCAAAAAATAATCCAGCCAAGAAAAAAACAAAGAAACATAATGGCAACCGTGTGCACATATGGAGAAAGATGAACTCCTCCCAAAACCACGTCTTCCAAGCACGATCCAGCGAAGGCCAAGAGAATAATCCACGACAAATCCAAAATCATCATAAACAAAAAGACGCCAACCACTTGAAATATGGGAATGTTGTAACGGCGTTTCAAGTAGTAGGCAAAAGCAGCTTGGCTTGCTGGATAGTTGATGACCATGATGAGATAGGTCACGCCGCGGGCAAGAAGGATGTCTTTGAGGCTCACATGGTGGGTGAAGCGAGAAATCACCCTCGCCATGACCCAGGAATCGCAAAAATAGATAAAAAAGAAGTAAAACAGCGAAAAGGAAAGAAAAGGCAATAATTTCACCTGTTTAAGGGAAGCAAAAATCTGAGAAGGAGGATAAACCGAGAAAAGGTAGTAAAAAATACCTGCTGCCATAAGCCACGGAAGGATATTTTTGAGAAAAAATGTGAATTTTTTCATAATATAGTACGCAACCTTTTTGGGGAAACTGCGAAAAGTGAAAAGCACATACTGTACATAACTCTTTCTGTCAATTTACCCAGAATGCAAATAGATTTGCAGGGGCAAATACGGGAGAGGAGACGCCCTTGCTCCCCCAATCCCCCATCTCCTTTCCCAACTATAATACTGGCCTGTTCATAGTGAAACTATGGGCAGGCTTTTTTGTAACTAGGGCAATAGGGCAATAGGACGATAGTGCGATTGTTCAATGGTCTTATCCTTCACTCTCTTTAAACCCCTGACACACGAGGTAAAATTCGCTGGAGGTTTTTCTGGTGGCGGGCGGTGTGACAGTGCTCACTTTTTGAAAAGCAGCTTGAAGGGTTTTGCGAAAGCCTTGCGATTCGGCGCCGGGAAACATTTTGCAGATGTAGGTTCCACCTTCTTGCAAAAGTTCTGCGCAGAGTTCAAAGCCCATCAGACAAAGTTCGTACGATTTATAAGCATCCGCAAAGGCAACGCCAGTCGTATTTGGCGCCATGTCAGAAACAATGGCTTTGGCTTTTCCGCCCAAGTGTTCTTCCAGTAAAGCAGGTGTGGCTTCATCTTCTATCGAAGCTAAAAAAATCTCCACATACTTTGGAAACGAAATTTCAACTGGCAAAATATCAATGCCCACCACTTTGCCTTGCGGCCCCACAATTTGCGCAAGCTCTTGCAGCCAGCCGCCCGGCGCGCAGCCAAGATCAATCACCTTGTCGCCTTTGCGTAAAAACTGAAAGCGCTCTTGCAGCTGAATGATTTTGTATGAAGCTCGCGAAGCCTTGCCTTCAGCCTTTGCTTTCTTGTAGTAATGGTCCTTGCGATTGTAAGCCATGCGGGCTACTTAGCAGCGTTTCTTGGTTTGGCAAGTTTTTTAGCAATCATAATTGTGAGGAAAAATGAAGCGATACAAAATTTCAGTCTGCAAAACCAAAAGCTGCAGCGAGCGATTTTCGCGCGACACCAAGAAGGAGTTTGAACGCTTGGTGGAGAAAGCTGGCCTGCAAAACAGTATCATTATAGCCGATGGTGGCTGTTATGGCCGTTGTGACTTCGGCCCCAACGTTTTCCTGCAAGGTCCGGTGGAAGATGATGCTTTGTGGCAAGAACTCTGCGCCCAACCGAGCGGACCCCACGACCAGCGAGTGCCGGGTTTTGTCTACCGCGGTGTTTATCCTTCTGAGGCCAAATCCATTTTTGAATCTCACTGTCTTCACGATATTCCTTTTGATCCTTTGTTAGAAAAAGAGACTCAATAGCCTCTCATTAGCCCATTTTTTCATTTCATCCTCAGCCCGCAACTTTTCCCAAAACCAGCCGATAACTAAGGTGAGGGGCTTTTCCCCAAATGGGGAATAAAGGCCCCAAAAGAGGGCTTCAGACCATTTCTTTTGGCTTTGGAGCCAATTTAAAATTATAAAGATTTCAAAGAGTTATACTTTATTTTTAAGAATTTTAGTTTGGCAATGGAATTGCAAAACATAACCCTAAATAGGGAGGCTATATGTTTTTAGGTGGAAAAGTAGGAATCAACCCAAATGTAAAAAGTATTTCCCCAGCTGTGGATACGGGAAAGGTTTCGTCCCCAGCAAAAGCAGGGAAAACGCTTGCAGAAAACCTTGCTGAAGCACGAAGCAATGGCTTTGTGGCTGGTAATCAAGATTTTGCAAACATTACTTCACCACTCAAACGCAATAATTTTCCGGGCATATTTGGAAGTTCTGCGAGTAAGCAAGTTGCATCATCTATAAAGACAGTTGAGGATGTTATCCGACTTGTTTCTTCTGAAAAGCTTTCAGCCAGAGACCTTGGCGACATGTTTGCCGCATCAGATATTGCAGTGCTTGGAAAAGGGGAGGCGTAATGAAGACATTTTCACGTGAAGAATGGATGAAAATTTTTGAAGCGTTGATTGAGCGCGAAAACGATATCACCAGCTCGCCAGCTTTTCGAAAGCAGCTAAATCGTGATCAAAAGCTTGCGGCCAATCAAATTACCCGCGAAGCGACCAACAATGTAGCTTATCGCTCGGTTGATTTTGATCTTGAAGGTCTAAGTGATGACGAAATCTGGGCAAGACTGGATAACTCACGTTACAACGAACTTATTCAAGACAATGCCGCAGCTCAGTTTATGAAAATGGTAGAAAAGCTAGACTTGATTGAGTAAGTCTAAAGAAATTTCACCCTACTCAAGTGGAAGAACTTGAAATGATTCCGCGTGAAACCGTCCTTTGCTGATTTCCCCAGTAACTCTCGCATTTCGAATACGCTGACAAAAGCCATCTGCAGCATGAGCATCACCATGATCATCAATGCTGCTCCCATCTACAAAATAAGCCTTTCCGTTGACGCGAATGGCCAAATCACACGATTGCTTTTCGCTTTTTAGCTGAAATTGACATTGCCCACAAGCAGCCTCTACGATTTTATCTTCAAGGCGAAGGCTAGTATCGGCGGGTGTGCAGGAAAGAAAAAGCGAAAAAACTACAAAAAAGAGAAGAGAATATTTCATTGTTTTTGCCTCTTTTGGCAAAGTGCCATATTGAGGGCCTTTGCTGAGGGGTGGATTAAAAAAATCAATTATTTTAGCAACTTTTTTCCACACCAACCGATACTATATTGTGAGACATCAAAGGTTCAAATGAGATGAGACGGGGGAGCTTTCGAAAGGAAGCTTCTCCATTTTTTTTGAACAAGTTAGGCTCACAAGGGTTAAAGGAGGGTTAGGGAAAGTCCAATTTCCAGCTACGAGTTCTTCGTGCCTGGTTCCCCTCCAAAAAGAAGAAGAAAAAAACCAGTCATCCACTCTGAACTAAAAACTCAAAACGAACAACTGGTTTCAATGTGGACAGGGAGGGAATCGAACCCCCGACACGAGGATTTTCAATCCTCTGCTCTACCGACTGAGCTACCTGTCCTCTGTTTGAGGCTGATAACACTAGCTTTTTAGGGCGTGCTTCAAAAAGATTTCGAGTAGATAGAGAACTGCGAGCGTAATGTCAACACTTAGTCTAGCGCTAAAGCAGGGGAGTAAAAGAGGAAGCTGCAAGTGTTTCTCCCGCAAAAAAAATGAAGCAGAAACGGGGAAAATGGTTTTTGGTGAAGCGAAAAGAAGACAAGGGCAGCTTAGTCCTTGATAGTTAAAAGATTTTAAAAAACAGTTGTTTAGATTGTTTAGTTCGTTGACGGTGGCCATTTACTGTGGTATAAGCTCGGCCGAGTAGAGAGATGGAAAACACTTAAATATTTGAAATTATTTATAAAATTTCATGTTTGTAAGGGAGGGTAGTGTGATGGTTGATTCAATTTTGAATAAAGAATTCAAAGTAGGTGACATGGCTGTTTATCCAGCTCATGGGGTTGGTGTTGTCGACTCTATCGAGATGAGAGAAATTGCTGGGCACAAGCAAAAGTTCTACATTTTGCGCATCATGGACACCGGTATGACGGTTATGGTTCCGGTGGGCAATGTTCGCAACGTTGGCCTTCGCGAAGTGGTGGGCAAAAGTGAAATTGGCATCGTGTACGAAATTTTGCGTGAGCGCGATATTTCTATCAACGAGCAAACGTGGAACAGACGTTATCGTGAGTACATGGACAAAATTAAAACAGGTTCCATTTACGAAATCGCCGAAGTGCTGCGCGATTTAATGCTGATGCGTTTTGACAAAGAACTTTCGTTTGGCGAACGCAAAATGTTGGATACTGCAAAAACTCTCATTGTAAAAGAGTTGGCAGTTTCACAAAAGCAAGATGAAAGTGCGATTGAAATTGAGATCGAAGAAATTTTTACACTTGCTACAGCTTCATAAACTAAAGAAAATTTTATCAAAAGAGCAGCCTTCAACAGCTGCTCTTTTTTTTATTATTCCCAATGACTTTAATTCTCCTGTCATCACGAGGAGCGTAGCGACGTGGTGATCTCCTCAGTCAATTACCAGAAGAGGGGATTGCCACTCCGCCATAGGCGGATCGCAATGACAATGAATTGACTAAATTGCTAGATTCCCAATTCAACTATTCGGGAAGAACAAACAAAAGCAGTCCTTGCTCAAAAAGGTAATCTTCGTTACACTCGCGCCTCATGAAAAATCAATTCGACATTCCAGTAAACTTGGATGACCTGCTCGCGGAATCGAGTGTCAGGCAGCAAGTGATTGGCAGCTGGGGATTTCATTCCAATATCAATTTTGCGTCTATGAAACCTGAAGAAAGCAATGTGTGGTTTTTTGAGCAGACCTTCAATTTTTTGCGCGCCTTTTTTGGTTTAGTGGTTCCAGATAATCTTGAAATCAGTACTTACAATGGTGCTCAACAAATTAAACGTGAAAATTTAAATCAAATGACTTTTTTGGATGAGTACATGTTGATCTTAAAAAATCTGAAAGAACACATTTGGGTTTCGCGGCTCAATTTGAACATTGTTGGTTTTCTCCGCACTGACTTCAACCCTGATGTTTCGGTGCGCTTGCAAATTCAAGAGCCCGCAAGTTTTGTGGTGTGGGGAGGTCCAGACGAAAGTGGATTTCAAAGTTTTCAAGTTGGGTATCGACTTTTTGCAGAGCAAAATATTGAGGGTGAACACAACATGCTGTGGTCAATGAATCAGCCGTTGTTGCAAAAGGGATTAAGCAAATGGGAAAAACAATCGCACCACAAAATTGAAGTGGTACAAAGTAACTCCGATGACTTGCCATTGTATCGCCATGGCTTTTCAAAACCTGCCACAAGAAAGCCAAAACCGAAACCAGTAGAAACTGGCCCGGTAGAAGATTTCTTTCCTGATTTAGATGATTTAACGATTAAGTAAAAACTTACTTCACCTTAGCGCCAGAGCTGATGCTGGCCAGCGGGCTAACCAAGGTAAGCATGTCATCGTTGCTGGCGGCTAAAATCATACCTTCAGATTCTACTCCGCGGAGTTTTACGGGTTTGAGGTTGGTGACAACCACCACTTGTTTTCCGATGAGTTCTTCTGGTGCAAAATGTTTTGCGATGCCCGAAACAATTTGGCGTTTTTCTTCGCCAAGTTCCACTTGAAATTTGAGCAGTTTGTCTGCGCCTTCAATTTTTTCAGCTTCTAAGATGGTAGCGATTTTTAATTCTACTTTTGCAAAGTCTTCGATGCCAATGTATTCGTTTTGTGCTTGATCCATTTTTTTCTCCGGTTTTACGTTTGATTTTTTCGGTGTTTCTTTTTGCTCAGGTTTTTTCTCGAGTTCAATGCGCGGGAAGAGTGAATCTGATTGAGAAATTATTATTTCGTGATTACTCCAAAGAATCCACTTACAAGTTTTTTCTAGGTCAACGGATTTAAGATTCCCGTCGAAAGCAAACCCAAGTTGCTTCCACATTTTTTCAGCTGTATCTGGAAGAAAAACTGAAAGCAGTGGAGTGACGATGCGTAAAGATTCTAGAACGTGGGCCAAAATAGTGTTGATGCGTTCAAAGTTTTTCTCTTTTGCAAGTAACCATGGTTTTGTATCGTTGATATACTTATCAGCCGCAGCCATGCATTCCCAAAGGCTTAGAAGGGCGTTGTGAAATTGGATGTCACCTTTTTCACCCGACAAGTCTTCTTTGAAGTGGCCAAAAATTTTATGTGCACATTCTTTTAAATGAGAAGCAGCTTCGTCGAAATCAGAAGTGAGTTTTACTTTTCCTTCTAGATATTGCGTCGCCATGCCTACCGTTCGGCTGACTAAGTTGCCAAGGCCATTTGCCAGTTCGCCGTTGTAGCGATGAACAAAATTTTCCCAGATGAAATCGCTGTCGTTTCCAAAGCTGCCTTCGCGCATAAGGTAATAGCGAAGTGCATCGGCGCCATAGGTTTTGGTGATGTCCAGCGGTGTTACTACATTGCCCAAGCTCTTGCTCATTTTTTCGCCTTTGAATGAAACAAAGCCGTGACCAAAAATGTGCGAAGGAAGCTTAATGCCAGCGCTCATCAGCATTGCCGGCCAGATGACACAATGAAAACGAGTGATGTCTTTTCCAATAATGTGGATAATGTTGGGATTGTTTTTCCAAAAATGTTCAAAGTTTTTTTCATCCCATCCATATCCAATTGCGGTTATGTAGTTAATTAACGCATCAAACCAAACGTACACAATATGCTTTGGATCGTTGGGAAGTGTTATGCCCCAATTGAAAGAAGAGCGTGAAACTGAAACATCTTCTAGGCCTTCACGAAGCAAACCTAAAATTTCATTTCGTCTTTTTGCAGGCTGAATAAAATCTGGATTTTTCTCAATATACTTTTGAAGTTTGTTTTGATATTTACGAAGCGCAAAAAAATAGTTGTCCTCCGAGATCCATCTGGCCTCGGTTTTATGTTGAGGACATTTTTTATCCACCAAATCTTTTTCAGTGTAATAAGCTTCGCAAGAATCGCAATACCAGCCTTCATATTTTGAAGAATAAATATCGCCATTATCTAAAATAGTTTGAAAAAGTTTTTGAACTCCTTTTTCATGATGCTCATCCGAAGTTTGAATGAAGCCGTCATAAGAAATGTTGAGCTCTTTCCACGTTGCCTCAAACTTTTTTCTCATTTCATCACAATAAGCTTTTGGGGAAAGCCCTTTTTCTTTTGCCGCTTTGTAGACGTTGATGCTGTGTTCGTCATTTCCCATTTGGAAACGAACATCATAGCCAAGCATGCGATGAAAACGTGCAAGAATATCGGCGCCAATTTTTTCGTAAGCGGTTCCAATATGTGGAGTGCTGTTCACATAGTCGATCGCCGTTGTGATGTAGTATGGGCTGTTCTTCATAGTCTTAGCTTTTGTTTTCTTTAGGAGGCGCAGGAGTTTTAGCATGTGGTTTTTGTCTATTGTTTCTTTTTGGTCCTTGCTTTTGATTGTTGCGAGGAGCTGACGGTTTTGAACTTATTTTTCGTTTTTTTTCTTCGATGCGTTTTTCAAATTTTTCTTGTCGTTCGCGTTGAAGTTCACCCTTTTTCTTTTCTTCACTTTGTCTCTGAGACATCACGCGTTCTCTTGCAATTTGCTTTGCGCCTTCTAGTTTGCTGCAATCGTTTGCAGAAAAAATATCTTCGCCGCCTTCATCGAGTCGGACTGAGTAGGTTCGTTTTAAAATATCAATGTTAAAAATAGTGCCGCTGCCTTTTGGTGTGGAAACTACAGACGAAATTTTGAAGAGGCCTTTTCTGTTTTCTTTGTACTGTTCATTTTCGTAAGCGAGGCAACATTTTAATCTTCCACACATTCCCGTAAGCTTTGCAGGATTTGGCGAGAGGCCTTGGTTTTTAGCCATGCCGATAGATATAGACTTGAAGCTTCGCAAAAAAGTGGAACAGCATGTGCTTACCTGCCCACATGCACCGAGGCAGCCTTTGTATTTTGCTTCGTCACGTGCGCCGATTTGCTTCATTTCGATGCGAAGTCGCAAGCTTGTGGCTAAGTCTTTCACCAAAGCTCTGAAATCAACGCGATCTTCTGCAAAAAAAGTGAACATGGCTTTTCGTCCATTTTCAACAATTTCGGCAAGCGTCAGTTTCATGGGAAGTTTTCGCTCTTTTACTTTTTGTTCACACACTGCCAAGTATTCCAAAGCTTTTTCTTTCAGTGCTCTATCGTGTGCAATGTCTTCTTTTGTGGCCACGTGAAGAATTTGCGGAATTTCTTCTTGTTGCGGCGCTTTGTCGTAAGAAGCTTTGATGACCGTGCCAAGTTTTTTGCCTTGCTGAGATTGAATCAGCACTTGTTCGCCTTGTTTAAACTCAAATTCTTTTGCAGAGCACACCACAATTTCACCGGCAGAATGAAACTGGATGCCGACGAAATGCTTTGTTTCAGCAGGTTTGCTGGCTTGTTGTTCTTGAGAAGAAGTTTCCATACTATCCTTTAAGCGTAAACAACAACTGCTCGAACAGCAACTGTTTATTTGCAGTGGTGTGGAGCAATTTTCTTGTTTCCATAATTGAGTGCAGCGATTTGTCTGCGTAGTCATTGCTGACATGGGCTGCTTTGGCTTCTTTGTAAATGAGGCCATGTTCATCTTGAGTTTGTTGATAATACAGCAAATCGCGATACCAGCTGGCAAGCAGTTCTAGAATGAGACCAGTCTGTTCATCTCTTGCCCATTCCTCACTCAGTGCAATAATGTCAGCTGCACTTCCTTTGTCAGAGAGCGCTTGAAAACGTTCGATGACCGAGCGAATAAAACGTGGATCAAGTTCTTTTGCAGTGCCAATGCTGCCTTGCGAAATCTTGGCAAGTTGATCAGCAGTTTCAGCTTCGATATTTTTTTCCTTTTGCAAGTACTTGCTCACAAGAGATTCTCCGAGTGGAGAAAAACGAATATGCTGACAGCGCGAGCGAATAGTTGCCAACACTTTGTACGGAAGATTGGTGATGAGAATAAAGTGCGTTTGAGGCGGTGGCTCTTCAAGTGTTTTCAGCAAAGCATTTGCGGCTGACTCGGTTAAAAGTTCGGCTTGTTTGATGATGACTACTTTTCGAGTGGATTCCAGCGGATGATATTGCAATTTGCTGGTGAGATTTCTCACTTGTCCAATTTTGATGCTTTCCTTTTCGGCTTCCAGTTGGAAAAAATCTGGATGCTGATTCTCTTGGATGCGTTTTGAAATTCTCTCAGCTTGCGTTTCATGCATTTCGTCAGTTAAGAGAGCAGTGGCAAACTGAGTGGCCATCAGTGTTTTCCCTACACCTTTGTGACCTGAAAAAAGATATGCGTAAGCAAGTTTCTTTTCAGCAATTGCTTTTTTCAGCAATCGCTTTTGTATTTGATGGCCTTTAATTTCTTCCCACATAATTGTTGATACTCACTTTTTTTTCGATGTGAAAAAAGTATCGAGAATTTTTTTCACTTGTTCAAAAACTTTTTCGGGAGAACCGCTTGCATCAATAATTTTTACGCGTTCAGGTTCATTTTTTGCGATCTGAAGATAAGCGCTGCGTACGGCTTCGTGAAATTGAAGCTGTTCGTCTTCAAATCTGCCTTCGTTTGCGTTTGCCTCTTGCTTGTTTCTGATGCGTGCTCGCGTCAATCCCATTTTGGCATCGAAGTCAAAAAGGAAAGTGAGTTGCGGCATGAGTCCGTCGGTTGCTGCTTGGTGCATGTTTTCAATGGTTTCACTTTTCAGTTTTCGCGCTGCACCTTGATAAGCCGTTGTTGCATCGGCGTAACGATCACAGAGAACAATTTTTCCTTCGAATAATGCTGGTTCAATCACTTCAGCAATATGCTGGCATCGTGAAGCTTCGTATAATAAAAGCTCGGTGATGGGGTGCATGTTCTTGTGTTCGGGTTTGAGTAAGATGCTGCGGATTTCATTGCCAATACTGGTTCCGCCAGGCTCGCGTGTGAGCACAAAGTTTTTCTTTTTTTCTTTCAAGTATTCAGCAACAAGCGCAATTTGCGTGCTTTTTCCCGAGCCTTCAATGCCCTCAAAACTGATAAATAAACCGCGCATTCTTAGTCTCCGGTGGATAAAGTGAGTTGTCTCTAATGACTTCCCACTCAAAGGTCAAGAAAATTGGCAGTGGAATATTGATGAAAAATCATTAAAAATCAAGAGTTTATCATGTTAATGCATGTTGAAAGAAACTTTTACCCTCTTTCAGCTGATAGCAATGAAGAAGGCTCTGAAGGCGAGTGAGAAGTTTATCTTATCACTGGATCTTGATGTAGTTAGAGCTGGTCCTTTTGACCTTGGGACAGCGTTTCATTTTGAGGCTTTTTTACAAGGAATGCCTTAAGAATATTCAGTTTTTTTAAATTTTTTAGCCATTTTAAAGAAAAAATTTTGGATTACGCAACTTTTGGGGTACAGTAGGCCGAGAATAGGGAGAAGGAGAAATGGGACCTATGGGATTTAAACTTAGCTCACTGCTCAATATCAACAAGCCTTTGTCTCCACGTGGAGATAGCTTGCTGAGTGAAGGAAAAAAATCTCCAGCGCCTTCAAAACCTTCAGACACTTATTCTAAAAACTCTCCCACAACTTTTGTTTCTCTTCTTGGAGAAAATCCTTCCACCATGATTGGCCTCAAACGTTTTCAGTCAAAGACCTAAGAAAAACATTATTATTCCATGATGAAGTATTCATAGAGACGCTTTGCAATGCGTCTCTACAATTATCGTATTATTTCGAAAAAATATGAAATTGTCAGAGGAGGTCCTTCATTTCATTCAGGACGACAAAGAGTGTGTCATTCCTGACAAACCAAAGACCATTGCCCTATTGTCCCATTGAACTATTGCTCAACATCATTTCCCGGAGAAGGAATGTAAGAAGTGCACAAAGCTTTGTACCAACGCACCCGTTCCACCTTTGGGGCAGAGTAAGCTGTCTTTGTCGGTATCTGAACAAGCTGCGATATCAAGATGTGCCCATTTTTTATCTTTTACAAACTGACTCAAAAATAAACCTGCTGTGATGGTTTGAGCACGCGAACCGCCAGCATTCATCAAATCTGCAGGTCCGGTCTGGATGGTTTTTAAATATTTTTGTTCGAGGGGAAGTTTCCACATATATTCTTCAGTGGCTTTTGCAGAAGCTAAAAGTTTTTTGCCAAGCTGTTCATCGTTTACCAGCAGAGCCGCATAGAGTTCACCAAGGGCAATAGGTGCTCCGCCAGTGAGAGTTGCGAAGTCGATAATGTAGTCGTGTTTGAAATCAGACGCGTAATCAAGCGCATCTGCAAGTAGCAAGCGGCCTTCAGCGTCGGTGGAAAGAATTTCAATTGTTTTTTGATTGCGCGCGCGGATGATATCGCCAGGTTTAAAGGCTTTTCCGCCGGGCATGTTTTCCGCCGATGGAATGTAGGCATCCACATTCACATTCGGTTTTGTTTGGGCGATGGCTTCCATAATACCCAACACCGTTCCGGCTCCGCCCATGTCGCCTTTCATTTCCCACATGCCTTTGGGTGGCTTCAGCGAGATACCGCCGGTATCAAAGGTGACACCTTTTCCCACAAGGGCAATGCTTGCCTTTGCATTTTTTGCTTTGTAGCGAAGATGAATAAAAGTTGGCTTCTCGGCAGATGCTTGTGAAACCGCAAGATGCGCCGTCATCTTTTCTTTTTTTATTTTTGCTTCATCCCAAATATCAACAAAAAGCTTGTGACGCTTTGCCACTTTTTCGGCTTCTTTAGCCAAGAGAGTTGGCGTGAGATCGTTTGAAGGAATGTTGATGAGGTCTCGGGTAAGCGTGATGCCATCTGCAATTGCGCGTGCTGTATCTATTGCGGTGTGCAAACTTTTTTTGGTGGACGAACACAAAAAACTAATTGCGGTAAGCTGAGGTTTGTTTTCTTGTTCTGTTTTGTAACGATTGAAACTGTAGCTGCCCAAGAGGAAACCTTGAACCATTGCGCTTAAGCGAGCTTCTGCTGAAAACTTTTTTATCTTTTTTTCTTCCAAAACAAGAGCAACTGTTTTTGCGCCAAGCTTTAAGGCTTCACGTTGAATTTGTGCTGCCAGAAGTTGAAGTGATTCGAGGCAAAGTTTTTCTTTTTCACCCAGGCCAATGACAAGAATGTTTTGAGCCCGTATTATTTTATGAGTGTAAATGGTTTGTGTTTCGAGTAATTTCCCACCAAAAGCCGAGTGCTTCAAGATCTCAGAAAGTTTTGCATCAAAAAGTTTATCCAGATTTTTTCCACCGTCTGCGGCTTGCATGCTAGGTGTTGTATCCTGAAAGCAGCCAACGACAACAAGATCAGCTGAAGTAGTGTGAAGATGTTCTTTTTTCAATTCGAAATTCATAGTTCCTCCGTAAATGGTGCACAGCTATAGCGTAGAGTCTAGCGAGATGTCCAGTTCATTTCTTTTTCTCTCCACATGCTGTTTGCGGGTATAATTTTCCGAAATTCTATTTTCTTGTTCTTCCTTTTTTTCTTGAGTATGAGAGGCGGATGCCATCAAAGTTTGAACATTATTTGCGCAAAGCTGTTTACAAATTGGGAAGCTTGCTTGAGCGCTTGATTCAAGAAAGCATAAAGCTTAAAGCCGACCTCAAACGGCAACGCGGCATCAAACCTGTGGTTGCGGTGAAAGAACAGTTTTCGAGTCAAAAAATTTTGCAATTGGTAAAAGCTGCCGAATCAGAAATTCTCAAAGTAAGTTTGCCCGAATTGCGTCACAAAAAAGCATTGGAAATTGCAGATGGTGAGCCGCTTTTGCTCAAAAGTTTTTTGCATCGCGGAGCCCAACTTTCTGTAGCTGTGGAAATGGGCAGCACTCACAATGTGAAGCAAGGAGATGAAACGACAGGATACCACGTGAAGGCGCGTGTTTCCGCCTTGCCGTTTGCTGATGAAAGTATCGATTATCTTGTGGCACGGCTTGCAACTCCACTAAAAGGAAATATGGAGCATGCTGTAAAAGAATTATCACGCGTGCTGAAACCAAAATCACAATCAGTGATTGTAGATTATCATCCTTATGCACAATTTTCTGAACCAGAGAAAACGAGCTATCGCACGGTTGGTATGAGTTTGCGAGGAGTTGAGGATTGTTACAAGTTGTGTCGAAAATATGGCTTTCGAGTTCTTGGTCTCAAAGAAGTTTTTTTGGATGAGCACATGAGAAATTGTTTTTCAGCAGACGAAATTTCGTTGTATCGCTCTTACAAAGGCACGCCACTTTTGCTTGCACTGTTTGTGTATAAAATACCTTCACAAAGGAAAGTATGAAGAAGAAAAATATCGAAACACTTTTAGAAGAATATTTTGTGGAACTTCCCGAGCCTTACACAAGGCCAAGTGGTATTTCGGCTTCACAAAAAATGGGAAAATATTTGCACATTAAGGGAGTGCTTCCATACCTTGATGGAAAGCTTTTCGCCAAAGGAAAAATAGGTGCAGTTGTGAGTGTTGATCAGGCTGCAAAAGCTGCCAGATCAGCGTTTCTTCAAGCTCTTGCCGTGGTGAAATATCAAAGTGAGTTTGAACTGAATGATATCAAATCGATTGTTTCTGTTGATGCCTATCTTGTGGCACAAGAAACGTTTACAGAACACTATAAAGTGCTTTCAAATGTGAGTGATTTTGTGGCAAAAATTTTTGGCCCAAAAGCTAGCTATGCTTCAACCTGTATTGCCGTGGAAAGCTTACCAGAGCAGGTTTCGGTGATGTTGGATGTGGTGATTGAGGTGAAGTGACCTACCGAATTTCGTTTTCAAAATGAGACTCAAGATGCTTTTGCAGCATGTGCTCGATTTTTCGAAGCAATGCTCGCAGGTGAAATGGTTTTGAAACATACTCATCTGCACCATGCTCTAGACCTTCAATACGATCGGCCTGAGAATCGCGCGCAGAGACGATGAGAATAAGAATGTCTTTGGTGAGTGAACCTGCTTTAAGTTTATTGCACACTTCAATACCAGAAATCTGCGGCATCATAATATCCAAAACAATAAGATGAGGTTTTTGTTGGTCGATAAGCGCATAAGCCTCCATGGCGTTGTAAGCATGAGCAACCGAGAAACCCTCTCGCTTCAACATTTTGCCGAGCATGGTGTGAATTTCGGGTTCGTCATCCACCACAAGAATGTGCGCTTTTTCACTCTGCTGATTGAGGGTGTTTTGAGCATCCTCTTTCTGCTTATTTTCACATTCTAAGTCCATGCGGCGAAGCTACGATACTTTTTGGATTTAGCAAGAAAAAAAACCGGCTTTCCCACACGCTTATTTTTTTTATCACCTTTTTACTCTTCTTGAGATCATACTGGTGGCAAGAAAATTTTCTGAATTTAATCTGGAAGCAACTCTCTGAGTTTTTTATGTTTTTTTGCTTGAATCTTCTAGAAAGAATCCCTATATTCCCACCCATTACTTGAGGGGGGATCAAGTTTTTGCTTGCTTGACAGGGGGAATGAAAAACGTTAAACCCCGCCCACCTTTTGATGGGCTTCAAGGTGAAGCCCATCTCTTTGACAAACTAAGAAACAAATTTTCATTCGGAAAACCGGTCATGAGAGGAGGTGAAACTCTCCAAAAGAAGACCACTCCGGAAGAAGTCATTTCACGTACGACATCATTGCCCGTTACATGTGCATGTAAGGATGCACATGTGTAAGTTAAAAGGAGAGAATTATCATGAAAAAATTATTTAGTTTAGTTGCTGTATTGGCTCTCGTTATTGCGAGCAATGCTAATGCTGCAGAAAAATATGTTGGCGGCGGTTTTGAAGCTGCTGGTAGTATCGTAACAGGTTTTGGTTTCCAACAAGGTACAACGAACGGCCATCCACAAGCTGGATTTGGTGTTCTTGGAAACTACGTTCCAACTAAAAGTGCTAAAGCAACTCAATTCAACTTCTTCGTTGATTCAGTTGAGTTAGACCTTATGAAGTCTTTCGGTGAGAACATTGCTTTCCGTTCTGACATCGATTTTCTTCGTAGTGCAGCTGGTGTATCTGCTGTTGCTTTAGAGCAAGCTTATGCAACTGCAAACATTCCAGTTGGAAACGGTGTTGAGTTCATGTTGGGACGTTTCAATGCGCCAATCGGCTTTGAGTCTGTTGACGTTATTGCAAACAGCACTATTTCTCAATCTCAAATCTTGAGAACTGGTCTTCGTCCTACAAACCTTACTGGTGCTAAACTTTACTATGCCTTCACTGACATGGTAGATTTGCATTGGTGGTTTGCAAACAACATGACAACTGACGTTGCTAATCCAGTAAACGATACGCTTCCATCTACTGGTATGCGTCTTGGTTTCAACTGGGGTGACGAAGGTATGGAATCTACTTTCGGCGTGTCTGGTGCTTACGGGTACGAGCAAGCTAAAGTGAAAGATCCATCTTTCCTAGGTGACTTGGATTGGAACTGGTGGTTGACTGAGTCTTTCGCGTTCGGTGGAGAAGTTCTTTTCCGTCGTGATAACAAAGTCAACGCTGCTGGAATAAACGCTGAAACTTTGGCTGGTCTTGTTAACTTGACCTACCAATTCAGCGACGTTTGGGATGGTACTTTCAAGTATGCGTTCACTAAGAACTACGACACTATACTTCTTCTTGGTGCTCAGGTTCCTGCTTGGGGTGGCTGGGAAGGATACAGCAATGAGTTCGCTCTTGCTGGTAGCTACGCTCTAGCTGATAACGCTAAAGTTATGCTTGAAGGTCATTTCGACTGGATTAAAACAGGTGCTGGTGCCAACGTTAAGTCTTACGACTACGGTGCTGCTCTTGCGTTCGGATACAACTTCTAATTTAAAGAGGTTTAACCGATACATTCAGAAAACCCCGGAGGGATTTCCCTTCGGGGTTTTTTTTGTGTTTTATCTCCTGAATATAATGAAGTTGGTTTATATTTCAATGCTTCTTGACTTTAGAAAGAACTCACATAAAAACAGACCCTCAGAAAAGGAGCTCATATGCTTGCAGTGGAATCACTTTGGATTACTTTTGGGCCGGTTGTTGTCATTAATATTTTAATGTTTGCTAGCATTTTTTATTATCGCTTTACCGGTGGTGCGAAATCGCATGGTTCTGAAGACGCGGCCAAACGTTCGAAATCAGTTTTTCTTTCTACGTTTTTTAAAGAGTGGTGGTTGTGGCTGAACCGACCCATTGCAGCTTTTTTTGTGCGATTGGGAATTAGTCCCAACATGCTTTCGTTCACGGGTTTTCTTTTTTCGTGCGTTGCGGCCGGCTTTTTTGCTGTGGGAAATTTTGGTTATGCGGGTTGGATTATGGTGTTTGGTGCAACTTTCGATTTCTTCGATGGGCAAGTGGCAAGGCTTACCAACCAAATGAGCCGCTCTGGCGCATTTTTCGATTCCACGATTGATCGTTTTGGTGAAGGCATTTGCTTTCTTGGCATTTCATATTACTTCCGCGAATCGTGGGTTTTCTTTTTTTGTATCTTAGCTCTCATCGGTTCCATGATGGTGAGTTATACCAGAGCAAGAGGCCAAGCCGTTGGTATCGACTGCAAAAAAGGATCGATGCAACGCCCGGAACGCGTAGTGTACATGGGCGTTGGCGCCATTCTCACTCCTTTCGCGTCTTTGCTGCTGATGAAGTTTTGGCCAACGCCGCCTCCTGTTTTAGTTATGGGCTCCATGGTGTTAATGGGAGTGATGACAAATGCAACTGCAGTTTATCGCATGATTTCCATTATGAACTCGCTTGATTCTGAAGATAAGAAAAAAGAAGAAGAAAGTTTGCCTCAAATTTTTGCAAAACTTGGAACGGCAAAAGGCCGAGAAGAGCTGTGGCAAAAAGCGCGCTACGGATATGAAAAAAAAGAACAGCAGCATAAACGAGTAGTGCTTTTTCTTACTGAAGAGTTGAGTTCAAAGCTTGTCCACACGTTGCTTTCTCAAGGCAAACTTCCGCATATTCAACAACATCTTCTCTTTCCAGGCGGAGAACTGCCGGTTGTTTCTAACTTTCCTGCAACGGCTGCTACAGCGCTTCCTCCGTTTGTTACGGGAAATTTTTCCGGAACGTGTGACATTCCTGGTGAGCGCTGGTTTGACAGAGCGGTTCCTGATCACAAAGTGTTAACCCTCAACCGTTTCCGCGATTACCAAGGCTTTGGTGCTTACGCGCTTGATTATGATTTAAGCGAACATGTTCGCACCATTTACGAATATTCGAAACAGGCCGTAAATATTTTTGGTTCGCTGAATAGAGGATGCGGACTTGTTCGTGATCCTGCTTTTTTCAAACATTGGAAAGAATATCACGAAGCCACATCTGAAAAATCTCGCGAAGCCTTACTGGAAACAAGTTTTCAGTGGTTTGAAAAAGCCTTGTTGAAAGAAAGCGATTTCATTTTGTTTATGGTGCCATCGTATTTGAAGCCATTGCAAAAAGATGGTGAAGACGCTCGCGCCGTTGCGTATCAAGAATTTGATGAAGTCTTTGGAAGGGCCGTTGAAATTCTGCAAAAAAATAATATGAAGGATGACAGCTTGTTGATGTTGTCGGGCTTATATGGATCCAGTGAAAAGAAACAGTCGTTTGATCTTGTTTCTTTTTTGAACGCGCGTCTCAAAACCATTTCTTGGCCCATCAAGCACAGATCATGGCTTGAATCGGACGCCATTGTGATGCCTTCTGGGCAAGCCATGGCGCACGTGTATTTCCGGGGAGAGCATACATGGCAACAAAATACTTTTTTTGAAGACATCGAGCAAAGTGGCTTGATTGGCGCACTTCTGGAACGCAATGAACTTGATATCATTGCTGCCAGAAGTAGTGAGGGCGGAATTTGTGTGGCCAGCAAACGCGGGCGGGCGCGCATTGCCGAAGATGTTGATGGCAGAATTGTGTATTTGCCAAAACGTGGCGATCCCTTTTCGTACAAACACATTTCGAGTAATCTCAATTCTAGAGAAGCTTTGCTGCAAACGGTGAAGAGTGAGTATCCAGATGCCATTATGCAACTGCTGCAACTTTTCCGTTCAAAGCGAACTGGGGATTTAGTCATCACGGCACAAAAAGGCATTTCACTTGTTGCAGAAGATAACTCAAAAAGAATTTATGGTGGTCTTGAAGCTGAACACCTTTTGGTACCTTTGTTTATGAACGAATGTCCAAATGCACATTCTTTAAGAACTGCGGATATTTTCACCTACATCATGGGTCAGCTTGGAATAAAACCTGCGCACAAATTTGATGGCCATCGCTTTGAAGAGTTTCCATCTTTAGAACGAGTGCTTGAAGCTTAGGGCGTGTCCTCAATCCGTTATAAATATATGAATTTATGTTTTGTCATCCTCGCGTACGCGGGGATCCAGGGATTAAAACACTTTGCTGTCATCCTGAGTGTAACGAAGGATCTCCTCTAACAATTGAACGAGGAGATTGCCACAGTCGCTACGCTCCTTCGCAATGACAGAGAATTATGGATCCCCTGGTCAAGCCAGAGGATGACAGTGATTTACATTTTTTTTGTTATCCTCGCCTGCGCGGGAATGACACTTCTCAAAATGAGGATCACGGCTTAAAAGACATAGCCGAAGGTGAAGTGAAATCGGTTTTTGTCTTCGCCGGGTTTGGGATCAAGCTTCCAAGCATAGTCAGCTCTGATGGGGCCTACCGGTGTGATGTATCTTAGTCCAAATCCAAACGAATGCCTTGCGCTGCTGGTTGTGAGTGAGCCAAAATCATTGGCGAGGTCACCGGCATCGTAAAAGACAGCGGTTTGGAGACTGCTTCCCAGTCTGATGCGAGCTTCTTCATTGAAGATCCAGCGAACTCGGCCTCCAACAGCTTGTCCGTTGGCATCAACCGGGCCAATAGTATCTTCCGAAAAACCGCGAATGGTATTATCTCCACCTAAAAAGAGAAGTTCATTGGTTGGAACCGATACATTAAAACCGAAAGTGTAGATGCGATTTCCCCTCACCACTGAATTAAAGGTGATCCATGAAAAGGGAGAAAAATTATATTCTGCCGAAAGAGAAAGTTCTATAAAGTTGGCTTGATTGCCTTTGATTTCGTTGAAGAGATCGGTGTTGTGCAAAAGAAAAAAACCTCTTCTTGGATCCGAAAAGGAATCTCGCGTATCGTAACTTTCTGATACAGAAGTTTTGGTAATGGTGTTGTTTCTTAAGCTTTGAGCATCGGCTGCTGCGCTGCTTCCTTCTACAAAATAATTGCGATCAATTTCAAGTTTGAACAGCAAACCGAGTCGGCGGAAACGTCGGAAAAATCCGCTTGAGCCGCCAAGTTGAATATAATTGAAAGTAGGTTCCTTTTTATATTGAACCCAACTGTTTGCATTAAACTCGAAACTGGATCCCAAAAAGCTTGAGTCAATCCAGCCTAACTCTGCGCGCGACACTTCTTGACCGGTGGTGAAGGTGAGCGTGTTTCGTTTGGCCCAGCCGAAAGCATTGAGATTGGTAAAGCGAAGCGAGCCGGAATATTTTTCATCGGTAGTGTAAGCAATTTCCATATCAAGCAAGAATGGACGTTCTTCATCAACCTTTACACGCAGGTGAATCACATCTTCTTTTTCTTTCAGTCCGATGGTTTCAATTGCAACCGACGAGAAAGCCCCAAGCCGTCTCACTCTAAGCTGAGCATCAAGAATTTTTTTATAGCTAAAAGGATCGGAACTTTTTATGCCCATCGCTTTTTTTATGGCGTTTTGACTTGTGATCAAATCACCAATAACTAAAATTTCGCCAATGATAGCAGGTTTTCCTTCGTGAATTTCGTAAACAACCGCAGCTTTTTGTGTTTCAGGATCGATGGAAAAACGTTCTTTAATTTCAGCATACGGATAACCGTTGTCAGCATAGAAAATGAGCAGGCTTTGTTTTTCTCGCAAAAGATTTGGTTCGTAAAACACATCTTCCTCGAGATATTTAAGAATCGTTTTAAGTTTTTTTGCTTTAAATGAATTGTTTCCTTCGAATGAAATAGTGCCAAGAGTAATTTGATCACCAGGATTTACCGGAATAGTTATGGAAATGGGAAAATTCATTTTGGGATGATTTGTTTTCCACGCTTCAACTTGCGCGTCTGTATATCCCAGTGCTTTCAGATTTTCCTCAACGGTGTTTAAATCAGTGGCTTCAAATTGGGGCAAGTGGGGAGCGGGATTTCCAAAACTTCTTTCGGTGTTGATCATGCCAGCTTTAAGGTTGTCTTCTGAAATGGAATTGGCATTTTCGAAACTGATATCTTTTATGTACTGATGTGTTCCTTCATCAATAGTGAAGATGATGTGATAGAGTTGTTCATTTATTTTTTTTCGCGAGCTTGTTATTGTTGCATTTGGATAAGCCAGTTTTGCATAAAGATCTTTGATGCGTTTTTCACTTTCTTCGATTTCGAAACCATCAAAACTTCCTTCTTGAAAAATACTTATGGTGTCTCTTAAGGTTTTATACCTCACACGCTCATTCCCTCTAAAGGAAACTTTCACCTGCGGTCCTTCTTCAACAGAGAGAAGAAGATTTATTTTATTTTGTTCATAATCAATATCTTTTTCTTCCACTTGAACTTTTGCTCTTGGATAACCGTTCATCCTGTACAATTCGTTCAGATTTCTGATGGACTGCTTCAAACGACTTTCGGAATAGGCTTTCAAGGGATTAATAAGGGAAACAAATCTGCCTTTTGGAAAAGCCGTATTTCCCACCACTTCGATTTTTTTGTATCTGAGTATTTCTCCTCTTAGAATATGAAAGATGAGAGCTATTCCATTTTTTTCTGGCTCGAATTCTTCTTGAATTTCAACTTCTGTGTTGATGTACCCTTGGCGTTTGTAGAAATTTATAATAATTTCTTTTTGTTTTTCTACTGTGCCATGCGTGTAAATATTTCCAGCTTGTAGAGTGAGATACTTTCGAATTTTGTTTTGAACGTAAGGAAAATTCCCAGAGATTTCGACAAGAGAAACAACGGTTGCTTCTTTTAAATTAAAGACCACGTTAATTCCAAATTTTTCAGCTTCAAAATGCACCGCTATTGTATCGAAGACACCCCATTTTCTGAGGGCATTCAAGGATTGATCGATGCGTTGGATGCTAAACTTTTCGCCTACTTCGAGAGGAATCACGCTTAAGAAGGTTTCTTCTTTAATGGTTGAGAGGCCATTGAGCGTGATTTTACAAACCGTATCAATACCATTGCTTGCAAGAGATGGTTTGCAAAAAAGAAAAACAAAAAGAAACAAAAGGGTTAAAAATTTTTTTATCATAAAAATAGTATCTCAAGTGAAGAAGTTGTTTAACGCAAACGAAATCGAATTGTTGCAACAAGTCCGTAGCGATTTTTATTTCCCTGAATACCTTTGATCAAGAGATTATCTGTAATGAGGTATTCTGTCGTGATGGTTTGTTCTGCATCTTCGGTGTTAATGTCGGTGGAAAAGTCGATGCTGAGCCTGTCCGAGAGCTGCTTACCAACAAAAACTCGAGATGTTCCTTGTGCTTTATTGTCGGCCGCTTCAAGTCGAAAAATATCGAGGTGAGCAAAACGAGAAACTGGCCGTTCAATAATACTTGTAATTTGTGATGCAATAATCTGAGTTGAAAAAGAGCCTTGTTTTTGATTTTCTCTTGCAAGCTCTTGTCGCTCACTTTCAGTTATTCCATAAGCGATAAGCGAGATGACATCACGTTTTTCCAATGGACCACTTGCTGAAGTGGCGGAAAGGTCTAAATTTAAATTGTCTGTTGTTCCATAAAGATCAAGATTAACGTTGTAGGCATTTACTTCTTTTTGAGCTTTCAACTCTAAATAAGGAACATTGTAAGGCGCTCTCAGTTCAATAAAACCTTTGATGATTTCAAAGTTGAGGCCCAGATAATAGATGGTTCCTTCTTCAACTTTTACTACACCTTTTATGTTTGGTTTTTGTCTTGTGCCAGATGCAGCTATATCAATGTTTAGGCCGATGTCACCAATGTTGTTCTTGATGAAAAAATCGCCAGAATTTTTTATTTTTAAATCGAGTTTTGGATCAAAAATAATTTCTTCTTCTTCAATTTTTTTAGCGAGTCTTCTTTTTCCTTCTGTGAGGACATCGGTGATATTAAAATCTTCAGTATAGCGACCATCCAAAAGTGAAATGTTTCCCGAAAGAAGGGGGCTTGGCATGTTGCCATTAAGATGAAGATCTCCATCAAATTCCAATCGGACGGTTCTATCGTTGCTGCGGTACGTAAGTGAATGTGCTATAAGATCAATGGCCAATGCATCAAGCGCTTTATTTTTGTGAGTGATATAACCGTTCAGCGTAAAGCTGCCACTATCAACTTCGGCTTGAACATTGTTGAATTGAATTTTTTTCTGATTGAAGACAAGTGATCCGTTCACTTCCTCCATTCGAAGTGGAATTGTTCGTGGTGAAATGAGATTGTGTTCAAGTTGTATCGATCCGGTAATCAGCGGATCTATTGAGTTTCCTCTGAAGGTGAGATCAATTTTTGCAGGTCCGTTTGCTTCTCGTACAAGTGAAGGGATAAAAGTAATAAGCGAAAGATCTACGTTTCCTTTTAAGCCTAAGTTTAAATTTCCCTCTTCTGAAATGCTGCCATCGAAAGAAAGTAACTCATTTTTTTGAGGCGATTTATACTGATGGTTAAAGTTCCAACTTTTCTGAGACTTGTTTCTTCTCATGTCTAAAGAAACCCCAGGGTAGGGATTTCCATAAATCTTCATTTCACGTTCTCCAATATCAATATATACAGGGGCGAGGGAATGAACCGTGTCGCTTCTGCTGAGAAGAATTTGGTTGTGATCGAATACAATTTTGTGACGGCTGAGATTTACTTGTGATGTGAGCTGGTTGAAGGGAACGCTGAAATAGGAACCAGAGTTGACAACAGCTTTTATTTTTCCGGTGAAATTGGTTTCCGAACCTGAAAGCGTGAAGTGTGCATTTGCTTTTCCGGTAAGGCCATAAGCTTTTTCGAGAGGAGCTGTAAGATCGAGTTTATCTATGTCTGCGCTGAGCTGGATGTCTTTAGATCGATTTTCAAGTTTATTTTTTTTCCCATAGTTGATTACAAGATTTGCTGTTCCATTTGTTTTGTTTTCTTGAATGAGCGCACTTGCAAGTTCCAGTTTTTCATAGGTGAGGTTGAAATCACTTTCAATTTTTTCAATCGCAATTTGATCCCAACCGCCATTATTTGTAGTTGCCGTAATGGCGAGTAAAAATTTCTTTCCCCATCCCGTAAAGTGAAGATCAAAACTGGTGAGGCCATGAATTTTTTGGAGATCTTCTTGTTCAAAGTTGAGAAAAACATTTTCCAGAGGGAACGATTCGCTGCTTGCTGCAAGATCCATATTTTTTCTTTTTATATTGATGCTTCCCGAAAGCTGGGCCTTCGCTTCACCGCTTGTAAGAAGAGCATTTTCCAGCGCGACATTTCCATTTATCCACTGAACTTCGGCAGAGACAATGTTTTCAATGTCAGCGCTGGTATGAAAAAGATGATGCAGTTCAATTTTTCCACTTCCGCTTGAGGTAGAAGGGAGAAAACCGTTTCCGGCTAGTTGCACAGAACCAGAAATATTTCCGCCTGAATTAAAGACATCAGATTTTTTTCCCAAGTGAGGAAGTGAAATGGCCTCGGGGATATCGATGTTAAGCTTGAAGTTTTCTTTCTCCAAATCGAGGTTCAGTTTTCCTGACAAATTTCTTTTGTTGATGGTGACAAGAAGCGGGCTGAGTTCAAGTTGCGCATTGTTGAGGCTAACTTTTGCGTTGAGCTTGTCGATGGGAGTGTGTTCAATATCACCATCTTGGAGGTTGAGTTCTCCCGAAATATTATTGAGGTATGGAAAATTTTCTTCCCATGATTCCAGTTTTGTTTTGGACAAAAGGCTAATGGAGCCAGCGTGAAAAACGCGATTGCTATCGCTCTCAAACACAAGCCCATTGCTCTTTAGGTGGAGAGTGCTTTTCCCAAAAAAATCACGATTGAAGACAATCTCAGCTTCATCAATAAGGATGCTTTTTTGATTTCCAAATTCAATCTGCGCCAGAGAGACCTGAGCCGTTTCGATTGCCAAACTTTGAAGTAAGAGAAGTTGTTTCGTGTTGAGCTTTTTATGTTTTGTTTCTTCTTTTTTTTTCTTCTCAGGAAAATGCAAAAATAAGTTTTGAACAGCAAACTCATCGAAAGAAAGTTTTCCCTGGAGAAAACCAAAAACATTTAAAGAGAGATTTGCCTTGCTTAAACTTATTCTGGTGTCGGCCTCTTTTTTTTGCAGTTTCAAGCCGGTAAGTTCAACGCCTGGGCTAAAGGGTTTGATTCTTAGTTTTTCAAGGGAGATGTCCCAATCACTTCTGGTGGTAGCGCTTTCAAGGACATAGTTGACGACGAAAGGTTGTTGAACCAACCAAAAAAAACTAAACATAAACGAAAAAGTTCCAACAAGAACTATGATCGCTGTATAAAGTCGTCTTCTATACTTTGGTTTCATGTAGATGCTTTTGCTTTGGGCACTCTTCCCATTTTGATGTTGCTGGGATCCGTGATGATACGGCGTTTTCCCAAGGCATCAAAAATTTCTCGCTGGATTCCCCCAAAGTCTCCGTTGGACATAAAGAGTACAACATCTCCACTTGAAATTCCTCGCAGCACAAATTCTTTTAAGTACTGTGCGTCTGGAATGTAGTGAGCATCTGGTCCTCTTCGAATAAGAATGTCGGCAATTTTTTGCACATCAAGTTTTTCTTCTTCAGGAATGCTTTCTTCATTGTACACTTTTGCCAACAACACACGATCGGCACCCATGAAAGCTTTGATGTAGTCTTGCTGAAACGTGTTTCGTCTGCTGGTGTTTGACCGCGGCTCAAAAACAGCCCAAAGTCTTCTGCCAGGATAGCGGTCGCGTACAGCTGCAATGGTTGCCTTCACTTCGGTGGGATGATGCGCGAAGTCGTCGATGAAAATAATATCTTTGTAGGTTCCCACGATTTCATGCCGTCTTCTCACGCCCTTAAATTCGGCAAGCTGTTTTGCAAAACGGCTTGGCTCAATGCCAAGTTCCAAAAGCAAGGCCACGGCAGCGCTAGCGTTTCCAATGTTATGCTGTCCGTGAAGAGGAAGTGTGAGTTTCAACGTTCCTCGTGGAGTGTGAAGTTCAAATTTGCTTGCCTCTTCTGTGTTTTCAATATTTTCAACGCGGTACTCGGCAGTTTTGGACTGAAGACTGTAATAGACAACTTTGCACGGCGCTTTTTCTGCAAGTTTCACCACATTTTCGTTGTCACCATTTGCGATCAACAGGCCATCTGCGGGGAGTTGTGAAATTAATTTTTCAAACGCGCTTAGAACATGATCGAGATTTTTGTAGATATCGGCATGATCAAATTCTACTGAAGTGAGAATGAGCACTTTTGGATGATAGTGTAAAAATTTAGCTTCCTTCTGAAAACAAGCGCTGTCGTATTCATCGCCTTCCACTACAAAGTATGGGCCTGTTCCAAGTCTGGCGTTTTTTCCAAAATTGTTGGCAACTCCTCCGATAAAAAAACCAGGATCAGTTTGCGCGCATTCTAAGAGCCAGGCGCAAAGGCTTGTGGTGGTTGTTTTTCCGTGAGTTCCCGAAATGACGATGGAAGTTTTGTTTGATAAGCATTCCTGATACAGCGTATCTGCCATGGAAAGCAGCGGGAGGTTTCGTTGTTGTGCGGCGAGTAATTCGGGATTGTCTTTGCGAATCACATTTCCCACCACAACTAATTCTGCATCTTGCGGAATGTGTTGCGAGTCATATCCCTGCGAAGCGGTGATGCCCAGAGATGCAAGTTGAGTGCTCATGGGAGGATAAACGTTTTGGTCGCTACCAGAAATGCCATATCCTTTTTCTTGAAGAATTTCTGCAAGTGCTCCCATTCCTGTTCCGCAAATGCCCAAAAAATGAATCTTTTTCACAGCTTGTGTCATGATAATTTCTTCCTTCTTAAAAACTTGAACCTTGATCCGAGTTTGCTTGTTAAAATGTAGAGAGGAAAGCATGCTACAGTTTCTTATCTTAAGCCGCGGAAACTATCACGCTACAGTATGCTTGGCAAGCCTTGCGGGCGTTTTGCGGAATAGTTTTTGCTTTTATTTTTGGAGAAAAGAAGAGAGGAAATATTTATAAATCTGCGAACAAAAGATCGTGCAAGCGCGGTCTAAAGGCTTTCATTTTCTCTTGCGAGTTTTCTTTTTCAAGCCGGTTACAGAGAAAAATGACAAAACTTCTTTTTTGGAGATCAATCCAAAGAGAACAACCGGTGAATCCCAGATGACCAAGGCTTCTTGCGGAGAAATATTTTCCGGAAGATGAATCTTGTGCAGAAGGCATATTCCATCCTCCTGTAAAGCTATCTTGCGTTTGTTTTTTTGCGGGAAAGGAAAAGAAATCTTTCCATGTTTTGCTGGTGATAAAGTGATCTTCACCATCATCAAGCAGAAAAAATGCTGCTGCTATTTTTGCACAGTCTTCTGCGGTGCCGAATAAACCTGCGTTTCCCGCTGTTCCTCCAAAAAGATAGGCGTGATAATCGTGAGCTTGTCCTTGAAGTGGTGCTTGTCTCCAGGTGCAAAATCCGCTTGGTGCAGCAAGGTTTGCCTCAACCGGCGAAAACTGAAGTGAAGAAAGAGAAAGTTTTTTTGCGATATATTCAGCAAATAAATGCTGAAGTGAAGACGATGCAACGGTTTCAAGAATGCTTCCCAAAAGTAAATGATCAATGTCGCTGTAGACGGTTTGCGTTCTTGGCTTATGGAGAAGTTTTTCTTCCCAACAAAGCCCAAGCAATTTTTGTTTTGTTTCTTTGCTTCCAGCCTCCTCTGGCGAGAAGTTGAGATAGTAAGGTTTCCAAGCAGGAAGACCAGAGCGGTGATTCAGCAGCATTTCGATGGTAACTTCATCGTGCCACGCTTGCCTGGATGAGTGGGGAGCAAAACGAGAGATGGTATCGCTTGCCTGAAGAAGTCCAGCATCAAAAAAACACGCTGTGAGAAGTGCGGTTGAAAAGGCTTTGGTGAGAGAGGCGAGGTCAAAAAGAGTGTGAAGATTCGCTTTCCCATAGGCTTGATGTATGAGTGGTTTTCCTTTTATAGAAGCCAGCAAAACAGCAGACGGAAAAATTTCTTCTAAACCTTCAGTGATAAGTGTGTCGAGTTGTGTCGCCATTATTTTTCTTACGTAAGTGAAAATTCATGGGCAGAAGCGTTTAACTTCATTTCCATTCCAAGAGGAAGAGGGAAAAAAGGAACTTCATGACCACTTGGAAAATTGGCCACTACTGGGCCTTTGATGTCTTTTGCGTATTCGGAAATGAGGTTTAAAAAGTTGTCTTCGCTTGAATCACTTGGTTTTGTTTTTCCCACTATGAGTGCTGATGTTTGTTGAAGTAAACCAGAATGTTTCAGGTGCAAGAGCATGCGATCGAGCTGGTAAAGTTTTTCGCCCACATCTTCCAGAAATAAAATATCATTTTTGAGCTTCAGTTCATAAGGAGTTCCGATGCTAGACGTAATGAGGCTAAGGCAGCCCCCATATATTTTTCCTTTTACACTTCCTTCTTGAATCACTTTTGCTTTCGTATTGGCAAAAGAAGGAAGTGATCCTGTGCTTAAAAGATTTTTGAGATACAAGCCAGCGTCAGTGTCATTGTTGTTATTCAGCTGAGTAAGGACCGGGCCGTAAAAGCAGTGTGCAAGCTTGTTTCCTGCCAATATGTTAAGTAGTGGTGTGAGATCAGAAAAGCCAATCACAAGTTTTTTTGCTTGTGGATGAAGATCTTGCTTCAGTTCGGAAAGAAATTGTTGCGAGCCAAAACCACCACGAGCAAACATGATAGCTTTGATTTGTTCGTTATGAAAAAGAGAAAGAAATTCTTTCTTTCTTCGCTCTTCGGTTCCAGCAAAGTATTTGTGCGTGTCAAAAATATCTTCCTGAAAAAAAGTATTGAATCCCCAGCTTTGAAGAACTTGAATCCCTTTTTCAAAAAGTTCTTTATCAAAAGAAGCGGAGCTTGCTGCAATGCCAATGGTGTCGCCGGTTTGAAGAGAGGGAAAGCTCATGATGAAAAAGCTTCTAAATCAGGCGAGAAGGAAAAGTAAATAGGAAAACGCGAAGAATTTTTAGAAGAGTTCTGTTGTTATTCTTTTTCATTCTATGTTAAGCCCTTCGTTCATTATGACTCCACACAAGCACACCGAAGAAAAAACGAGGCTGGAAGCTTTTGCTCAACCGCCGGCCCAGATTATTTTGCTTATCTTTGTTCTTGTTGCTGCACTTCAGTTTCCTCTTGGCATTGTGATTCAAAAAGTAAGTTTTGTGTGGGGCGTTGTTGCCAACGAAGTAGGCGTGATGTTGCTTCTCCCGCTCATTATCCTTAAGCTCTCAGGGCAAAGCCCAAAAAATCTTCTGCCCTTTGGAAAAACAAATCGGCATTATCTTTTGGCTTCTATTTGTCTTATTCTTGGTGTGGCCATCATCATTTTTTACCTGAGAGTAGTGAGTGAAATGTTGGCTCCACTCAACGACACCTTGAGAATGGCACTCAGTCAGACGCTTACGGTGTATGGACCGCTGGATACGTTTTTAAAATTGCTGCTTCTTTGTGTGTTGGCGCCAATTTGTGAAGAAATGTTCTTCCGAGGTTTTATTCAGCGAACCTTTTCACGGCATGTGGGAAAAACATTTGCTATTTTAATCACCGCCGTTTTTTTCGCATTCATGCATCCCTCAACCTGGCATCCGCATCTCTACTTCATTTTGGGGCTAACGCTTTCTTGGATTTCGGCCAAAACACGAACACTTCGTACGCCCATTTTGTGCCACATGATCAATAATACTTTTGTGCTGATCGTGCAGCAATATGGTTTGGGTTTTCCTGTTGGCGGCGCTGGAGTGTGGATTGATGTTCTGGCTATTTTTGCTTCTTCGGCCTTAATTGTGCTTGGTATTTTTATGCTTCAAAAAAGTAGACGTCATGGATAAGGCGGCTCAAGATGTTTTTTCCCTCCAAACGTTTCCCCAGTAGAAATCTTATCTGGCTCACTATCGTGGGTGTGAGTTTGTTGCAGTATCCCATTTCATTTTTCGTTCATAAGCATTCTTTTTTGTGGGGTGTTTTGCTGAATGAAGTGGGAGTGGTGCTTTTGTTTCCTTTGTTGATTTCGGCTTGGAAAAAATTTGACTTCGCTTTTCTCTTTCCCTTCAAAAGGCCGCAGATCAAGCTTTTGCTGTTAACGCTTCTCTTCACTTTTTCAGCCGATATTTTGATGGAGTATCTCACTTCGTTCACCGATTTATTTTTGCCGGCGGAAAATTTGGCAAGACAAGCGATGGAAACTGCACTCACCATTCACTCTCAAACAGATTTTGTGCTGAAGCTTTTGATTCTTTCGCTCTTGCCTGGTTTTTGTGAGGAAATCTTGGTGCGTGGATATTGCCAAGTGTCACTTCAAGCCCGTTATGGATTAAGACGCGGCATTTTGATAGCGGCATTTATTTTTGCCTTGCTCCATCAAAATCCTTGGTACTTTCATCTGTATCTTCTGTTGGGAGTGATGTTTTCGTTTTTGATGGGAAGCAGCAACAACCTTGTCTATCCCATCTTCGCGCATGTGCTGAATAATGCGTTTACGCTCACTTTTCACGCGCGGCAAATTCACTTTCCAGTCTTGGGCTTCACTTCTTCGGAAGACCTTTTTATTATGGCGCTTGCATCGCTTCTGGTTCTTTTTTCAGCCAGAATATTTTGGAAGCTAAGCCATTCTTCTTAAACTTCCTGCGTGTCTAGTTTTGCCATTTTTTCAGTGAGCGCAAATCCCTTTTCGGTGTGTTCAACGCGTGCAGCTTGAAGAAGCGGGCAATGTTCAAAAATCAAAATCCACTTATTTTGAACGGCTTCTGCTAGCAGTGTTCTCTTTTCTTCCAGGGTTTTGAGCGGTTCGTTGTCGTAAGCCATAATCCAAGGCAAAGAAATGTGTGCGCTTGTGGGAATTAAATCTGCGCAAAAGAAGTAAGATTGCTGGCCCAGAGTAATGAGTGGAAGTTGTTGGCCAGCAGTATGACCATGAAAACATTTCAAGCGAATTCCTTCAAAAAGCTCTTGCTCGCCTTCCAGAAAATGAAGTTGATTGTGTGCTTGAAGCGAGAGGAAATTTTCACCAAGATAACTTGCCTTGTCTTTCTCTTTGGGATGAGTTGCCCAGTCATAATTTTTTTTCTGAACGTAATATTTTGCGTTTTTAAATGTGGGTACAATTTCACCGCTCTTGTTTTTTTTCGTAGCTCCACCAGCATGATCGAAGTGCAAATGGGTGAGGATGACATGCGTGATATCATCTTCTGTGAGCTGATGTTTGGCCAGTGAAGTGCGAAGTGAGTGTTGAGAATGATCGATGTGAAACATGTGGGAAAATTTTTCGGAACTCTTGCTGCCAATGCCAGTGTCGATCAAAATGTTCTTCCCATCAACTTGAACCAGCAGACATCGTAAGTGAAGTGTTACTCTATTTATATCATCAAGTGGCAGGAGGTTTTGCCACAAAACTTTGGGAACAACGCCAAACATGGCGCCGCCATCCAGAGCAAAAGTTCCTGTTTCGAGTACACTTAGCTTGCAGTGTTTCATGTGCGGTTTTCTCCCCTTAAGTTGAAATTTGTTTGTTGGTTGGCAGCAAACGCTTGTTGGAAAAGGGTTTGCTGTTCATTGTGTGTGTTGTTTCTAAAGCGTTTCGACAAAGACTTTTTTATCAGGTGTTTAGGAAAGATATCAAGCATTTACTTTCGCTCTTTTGGGTAACCCCTTAATTTTAAATGTCTTTTAAAAACTGTTCGAAACACGGAAGTTTCGAAAAAACTTCGATATTTCAAGGTATTAGGGAATGATAGTTCTTGACGGGAGGCTATCTATTAACGTACTTTGGAGGAAGGTGGGATAAAGTGGGAGAAATAGAAGGGAAACGAGAAAAATTATGTTCCGAGGACGTTTTCGACACACAATTGATGAAAAAGGTCGCCTTTCAATTCCTTCCAAATTTCGGGAGATCTTGAACACCAATTATGACGAACGGCTCATTGTGACCAACTTCGATGGATGCCTTTGGGGCTACCCCGTTTCGGAATGGCAAGCCTTGGAACAAAAAGTTTCAGCCCTCCCACAATTTCTTGAAGAGGTGAAAGCATTGCAGCGAGTTTTCATTTCAGCAGCCGTTGAATGTCCACTTGATAAGTCGGGTAGAATTTTACTCCCACCAGAATTACGACAATATGCTGGCATCGAAAAAGAGCTGGTCATCGTGGGGATGACCAAGCGCATCGAATTATGGTCGGCCGAAAAATGGGAAGAAGTTTTCCACAAAGCACAAAATACTCTCGAAGGATTGGGGTTAAAATTGGCAGACCTTGGTCTGTAAAATGGATCGCTGTTTACGATGAAGATTTGAAAGTAGGTTATGAGTCACGTTCCAGTTTTAATGCAAGAAGTCTTGGAATTCCTAAACGCAAAACGAGGTGGGAGGTTTGTTGATATGACATTAGGTGGCGCTGGTCATGCACATGCTCTTCTTGAAACTTCGGCTTCAAGCGAATTGCTTGGGATTGATAGAGACAGGCCCGCCATTCTTCGTTCACAAAAAGTGCTCAGCGCATTTGCTTCGCGCGCGCATTTTTTTCACGGTAGTTTTTTGGACCTCGAAAAAGCCCTTGAGAGTATTTCATGGAAAAAAGTTGAAGGCATTTTTGCAGATCTTGGAGTTTCCAGTTTTCAGCTTGATGAAGCGGAGCGAGGCTTCAGTTTTAGAAACGATGCGCCTCTTGATATGCGGATGGATCAGTCATCTGAAATGAGTGCAGCAGATTGGATCAACAGCGTAGACGAAGAAGAAATGGCTGATGTCTTTTTTCACTACGGTGAAGAACGCTTCTCCCGAAAAATTGCAAAAAAAATCTGTGAGCAAAGAGAGGTTTCACCCTTTTTGACTACTCGCGCTTTGGCTGAATGTATCGAAAGTGTTTTTCCTGCTTCGTGGAGAAGAAAAAACAAAATTCATCCTGCAACCAGAGTGTTTCAAGCTATTCGCATTTACATTAATGGAGAACTTGATCAGTTGGAGCATCTCTTAAAGACGGCGCCGGCCTATCTTTCCGCTGGAGGACGTTTTGTAGTGCTCAGTTATCATTCTTTAGAAGACAGGTTGGTGAAGCGAGCTTTTCGTGACTTAGAAAAAGAGGGCGAATACTCTCTTCCTTTGCGAAGAGTCCTCATTCCTTGTGACGAAGAAATTGCAGCAAATCCAAGAGCGCGAAGCGCAAAGTTGCGTGTGTTAGAAAGGAAGAGCTGATGAAAATTCTAAGCCCATCTGTTGTCTCTAGTGCTGTGAAGCAGCAGCACATTTCTTCCAAATCGGTTGCCATGCGTAATCGCCACATCAGAAAAGTTTCGGTGATTGTGGTGACGCTTGCTGTTTTTGCCATCGTCTTTGTCTGGATTCGCATTGAAGTGGTGACGCTTGGATACGAAGTAAGCAAAATTCACTATAATATAGAGAAGCTCGAAAAAAAACGCTCACACTTGGAAGTAAAAGTGGCGCAACTAAAAGCGCCAGCTCGTCTTGAAAAAATTGCTTCGAAGTATTTTTCAATGGCGCTTCCCAAAGGAAGTGCGATCGAATTTGTTAAAGTTGACTAGAGTGAGTGGATAATTAGCTTCTTGTCATTCTGAGCAAAGCGAAGAATCTACTGTATTTGCGAGGAGATCCTTCACTACGTTCAGGATGACAACAGAGATTAACAAAGGAAAAGCATGCCGCGGTTTCAATCAAATGGAGATGAAAGTAAGCGCCGACAGGCTTTGCGCATTTTGTGCATTGGGTCTTTTTTGGTGTGTGCTTATGGTGCGGTAATGTGTCGCGCTATTTTATTCCATTTGAAAGACAATGCTAAGTTGGAAAAAGTCGCTATGCGGCAATATCAAACCTTGGTAAAGGAAAGCACCAAAAGAGGAAAGATCTTAGATGTTACTGGACGTGAACTTGCGGTGAATGTGCAGGCCAAATCTTTTTATGCCGATCCTCGTAAAATTGAAAAACCACTTGAAGCTGCACAAAAACTTTCTCGCTTGCTGGGAGTAAGTGAAGAAAAACTTTACGATCGCTTCCGTTCAAAACGAAAATTTGTGTGGGTGAAGCGCCTTGTCGATCCAGCTGTTGCCAAAGAAGTGCGCGCTCTTCATATTGCGGGTCTTGGTGAGCTGGAGGAAAGCAAGCGGCAATATCCAAATCAAAAACTTGCTTCAACTTTGCTTGGAGCCGTTGGCTTGGATGCGCAGGCTTTGGGTGGAGTTGAATTGCAGTACAACGACTATCTCACTTCTTCTTCCACTTCCAACTCATATCGTCGCGATGCCCGAGGTCAGCTCTATTTTTCTTCTGATGTCATGGATACTACTTCTGGTGTCAGTGAGCTGCGACTCACTATTGACAAGACCTTGCAGTACATTGCCGAAAAAGAACTTTCGCAGATGGTAGAAAAGCAAAAGGCAAAAGGTGGTATTGCACTTGTGCTTGATCCTCATACAGGTGACTTGCTAGCCATGGCCAACAATCCCTCTTTCGATCCCAATGAATACCGTCACTACAAGCCAGAGTTTTGGAAAAATCGTGCTATCACCGATGCCTATGAACCCGGCTCCACGATGAAGGTGATGGTGATTGCTTCGGCACTTGAGCGAAATTTGGTCACTTCTCGTTCTGTGTTCGACTGCGAAAATGGACGAATGGCAGTTGGCAAAAGGGTGGTGCGGGACACTCATGCGTATGGCAACTTGAGTGTCTTCGATATTTTGCGTTTTTCCAGCAATATTGGAGCCGCAAAAGTAGGCAAAAAATTTTCTCCAGATGAGCTCTATACTGTCTTCCAGGCATGGGGGTTTGGAAGGCAGTCTGGAGTTGGTTTGCCAGCGGAATCAGTGGGTATTTTAGCAAGTTACAAAAGCTGGCCCGAGATAAAGCACGTTACTGTTGCATTTGGTCAGGGGGTGAGTACAACCCCACTTCAGATGGCAATGGCATTTGCTGCGGTTGCAAATGGCGGTGAACTTCTCAAGCCAAATGTGGTGAAGCGCATTATCTCCGAAGAGGGTGAGCTGGTGTATGAGGCGAAGCGGGAAGTGGTTTCACGTCCCATTCAACCTAAGACAGCTCAGTTGGTGACGGAAATGCTGAAAAGCGTCACCCTTGCCGAAGGCACCGGTGTCTTGGCCGCAAGTCAAGAATATCCTGTTGCAGGAAAAACGGGCACCGCTCAAAAAGCAGACCCACACACGGGTGGGTACGCGACGGGAAAATATTTTTCTTCATTTATCGGCTTTGCTCCTGCCGATGATCCGAAGATAGTGGTTTACGTGGGCATCGATGAGCCCGGCGCTGGTGAATATTACGGTGGTCAAGTAGCTGGGCCCGTTTTCAAAAATATTGTAGAAGCTTCACTTCGCTATTTGAAAGTTCCTTCAGAGCTTGACGATGATTTGCCGGTAATTACGGCAGATGCGCTTTCCAACAAAAAGCCGGTTCCGCAGTCTTCGTATGCTCATGCCAAAATGAAAAAGGTGCAAGAAGGAAAATGGGAAGTGCCCAGTTTACAAGGGCTTACCATGCGTGGAGTGTTGGACACGTTGAAAGACAGCGATATAAAATTGGAAGTTGAAGGAAGTGGTTTGGTGATCTCTCAATATCCAAAATCCGGAGCTATTATTTCAGAAGGGCAGCAGTTGAAGTTAAGTTTTGGTTCACTGTTATAAAAGGAAAACATGAAACGATTTTTCGACATTTTTGATTCTCTTTCAAATCAGCAGAAAAAACTGCTTGAAGGAATTCATGTTGAGCATCTGACAATGTCTCACCAACAGGTGATGCCCGCTACATGCTTCTTTGCCGTTGCTGGTCTTAAGCATGATGGTCATGATTTTATTCCTGAAGCAATTGAAGCAGGTGCACAGGTTGTGGTGATGTCTCGTCCCTGCGTGTTGCCAGAGCATGTGCTTGGTATTGTGGTGGAGGATGTGAGAAAAATATATGCACGATGTGCATCACGTTTTTTTGGCGATCCTTCGCAAAAGCTGAAGCTAGTTGGTGTTACGGGCACCAATGGAAAAACAAGTATTACGTATTTGCTTGAGTCCATTTTGCGTGAAGCAGGTCATCGGCCTGGGGTGATAGGCACAGTATCATATCGCTATGCAGGAAAAACGTTTGAGGCAAGTCACACTACTCCAGATGCGTTTGTTTTGCAGAAACATTTAGCAGATATGCTGGCGCACAACGTTGATGTTTGTGTGATGGAGGTTTCGTCGCATGCGCTGACCCAGTCTCGCTTAGAGGGTTGTGACTTTGATGTCGCAGTCTTCACCAATCTCACTCAAGAGCATCTTGATTATCATCACCATATGCATGATTATTTTGAGGCAAAAAACATTTTGTTCACGCATTTACTTTCAAGTTCTTCAAAGAAAACTTTTGCTGTTGTTAATGACGATGATGAATACGGAAAGAAAATTTCTCCAGCCAAAACGGTTGAGTGTTTTCGATATGGAAAAAATCAAACAGCAGATTTGTCTCTGGTTTCATGTGAAAAAAGTGAAAGTGGCAGTAAGCTTTGGTTTTCTTTTTTAGGAAAATCATTTTCTTTCACAGTTCCTTTGGTTGGAAGCTTCAATGCGTATAATGTTGCTGCTGCTTTTCTTGCGGCACATGCACTTGGTGTCTCGTCAAAAAATATTCTTCATTCGCTTTCACATGTTCATCCCATACCGGGAAGGCTTGAGCGTGTGTGTGCCGATTCTGCTTATGCTGTTTATGTAGATTATGCTCATACTCCTGATGCTCTCGAAAATATTCTTTCAACGCTAAGAGATATTACAGAAGGAAGATTGTTGCTTGTGTTTGGTTGCGGTGGAGACAGAGACAAACAGAAACGACCAGTGATGGGAGAAGTAGCCGCAAAATATGCAAATCTTGTAGTGCTCACCAGCGATAACCCTAGAACTGAAAATCCGCTAAGCATTATGGAACAAGTGTTTCCGGGCTTGCGTAAAAAGATGAAGGCTTTCAATGGAAGCTGTGGATTCATTCAAGAAGTGGACAGAAAAAAAGCGATTGAAACAGCAGTGATGCACATGACTGAAAATGACATTTTGGTTGTAGCTGGAAAAGGTCACGAACAATATCAAATTATAGGCAACACAAAACATCACTTCGACGACCGTGAAGAAGTGATGGAAGCGCTAAAAAAAAAGAGAAAAAATAGACTTGTTGCATAAGAAAAAACTCGTGTGAAAACTATGAATCTTTCTGTAGAAAAAATTTGTGCTGCAACGGCTGCAAAATCAAGTGCAGATCTTCATGCAGTGGTGAATGGAGTTAATACCGATTCGCGTCTTCCGCAAAAGGGGCAACTCTTTGTAGCCTTGAAAGGGCCTCACTTTGATGGACATCACTACTGCAAGCTAGCTCTTGAAAAAGGCGCTGTTGCTTGTGTGGTGCAAGAAGAAATTCCTTCCATTGAGAAACGTTTTCAAATTGTAGTCAGCGATACGCTTGCAGCCCTTGGTGATCTAGCTGCCTATTGGCGCTCTTTGCATGCCTTGCCGGTTGTTGCCATCACGGGAAGCAATGGAAAATCGACCACCAAAGAAATGGTAGCCAGTGTGCTTTCCAGTTTGGGTGCTGTGCATAAAACCGAAGGCAATTTTAACAATCTTATTGGACTGCCTCTTACTCTTTTCAAACTTGAGGCTTCTCATAAAGCGCTTGTGCTTGAGTTGGGCATGAATGCACCAGGCGAGATAAAACGACTCACCGAAATTTCGAAGCCAGATTTTGGATTGATCACCAACGTTACCGCAGCTCACCTCCATTATCTTGGAAGTATTGATGCCGTTGCAAAAGCAAAAGGTGAATTGTTTGAAACGATCGCATCAGATAAAACGATTATCGTAAATCGAGATGATCCTCGCATTATGCAGCTCAGTAAAGCATTTGCGGGCAAGAAAATTTCTTTTGGTCTTCATCACGATGCTGATGTTTCCTTCGCTCATGCACATACCTTTGCTTTGGATTCTACTGACCTCACTGCAAATGTGTTTGGAAAAGAAATGACATTCCATCTTCCTTTTGTGGGAGCTCATAATATCATGAACGCGCTTGCAGCCTTGGCATGCGGATCTGCGCTTGGCTTAAGTGTTGAGGAGATGGCGAAAAATTTTTCAAGTTGCCAGCCAATGAAAATGAGATTTGAGCGTGTTCAGCTTCGTAACGGAGCAAGACTGATTAATGATGCCTACAATGCAAATCCAGAATCAGTTCGAGCAGCGCTGCGAACTATAAGTGCTGCAGATAGAACTGGGCGCTTTGCCGTGGTGCTAGGTGAAATGCTTGAGCTTGGAACCGAAGCTTCAGATTTGCATCGTCAAATTGGATTTGAAGCCGCAAAGTATCACGTGGATTTGCTCTATCTTTATGGTGATCATGCGCAAGACGTTGCCAGAGGTGCCATTGATGGTGGCTTGGATGAAAAGAAAGTTCGAGTTTTCACTTCGCTGGATGATCTTTCAGAGCAAGCGCATGGCGAAATTGCAGCTGGAGATGTCTGGCTTGTAAAAGGTTCGCGTGGAATGCAAATGGAAAAAATGGTCACCTATATTAAACGCGCAGTGGGAACGGATTAACGAGGAGAAGAATGCTTTATTACCTTTACACACATTATGTTCATCTTTTTGGCGCGCTGAATATTTTCAAGTACATCACAGTTCGTGCGTTTGTGTCATTCTTCATTGCGCTTTCCATTTATTTTCTGTTTGGCAAAAAATTAATTGCAATGCTTTCGAAAAAACAATTTTGGCAAACCGTTCGCGATGATGGACCTGTGCAACACCTTGATAAACGTGGCACTCCCACGATGGGTGGTGTGCTAATTCTTGCAGCAATCATTATTTCTACACTGCTTTGCGCAAGGCTAGATAATTTTTTCGTCTTAGGTTCTCTTTTTGTTCTCATTGGTTTTGGAGCGATTGGTTTTGTTGATGACTACCGAAAAGTAATCTTGAAAGATGCCAAAGGATTAGCGTCGCGATACAAATTTCTCTTTCAGTTACTCTTTGGTCTTATTGCTTCACTTTTTCTTTTTGATGTTATGCAACTTGGCACTGAGCTTTCGGTGCCATTCTTCAAAGGCTTAAGACCCGATCTTGGAATGTGGTACATTCCGTTTGCTACCGTTGTTATTGTTGGTGCATCAAACGCGGTAAACCTTACCGATGGGCTTGATGGTTTAGTCAGTTTTCCTTCCATTGTTTCATATGCGGCTTATGCAGTACTTACCTACATTGCAGGTCATGCGCTTATTGCTTCGTATCTTCAGGTTTCTTTTGTTCCTGGTTGTGGAGAGTTGGCAGTGGTGTGTGGATCGGTTGTTGGCGCAGTGCTTGCTTTTCTTTGGTACAACGCTCACCCTGCTAGCATTTTTATGGGTGACGTAGGATCGTTGCCACTTGGGGCTTTGCTGGGTTATGTGGCATTGGTGGCGAAACAAGAAATGTTGCTTTTGATTATTGGGGGCATTTTTGTACTCGAAACGGTTTCTGTCATTACCCAAGTTGTTTCATTTAAACTTACCGGGAAAAGAATTTTTAGAATGGCTCCCATCCACCATCACTTTGAACTTAAAGGATGGAAAGAGTCGAAGGTGATTGTACGTTTTTGGATCATTTCAATTTTGCTTGCGTTGGCGAGTCTTGCCACGTTGAAGCTTAGGTAAATAATGAACTACGCTGGAAAAAAAGTGCTGATTATAGGAATGGGAAAAACAGGAAGAGCTGTTTTTTCATTTCTCCTTTCACGCTCGGCATTCATTACCGTGAATGATGTAAAACGCCCTGAAGATGAAACGTTTTTCGATGGAGAAAAGGTTTCAACGCACTGGGGAAATCATGATCTTGATCCCACTGCTTTCGATTTTATTGTGGTCAGTCCAGGCGTGGATTCCAAACTTCCTCTTTTGCTAAAGGCGCAAGAAATGAACGTGCCGATATTGAGTGAAATTGAGCTTGCGGTGAAAAATGCTCACTTTCCTCTTGTTGCAGTAACGGGGACAAACGGAAAAACAACAACGGTGAGTTTGATTGCACATCTTTTGAAAGAAGCTGGAAAAAAAGTTGTGCTTGTTGGAAATGTTGGTGATCCTCTTATCAACTATGTGGAAAAGGTAGGTGAGATCGATTTTTTTGTTTTAGAAATTTCAAGTTTTCAAATGGAGTTTTCACCATCACTCGAACCGCTTGTAAGCATCTGGCTTAACCTTGCTCCAGATCACCTTGATAGACATAGCTTTGAAGAATATGCCCACTTGAAAGCACGTTTGTTGATTCAAACCAAAACTGCCGGCACCATCATTTACAACGCCGCTGATGAAAATTTGCTACGTTTTCTAGCTCCAATTCAAGAACAGAAAAAACAAGTGAACCTTGTTCCTTACACTCTTGAAGTTTCGGATTCCCAACACTTTTCGTTCCACCTTTTCAATAAAAAGCATTTAACCTTTTCTGCTTCCAATCTCAAAATAAGAGGAAAACATAATTACGAAAATATTATGGCAGCTTGTCTTGCGCTTGAAGCTTGTGGAATTGATGATGAAGATTTTCTTCATGATGCTGTGTGTTCGTTCAAAGGTTTAGAACACCGTTTGCAATATGTGGGCACCTTGAATGCGGTGAGCTATTACAATGATTCAAAGGCAACTAACGTTGCAGCTGCTGTTGCTGCGTTGCAAAGTTTTTCGCATAAACTTGTTTTGATTGCAGGTGGAATTCCAAAAGAAGATGATTTCAGCCCTCTTGTTTCTTTGGTGAAAGATAAAGTTTCTCATCTCGTTTTGTTGGGAACTTCAGCAAAAATTATTGCAGATCAACTTGGAAAGCACACCGTTTTACACATGGCAAGCTCCATGGATGAAGCCGTGAAAGTCGCATACTCTCTCGCTTTTCCGGGCGAGTCTGTTTTGCTTTCGCCGGCGTGTGCCAGCTTTGATCTTTTTGCTCATTACGCAGAAAGAGGAAACAGTTTTAAGGCTGCATTTCTAAATTTGGAAAAAGAAATAAAGCATCAGCAAGTTTGCTCAAGTCGTGAGAAGTCGACAGCTTGCTCACGTTCATAAAGGATGTTCATGAAGTATAGCGATGTACAAAAACAACATTTTGATGTCTGGCTTCTCTTCACGGTGATTGTGCTTGTTGGCTGTGGCATTACCATGGTGTACAGCTCAAGTGCTGTGTTTGCTTTAGAAAAGTTTAGTGACAGTTATTTCTTTTTGAAACGTTCTGCTCTTTTTGCTGGGATTGGTTTTGTGTTGATGATGTGCATGCTGAGTTTTTGCTATCACCGCTTGAAAGCGTTTGCCTATCCCGCACTTTTGCTTGCGCTTGGTCTTGTGATTCTTGTTTTGGTTCCTGGTGTCGGCAAAACCATTGGTGGAGCTACTCGCTGGCTCAGCTTAGGTGTGGTGAATTTTCAACCATCAGAGTTTGCAAAAATTGCACTCATTCTTTTTCTTGCTTACTCTCTTGAAAAAAAGACGAATCGTATTCGAAGTTTTACGCTTGGAATTATTCCTCATTTTGTCGTGATGACGGTCGTTTCAGGAACCATTTTATATCAAAAAGATTTTGGCTCCGCTGCAATCATAGCTGCAATCACTTGGTTTATGCTTTTTGCAGCTGGCGCTCGAAAACGATATTTGTTTGGCATTGTTTTTCTTCTAGCTCCCATTGCTTTCAAGTTGGTGGCGGGCACGCCTTACAGAAGAAGAAGAATAATGGCGTTTTTGAATCCTTGGGATGATCAATATGGATCAGGGTTTCAAATGATCCAATCTTTTGTGGCCTTCAATGAAGGAGGCTGGTTTGGAAAAGGCCTGGGGCAAGGACAACAAAAACTTTTTTATCTCCCCGAGGCGCATACCGATTTTATTTTTTCAGTTATTGGAGAAGAGCTTGGTCTTGTTGGAGTGTTCGCGGTTATCATTTTGTTTCTCTTGTTTTGTTACCGTGGTTTCAAAGTTGCCTTGAATGCGCCAGATCTCTTCGGCCGCTATTTAGCTTTGGGCTGCACTTTGCTGATTGGGCTTGAAGCCATGCTCAACATGGCGGTGGTGATGGGGTTGTTGCCCACAAAAGGTTTGGCGCTTCCTTTTATTAGTTACGGCGGATCATCGCTGGTGATTTCGTTGATAGCAGTTGGACTAGTTTTAAATGTTTCATCATATAAACGAGCTTAGGAGTAAGCGTGAGTGAAAAAAGGAAAAATGTTTTGATTGCTTCGGGTGGAACAGGTGGGCACTTGTTTCCAGGTATTGCTGTGGCTGAAGCTTTTCAAGAGCTCTATCCTGATGTGCAGATTTCGTTTGTAGGAACAACGCGAGGGCTAGAAGAAAAAACCTTAAGCAAAACGCCGTGGCCATTTTTCGCACTTGCGGTTCCAAAAATAAAAGGCCAAGGGAAAAAAGACAAGCTCCTTGCCTTGATAAAATTGCCGTCTGCAATGGTGAAGGCTGCACTTTTGTTGCAAAAAACAAGCACAGATCTGGTGATTGGCATAGGCGGTTACTTAGCCTGGCCCGTCAGTATTGCAGCCTTCTTACTGGGAAAACCAGTTGCCATCATAGAGCCCAACGCGGTGCCGGGTTTGTCCAACCGCATGCTTTCAAAAATAGCGAGACGCATCTTCTTGGCATTTCCTGAAGCCGAAAAATATTTCGAAGCAAAAAAATGTATGATGAGCGGAAATCCGCTCCGGAAGGCTTTGCGCGAGGCGAGTGCTTTTCAGAAAAATGAGAAAAATCCTTTTACCCTCTTCTGTTTTGGCGGTTCGCTTGGAGCAAAGTCACTCAACCAAGCTTTGCTTGCTTCTCTGCCTTTGCTCACTGGCGCCGCAAAAACAATACGTATTGTGCATCAAGTAGGAAAAGCTGAAAACCTGCAGCAAATAGAAGCTGAATATAAACGCTATCAACAAGAGGCGACAGTGCTTGAGTTTATTGATGACATTGCAAGTGTCTATCAACAAGCCAGTCTTGTGTTGGCCAGAAGTGGAGCTGGTACCATTGCAGAATTGAAGCTTTTCAAAAAGCCGGCAATCTTGGTTCCGTATCCATTTGCGGCTGATAACCATCAACACGAAAATGCAGTGCACCTCGAAAAAAAAGGCGCAGCAATTATTATTCCACAAGAGCAATTGACAGGAGATGTGCTTGCGATGCATATGAACCGGCTTTTCTCATCGCCAGCATTGCTAGAAAAAATGGAAATGAGTTTTGGACGTGAGCAAGAACAAAACGCAGCGGCTCATATTGCAGAAGAATGCGTTCATCTTTTTACAGAGCAAAAACCGCAGATAAAAAGAGCTCATTGTTTTTGAGAGAAGATCAAAGGATATAAAAAAGATTATGTTTAAAAAATATCAACACATTCATTTTGTCGGCATCGGTGGTATTGGCATGAGCGGAATCGCTGATGTGCTGCTTACTTTAGGCTATCAGGTGAGTGGTTCAGATTTGAAATCAAGCGAAACCACAAAACGTTTGAAACGCCGCGGCGCTACTATTTCTTACGGCCACAAATCAAAGCACGTTGAAGGTGCTCATGTTGTGGTGACGTCTTCAGCGGTTGATGAAAAAAATCCCGAAGTAAAAGCTGCAAAAGAATTGGGCGTTCCTGTTGTGCCTCGCGCAGAAATGCTTGCCGAGCTGATGCGCTTGAAATGGGGCATTGCCGTTGCTGGTTCGCATGGGAAAACGACAACAACGGCTATGATTTCCACTGTTTTTCACGGCGCAGGTTTGGACCCCACCATGGTGATTGGTGGAAAAGTGAATAGCCTCAGAACAAATGCAAAACTGGGAAAAGGTGATTTTCTCATCGCAGAAGCCGATGAGTCTGACGGCTCATTTCTGAAGCTCACTCCTACTATTGGGGTGATCACCAACATCGACCCCGAGCATCTCGAACGCTATAAAGACTTTGCCGATCTGAAACGTGCCTTTGTTGATTTTGCAAACAAGGTTCCTTTTTATGGTTCTGTTATTGTGTGCAGCGATCATCCTGTAGTGAAAAGCTTGATGCCACAAATGAAACGAAAAGTAGTGAGCTATGGTTTTCAGCAAGCTGATTACATGGCAAAAAATGTGCGACAAGAAGAAGACTGGGTTTATTTTTCGGTTGAAGCCTACGGGAAAAAATTGGGTGAATTTAAAATAAATATGTCGGGAGAACATCACGCGCTTAACGCCTTGGCAACTATAGCTGTAGCCAGAGAAGCTGAAATTTCTGTGGCAAAAGTGAAACAAGGTTTGGCGAAATTTAAGGGAGTAGCAAGACGTTTCGAAATCCTTCACCGCGCAGGCCCAGTGGTGGTGGACGATTACGCGCACCACCCGGTTGAAATTGCAGCAACTTTAGATGCCGCAAAAAAAGGCTGGGAAGAAAGGCGTGTGATTATGGTGATGCAGCCGCATCGCTATTCGCGCTTAGAGCAATTGTTTGATGATTTTGTAAGCGCATCTAAAAAAGCAGATGCAGTTATTGTGATGGATGTTTACGCAGCTGGAGAAAAAAGGAATCCAAAATGGACAGGAGAAAAACTATGCAAGAGCCTCATGCTCAAATATCCGAAGAAAATGATTACGCATGCAGCGAAGACAGAGGAAGTGATGACAGCTCTGAAACCGTGGTGCACGAATCAGGATCTGGTGATGTTTCTGGGAGCGGGGGATATAACGAAGACGGCAAGGCAGTTTTGCAAGACCTTGACCTCTCGTTCTTAAGCCCTCGCGAACGTGCGCGTTTTTTGAAAGAAGAGCAAACTGAGTTTACTGGTTTAAGCTCGGAACAAAAACGCGAACTTGAAAAGGCATTTCCTGCAATTCGCTTTCAAGAATCTATGAAGGCACACACCACTTTGGGTGTGGGCGGAAAAGCAGAAGCGTACGTAGAAGTTCAAAGTGTGGAAATGTTGAAATCGCTTTTTGAATTTCTGAAAGACAGCAACATCCCGTACTACCTGATTGGGAAAGGAAGTAACACTCTTGTTCGCGATGGTGGTGTAAAGGGTGTGGTGATTCAGCTGCTTGGCGATTTTCAAGAGTATAAGGTGGAACAAGAATCTGGCGATGATGTTTTTGTTTCGGTTGGTGCAGGTGTGAGCACTCTAAAGTTGGTGCGCTGGGCAAATGAACAACATCTTGCTGGGATAGAACGTTTAAGTGGTGTGCCGGGAACACTTGGCGGAAATATTTTAACCAATGCAGGAACGCATATAGGTTCTATTGATGAAATCGTTGAAGAAGTGACCATGCTGGATAAGCACGGAAAAGAAATGACGCAAAAAGTAAAGTCGATTCCGTTTGAATACAGACGTTGCAAGCTTCCGCGCGGCACCATTGTGTTGAAGGCTTTGTTGAAATTACAAAAAGATCCCGAAGGAAAAGCTGCGCAGCATTTCAAAGAGTTGATGGAACGAAGAAGAGAAACGCAGCCCATCTCGCAAAAGTCGAGTGGATGCATGTTTAAGAACGATGGAAAACAAGCTGCGGCAAAACTGATTGACGAAGCAGGATTGAAAGGTGTGCGCGTTGGAGGGGCTAGAATTTCTGATGTGCATGCGAATTATATTGTAAATGAGGCAAATGCCAGCGCTAGAGATGTTATTGTGTTGATGGGTTTGGTTCGCGATAGAGTTCGTCAGCATTCGGGCGTGGTACTTGAAAATGAAATTTTTATTCTTGGTGAAGAAAAATAAAAATGAAAAACATAAAACAGAAAAAAATTGCAGTATTGATGGGTGGCTTGTCTCGAGAGCGAGATATTTCGCTTAAAACAGGAAATGCCATTTTTTCATCTCTTCAAACCGCTGGTTATAATGTGATTGCGATTGATGTGGATGAACATGTTGCGCGTGTTCTCACCGAGCAAAAGCCCGATATTGCGTTTATTGCGCTTCATGGAAAATTTGGTGAAGACGGATGCGTGCAAGGGTTACTGGAGTGCATGCACATACCTTACACCGGAAGCGGTGTGCTTCCTTCTGCGTTGGCCATGGATAAAGATGTATGCAAACTTTTTGCCGCCGATCATGGTTTAGCCGTTGCAAAAAGTGTTTGCCTCTCAGTTGAAGAGTGCAGTGGAAAACTTTCGCATTCGCTTTCTTATCCTCTTGTGGTGAAGCCGGTTTGCGAAGGTTCAACTATTAATATGAGCATTGTAAAAACTGAAGACGAGCTGAAACCTGCTGTTGAAAAGGCTTTGCTGTCCGATGAAAGAATTTTGCTGGAAGAATTCATCAAAGGAACTGAAGTGACAGCAAGTGTTTTGTGCGGTGAAGCGCTTGCACTTATAGAAGTAGTGCCTGCAAGCGGGTTCTATGATTTCGAAGCAAAATATACAAAAGGAAAAACAGAATATATTTTGCCAGCGCGTATTTCGGATGCGCTCACAAAAGAAATTCAAAAGCAGACAGTTGCGCTCATGAAAGCACTTCGCATTGAAGGTGCTGCGCGTGCAGATTACATTGTAGATGAAAAAGGTGTTCCGTACTTTTTGGAAGTAAATACTATTCCAGGAATGACTGAAACCTCGCTGGTTCCAAAGGCTGCAGCGTTTAACGGGATGTCTTTTTTAGATGTTTGCGAACGAATGTTGCTTTCGGCTCGTGTGAAAGAAAAAGTAAAGTAGTAGATTTGTATCAAGGGGGAGTATGAATCGTTGTTTGAGAGAACAACATATCCAGCGTGAGAAGAAGCCCAGATTTTGGCTGCTGAAAAAGTGCGAGCGCCTTTTTCTTTCGCTGCTTTTTGCAAGCCTTGGCTTGGTGCTTGTGTATGGCATCTATCTTCTGCTTTTCTTTGGGCCTTATCTTTCGCTTCAGTCCATTCACATTGTTGGTGATCGCAAAGCTGTAAGTGAAGATCAAATTCTTGAACTATCAGGTTTATCTCAAGGTGATAATCTTTTCTGGCTTGATCTGGGTGGTGTTTATCAAAGAGTGCTCAATCATCCATGGATCAAAACAGTAGCCGTCCGCAAAAGCCCGCCAGGAACGGTGATGATCTATGCTGAAGAATTTAAACCTGTGGCTATTGTTTCCGCAAAGCATTTATATTTCGTTACCGACGATGGAACGTTATGCAAAAAAGTGGAAGCAAAAGACTCTAAACATTTTCCCGTCATCACCGGTTCTGTTTCAGATATCAATGATGAACTACAGCTTCCACTTGATAAATATGAAGGCAAAGAAAAAGTTTTGCAGTCCATTTCAATTATCAAAGAATTTCGAAAAAATAAAATTCGCTTAGCCAAAAAAATTGCTGAAGTGAATTATCATCTCATTCGAGGCTACTCCATTATTACCGATGATAGGCCTTTGCAGATTGTGTTGGGACATGAACAATTGCAAGAAGGCGTAACCAGACTAAGAGATTTTTCGAATGCGATTCAACAAAGGGGAACAGATCCTCAGTACATTGTGATGTATGAAGGCGGACAAGTAATTGTGAAGTACCGCACTTCTTTAGACACTTAACTTTGAAAATGATTGGGCAAAAAGGGGGAATAATATGGCAAAAAAAGATGAAATGATAGTGGGCTTAGATATCGGTACCACAAAGATTTGCGCCATCGTTGGTGAAATAAGCAACGATGGAATCGATATCGTGGGCATCGGAACGCATCCGTCGAAGGGCTTAAGGAAAGGAGTGGTGGTAAATATTGAAAGCACCGTTTCTTCCATTCAAAAAGCCATCGAAGAAGCAGAGCTCATGGCTGGATGCGAAATTACTTCGGTGAGTGCTGGAATTGCGGGCGGGCACATTAAAGGAATGAACAGTCACGGTATTGTCGCCATTAAAGATAAAGAAGTGAAAGCCACCGACGTGGAAAGAGTGATTGATGCTGCGCAAGCGGTTTCCATCCCTCTTGATCGAGAAGTGATTCATGTTATCCCCCAACAATATATTGTAGATGATCAAGATGGTGTAAATGACCCGGTTGGCATGAGTGGTGTTCGCCTTGAAGCGAAAGTGCATATTGTAACGGGCGCTGTTACTTCTGCGCAGAACATCATCAAGTGCTGCAATCGCGCTGGCCTCAATGTGAACGATATTATTTTGCAGCAACTTGCGTCGAGTAAAGCTGTTCTTTCGAATGATGAATCAGAGCTTGGGGTGATTTTGGTTGATATCGGCGGCGGAACTACTGATATAGCCATCTTTTCCGGCGGAAGCTTAATTCACACCGCAGTGCTTTCGGTTGGTGGTAATCATCTTACCAATGACATTGCCGTTGGCCTTCGCACTCCCACACATGAAGCAGAAAAAATTAAGCAAAAATATGGATGTTGCATGACAGGCATGGTGCACAAAGATGAAACCATCGAAGTGCCTTCGGTAGGCGGACGAAATCCACGTGTGTTGCCTCGGCAAATTTTGGCAGAGATAACTGAGCCGCGTATGGAAGAAATTTTTAGCCTCATTCAGCAAGAAATTATTAGAGCAGGTTGCGAAGATGTTGCGGCCGCAGGCATTGTGCTGACGGGCGGAAGCTCAATCATTGAAGGTGCAACTGAGTTGGCCGAGCAAATCTTTAGCTTACCAGTAAGAAGAGGAGTGCCAAGAGGTATTGGAGGTCTAGTAGATGTGGTCAGAAGCCCAATGTATTCCACAGGAGTTGGCTTGGTACTTTCTGCAGCAAAAGAGCAAACCAACAAGCGTTTCAAAGTACGTGAGCGAAACGCTTACACCAAAGTAAGAAGCAGAATGAGAGAATGGCTTGGGGAAATTTTTTAAACCAGTTTTAACTTTGTGGTTACTAGTTTGTAGTTAAGATTTTTAAATTTTTAACTCGAAACTAGGAACTAGAAACGAGAAACTGATCTTAATCGAGGAGGTCCATATGTTTGAACTTGTAGAATCACTGGCACAAGATGCTAAAATAAAAGTAGTAGGTGTTGGAGGAAGCGGCGGAAACGCAGTAAACACAATGATGGAAGCGGGTTTGGATGGTGTAGATTTTATCGCGGCAAACACCGATATTCAAGCACTTCGGAATAACATTGCGCCAAACAAAATTCAAATTGGCCGCGAGTTAACCAAAGGTCTTGGAGCAGGTGCAAATCCCGAAGTAGGAAAAAATGCAGCCATCGAAGATCAGCGTATTTTGATGGAGCAGTTGCAAGGTGCTGACATGGTTTTCATTACCGCAGGCATGGGCGGCGGAACGGGAACTGGCGCGGCTCCCATCATTGCGAAGATTGCGCGTGAAATTGGTGCACTTACGGTTGGTGTGGTTACAAAGCCGTTTGCCTTCGAAGGAAGACAACGCATGCTTCAAGCAGATCGAGGTGTAGCTGAACTTCGCGATGTGGTGGATACTCTCATCACTATTCCAAACGAAAAATTACTCGATATCGTAGATCGCGATGTCACGATGGTGGCTGCATTTAAGCAAGCCGACCACGTTTTGTACCAAGCGGTGAAAGGTATTTCAGATCTCATTACCGTGCACGGTCTTATTAACCTCGACTTTGCCGATGTGAGAACGGTGATGAATGAAATGGGAATGGCGCTCATGGGAACTGGTGTGTCCAGCGGAGAAGGCCGTGCCATCGATGCTGCAACCAGAGCAATCTCTTCGCCACTTCTTGAAGATGTGTCTATTAAAGGTGCAACAGGAATTCTTATCAACGTTACGGGTGGAGCCAATATTACACTTCACGAAATCAGCGAAGCTTCAAAAATTATTCAAGAAGAAGCGCATGAAGATGCCAACATTTTGTTTGGTGCTGTGATAGACGAAACCATGGAAGATGAAGTTCGTGTAACAGTAATCGCGACTGGATTTGATAAACCACTTCAACGCATCAATGGAAAAGTTGGCGTGGGGCTTTCAGGTTCAAGAGTGCACACACATCATAGTGCAGGTTCACGCCCAAGCTATGCAAGCCAACACAGAGCACATGCACCACAAATGCAAGAACAGCGTCAGAGCGAAATTCCTGGTTTAGATGCAGCACCTTCGTATCCTGTGGCGGCTACTCGTCATGCTCCAGAGCCAGAGAAAATTGAAGAATCATTTGGAGGCCGACATTTAAATGACGCGCCAGCAAAAGAAGTGGAGCGCGAAGTAGGGGTTTTGGAATATCACAATGATCAATATGATATTCCTACTTTTTTACGAAAACAGGCTGACTAAAAACGGGCAGCATGGCATAGAGTGTTGAAGAAAAAAATGATGACGAACATTGAATCTGTTTTGTGGCATGATACAATAAACAAAGTTGATTCAAAAAATGAAATACTTAAACAAATTCAGCCCTTATAGGGGCTGAGTTTTTTTCCAAAGGGTAACACAAATGAAAAAAAGCCATTTATCTCTCATGCTCATTGCAGTTTTTCTTGTCACTTCTTGTGCTGGGCGCGAACGTACATCGCAACGTCACATCAACAAAAACGAATACCTCAAAGAGCACGATTTGCTTCGCCTTCCAAAATCAAGCATTCCGGTGGTGATCAATGATCGCGTGATTGCATGGATGGAATATTTTCAAGGTCCCGGACGAAAACATTTTAGACGTTATTTGGAACGCTCTGGAAAATATATGGATCTTATGACCAGCATTTTAGAGCAAAATGGAATGCCAAAAGACTTGGTGTACATTTCTCTTATCGAGAGCGGATTCAATCCTCATGCCTATTCCAGAGCAGCAGCTGTTGGAGCTTGGCAGTTTATTCGTGGAACAGGAAAAATCTTCAAGCTCAAAATTGATCCTTGGGTTGATGAGCGAAGAGATGTTGTAAAATCCACTCATGCTGCAGCCGCTTACTTCAAAAAGTTGCACAATGAATTTGGCGATTGGTATTTGGCCATGGCCTCTTACAATACAGGTGAAGGAAGAGTTCGCCGAGCCATTAAAAAAGCCGGCACCAAAGATTTTTGGGAACTTTCTCAACCAAAAGCCAGATTGTTGCATTCTGAAACGCGTGACTACGTTCCAAAATTTATAGCTGCGATGATTTTGGCAAAATCACCTGAAAAGTTTGGCTTTCATAATATCGATTATGAAAAACCTGTACCATATGAAGTTGTTTCCGTGCCAACGCAAACCGATCTTGCTGTAGTGGCAGAATGTGCGGGAGTTCCAGAAGAGGATGTTCGCTACCTTAATCCAGAATTGATTTCTAGCTCAACGCCACACAATGTGAAAAACTTTAGCCTCAAAATTCCACTTGGAAAAGTTGATCAGTTTCGTCTTGCTTATGCAAAAATTCCTGAAAATGATCGTGTCCGACTTCTCTTTCATCAAGTTCGAAGAGGAGATACGCTTTCTCAAATCGCAAGAAGATATGGAAGCAGCACTACAGTTATTGCTCGTGCCAACAACATTAGAAACGTAAAGAGTATTCATCCCGGATCAAAACTCATTATTCCAACTTCTGGATCTCGTGTGCAAATTGCATCGCGTGCACCAAAAAGTACTCAAGAAGCGAGAGTTGCTTCTCGTTCAAGCTCAAGCACTGAAAAGCTTAGCGCTCACAAAGTGGGAAGAGGAGAAACGCTTGGTGGCATCGCAAACCGTTATGGAGTAACGGTTGCAGACCTTCAACGTTGGAACAAGATTCGTAATGTAAGGTCTCTTCGAGCTGGACAAAAATTAAAAATTTATGGCGCGGCAGAAGTAATAACCACGCAAGAAATTGAAAGAGCAGTTGAAGAAAATATCGAACTTGCTGAAAACACTACCTACAATGATGACGATTTTATGGTGCACACTTTAAAATCTGGTGAAACCCTAAGTCACATCGCCGACAAATATGTAGTGTACATTAAAGATATAAAAGCATGGAACGGTATAAACGATGCGCGGTCATTAAAAGCTGGGCAAGAAATAAAAGTGTTAAAATCTAAAGCAAGACTTCCAAAAGAAATGGCGCTTGCTGCCGCTGATGAAATTATTTTGGATGAAGGAAATGAAAATTCTTTTGCAGCCGGAAAGTCAGACTACAAGGTGCGTAGCGGTGATACATTATGGTCCATTTCAAGAGCTTACAACATCAGTGTAGCTGAATTGAAAAAAGCAAATCACTTGGGAAAAAAATCTTCACTTCGTGCTGGCCAAACCCTTTCGGTGCCTGCAAAAACAAACGCAGCTTCAGTCCAAGTAGCACAAAAAGAAGAAACGAAAGCAGCGCCAGTTGCAGTTGACAACACCATTCAAACGGTTTCACTCCCTGCTGAACATGCAGCAACGCCAGCAAACACAACAACTGGCTATGTTGTAGCGGTGCTCAATAGTGGTGAAACTTTAGGGCACGTAGCAGAACGTTATGGTGTTCGTTCATATGAAATTATGGAATGGAACCACATTAAAGATGAAAGAAAAGTAAGAGCTGGACAAAAACTCAAAATTAAAAAATCTCGCATTGGTTGGGTTGCCGAAGAACTTGCTCACTCAGCAGTTGAATCAGCTGCAGGAACAGAAGTGGCAGCTGCAACGGATCACAAAGTGTACAAAGTAAAATCAGGCGACACCCTCTGGGCCATCGCCCGCCAGCACAATGTTGCAGTAGCTGATTTGAAAAAATGGAACGCCATCACCGCAAGCTCTTTAAGACCAGGCGATACGTTGAAAATTGTTCGGTAGAGTTAACTTCGTGGAATCAAAAAACACTGTCTTTCCAAATGATTTGAAAAAGGGAGACAGTGTTTTTTTTGTGTGAAATGTTAAAAAACTTCACTCACCTCATGATCATCAGAGCTTGCCAAGCTCTGGGCTGCTTGCTGCTGAAGTGGCAAAATAGCATAACAATTTAAGGTAGTTACAAAGCCAGAACCGTCCCCGGTTTAAGGAATGAGGAAAATTTGCTTGTTAAGGGAAGATTATCCTGATAAAGTGCCCTTATGCGTAAAATTATCAAAAGACATTTTTCACTCGATCTTCCACCTGGAAAGTCAGCTTTTTTGTGGGGGCCCAGAAAAGTAGGGAAAACATATTGGATACGAGAGCATCTTCTTGCACGAAAAGACGTTCTTCTCATCGATCTTCTCAAAACAGACCTCTTTGCAGAATATTCAAGTAGGCCGGCGCTTCTTCGAGAGCGTTATCAGGATCACTCTGGAATGATTGTTATTGATGAAGTGCAAAAAGTTCCAGCTCTCTTGGACGAAGTGCATTGGCTCATTGAAAATAAAGGGATCTCTTTTTTGCTTACAGGTTCAAGCGCAAGAAAATTAAAACGTGGTCATGCAAATCTTTTGGGGGGAAGGGCATGGCGCAGGCATATGACGCCTCTTAGTTTTCAAGAAGTTGAAGGTTTTGAACTCGAATCTGTGATGGTAAGTGGAATGCTTCCTCCACACTTTCTTTCCCCATCTCCTCAGGAAGATCTTCGTGCCTATGTGGCTGATTATCTGAAAGAAGAAATTATTGATGAGGCCCTTACTCAAAACATTCCAGCCTTCCACAATTTTTTACAAGTTGCAGCACTTACCTCTAGTGAACTTATCAATTATACAAACGTTGCGCGAGAAACGGGCGTTTCTGCAAAAGTGGTTCGCACCTATTTTCAGATTTTGGAAGATACCTATCTTGGGTTTCGGCTTCCGCCTTGGACAAAATCAAAAAATCGTCGAATGGTTCAAACGGAAAAATTTTATCTCTTTGATATGGGGGTTACCAATTATCTTGCACGGCGGCAGCCGAAATACAAAACCCCTGAGTTTGGAAAATCCTTTGAACAATTTATCCTCATGGAACTCATGGCCTATAAGGCTTATCGACAGGCTGAGATGGAAATTGCCTTTTGGAGAACAAGTTCAAATCAGGAAGTTGATTTTATTATAAACGACAAAGAACTTGCCTTGGAAATTAAAGGCAGTGACAAGGTTCATGCAGGAGATGTGAAAGGACTTAAAGCGCTTTTGGAAGATGGTCCGGTGAAGCAGCTTGTCATTTCATGCGAACGAGAACCCAGAAAAGTTCATGAGCACATCCAGGTTTTGCCTTGGGAACTCTTCTTGAAGCAATTATGGTCAGGCGAACTTGTGTGAAAATACTTTTGCAGCTCACAAAGCGGCAGAACCGTCCCCTGTTTTTTCAACAATTGACAAGCCCCCTCTTGCTTGGTAGTTCTTAGCGCTCTAAGGAATAGAGTGCTAAGCTCTTGAAATTGTTAAACTATGTTGCAAGAACTCCCCCAGCGGTACCAGGATATTCTCAAGATTTTGGTCTCTGATTATATCAGCACAGCTGGTCCTGTTGGTTCTCGGGCCATCGCAAAACGCCATCCCACAAGCCTTTCCCCGGCTACCATCAGAAATGTGATGGCCGATCTTACCGAATTGGGTCTGCTTTCTCAGCCGTATACCTCAGCTGGACGTGTGCCTACCAGCAGTGGGCTTAACTATTACGTGCAGACATTGCTTTCGGTTGCTGATTTAAGCGAGCACGAAAAATCCAACATTCAAAATACGTTTTCACAAGAAAACAGCAGCGAAGAAAAACTGTTGAAACAGAGTTCCAGCATTCTTTCAGAGTTTTCGTCGTTTGCAGGTTTGGTGGTGATGCCAAGCCTAAGCCATATTCGCTTTAAGCATATCGAATTTTTGCAACTCACTGATGCGCGCTTGCTGGGCATTTTTGTGGCGCAAAGCGGTATGGTGCAAAATGCCATCATCGAAGTGCAAGAGCAGTATAGTTTTCGGCAATTAGAAAAAATAAATAATTTTTGTAATCGCATTTTTATTGGGCTGACGCTTCAAGAGGCGAAGGAAAAAATAGCTCGAGAATTAAAATGTGAGCGCGAAGAATATGATGCGCTTTTGCTCAAAGGTTTTCAGTATTCGAATGTTTTGTTTCAAAGTATTCCAGATCAAGAAGTTCATATCAAAGGAACAGATAATTTGTGTCAACAAGCAGAGGCTAGAGAATTTGAAAAAATAAAAGCACTTTTAAGTTCACTGAATGAAAAAGAAAAAATGTTGAGTTTGTTAGAACGTTGCGAAGATGCACACGGGGTAAAAATATTTGTTGGATCAGATCATGAGCATCAAGAGCAAATTGATGCCAGTGTTGTATCTGCTCCATATTCAAAAAATGGAAAAATTATAGGCGCGCTTGGTGTTATTGGCCCAAGGCGTATGAATTATGCTCACATTGTTTCTGTTGTACATTTTACATCGCAGCTTGTGAGCCGTTATCTTGAGCAGAAGGAGTTGTAATTATGAATGCCCGTCACGAAAAAACTGAAGCAAAAAACGATGAAGCCACAAAAAAGCAAAACACTGTGGAACAAGATGAAAAAAAGATTGAAAAAGATTTGAATACCGAAATCAAAAAAGTTCAAGACGAAGCAAAAAAACATCAAGAAAAACTTTTGCGCGTTCTAGCCGAATTTGAAAATTTCAAAAAGCGAGTGACAAAAGAGCAAGAAGAGCAAAGTCGTTACGCAAACGAAAAGCTCTTGGAAGCGCTTCTGCCAACGCTTGACGATTTTGACCGAGTGCTTAATCATATTCCAGAATCCAGTTCCGAAGAAGTAAAGTCTTTATCTCAAGGTGTGGAAATGATACGAAAAGGGCTCTCGAAAAGTTTAGAACGATTTCAGCTGAAAGAAATTGATGCAGAAGAAAAGCTGTTTGATCCAGATCAACACGAAGCCATTTCAATGATCGAGTCGGATGAACACAAGCCCAATACCGTTGTGGCTGTGCATCGAAAAGGCTATTTTTTGGGCGACAGATTGTTAAGGCCAGCAATGGTGAGTGTTTCTAAAAAGGGGGGATAGTTGAGGAATTTATTTTTGCTTCTGTTTTTATTGGTGTTCATGCCTGCGTGTGCAAAACAACCAGTTGTTCTTCCTCAAGAACAAGCAAAAACTCCTGAACAAGTCAAAATTCCAGACGCCCAAGCTTCCGCAACAGCCAAGCGTTTTCTTGATATGTACCAACAAGAAAACTGTGCAGCACTTCTTGCTTCCACGAAAAAACTGCAGCGCGATCAATACGCTCCAAAGTATTTAGTTCAATTTGATTCACTTGTTTATCACTGTACAAATCAAGATGGTTTGGAAAAAGAGCAAGTGTTGGCTGCGCTTCATTTGGTGGATGATTATCTCTTTTTTGATCCACGAGATGTTCAAAACTTTTCTCTTCAAGTGTCACAGGATGCAGCAAAGACTAGGCTTTCAGCCTGGGTTGCATCTGCTGTGGTAACAGATGCAGACTTGGAATGGCTTCGTAAAAATACAGAAGGTGGAAACGAATCCAAAGCCTATCTTTCGTTTAAAGAAATCCAAAAATTTAGATCCGAAGACAGAGAAAAAACAAAGCCATTGCTAAAAGATTTCGTAAGTTCCTATCCAAAAAGTGAACTTACTCCGCAAGCTTTACTCTGGCTTCAGGAAGTAAACGAAGACTTCAAAGATATTACACTTACGGTTGGAGTTATTTTACCGTTGTCCGGAAAATACAAAATTTATGGTGACGCTGTGTTAAAAGGTGTGGAGTGTGCTGCCGGCATTTACAAGCCCTGCAAGAGTTTGAAGGGTACAAAACTTCTTGTGCGTGATTCAGAAGCGAATCCAGAAAAGGCTGTTGCCGCAGTAGACGAGCTGCAAAAAGCTGGAGTGCAAGTGATCGTTGGGCCGCTTAGCACCAATGCGGTTACAGCAGCAGCGAAGCGAGCCGAGCATCATCATCTTCCCATGATTATGCTTTCTCAATTAGATGGTGTGGTAAATAATTTGGACTATGTTTTTCGCAACAGCATTACGCCAGAGTCGCAAGTGAAGACCATTATTGACTTTGCGCTTCATAAGCGAAACTTGAAGCGCTTTTTAATTTTGCATCCGCAAACCTCTATTGGAAAAACTTATGCCGAACTTTTCCGCACGCGAGCTACTGAAGCGGGTGGTGTTGTAGTAGGCGTTCAAGAATATGCGTCAGACCAAATGGGTTTTGTGCGCAAATTGCAGCATGCGCAGCGCGAGAAAAAACGTGGAAAAAAAGTGAGGCTGCATTCGAAATTGACTTTAGATTATGATGCTCTGTTTATTCCAGATTCTCCTTACGTCGCCTCCTATCTAGCGCCAGTTCTGTCGATGCTGGGAGTGAAAAAAGTGCAGCTTTTGGGAACGGCGCGTTGGGATAACCAAAAACTCATCGAACGCGGTGGAAAATATGTAGAAGGTGCGTTGTTTACTTCGGCGTTTTCTCCCAATCTTCCAGATGTGAGTTCAAAAGAATTCATCGATCGTTTTACCGAATCCTACAAGTTTTCTCCCACTTTGCTTGAAGCGCTTGGGTATGATTCTCTTCGAATGGTGATGGTGGCAACAGAGAAAAGTGGTTCACCCAGCAGACAAGAAATTGCAAAAAGTTTGAGAGAGCTTAAAAATTTTCCGGGAGTAACTGGTGTGATTGACATAACAGATCAACACGATTCTGTTCGTACCATGAGAATGCTCACGGTTTTAGATGGTGAAATTCAGGCGGCGCCCTAAGCTATGACAACACTCATTTTCCTCTTTGTCCTTCTTCTTTTGCTCTCGGCATTTTTTTCTGCGTCTGAGACAGCTATTTTTTCTTTAAGCCGCGTACAAATTAAAAAATTTCAAGAATCAAAAATTTGGGTGATCAAAAAAGTTGGCGAATACTTAGATGAGCCAAGACATTTTTTGGCCACAATTCTTTTGGGCAATGAGCTGATGAATGTTTCCATTTCTATTGTAGGAGCAACGCTCATTTCTCATTTTTTTCCGTCTAGTGCAAAAACAGGAACGCTTCTTTCTATTCTTATTATCACGCCGATTCTTTTACTTTTGGGCGAAGTCATTCCAAAAAATATTGCACTACGATTATCAGATACCATTGCTCCTATTATGGTGATTCCTCTTAGAGTGTTTCATTATTGTGTGACACCGTTCAGAATAGTGCTGACCAGTATTGCGGATACGTTTATCAAATGTTTTGGTGGAGATCCAAATGCTTCTGCCGCGATGGTGAAGGAAGAAGAATTTAGATCGCTTATCGATTTGGGACGCGATGAAGGATTGCTAGAGGAAGAAGAACGAGAAATTATTCACAATGTTTTCGAATTCACAGATGAATTAGTGAAAAACATTATAACTCCGCGCGATCAAATTTTTATGCTTCCACTTGATATGGAATACAAAATAATGCTGGAAGAAATTCGAGCAACCGAATACCGACGCATTCCCATTTATGAAGGTGAGCAGACGAACATTATTGGGATTTTGCATGTGAGAGATTTGTTTTCCTTTCATCGAAAACGAAAAGAAAATTCAAATGTGAGCTTGAAGTCCATTTTGCATACTCCGCTTTTTGTTCGAAGCAACGAAAAAGTTGAAGACCTCTTGAAACGAATTCAGCAAGACAGAATGCACATGGCGTTGGTGCTGAATAAACAGCAAAGCCTTGTAGGGCTTGCAACTCTGCACGACGTCTTGGAACGTTTGTTTGGGGAGATTGAGGATGAGTAAATTCCTCCCCTTAAATTAAGGGGAGGTTAGGTGGGGTTATTGTTTTTTACCGTAAGGCGCTAACTCCCCCAGCCCCTCTTAACCTAAGAGGGGAGAAAATTTTCTACTCATCAAAAGCAATTGACGAAAGAAAAATATGTCGGCACTCTATCTTACAATTACATTAACGCTTTGTGTGCTTTTTGAAGGTTTTTTTTCAGGAAGTGAAATGGCGGTTGTTGCTGCAGACAAGTACAAAATAAAAATGCTTGCCAATAAAGGCTCTCGTCTTGCAAAGCTTGCGCTTCACTTGATGGAAAGGCCGTCGCACTTTTTTTCCACCACCTTGCTTGGCACCAACATCTGTACGGTTACGGGTTCGGTGGTAACGACGCTGTATATTTTTGAACATTATGGTGAAGGATATGCAACATTTGCTCTTTTGTTTTGGCCCATCACGCTTATTGTGGGTGAACTTGTTCCCAAAAGTTTGTATCAGTTTTATGCCAACAAAGTGGTGATGGTTATTGCGCCTGCTCTTTTCTTTTTCCAAATTCTTTTCTTTCCGCTTGTGTGGATTTTGTCTCAGTTCACCGATTTGCTGATAAAGAGAATCAAAAAAAATATTCACAAGCAAGGTTCAGATTTTTCTCGCGAAGAACTTGAAATGTTAATGGAACATGGTGAAGTGGAAAAAAGTGATGTGAAGCCCTCCGAGGTAACCCTTGTCAGCCGTATCTTTGAGCTTGCTGATAAAAAAGTGGAAAACATTATGACACCACTTGTTGATGTAATTGCAGTTCCGCAAGATGCCAGCCGAAAAGAAGCAGCTGCACTTATTGAAGAACACGAATTTTCCCGCATTCCTCTGTATGATGATCAAATTTTTAACATGGTTGGAGTGCTGTGGAGCATTGATCTCTTATTTGATGAAGAGAAAAAAGGGCTTACTGATCTTGCACGAAAACCATATTACGTTCCTGAAGAAATGCCGCTGGATGAACTTTTGTTCACCATGAAAAAACGTGGTGAACCCTTAGCTATTGTTGTTGATGAATATGGCGCTGCCACCGGAATAGTAACAGTAGAAGATTTGCTGGAAGAAGTGGTGGGCGAAATTGGAGATGAGCACGACGAAGTACTGACACTGTATAGACGTCTTGGGGCAAAGCGATTTGTGATCAATGGTCGTATGGAAATAGAAGAGGCCAACGAAAAATTACACCTCAGCATTCCGGAAGGTGATTACGAAACAATAGCTGGTTTCATTGTGCATCTTGCAGGCCACATTCCACAAAAAGGCGAAGTGCTCAACCACAAAAAACTCAAAATCACCATCCTCAAAGCCACCGAACGCGTCGTGACCGAAGTGGAAGTGCAGGTGTATTAACTTGCTTCATTCCATCACTTCCACAATCAATGCCTCGGAAGTGTCTTCTTGTTCCAGGTGATCGGTTTTCCATTTTGCTTCGCTGAAGGCTTTTGCCACAATTAACGTTGCAGCGAGCCAACCAAAACCAATGACGATAATAGCTTCCCATGGATAGCCGCCGTAAGGCGTGATGAAGTCTTGCCTTGCGCTTATGACAAAAAGCGCGATGAGCACAAGTGGTGTGATGTACTTCGCGGTAACAATCCAAAATTTTCCCAGTTTGAGGTTTGATTCTCTGTCGATGAGCGCGATAAAACGCTTTGCTCCAAAGATCCACGCTACCAAAATGATTTCAAAAAATCCTACCAGCAAAAGGCCCATGTTGGTGAGCATGTGATCGATGATGTCGAGCCAGTAGAGTCCGGCGTTGGTGGCAAAGATGGCGCTGCCCGCAAAGCCAACAAGGCACACAACAGTCACAAGTGGTTTGCGTTTCCAGTTGAACTTGTCGATGGCAGCAGAAATAAACGTTTCAATAATGGAAATGGATGAAGTGAGACCAGCCAAAAGCAAGGTGAAAAAGAAAAGCGCGCCAAAAAGAACATTGCCAAAAGGAACATTGCCAAAAGGAAGATGGGAAATAGCTTGTGGATAGACCACAAACGCAAGGCCAGGGCCACTTTGCACGGCTTGGTCAATTGGCTTTCCCGCATTTGTGGCGATGTAACCAATGATGGCGAACACCGCAAAGCCGGCAATGAGCTCTACCGTTGAATTTGCGGCCGCTGTCTTTATGGCATTTCCGGTGAGGTTTTTTCTGTCGGGAAGATAGCTGGCAAATACAATCATTACTCCCGAACCTAAGGAGAGCGTGAAAAAGATTTGGCCAAAGGCATCGTGCCAAACACTTGGGCTGAGCAGCTTTGAAAGATTTGGCACAACCAGCGCCGCAACTCCCGTTGAAGCTCCAGGCAGAAGAAGTGACCACACCAGCAAAAGCAGCAATGTTGCAAACAGCAAAGGCATGCCAATTTTATTCGCAATCTCAATGCCTTTGCGAATGCCGCGTGAAATGACAAGCCAGTTTACAAACCATACTACGGCAATGCCAGCAAAGATGCTCCAATTGATGCTGCCGATATCAAAAGGTGATTCGCTCAGCTGTAAAAAATCTTGAAAGAAAAACGCTTGCGTGTTTTCTCCCCACGCACCAGAAAAAGAAAACCCAAAATAATGTACGCACCACGAAAGCACTGCGCTGTAGTACAACATCAAGCCAAAACAAATAAACACAGAAACCCACCAGCCCAAGTATTCCCAGCCTCTGCGGATTTTTCCGAATGCCAAGGGTGCAGAACCTTTTTTCAGCTGGCCCAAGCCATGTTCTAAAACCAACAATGGAATGCCCACGAGTAAGAGGGCAATGAGGTAGGGAATGAGAAACGCGCCGCCGCCATTTTTGTAGGCCACATAAGGAAAACGCCAAATATTTCCAAGGCCCACAGCAGAGCCAATAGCAGCAAGCAAAAAACCAAGTTTTGATTTCCAATGAACGCGTTTAAGATTTTCCATCCGAAAGGAAGTAGATCATCAAAAAGAAGAACTCAAATGAAAAAGGGAGAGGAGGTCGCTGTATCCTCGCGCTTGCCTGCCTTTGGCAGGAACGCGGAGATCCACAATTCTGTGTCATCCTGAACGAAGAGAAGGATCTCCTCGGGCAATTCTGATTTTGCTATGGTCAAATACCCAAATTGTATGAGGAGATCCTTCGTTACACTCAGGATGACAGCAAAGTGTTTTAATTCCTAGATCCCTTCACCTTAGGCGGAAGGATGACAAAAAACAAAATTATTTCACCTTCGTTGCAAATTCAAAAATATGTTGCGCGTGTGCTTCAAGTTGGTGCTTGATGTCTTTTCCGCCGGTGAGGGTAGAAAGAAAACCGCCAGGATCCGCGGCTGTTTCGCAGCTGACAATGTTTGGAATGTCATCGGCAATGAGATCAATGTCCATGATAATAACCGTGCCGTTATGGATTTCTAAAACTTGAAACTGACCGGTAAAGACTTTCACCTGATCGTCACGAAACTCGCTTCTGTCATAGAATTGCGCTGAATTGAATTTTTGTTCATCCTCTGAAGCTAAATCTCTTAAGACGACAATGCCATGAGGAAAACGTTTTGCTCTGATGCGTGTAAGTAGTTGCATATCTTCTGCGGCCTGAAGATTGAAGATCTCGAGAGGAAAAACTGCGTTTGAATTTTCTTCTACAGAAAGATTTTTGGAATCGGTCACACCAGAAAAAATTTCAGGATGCAAAGAAGGTGTGAGTAAAATTTCTTTTATTTTTTCGAGAGAGATTTGTTTCTTCGTGAACAGAAGCGCTCTCCCTTTCATGTGGCACACCTGGCCATTGCCCGGAAGTCTGGATGCATTTCCCCAGGCTACCGAAACTGCAGAGTTTTCTTCAATGTCAGTGAGTTTGATGTGTGCTGGCAGCAGAGCTTCTCCGCGCGCAACTTTCTGGGAGTTCATGTGTTGAAGCACAATATTTGCACTGAGTTCGCGAACAGGAGGTGCTGATAAGCTTGATCCTGTTGAAATGAGAGAACTTCCCCTTTGGTTTTCATCGAGCTCTCTTTTTTCTGGAGGTGCGATGCCATCCGCACCTTCATAATAGGTGAGGTTGGGATCAAAAAAAGGAGATAAAAGTGAAGAAATACTTACGGGCATAATGCCGCGCTATAGTGAGGACTTGGCCGTGAAGCAAGACGTAGTGCGTCATTCCCACCTATTGTACGATCGCTCTATTGTTCCATCGTACCATTTACGAAACAGCAACATCAATAATCATCATCAGCAAAATGAGGAAGAGATACAAAATGGAATAGCCGAAGAGTTTCCAGGCTTCTTTGAGGTCTTGGGTTTTTGAGATGCGGAAGGCCAGGTAGAGAAATGCCAAGCTCAAAAGGCTAGAGGTGATGGCATAGAATTTATGCAAGCCAAAGAAACTTGGAGCAACCGCAATGGGCAAAAGTGCGAGAGAGTAGAAAAAAATATTTTTCTTTGTCACTTCGTCTCCAGCAACATTGGGCAGCATAGGATAGCCCGCATTTGCGTAATCTTGCTTGCAGCAAAGTGCCAAGGCCCAAAAGTGTGGCGGCGTCCAAAAAAAGATGATGAGAAACATGAAGAGAGCGAGCCAGCTAATGTTGCCCGCAACCGCAGCCCAAGCAATGAGGGGACCGGTTGCACCTGCAGCTCCGCCAATCACAATATTGTAAGGTGTGCGCGGCTTCAACCAAAGCGTGTAGTAAAAACTGTAGTAAGCAATGGTGGCCACGCCAAGGCCCATGGCAAGCAGGTTTCCTGTTGCGAGCAAAAGTACGTTGCCGAGTATTCCCAACACAAGAGCAAAGATCAACGCAGCACGTGGCGAAAGTCTTCCGGAAGGAAGTGCGCGTTTTTCGGCCGTGCGTTTCATTTTTTTATCGATGTCGCGTTCGAAGTATTGGTTAAGCGCATTTGCCGCTCCGCCAACAGCGAAGATGGCAAAGGTGATCAGCCAAAAGCGAAGCGAGCTTGCCTTTACACTTCCTTCCAGCACAAGCGCAGTTGCGCCACTAAAGGCAAACAGCATGCTGATGCGAGGCTTGGTAAGGCTAAGATAATCGGAGGCGCGAGAGTTCATAAGTAATGGTCACAAACGTTAAAAAGAGAAGAGTCGCCACTCCATTGTGGGCAACTCTCAAGACATAAGGCAGTTCAAAAACAACATTCCCGATGCCGAGGAAGACCTGTATTATCGTGATTGAGGCGAGAAGCAAGAAGAGTTTTCGAAACTTCAACGGAAACCGTTCTCTACTGGCTTTTAGCAGGAAACAGGCCACAAAAAGAGTGAGCGCATAAGCCAAATAACGGTGAAACATTTGCAGCCCTATTTTTCCTTCCAATGGGGGAAAGAAAGAACCGAAGCAGGCGGGAAAATCAGGACAGACAAGGCCTGCATGGCTTGAGGCTACATAGCTTCCCAAAAGAATTTGCACAAAACACAACGCAAGTCCGAAGAAGCTGAGCAGCAAAATGCCGCGGCTTCGCGTGGCTTCAACTGCTGGGCTTAATTTTCGGTACATAATGACAAGCGTGGAGAGAAAGAAAAGCCCTACTCCAAAATGTAAACTTACAGAATAGGGAATGTTGTAATGAAACACAGTGAGTGCGCCCATAAAAACTTGAAGCAACAAAAGAAAAAACGAAACGATTGCCAGCGTTCCTAATTGTTTTCGAGCATCACGAGATTTGAAGACGAGAACCAGAAAAGCGAGAAGCAGCAAACCAATAAGAGCTGCAAGTTTGCGGTGACCCCATTCGAGAAAAATGAGGAAATCGAGAGGCGGCAGCACTTGTCCATAACAGAGCGGCCAATCAGGGCAAGCCATCCCCGCGCCAAAAGCCCTCACCGTTGCTCCCCAGAGGAAGAGAAGAAAAGTAAGGCTGATAAGAAGGAGTAAAAGTTTTTTCATTGAATTCAGTCAACTCATTGTCATTTAACAATTCCCTGTTTTGTCATCCTGAACGAAGTGAAGGATCTCCTCAAACACTTTAAGCATTCGACTATAACAAAAGCAAAATTGTCAGAGGAGATCCTTCGTTCCACTCAGGATGACAGCAAAGTGTTTGAATTGCTGGATCCCCTGCCTGACCGGCAGGCAGGCCGCCTGCGCGAGGATGACAAATTTTCCTCAAAATCTATTTCGCTTCTTCCACCAAAAGCTCGATGGCGAAATCAACGGGAAGTTTCCCTTTTGCTTGTCCTGCGCTAGCGTCTTCTTTTACGATAAGCTTTGAGCTTGCAAAGCTTTCGTCTGTTTCAGCTGGTGGATTGCTTGCAAACGAACGAACATAATGAGCAAGCGCCCATCTGTCTTTCACTGAAAGATTTGCATATGACGACATGGAAGAACCTGGAATACCATTGCTGATTGTTTGGAACACATGTGAAGGTTCTCCACCTTGTGTCCAATTTCCAGAAGTAAAATCTCTTGGCTTTGGATTAAGTGCAGCACCCGCTGGTCCATTACCCTGGCCACTTTCCCCGTGACACAGAGCACACTGTTGTTGAAAAATTGTTTTTCCTTGAGCCAGAAGTTCTGGTGAAGAGGTTTTATATTTTTCATGAAGCGCATTTTCATTTCCTGCAGGCGCTGCAATTTTTTCAATGCTGATGTATTGAAGTTCTTCGTCGCGATATTCGGTATCAGCAAGAGTGAGTCCCACAAAAATAAGCAAACACAAAAAAGAGCTCGCAAACACAACTTGATTTAAACGATTGTTTTCTTTGAGATGCATAAAATAAAGTGCAACCAGAGTTGCCTTTACAGAAGCGATGGCCATAGCAATGACAATGTTCATCGTGCCAAAATCAGCATAGGCAGCGGCAAAGGTAACAATGGTAAGGATAAGCAGAGCTATCCACATTTTTATATAAGTGGCTTTATGGTGATTGTGATGATCGTTCATAATTATTCTCGCTGATGTCTTCTAAGCCTGTCATCTCGTTCGGGATGACTGCACGTTAATGGTACAAAAAAATTATCCTATTAAATACATAAGGGGGAAAAGGTAGATCCAAATTAAATCCACCAAATGCCAGTAAATTCCGGTGTTCTCAACAGGGGTATAATAGGAACTAGAAAAAGCGCCTCTGTTTGATTTGATGAGGCACCAAAGAATAAGCCCCATCCCTACAAGCACGTGAATACCGTGCAATCCTGTCATCATGAAATAAAGCGAGAAAAAAAGTGAAGAATGTTCTGGGCTCTGACCTTCAAACGCAAAGTGAGCTCCTGGGAATAATCCCTCGTGAAATTTGTGGCTGTATTCGAAAAATTTAATCACCATGAAAATAAGACCACAAAACAAAGTGACGATGAGATATTGATTGGCTTTGTTTTGATCATTGCGCTGCGTTGCGTTCACCGCCATGGCCATCGTGAAGCTAGAGCAGATAAGCACAACAGTGTTGAAGGCGCCCATGGGACGATTGAGAAATTTGCTGGCTTCGTGAAACATCTCCGGATATTTAATGCGGAAAATAATGTAGGCCACAAAAAGCCCGCCGAAAAGCAGAACTTCTGTTATCAGAAACAACCACATTCCCAACTTAGATGATTCGAATTCTTGTTTCGCCGAATCAAAATGATGCGCAACTACATGTTGTGACATAGGAACCTCTTCTAAAATTTTCTTTCGTTAACGGTTAAGCTTTTACTCCGTACTCATAAGGCCCTTCGGTGACATGAGGAGTTTCAGCAAAGTTGTGCTCTGGCGGCGGAGATGACGTCATCCACTCCAAGGTTTTTGCATTCCAAGGATTTGCAGAAGCTGCCTTGCCTCTAAACCATGAGTGAATCAAATAAATAGTGGCCAGCAAGAAGCCCATGCCAATGAGCCAAGAACCAAAAGTTGAAACCATATTCAGCGGTGCGTATTCTGCCGAATAATCATAGTAGCGACGCGGCATTCCTCTGCTGCCCAGAATAAACTGGCTGATAAAAGTAATGTTGAAGCCAAGGAAAATGAGTGAACAAGCGATTTGCCCGCTTTTTTCGTGGTACATTTTTCCTGTAATTTTTGGCCACCAGTAATGAACGCCGGCAAGAAAACCCATAACCGTTCCGCCCATCATCACGTAGTGAAAGTGAGCAACCACAAAGTAGGTGTCGTGAAGATGGACATCCACAGAAAGCGCTGCCAGGAAAAGCCCTGTTAATCCACCAATGGTGAAGAGAAAAATAAAAGCGAGGGCATAAAGCATTGGTGTTTTGAAATCGATGGAACCTTTGTAAAGCGTCGCCGTCCAGTTCACCACTTTAATGGCAGTGGGAATAGCAACCAGCATGGTGAGCAAAGAGAAAAGAAAATTGGCCAAGTCGGATTGACCACTTACAAACATGTGATGTCCCCACACCAAAAAGCTAATAGCCGCAATAGCCAAGCTTGAGAAGGCGATGGCCTTGTATCCAAAAATATGTTTGCGCGAAAAAACTGTGATGACTTCGCTGATAATTCCCATGGCAGGCAAAATCATAATGTACACTGCTGGATGAGAGTAGAACCAAAAAAAGTGTTCGAAGAGAACAGGATCGCCACCAAGTGTGGGATCAAAAAATCCGATGCCTAAAATGCGTTCCATTGCCAAAAGCAAAACGGTGATTCCAATAACAGGAGTTGCCAAGACTTGGATGATAGCTGTTGAATACGTTGCCCAAACAAAAAGCGGCATTTTGAAAAAGCCCATGCCCGGAGCTCTTAGTTTGTGAATGGTGACGATAAAATTAAGTCCGGTGAGAATAGAAGAGAAGCCCATGACAAAAACACCAAGTGCTGTCAAAACCACACTGCCAGCGGTTTTGATGCTGTAGGGCGTGTAAAATGTCCAGCCTGTGTCAACGCCGCCGTCAAAGATGGCGAAGATGGCAAGCAGTGCACCAAAAATAAAAATGTAGTAGCTTGCAAGGTTTAGCTTGGGAAACGCCACGTCTTTTGCGCCCAGCATAAGCGGAAGAAAAAAGTTTCCAAGTGCTGCTGGAATAGCAGGGATGATAAACAGAAAAATCATGATGGCGCCATGAAGTGTAAACGCCTTGTTATAGGTATCGGGTTCCATGATGGTTTGGCCTGGAAGCATAAGTTCCAGCCTAACCGAAAGCGCTAAGAGCCCACCAACAAGAAAAAAGATGGCTGTAGTGATGAGGTACATAAGTCCAATGCGTTTGTGATCGACGGTGATCAGCCAGGACATGATGCCTCGTTTTGCAATAAGATAGTTCTCTCCAGCGCCGTGACTGTGACTCATGGTAGTTCTCCGTTTTTCTTTTGGTGCGACTTTAAATTATTGAAGGCTTTTCAAATATGCAATCAGATGATTGACTTCTTCATCACTCAATTGTCCTTTAAACGTAGGCATAAGAGGAGCAAAGCCCTCTACCAGTTCAGCATTTGGTTCCATAAGCGATCTTCTAATGTAGTTTTCGTCTACGGTTAATTTTTTTCCATCTGTAAGCGTTGTTTCTTTTCCAAAGAGGCCAGCTAAACCAGGGCCAACAAGTTTGTTGGTGCCTGTAGAGTGACAAGCGGTGCAGCCTTGTTTGGTAAAGAGTTCTTTTCCGTGTTCAACTGGTGAAAGTTGCGTAGTTGTTTTTTCTGAAGCTTCGGCTTCGTTGATGCCTAAGCGTTGCTCAAGTTCCCAAACGTTTTGCCATTTTTCGTAGGCTGCTTTTTCTACCACTTTCACTTTTCCAATCATGCCATAGTGAGCTGTACCGCAGAATTCCGCGCAGAAGATGGGAAACTCACCAAGTTCAATTGCGGTGAAAGAAATATAGGTGAATTGACCAGGAACAAGATCTTGCTTCAAACGAAATGCAGGCACATAAAAGCTGTGCAACACATCTTTGGAACCCATGACTAATTTGACGGGAACATCTTTTGGAACAACAAGTTCGTTGGTAAGTTTTCTTCCGTTTTTATATTCGAGGTTCCACAACCATTGCTGTCCGATAACATTGACTTCAAGCGCATTTGCGGGAACGAGTCGTATTTTTTTGTAATCGATCCAACCCCATGCAAAAATCACCATAACGATGACGAACAAAACGGCACTCATTCCTACTTCAAGCGCTGTGTTTCCATGAATGTAAGCGGTCGTTTCGGAGTTGCATTTTTTTCTGCTGTACTTGTAGGAAAAGTAAACCAACGCGCCAACAATAAGAGCGAAGCTAATAAGTGAAATAATGAAAATAAAAGAATAAAGTGCATCAACGTTTCCCGCCATTGATGAAGCTTGAGGAAGGTTTATAGTTCCAATCATAGTCTTTCCGCCTTTTTTCGTTTTTTCATCAGAAGATGAATCAATATTCCAAGCCCAAGGAGGGTGATGACACCTGCAATTTTCATAATATTCACTGCAAGAAGGGCATACTTTTTTCCTTTGGGGTCGTAGTGATAGCAGTAGAGCAAAAGCTTATCAATAAGGTTTCCTAATTTTCCTTCGCTTGCTTCAAGAAGAGCGAGTTTCACATCTCTGGGCGCATACTCGATGCCAAAAAGATAGCGAGAAATTTTTCCGGTTGGTGTGAGTGCGTAAACGGCAGATGCGTGTGCAAACTGCTTTTGCTCGGCATCGTAAACATAGGAGAAACCAATTTCTTTCGTGAGTTGCCGAATGCTTTCGTCACTTCCAGTAAGAAAGTGCCAACCACTTTCAGTGCTGCCTTCACGATACATTTTCAAATACGAAGTTAACTTTTCTTTCGCCAGTAGTGGAGTTTCCTTGGAATCAATACTCACCACCACGATTTCAAATTCTTTTCCAGGAGTGAGCTGCACGTCGCGAAGCCCATTTATCATTCCGTTTAAAACGAAAGTACAAAGCCCCGGACATTCATAATAAACAAATACAAAAAGCACTGCTTTGTCTTTGTGAAAGTAGTCCGCAAGTGTCACTTCATTTCCATTTTGGTCCAAAAAAGGAAGCGAGAGCGTAATCTGTTCACCCAAGTGCTCTTCTATACCAACGTCTTTAAGCTCGACAGGAGTTGATTCTGCGGCCACAAGATGATGCGATAAAAGAGAAAAAAGGGCGAAAAAAAAGCAAATTGTTAAAGTCCGAATTTTCATGTGAGGGCCTCTAACAAGATCTTAGAGGACAGGCAAGGAAAAAGCTGGGGGCTTTCTTTTGCGTTGAAGGTGACAGGTATGCTTGAAAGCAACTCCTCTTTTGGGTTCGTAATAGAGTTTGTTTTCTTCAGACTTTTTAGAGGCGGAGAGTCCTTTATTTCCTGTTTGAGACTTTTTCATTTGATCTCGATTTTTTCCTCGACAGAAATTTTCAAGGAGGGTAGATAGCGCCCACATTATTTCAACGAGAGGTTGTTCCAAGGGGAAATCATTGAAGGGTAAGTGCTTCCAGAAAATTTTATTTCTTTCTCTTTTATCTCTTCCGGTCATTTTATTGGCATTTGGAGTGCGGAGTTTGGTGAAACTTGGCGACAACACTGGTTATGCTCCAAAGCAGCCGATTCCCTTTAGCCATAAACTTCACGCCGGAGATAATCAAATCCCTTGCCAGTATTGTCATGTGGGAGTTGATAAATCGAAGCACGCTGTTGTGCCTGCTATGAATATTTGCATGAACTGTCACCAGGTAGTGAAGCTGGACAGTCCTTATATTCAAAAGCTTCGCGATATGTATGCCAATGGGCAGCCTCTCGAGTGGATAAAAGTGCACGATCTTCCAGATCATGTTCGGTTTACCCACGAACGGCATATTGCGGCTGGGCTTGATTGTACGCAGTGTCATGGTGATGTGGGAAGTATGGAACGGGTTAGCCAAGTAAAAACATTACAGATGGGATTTTGTATCGATTGCCATCGTGAGAAAAATGCTCCAACGCATTGTGAAAGCTGTCATTATTAATATGAAGAAAAATGTGACCTTTTGGAAAAGCATCGAAGAGCTCGAGCAAACGGCAGAGTTTGAAGCTCGTACGGGAAAAGAGTTTGCAGAGCCTCCTCAGAAAGCCGAAATGTCCGGCATGGAACGCCGCGACTTTTTAAAGGTAATGGCGGCAAGTATCGCTATGGCGGGCGCTGCCTGTACACGAAGACCTGTTGAAAAAATTATGCCTTACATCAACAAGCCAGAAGGTGTGATTCCTGGTGTTCCGGTTTGGTACGCTTCTAGTTTTGAAGATGGAAGTTCCTCTTATGCAGTTTTAGTCAGAACGCGCGAAGGCCGTCCGGTTAAACTTGAGCCAAATGTTGATGCTCCTCTCAATGCAACGGGCCTCTCAGCCAGAGCGCAAGCCAGTTTGCTGGATTTGTATCATCCCGATAGAATCAAAGCTCCAAGCTTTGTGCAAAATGGAACGCTAAAAGAAAGCAACTGGGAAGACCTCGACAAGCACATCATCGCCAAGCTTGATGCCGTGAAAAAAACAGGCGGAAAAATAAGAGTGCTTACGGGTGTAAGCAGCTCTCCTACTACGCAAAAAGTACTGCGAAGTTTTGAAAATACCTACAACGCAGCAAGCATTTCATACGATTCTGTTTTTCCAAATGAAATGGTTGAAGCGGCAAAGCTTTCGTACGGAAAATCACTCTTGCCACGCTATCGTTTTGAAGAGGCAAAAGTCATTGTTTCTTTTGGCGCCGATTTCCTTGGCAATTGGATGAATCCAGTTCGCAATATGGCTGGATTTTCCGAAGGCAGAAATGTTGACGCGGGAAAAATGTCACGCTTCATTGCCTTTGAATCTGTTCCAACCGTAACGGGTACAAATGCAGATATGTTTGTTCCGGTGAAAGCGGGAGATGAAATTTTTGTTGCGCTAAGTCTTGCTTATGAAGTTGCAAGGCGAACCGGAAATGCAAGTGTAGCAAGCTCTTTACGAAGCTATGCTCCAGAAAAACTTGAAAGCAAAATTAATTTTCCTGCATCTCACATTGTAGAAACAGCAGAAGAACTTGTTGCTTCACGCGGAACAGGTCTTGTAGTTGGAGCCAATCCAAATGCAAAAGATGCTGTGCTGCTTCAAGTGGCGGTAAACTTTATCAACTCTACACTTGCCAATGATGGTGTAACGCTAGACTGGACGCTTGCTCCTCGCGATTACGTGGGCAGTTCGTTTGAAGAACTCAAACACCTTGTGGCAGAAATGCACGCTGGTGAAGTGGAAGTGCTTATTGTCGCCGATGCAGATCCTCTCTTTACACTTCCCGCAGAATTAAACTGCGAAGAAGCGCTGAAAAAAGTGGGGCTTGTTATTTCTTGCGCAGATTATTTTACGGCAACCTCCGCACAAAGCCATGTCGTTTGTCCTGGCACGCATTACCTTGAAGCTTGGGGCGATGCAAATCCAGAGCGCGGACTTTATACCCTTGTGCAGCCTGTAATTGCGCCGCTTCACCAAGGTAGATCATGTCAAGATTCTTTGCTGCATTGGTCTGGCAGCGAATCAAATTATCACGAAGTGTTGAAGCACAATTGGAAAAGCGAAGTGCTTCCTCGAGTTTCAAGTTCTCTTTCTTGGAAAGATGCCTTGAAGATGGGATTTGTTGATGCGTTTGCTTCCAAAAGAAACGATCACGGCAGAATAGCTTCTGCTGAAACCTTCAACCCTTCAGCGTTGAAAAACTTGCCACAACTTTCTTCATCTGCAGAACTTAGCTTGGCGCTTTATCCAAGTCTTTCTCTCTACGATGGAAGAAATAATACAAACAGCTGGCTTCTGGAACTTCCAGATCCCGTCACAAAACTTACGTGGGAAAATGTTGTTTCCCTTTCTCTTGCAACAGCAACAAAGCTTTCACTTCGCGAAGGTGATGTAGTGAAAGTAAAAAGTGAAACGTTTTCTGCCGAGCTTCCAGTTCACATTCAGCCAAAATTGCATGACGCTACAGCAGCTGTTGCGCTTGGCTTTGCGGCTCCTCATGGAATGCAGGTTTATCCTTTTCAATCGTACGCGCATCAAACTCCAAGCTGGAATGGAATAAAAGTTGAGCTCGAAAAAACAGGAAAAACGGCACTGCTTGCTTGCACGCAAGGACATCATGAACTTGAAAACCGTGCCCACGATATTTTTTCCGATGCAACATGGAAAGAGTTTCAGCACAATCCTCATGCTGGAATAAAAAAACACGCAGAACTTCCAAGCATGTGGGAAGAACGCAAATACGAAGGCCACCGTTGGGGAATGGTGATTGATACCAACGCATGTACTGGTTGCAGCGCTTGTGTAGTTGCTTGTCAGGCGGAGAATAATATTCCCGTCGTAGGCAAAGAGCAGGTGATTCGCGGACGGGAAATGCACTGGATTCGCATCGATCGTTACTACAGCAGTGAAAAAGGAAAAACTGCAAATCCAAATGTTTCACATCAGCCTATGACTTGTCAGCAGTGCAGCAATGCACCTTGCGAAACCGTTTGCCCAACACTAGCAACGTTCCACAGCGATGATGGCTTGAACATGATGAGCTACAATCGTTGCGTTGGAACCCGGTATTGTGCAAACAACTGCCCTTACAAAGTGAGACGCTTCAACTTTTTTGAACAAACGCTTAGCATAAAAGAACCGATGAATCAGGTTTTGAACCCAGACATCACCACACGCAGCAGAGGCGTGATGGAAAAATGTACCTTCTGTATTCAGCGGATTCAAGAAAAACGAAATGATGCCATTATTGAAAAACGAGAATTAAAAGACGGCGAAATTAAAACCGCTTGCCAGCAAACCTGCCCAGCGCAAGCCATTACGTTTGGTGACTTAAACATGAAAGAAAGCCAAGTGGCAAAAATGGCAGCGTCACAACGCGGCTATCATGTACTTGCAGAGCTTAACACACGTCCAGTGGTGACGTATTTAACCAAAATTAGAAATGTGTAAGTAAAATCGATATGGATATTCAAGGAAACCAACTCGTTCAAGAACCCTTAGTGACACCGGGGAAAAGCTACGCTGATATTGGGCAAAGGGTGTGCAAGCCACTCGAATCTTTGCCGATGAAAAAGTGGTGGATTTGTTTTGTGCTTTCGGTGCTCATTTTTTTGGTGGGGCTTTGTTATGCAACGAACATGTTTCGTGTTGGCCTTGGAACCTTAGGTCTTAATCATCCTGTTGGTTGGGGAGTCTTCATCACCAACTTCGTTTTTTGGGTTGGTATTGGTCACGCCGGAACATTAATTTCTGCAGTTTTGTTTCTCTTCCGCCAAAAGTGGAGAACAGCCATCAACCGTTCAGCTGAGGCTATGACTATCTTTGCCGTGATGACTGCTGGAATTTTTCCGCTCATTCACACCGGTCGTCCTTGGCTTGCGTTTTGGTTATTTCCTTATCCCAATGAAAGAAACCTTTGGGTGAACTTCAACTCACCACTTTTGTGGGATGTGTTTGCGGTTTCAACCTACTTCACTATTTCTTTTCTCTTTTGGTACACAGGTTTAATCCCCGATATCGCAAGTGTTCGCGACCGCGCAAAAAATAAGATTCGAAAACTTATCTATGGCGTTATGTCCTTTGGTTGGAGAGGTTCCGCCCGCAAGTGGACGCACTATGAAATGGTGTATTTGCTTCTTGCAGGCTTGAGTACTCCACTTGTTCTTTCGGTGCATTCAATTGTAAGTTTTGACTTTGCCGTTTCAGTTGTGCCTGGCTGGCATACCACTATTTTTCCACCATACTTCGTTGCAGGTGCCGTGTTCTCTGGCTTTGCCATGGTGGTTACGTTGCTTACTATTGTTCGTGAAGTGTTTAACCTCAAAGATTACATCACTATTGGCCACATGGAAAAAATGAACAAGGTGATGTTGGTTACGGGAATGATTGTTGGCTATGCCTACATGATCGAGCTTTTCACCGCTTGGTATAGCGGAAATATTTACGAACGCTTTGCTTTCCTCAACCGTATTGCTGGGCCGTATGCTTGGGCCTACTGGATTATGGTAAGCTGCAACATGATTGTGCCACAACTTTTCTGGTTCAAAAAACTTCGACGCTCCATTCCGGTAATGTTTGTAGCATCAATCTTTGCCAACATTGGAATGTGGTTCGAGCGTTTTGTGATTGTAGTTACTTCATTGCATCGCGATTTCCTTCCCGCAAATTGGGGATACTATAAAATGACAGATCACGATTGGGGAATTACCATTGGTAGTTTTGGTTTCTTCATGATGTTCTTCCTCCTTTTCTGTCGAGTGCTTCCCACTATTTGTATGTTTGAAGTGAAGTCAATTATGCCAAGTCCCAATGCCCATAAGGGAGGTCACTGATGAAAGGGAAAATAGCTCTTTTCAATGATCCGCATGAAGTCTTGGTGGCTGCAAAAAGACTGCGCCATCTCAATATCAAAAAGATGGATGCATTTAGTCCGTTTCCCATTCACGGAATGGAAGCCGCCATGGGGATTAAGCGTTCTTGGATTTCGTATTCCGCACTTTTCTTTGGCCTCACTGGCGGATCGCTTGGGCTTTTGTTTCAGTATTGGACGCAATCAGTTGACTGGCATCTCAACATTGGTGGAAAGCCGGCCTTTAGCTGGCCTTCATTTATTCCCGTTACGTTTGAGCTTACTATCTTGTTCAGCGGAGTCACGACAGTGCTTATTTTGTGGGCGATGATCATTCACCACGGATTGAAAACGCGAAAACTTGATCCACGCATCACCGATGATCAGTTCGCACTTTTTGTAGATAGTAGTGATGTTCATTATCATGAAGAAAAAATCGACAGTGTTTTTAAGGAATGCAATGCACAAGAAATTAAACATCTTGATTAGTTTTTCACTTGTTTCACTTTGTGTGGCTTGTTCAAGTGCTGATAAACCAGCATTCGAATACATGCCAGACATGATGGATCAAATTTCTGTGAAGGCGCAAGAAGCAGCTCCGCAAACAGCGGTAGAAGGCACCGTTGCGCGCAATGTTGATGTTTATCCTTACGCAGCCGATGAACGTGAGCGTGCAAAAAATGCACTCAACAATCCTTTGCCTCGCACCACTGAAGTGTTTGCTCGCGGAAAAAAAGCGTTCGAAATCTACTGCGTTGTTTGTCATGGACACAGTGCCGAGGGAGATGGCACGATTGTTCCAAAATTTCCACGGCCGCCATCTTTACTTTCGGATAAAATTAAATCGTGGGAAGACGGTGAAATTTTTCACGTGATTTCAACAGGCCAAAACCTCATGCCAAGTTATGCTTCTCAAACTTTGCCCGAAGAGCGTTGGGCTATAACTCACTATCTTCGCGCATTGCAGCGTGCTGACGATCCAAAACCAAGCGATGTAAAACGGCTTGAGATGCATTTGAAAAAATTGAAACAACAACAGTAAATACTGAAAAAACCATGATGATACCAACTGTAAAAAAATTAGAAGTCTCTCCCAAATTCAAAGGCATCCTTACAGCATTGTTTGTTCTTGGCATTGTGAGTTTTGTGTTGATGCTTCAGTCAAATCCCGTTCGCGCGTGGGCCAACTTTTTGACCAACTATTATTTTTGGGGAGCCATTGGTCTTTCGGGAACATTCATTGTTGCACTTCAGTATATCACTGCATCAAAGTGGAGCATTCCCATTCGCAGAATCGCAGAATCATTTGTAGCTTTTGTTCCGGTGATGGCGATTTTGTTTGTGGTGTTACTTTTTGGAGTTCATCATCTTTATGAGTGGACGCATCATGATGTGGTGATGAACGATGCAATTCTCAGCGCAAAACAATCGTACTTGAATATACCATTCTTCACCATTCGTCAGTTCGCATTGCTTTTGTTGGTGGGTGTTTGCGGGTTTTTTATGTTGAAGCATTCACTTAAACAAGATGAAACACGCGATCCTCGTTTCAGCAAAAGAAATTCTTATCTTTCTGCGCCATTCATTTTATTTTTTGGATGGCTCTTTAGCTTTGCAAGTTTTGACTTGATGATGTCACTTTCTCCACACTGGTTTAGTACCATTTTTGGCATTTACTGTTGGGTGATTTTATTTCTTGCGGGTTTATCAACGCTTACCATTTTCACCATTGTGTTGCGCAAACTTGGTTACCTTCAACATTTTATCAACGAGAGACATTTGTTCGACTTGGGAAAATTGCTTTTTGCTTTTGTGATTTTCTGGGCGTACATCGGCTTTTCACAGTTCATGCTCATTTGGTATGCCAACTTGCCGGAAGAAACATTTTTCTACATCGAGCGATTTCACGGTGGCTGGAAATCTCTCTCTATCTCACTTGGTATAATTAAATTCATCATTCCTTTCTTCATGCTCATTTCTCAAGCGGCGAAGAAAAAAGAAAATGTTCTTCTCTTTGTGGCGGTGTGGCTTTTGTTGGTACAGTGGATTGACGTGTACTGGCTAGTCTTCCCCACGTTCTTCAAAGAAGCTCCAGTTTTTGGCTGGACAGAAGTGGCCATGTTCTTAAGCTTTGGTTCTCTTTTCTTGCTCTGCGTCCTAAAACTCTTAAGCCGTATTCCGGTTGTGGCCAAAGGCGATCCTTGGCTAGAAGAGGGCATCGCCCATCACCTGTAGAGCTAGAAATTTAGTCAACTCATTGTCATTGTGAACGAAGTGAAGCAATCTCCTCTGCCAATTTTGTTTTTTGTCATCCTCGCATGATTTTGGCGGGGATCCAGCAATTCAAGTGATGTGCTGTCTAAGGGCATTAGAAAAGAAAAATTCTGGATCCCCTGCCTGCCGGCAGGCCTGCTCAAGGCAGAGGATGACAAAAATAAAAAAAACTGTTGATGCCTCCCCACCCCAGAAACCTCCCACTTCCTCTTTTCCCCAAAAGGCCTTCCCAATCCCTTTAAACAGTGTTTTACCAATTAATTCTCATAATGATAAAATAATAAGTGTTTAAAAACACTATTTTTGTCACAAGTATCAAAATAAGAAAATAATGGTGGTTTTTTGTCTTAAAAGAGAGTATCCTTTTTTCAATCATTACAACAGTTTTTGAAGGGATTTGGGGGGAGTTTCATGTTGAGTCGGTTTCAACATTTTTTTCGCAAGCATCGATTTACGTATCTTGTGCTGATGACGTATCTGATGTCGTCCCTTATCTATACTCCTGTAGCTCAAGCGAGCACTCTCACCGATAACAGCTCTGGAACCTTTAACATCGATACCGGTGACGACGATGTTGCCGTACAGTGGGATGCTGCGAATAGCTGGGTTGAACAATCTACAAATGGAACTGACGGTACGTACATTTCCGACATCAAAGATGCTAAAGCCGATGTGTTGTGGTCTACACTTGCTTGGGTTCCCAACAGACCTGCCGGGAAAGAATTGCCCAGCAGTCAAAGTACTCCCATTATTGAAGACGATTCCTTTGACACAACAGGCTTGGCAATACGTGCGTTGATGAATGAAAGCTCGGGGGTGATTGGTGATACCTCTGGAAATGGCTATGATGGTACTGCCACAGGCGTAACCTATTCATCACTTGGTGTCTATAACACTGCTCTTAGTTTTGATGGTGTAGATGATGAAGTTGATTTTGGAAATATAACCGAGTCTCAAGGTACTGCGCTTACTCTGTCGTTGTGGATGAAACAAACGAGCTTAGCCATAGATAAAAATATTGTTACCAAATGGAATCCTACGAACTCAACAAACAATTCCATCCTCTTTCGTACAGACTTATCAGCTTCCGATGAGCTCGTTTTTTTCGCTTCAAGCAGTTCATCTGATGCTGGTGCGAACTATTGCTCGACGACAGATGCAAATCTTACGGTAGGAAGATGGTATCACCTTGCTGTTGTGTACGATGGATCCGGTGTGAATAACACCGATAAGGTGAAAATATACCGAGATGGTACAGCGCTGACACTTTCTTGTGGAGGTACCATACCAGCAGACATTTACGACACCACACAACCTCTTATGCTTGGAAGTACAGATTCAGGCAAAACGCCTATTACTGGAAGTATGGATGATGTTGCCATTTTTTCTCGTGCTTTATCGTCTAATGAAGTTGCAAGCATTGCAGCTGGTACAGCAGACAACAATACAGAAAGTGCATATACCACTGGTAATTTTGATCCCACCAATCTTTTGGCGCTTTACCACATGAATGAAGCCTCGGGTGATTTACGGGATGATTCGGGAAATCACTTTAACTGTACTGCAAATGCACTTAGCTATGCTCATTCTGAAAGCAAAGTAAGCGATGCCATCGATTTTGATGGCAGTACTTCATATGCAGATTGCGGTGACAAGGCAGAGCTTTCATTCACAGATGGTACGACAGACACAGCGTTTAGTGTGTGTACATGGCTTAATAGTGATGTTGATCAAACCGCGATGATGGCTTCTAAAATGAAAACGGTGAGTTCCACAAAATATTATGAATGGCAGTTTGGTACGCTTACGAATAAAAAATTTCAGTTTTATCTGTATAGTAATGGTGGTGGAACAGCCTACCTTGGTTTGCAAACGGATACAAATTCAGTGGTTACCGGCACTTGGCAGCATGTGTGTGCTACCTATGATGGAAGTAAAACAACAGGCGGATTAACTTTTTATATCAATGGTGCTTCAGCAAATATTACACCTACGAATAATAGCTATTCAAAAATGATTGATACCATTGCTCCTTTACGCATTGGTGACCAAGACATTTCAACTTCACGCGCTTATTTCAATGGTACCCTTGATGAAATGAGTATTTGGGATGAAGAGCTCACTAGTACAGAAGTGCTTGACATGTACAAACGCGGCGCTCTTCGTCAAAAATTTCAAGCTCGTTGTTGTAATGACAGCGCATGTTTAGGCGAAAGCTTCATGGGGCCAGATAGTAGCACAAGTGCGTACTTTACAGAATCCACTACAAATACCATTGCGCTTCCTTCAGTTGATATTTCAGGCTTAACTGCTTGTGCTGCGAGCCAATACTTCCAATATAAAACACTTTTAGAATCAGACAGCACCAGTTACACGCCAGAGTTAAAAAGTGTGGCGATTGTGAATGGTGCTACAGATGCTGTTGCAGGTGTGACGATTACTCAGTCAGTTGCCTCAACCGACGTCACCGAAGGTGGATCAACCGATACGTACACGATGGTGCTGGATGCTTTGCCAACGGCCGATGTAGTGATTACGCCAGCTTGCGAAGATACCGACAGTGGATGTACCACAAGTCCGGCCACGTTAACCTTCACCACAGGAAATTGGGATACCCCGCAAACGGTAACGGTTACAGCAACAAACGACACGCTGTACGAAGGCGATCATAGTAGCGCTGTGGGCCATACAGCATCAAGCGCAGATGGAAATTATAATGCGATTGTGATCGCTGATGTTACGGTCAATATTACGGATAACGACACAGCCCCAACGGTGAGTATTGCCGTGGATAATGCCAGCATTTCCGAAACGGGCGGGGTTTCCACCGTAACCGCAACTTTAAGTGCAGCTTCAGGTTTAGCTACAACTGTAACCATTTCAGCAAGCGGAACCGCAACCGGTTCGGGCGCGGACTATACGCTTTCCACTACTTCAATTTCCATTACCGCCGGAAACACAACAGGAACAGCGACGATAACAGCAGCTACAGATACAACCGATGAAGCGAACGAAACAGTGATTGTTGATGTTGATAGCGTTACCAACGGAACAGAAGATGGAACGCAGCAAGTAACGGTGACCATTACGGATGATGATGCAGCTCCAACGGTGAGCATTGCGGTAAACAATGCAAGTATTTCGGAAACGAGTGGAAGTTCAACCGTAACCGCCACGTTAAGTGCAGCTTCGGGCCAAGATGTAACGGTAAATTTATCCGCAAGCGGAACAGCGACAGGTTCGGGAACAGATTATACGCTTTCAACTATCTCCATTTCCATTTCAGCTGGAAACACAACGGGCACGGCGAGTATAAGTTCAGCCTTAGATACAATAGATGAGGCGGATGAAACCGTGATTATTGATATCAGCAGCGTGACGAATGGTACAGAGTCTGGAACACAGCAAGTAACGGTGACCATTACAGATGATGACGACGCTCCAACGGTGAGCATTGCGGTAGATAGTGCAACAATAGGAGAAGGTGCAGTAACCTCAACCATTACCGCCACGTTAAGTGCAGCATCGGGCCGAGATGTTACGGTAAACTTGTCTGCAAGTGGAACGGCGACAGGAAGCGGAACAGACTACACGCTTTCATCAAGTTCGATTACGATTTCATCAGGAGAAACAACGGGCACGGCCACAATTTTTTCAGAACAAGATTTACTCGACGAAACTGACGAGACGGTGATTATTGATATCAGCAGCGTGACGAATGGTACAGAGTCTGGAACACAGCAAGTAACGGTGACCATTACAGATGATGACGATGCACCATCCGTGACGTTATCGGTAGATAACATTAGCATTTCCGAGACAAGTGGAAGCGCAACGGTAACGGCAACGTTAAGTGATGCATCAGGCCAAGATGTGACGATCAACTTATCAGCAAGTGGAACGGCAACAGGTTCAGGCACTGACTATACGCTTTCTGGCAGTTCCATTTCCATTTCAGCAGGAAATACAACAGGGACAGTTACGATCAGTTCGGCCTTAGATACATTAGATGAAGATGATGAAACGGCGATTGTTGATATCAGCAGTGTGACCAACGGAACAGAAGTGGGAACACAGCAAATCACCGTCACCATTACCGATGATGACGATGCGCCAACGGTGAGCATTGCCGTAAATAACGAGAGCATTTCAGAAACAAGTGGAAGTTCAACGCTTACCGCCACGTTAAGTGCAGCTTCGGGCCGAGATGTAACGGTGACCTTGTCCGCAAGCGGAACCGCAACAGGTTCGGGAACAGATTATACTCTTTCAACTACATCTATTTCCATTTCAGCAGGAAGCACAACGGGCACGGCGAGTATAAGTTCTGCCTTAGATACGTTGGATGAAAATAACGAAACCGTTATCGTTGATGTGAGTGATGTGACCAACGCAACAGAATCAGGAGCGCAGCAAGTAACGGTGACCATTACCGATGATGACGATCCTCCAACGGTAAGCTTGAGTGTGAGCAGTGCAACCATTTCAGAAGGAGCAGGTTTTGCAACGGTAACTGCAACCTTAAGCACTGCTTCAGGTAAAGACGTGACGGTTGACTTGGCTGCAAGTGGTACCGCAACAGGTTCTGGCACTGACTATACGCTCTTTTCAAATTCCATTAGCATTAGCGCCGGAAGTACAACGGGTACCACGACCGTGTTCTCATCAACGGATAGCATCGATGAAAGTGACGAAACGATTATTTTAGATATTAGTGGAGTGACCAACGGAAGTGAATCGGGTACCCAACAGCAAACCATTACCATTACGGATGATGACACTGCTGGTATAACGGTAGCTGAATCAGGTGGTGTCACAAACGTCACCGAAGGCAGCACTACCGATACGTTTACGGTTGTCTTGAATTCACAGCCAACCGCAAATGTGAGTATTTCCCTTACAGACGATGCCGATAGTGATGTGGACGTTCTCACCTTAACGTTTACGAATCTCAACTGGGACACCGCGCAAACCGTGACGGTAACGCCAGTAGATGACGATATTGCAGAGGGCGCGCATACATCGGCGATAAGCTTCGGAGTGCTCAGTGCAGACTCGGGATATAATGCGACGAGTATTACTGACATTACGGTTAACATTACCGACGATGATTCAGCAGGAGTAAGTGTGACCGAGTCAGGTGGAGCAACGAGTGTAACGGAAGGGTCAGAAACCGCAGACACCTACACCATCGTGCTTACCAGTGAGCCAACGGCAAACGTAGTGGTAACGCCAAATCCAGCGAGTTCATGTGATGTGTCACCAAGTTCAGTAACGTTTACCAGTGCAAATTGGAATACAGCGCAAACCATATCAGTGACGTCATCAGATAATGATTTGGATGATGGCAATCACACGTGTACGATTAGCCATGGTGCAAGCAGTGTTGATGCAGACTATGACGGAGTTGCTGTGAATAGTGTGAGTGCTACAGTAGTGGATAATGATGCTGCAGGCGTTACCATTGCAGAGAGCAGTGGATCAACCAGTGTTGATGTTGATGGAACAAGTGATACCTACACCGTTGTGTTAACCGCAGAACCAACCGCAAGTGTAACGGTAACGCCAAGTGGCGGAACAGATGTAAATGTAAGTCCAACAACGCTTACGTTCAGCACCGCAAATTGGGATACTCCGCAAACTGTGACCGTAACATGGGATGAGGCGAGTGGAAGTTCGGCAACAGTTACCAACACAGCAACAAGTTCCGATAGCGGCTACAATGGTATTTCGATTTCAAGTGTAACGGTAACTATTACAGATGCAGCTTCTGCAGAAGAGGAAGAAGCCTGTAGCACTACACTTGTAGCTAGTGCCGGCAGTGATGTGGTGATCAACACAAGTGACACGGTAACGCTAAGTGGAGCAAGTTCAACCGGATGTAGTGTGACGTACAGTTGGGCAATCACTTCAGGCGACGGAAGTCTCAGCAGTGCTACAAACGCAACGCCAGTGTTTACATCAGCTGGAGCGGGAACAAGTGTTGTGACGCTCACGGTGACAGATGAAAATAATGAAACGGCATCAGACACAGTAAGCATTGTGCAAGTCAGTCAAGCGGTGACAAGTGCTCTTCCAAGTGAGCAAATTGTGTTAAGTGGAAGCAATTACAGCGTTAGTGAAACTGCGCGCGGTTCAGGAAGTATTACCTTAAGCTACACGTATGATGGCAACGCATTTACTATCATTGTTCCAAATCGCTCAGCATCAACTCTTGATTACAACATTGCTATCACCAATGCGGGTTTTGTGATTGTGTGCTTTCCAGAAGCTTTAACGCAGCAGGGAATATGCTATGTTTCACGCTCAACGGCCGATACGCTTTTAGGTTCGTATGAACTGAACGAACGCAAAAGCACGCCGTCAGACTTTAGCTCTGTAAGTGGATCTGTATCAGGAGATCGCTTTGGCCACGCCGTTGGTTCCAATGTTGCCGGGGATTATGTGTATATCTCTGCACCAGAAGCTTCAAGCAATGGAGTGATCAATATTTATGAACTCGTGGATGGAAGTTCTCCAAATTTATCAGGAAGCGTGTTTGGAAGTTTAGACTATCCAGCCTGTTCAGCATTCCAAAACGGATTTGTGCTTGAAGATGCCGATAGTATTTACTTTGGAGATTGTAATGCTTCATCAAATGCTCAGCTTAATCTCACAAGCACAGCAACGGGAGATGCCGGCACAGACTCAGATTCCCGCGGACTTTCAGCTGGAGAACTCCCTTATATTTTCACTCACTCTATTGTAGATTCAGGAAGCACGATCAATCTTTCTACAAGCGATCCAGACTTAGCGGTTGATTGCACGAACTGTGAACTGCAAAGCACTGCCTTTGGTGATGTGAACAACGACGGCGAAGAAGACATGCTGCTCTGCACAAGTGAAACAGCCTACGTCGTTTATGGACCACACTCATTAAGCGTAGCGCTTAGCTTAGATGATGCTGATGTTACTATTAATAATGATGTAAGCGATCCTCTCTTCTGCCGATCATCAGCAATAGGTGACATCACCGGAGATGGCGTTGCCGATATTATCATCGGCGGAGAAAATGCACTCTACATTGTGTATGGCTCGGCAGGATTGTCATCAAGCTTAGTTGTTGCTGATATTTCTGAAGACATTTCAGCAAGTGTCTCTGTTGCCTCAAGTTCTTCTGTAAGTATTGTGAGTGGAGCTGATATTGGTTCCGACATTCTTGTAAAAAGCGGATCCATCTACTCTGGCGATGGTCTCGAATATACCGTTGGAGGAAGCAGTTCTGTAGGTGGAGGTTCTGGCGGATCATCAGGTGGCTCAGATAAATACTTCGGATGTCAGTTGGGTTCCGGTGAAAACGCGGACATATCACCACTTGCGCTTTGCGGACTTCTCTTCGCCAGTCTCATTTACTTCCGCGAAAAGCATGTTGATGCAGAAGAGAAAAACAAAGATGTGGCTTAAGGTGTGTTCTCGCAATATTATAACTACATGAAATAAAAGTTTTTTGTTTTGTCATTCCCGAATGTTGTTGTCGGGAATCTAGCAATTCAGACACTTTGCTGTCATCCTGAGTGTAACGAAGGATCTCCTCATTCAATTGTCAGAGGAGATTGCCACATTTGCCTTTGGCAAATTCGCAATGACAAAACTAACCGAGGAGATTCCCTCTAGAACCATGAGGGAATGACAAAAAAGGCTTACCTTTCCCAAAATGTAGTGTGTCAATAACAGCTGCGCCAACGCAGTCTCCCCATACATTCACCACCGTTCGGAAGCGATCAAGAAACCAATCCACACTTAAAATAATTCCAATGCCTTCAAGTGGTAAGCCCACCGCCGTTAAAACCAGAACCATCGTCACAAGCCCAGCTTGAGGAATTCCCGCTGCGCCAACAGAAGCAAGCACCGCCGTAAAAAAGATGATGGCTTGCGCAGCAACTCCAAGATGAATGTCATAACTTTGTGCAATAAACATTGCAGCCACAGCTTCATACAATGCAGTTCCATCCATGTTGATGGTGGAGCCAAGAGGAAGAACAAAGTTGGCGCTTGTTTCGGAAACTTTGTTGTTTTCTTTTACGTTTTGAATTGTCACCGGAAGGGTTGCTGAACTTGATGCGGTGGAAAATGCTGTCACCAGTGCTTCTGCCGATCCTGCAAGATAGCGAAATGGATTTCGTTTTGTGGTGAAGAAGAGCATGAGCGGAAGCACAAGAGCGGCATGAATGAAAAGGCCAATCAGAACAGTTGCAGAATAAGCACCTACTTTTGAAAGTTCGGCAAAAAATGCTTCGCCACCTCCAGATTCACCAAGCTTAGCAGCTACAAGCGCAAAAATTCCAATGGGTGCAATCCATAAAATCACATGTACCATTTTCATAATCACTTGGTTCAAAGATTCAATGATGCTGATTAATGCTTTTCCTTTTTCACCCAAGGTAGTTGCCATTGCACCAAAGAGCAGAGAAAAAATAATGATGGGCAGAATTTTTGAACTCGACATTGCCTCAACAATACTGGGATGCACAAACGAAAGAAAAATATCGGTGATGCCAATAGGCTTTGGAACAACAGCGCCAATATCTTCTCCAACGGTAATTCCCATTCCGGGTTCAATTATATTCACCAAGACAAGGCCAAGAATAACCGCAACAATAGTGGTGATGAAATAATAGGAAATGGTTTTAAAACCTAGCTTCCCAATTTTTCTCACATCGCCAAGGCTCGTTACTCCACTGATAACCGAAAGCATAACAAGGGGAACCACCATCATCTTAAGGGCATTTAAAAAAAACGTTCCGAGGAAGGAAATGGGAAGCATTTTGGGTCCGTAAAACCAGCCACAAAAAGCTCCTGCAAGTGATGCGATAACAATGAGAATGATTAACAGTTTGTCAGAGAATTTTTTCATCTTTCGAATAAGCCAAAGGAAATGATGTCTTGCAAGGAAAAATAAATTTAGTTTTCGTTTTTCACTTTGATTCCACGGGCAAGAAGAATTCCAACTTCATAGAGAACGATGAAAGGAAGGGCCATCATCGTTTGTGTGAGAGCATCAGGCGGGGTGAGGATAGCTCCAATTACAAAGGCAGCTACCACCATATGACGGCGAAGGCGCTTAAACGTTGCCAATTCTACTATTCTCCATTTTACCAAAAGGACAATGAGCAGCGGAAGTTGAAAAACGAAGCCAAAAGAAAAGAGAAGCCGAGTTACAAAAGAAAGATACAAAGACATTTGCGGCATGAACGTAATGTCGTTTGGATTTACAAATGCAATCAACACCGAAAGCCCTGTTGGCATAATGACGTAATAGCAAAAAAGAATTCCAATCAAAAAGCAGAAGCTTGAACCGAGAGCTGCTTTAATAAGTAAACTTTGTTCTTGTTTGAGAAGTCCAGGCGCTAAAAATGCCCAAAGGTGATAAAGGCAAAAAGGTGCAGAAAGACAAACTCCAGCAATGAAAGCAGTTTTAAAATAAACAAGCCAACCTTCCATAATACTTAAGGTGATGAGATGTGAATCTTTTGGCAAATGTTGATAGAGCGGCGTTGCAAGCCAGTGATAAATTTCTTCAGCAAAAAGAAATGAAAGTCCTGTTCCTACAATAAGCGCAAGAAACATATACAATAAGCGCGAACGAAGTTCGATAAGATGAGCAAGAAAGGGTTGGGAAGAAGATTCTTTCATAGAAGCTTATTGATCTTTTGGCGGAGATTTTTTTGGAGGAGGATTGGCTTCAAGATCGAAATGATTTTTTGCATGCGCCCAGTCTGTTTTAATTTTGCGCAAGAGCTCGCCGCTTTTTTTGGCAAGCTGAATGGAACGTTCGGGACCAAGCACAAAAAGTGCAACGCCAAAAATAAGCATGAGTTCTGTTGATCCAATTCCAAACATAGTTTGCCTACAACCTTATTTCTTCTCGTTCTTTTTTTTGTCGTCATCGTCAGTCATGGTTTTTTTGAAGCCTTTAATCGCTTCACCAATTGAAGATGCAATTTCTGGAAGTCGTTTTGCGCCAAAAAGCAACAAGACAATAATCAAAACAATGACCAGTTCTCCAAAACCAGGTTTAATAAATCCTAACATAATGTTCTCCTGCACGTGTAAAGGGTTAGAAGCTGAAGGTGCGTATGCCTTATCCAGGACGAAAATGGAATGCAAATATTAATGAGCTCTTCTCTTTTTCATGGTGGGTTGGAAGGAAAATCAAACATTTGCAGCAAACTCCAGAGTTCCCTATACGGGGAGAAATACTAAAGATTTTTAGACTTGAGGCGACATGGATGCAACGAGTTTTTTTGGACAAAATAAGTAAAATCAGGAGCTTAGATGGGTATGTTCAAGGAAAAAATGAGCAAAAAAAAGCGCTTCAATACGAAGCGCTTTTCCTTGAGATCTGAAGAATTTTTATTTTTTACTCACTTACTTTATACACGATAGAACGAACAGGAAATTTTCCGGTTTTTTCTTCCAGTGCCTCAAGTTGAAGTTGTTTGAGGCCTTCACCTTTCCAGTATCGGCTGGTAAGAGCGTCTAGTGCTTTTTTGTCGCCAGAAGCATAGATGGTCATTACTTTAGACATCAAGCTCTCCCAGGCTTTTGGCATTTTTTCGTAGTTGATATCCCATGTTTTTGATGTGGGGTTAAAATGAAGAGCGCCTTGCTCAACCATCCATCCAAACTGAATGGCAGAAAGCCGTGAATAGGCACCAGCATTTGAGAGATCAGTTTTATGTTCTAATGCCTTTTTCAAATGGCTTAAATTCCACAAGACACCGCGGGTATAAAGTTGATTTCTTTGTTCATCGGAATAAAGGCCTTTGTGCTGAGCTAGCCAGGAAATAAAATGACCCGCAGCTGTTTCAGCTTTTAGCTCTTCAAGCATACCTTTTTGTTTTCCAAAAACTTCTGTGGCTGTTTTGCCTTCCTTGCCAACGACGTTTCCATAATTTGGTCCAGTGTTGTGCAAAATTTCATGCAGTACAACACGTTCAGCCTGCTCTTCGTTTATTGAAAAGGGAAGCGCTGCTTCAGAAAGCATTACCGCCATTCGAGGAGCTTCTTTTTGATTATATCCAGCGTTGAGATGATTGGTGTAAACGGCAGATCTGTGTCCGCAGTCGTCAGCTTTTCCATCTTCGCCGCACCAGTTGGGAAGAGCTTGCCCAATAGTGGTAGAGCCTGCACTTCGTGCGTTTCCGGTAAATTCAATCACTTGAACAAACTCAGGAACCTCAAGGTTTTCAGCTACAGGTCTCTTTTTGTAGGTTCCTTGTGAGAGTCTTGCCATTTCATCTTCCATGCTCTGGATGTGGGTTGTAAATTTTGCAGAACGATCGTTGGCTTTTTCATCAATAAGGCCAAGCTCAAGATGGTACCCAGCATGAAGCGCGCAAGGATCCCAGTAGGTTTCATCGGCAGAAACTCGGACAAAAAACTTTGATTTTCCCTTCATGGCAATCCACGCCTTATCGCTTTCTGCAAAGGGAAAGGGTTTTTCGCTTAAAAATCCTTCGGCCGTTTGAGAAAGATAAGCTTGAAGCGCTGTGTCACCAATTTCACCTGCTTTTGTAGCAGCCCTTTTTAAAGCTGCGGCTGCTGGTGCAACAAAGTTGCCGTAGGCTACTGCATAAGGCACTTCTTCTGGACCATTTTTTCCATCTCTTACGACACTGAAGGGATTAGAAAATTTTTTGGTGATGAGGTCACAGTTAGGGCTTCCGTCGGGGTTGCGTACAGCATCTGAATAAAGGCTTGTTCTTTTTGGAGGGAAAGAAGGGTCTGTAGTGCAAAGTGGATCTGTGTTTTGACTACACCATGGTCCGTGATTGAGCTCGTCGAGGGAAAAACTTCCAGCTTCTTGTTTCGGAGCATACGAAGCTGCACCAAGCTGTGCTCGATATGCTTGCTCAAGGTAAGCGCCTGCTTCGCGAATATCCTGAACAATTGCTCTTTCTGTTTCGTTGAGACCAAGATCTTTTAGCTTTGTCTCAAGAGGAATAATTTCAAATTTAGCTTTTTCTTCCGCAACAAGTTCTTGTGAACGTGTTGTAAGCACTTTTCGATAAACATCTGAAAACTGAGGCGAAAATCTTAGTGCTCCATTCGCATCTTTCATCACATAAAGGGCCAGAAGTTTTGCGCCTGCTTCGCCTTTTGCCACGAGCTCTTCAGGGTCAACTGTACCGGGGTTTGTGCTGGTGTCCATCCAGCTCATTTCTTCACCTACTTGAGCGTGAAGAAGTCGATTAAAGTGTTCAGCTGATATGGGGGGCAAACCTGATTGTACAACTTTTCCTCCGGCATTCATGGTGATCTCCTTTTCTCTTAGGTTCAGTGAAATGCTGCCGTGTTCAGCAAGGCAGCAAACGCACATCTAGTATATATTTCCTCGATGCAGTCAAGATCAAAACTTGCGATAAGCTTTTCTTATTGTTATCTGACCTTTATTTTGTCGTTTGTTTAAGCAGCAAGTGATGACTTGACTTGTGATTTTAAATCTCGCTAGGTAGCGTTACGCTTGCATATGCGGCTGTTGTTCGAAAAAATGAACAGCTTCTTTTTCATTTTTTGTTCAAAGGAAAAAATGATTTTTTTACTCGATAACTTTGATTCCTTCACCTTCAATATTGCGCATGCTCTGCAAGGCTTGCAGCAAAAGCTTTTGGTGAGACGTCCGCAAAACATTACCGATGCGGATTTTTCACAAGTGTCTCACATTGTTTTGTCTCCGGGTCCGGGAAAACCAGCAGATCATCCGTGGAATAAAAAAATTATAGAAAACTTTTTAGGAAAAATTCCCATCTTAGGCGTTTGTCTTGGCATGCAAGCTCTTAACGAGGCGTTGGGTGGCACAACCGTAAAATCCAAAATTCCCGTCCATGGAAAAACTTCGCTTGTTTACTGCGAAGCCAATGCAAAGCTTTTCGAAGGGCTTCCTTCTTCGTTTTCAGTGGCAAGGTACCACTCGCTTCAAGTGGGAAAGCTTTCCAACGATCTTCACGTGAGTGCAAAGCTTGATGATGAAACCATTATGGCATTTGAGCATAAAAGCTTGCCAGTTTTTGGAGTTCAGTTTCATCCGGAATCATTTATGAGTGAATATGGAAATGAAATTTTTCAAAGGTTTTTATCTTTATGAGCTTTCCTCTCCTCAAAAAAATCATTTTCGATGATTCACTTCCATATGAAGAAGCACTTACTTTTTCTTTTCACGGAAAAACTCCTTCAGCGCTTTTGAAAAGTTCACCGCAAAATGGCCATAGGTATAGTCTTGCTGCCTTCAATCCCCTTATGAAAGTGGAAAGTTTTGGAGGTGTAAGTTATTTTACTACCGAAAAAAAACAATGGACCGAAGAAGGAAATCCTTTTTTTATTTTAGAAAAAGTGTCCCAAACGTATAAGAAGGCAAGCTCAGAGCAGCATCCATTTTTCAATGGAGGTTTGCTGTTAGCACTTTCATATGAGCTGAAAGATTTTGTGGATGAAGACCAAACGCAAAAAGAAAAACATTCTTCAACTCCAGACCTGATTGCGGTTTTATATCAAGATTATTTTTTGTTTGATGAACACGATAAAACACTTTGCCATCTTCATCTTCAAAGTGATGTAAAGCCTATGTCTCTTGAGTTTGCTCATGATGAAAAAAATAAATTCCAAGAAATAAGCTTGCATTCAAATCTTCAAGCCAAAGCATTTCAACAAAAAGTGGAAGAAATAAAAGCTGCTATTTCGAACGGTGAAGTGTATCAGTTGAACTTAGCTCAACAATTCCGTGCCTCACTTTGCCTTCATCCTTTTCAGCTTTTTTTGCAACTGGCCAAGCTGAATCCTGCGCCAATGATGGCTTATCTCGAAACTGAAAACCTTTGCCTGATAAGCTCATCGCCAGAACGTTTTTTGAAACGAAGTGGTAACGCTCTAGAAACAAGACCTGTCAAAGGAACGCGTTCAAGAGGAAAAAATGAAGCTGAGGATCAGCATTTTCTGAATGAACTCATCGAGAGTAAAAAAGAAAATGCAGAACTTTCTATGATAGTAGACCTCATGCGAAATGATGTGAGCCAGTTTGCACTTCCAAATTCAGTAGAAGTAAAACAACATCGCCTTGTTGAAAAATATCAAAATGTTTTTCAAACACTCTCTGTTGTTTCGGCAATAATTCCAAAACACGTCTCAAGTGTAAGCCTTATCAGGTCTTGCTTTCCGCCGGGTTCAGTAACAGGTTGCCCAAAACTTCGCGCAATAGAAATGATTGATAAACTTGAACCAAATAAAAGATCATTTTATTGTGGAAGCATTGGCTACTTAGACTTCAACGGAAATTTCGACTTAAATGTTGCTATTCGAACTCTTCAAGTTGACAAAGATGGAGTTTCGTTTGGTTTGGGAAGTGGTATTGTTTACGACTCTGATCCCAAATCAGAATACGACGAAAGTATGGTAAAGGGAGAAACTTTATTTTGTGCCTTATCCGGAGAAATCAATGAAGCAAACTCATGATTCTTTTTTCTTCTTTAACGATAAGTTTTATTCTTCGCAGGATAAGTTGCTTCAAACGCTTCTTACTTCTGAAGGAGTTTTTGAGACGATCCGTTACAGCAAAAGTGGCCTTGCATTTTTACAGGAACATCTTGCAAGACTTTTTGCAGGTGAGTCGGCAAAAACCATTCCTTCAACGTCTGCGCTTGACTATCAAAAAATTATTCTTCAGCTCATAAAGAAAAATAAACTTCAAAACCAAATCTTGCGCGTGCGTATTCGCTCTACAAGAGTAGGTCTTGGAATAAGTGCAGAAAAATATGAAGCGCTTCCTGAAAGTATGTATCACAGCGGTATTAGTCTTTGCGTGGCGGAGCATCCTCTAAAAAAAGGTGATGCGTGGATAAAACATAACAGACGCGATGCTTATAACACACTTTATACAAATGCGCTCCAGAATGATTTTGACGAATGCCTTCTTTTGCAAGATGGCTTTGTTCAAGAGTGTTGCACTTCAAATATTTTGTTATGCAAAAACGAAAAAGTAATTCTTCCCCCGAGAGATGGAAAGCGTCTGGTTGGAATTACAGAGCAGCAAATACTGAAACACATTGAACTTCCCATTGTTGAAGAAAAAATAAAATGGCCCATTCCAAATAATGTTGAAGTGTTCATCAGCGGTTCACTCAAGGGCTTGCTTCCAGTAAAAGAAATTACAGGCGAAAAATATCCCATTCAAAAAAAATCTGCATTATACAAACTGATCCCACTTTTTTCTCCTTACTCAAGTTAAAAAGGAAGGTCAGCAATTGGTTTCGTGCTTGCTTTTCTGTTTGCTTTTACGTAGCTTCCGGCTTTCAACAAGGAGGAAACATGATGGGGACAATAGATTTACAAGCAGTTCACAGTGCACTTGCACTTATTTTGATTGCATTGGGGATGGGCTATCTCGTTTGTGCAAAAGCTCACGATGTAGACTCTAAACCAGGAAAGTTTGTGGGAAAAGTAGTGGGATGGTTAATTATGATTGTAGCGCTGGTTGCTCTCGCATGCATGGCTGCGAGATGTCTTATGCGTTGCAATTCTCCTATTGGCGGGAAAGCATGTCCACGCATAGAGATGCCGTCGATGCCAATGTCAGACGTAGAAGAAACAAAATAAAAATGATGCACGAAATTAATAAAAAATGGTAGATCACTGTCATCCTCTGGCTTGACCAGGGGATCCACAATTCTCATCAAATTTAAAATTGCTGGATCCCGCCGGAGTTTATTCTCGAATGTTTTTATCGGGGACGGGGATGACAAAACGTAAAACATCTTTGAAATTTTTTACTTCGCTTTAAATCGATTATTTTCGATCACTCCAATTTGTTCACCCATGGTGCAACAGCTACTTCTTCCTTGCTCATCTTTTGTGCGAAGGTATATTTTTACCGGAAGTGAGTTTGCTTTTGAGTCAGGAACCAAATAACCGATGTTTCCAATTTCGGGCTCCCAGTTTTTTCCCTCAAAAAAAACAATAATTCCACCTTCCACTTTATCGGTAAGAACACCATCTTGAAAGCGAGTCACATACGCAACCGCCTTTTTTGCAATTTGAGTTTGTCGCTCCAAACTTGTTCCAGGTTTGAGGGTGAGAGCCGGTGTCCACCTGGTAACAAACTTAGGCTGGCTTGCTTCATAAACACGAGCAGGCCTTACATCAACAATGGCCGCATCAAGTTGCTTCATTTCTTTTATCAATTTCTTTTTGAGCATCTCATTTTGCGCAGGTTCAGCATGAAGAGAGGTGTGGAGACTGAAGAAACAAAAGAGAAGGATAAGTATTTTTTTCATGTGTCGCATATAAAAAATCTTTCACGAAAGAGCAAGGCTTGTTCTTATATCCGAAAAAATAAACAAGTTTTCTGAAATTCTGAAAGAAAAGAAAAAAAGTTCTTAAATATCTTTTGGTACTATTATTGCTTGCTAAGCGGGAATGGAGCTTTATGCAGGCAAGTACGAAATTCGAAATAAAATTGGGGTTGGTGGAATGGCGCATGTGTATCACGCGCGCTACTATGCGGAAAATAAGTTTGTACAAGACGTCGCCTTAAAGCGGCTTCTCCCAGCTTGGTCCGACAATCAACATTTTACAAATCTCTTTTTAGACGAAGCCACTTTGCTGTGTTCACTCCACCACCGCAACATTGTGTCGCTTTACGATTATGGCTCGTACGATCACGAGTGCTATTTTGTCATGGAATATATAGACGGGCTCGATCTCTCACAGCTTTGCCATGAGCTCACCAAAAAAAACATAAAGCTTCCCCTTGGTTTGGCGCTGTATATCACAACAGAAGTTTTGGCTGCTTTAGACTATGCGCACACCGCCAAAAATAAAGACGGCATTTCCCTCGATCTTATTCATCGCGATATTTCTCCCTCAAACATTCTTTTGTCTTGGAAGGGCGATGTAAAGTTGAGTGATTTTGGTATTGCAAAGGGAAGGCATAGAAGTGAAGTGACACAAGGAAATGCGCTCAAGGGCAAGTATGCATATATGTCACCCGAGCATATTCAAGGTAAAGAAATTGGCCAAGAGAGTGATATTTTTTCTTGTGGTCTTCTGTTTTACGAACTGCTTTTTGGGAAATCACTTTTTTCTCAAATGAATGACTTGCAGATTATGCAAACGCTTTCACAAGATCTTTTTCCCCTGCCACAACTTTCTTCTCTTCCACCTGAAGTTCAAACCATGCTGTATTTGAGTTTGGCCTACAAGCCGGAAAGTCGCTATGAATCTGCGTCAGCTTGGCTTGAAGATATTTTTCGTTATCACGCGGTAAAAGGAATTTTATATACGAGCGAGGATTTGTTTGCTTTTTTGCAACAGCATTGTGTTCACTTAAAGCGGCAAGAACTGGAGGAAGGTCAAACAACGCTTGTGAAAGAAGCGAAGACGCGAACTTTTCTTCCTGCGCAAAACAAGTATGTTGTGCAAAAGAAAAAAAAATTCTACGCAGTTCTTTTGTGGATTCTTTCACTCTCCTGTTTTGCAGATGCAACGATGATTTCTTCACATCATTCGCTTGCATCAAGATCAACTCTCGAAAAACCTGTGCACTCATTTTGGAAGAAAAATGAACAGCAAATAGTAACTTCTGAAACCAATCAGATTGATCCTTCTGCTGAAAAAAATCTTGTTCCTCTTCGCCTTCAGATTCAACCCTGGGGATATGTGAGTATTCCTGGAGTTGTGGCGAGGCGAGAAGCTCCATTTAACATTTCGCTTCAGCAAAAAGAATATGTGGTCAGTTTTTTTTATCCCCCTCAAAAAAAGTGGTTGAAGAAAACCATTGACCTCACCAATCTAAAACAAAGGCATTGTGTGGCAAGTTTTTTAAAAAAGGCTCACGTTCGCTGTTTTTGATACTTTCAGGTGAAGTTTTTTCATCAGTTTTGTCGAAAATCTTTTTGCTCTTGATGAAAATAATCTGCAATTCCATTTTACTTGTGCTGGCATGTTTTCTGCTTTTCTTGTGTGGATGAAATATATTCTTCTGCTGTGTTTTTTTGTTTGTTCCTTGAGTGCTTCATCGGCAAAGGCTGAAAACAGCTTTGTTGCATCAGATTCGCTTAAAAGTATTTCCAGTTTTATCTCGGGAAGAGTTAAGGGCGCTATCCAAAAAAATCTGCAAGAAAAAGCGCCTGATTACATTGCCAAAATTCTCACCGATATCTTGCAAAAAAAATATAAGGGAAAAAGTTCATGGAGTTTAGGTCAATTTTTTCAACAAACTCCAGAAATGAAAGAAGAGGTAAAATCTCGTCTCAAAAGAATGCTAAAAGAAAGTGTTCTCGAAAAAACAAAATTGTATATAGCTGAGCAAGTTTATCACAACGTGGAAGGGCTTCAGTCGGTGCAAGAATTTGAAAAGCTCACTCGAGAAATGAATGTGTTTTTAGACACTTCCCTCGAAGAGGTTTTAGACGCACGGCTTGGTAGTGTTTACGATCACACGCTTGATGCCTTGCGTAACATTTTTTCTTCGCAGCAAAATCTTCAATTTATTGATCCTTCCAATCTACGCGCAAGTTTAGATCGTGTGTTATCCGAAGACACACTTTTTCACATGCTTTCTTCAAATATCAGCAATATTTTTGGCCAATCAACAGCAAAAGCAATAGAGAAGCATCTTTCAGACTTGCTTCAAGGAAAAGTTCCATCAGAATTTCTTCATGTTATTTCGCAAGGGCAGCAGCACTTTGAAACATATCTTCAGGAACTTCAAGAAAACCTTCCCGGAAATAAATACCAGGAATTAAAAAATTCAATTCTCTCAAAGCCACTTCTCACACTTCCCAGTCCAGCATATGCGGGCGTTTTAGCGGCAAGAGCAGCTCTCCATTTTTCAAAAGCCTATAAGGGAATTTTTGTTGATCCTTACGAAATCAAGCGTGGCATTGAAGTAACGCGCGTGATGATTTGGCAGCTTAAAAATAAAAAAAATGTACACATCAATCTTTTTGAACTTGCAGGTCTTGCCGAAGGTTTTGCACACGATCTTGGCATGGCTGTTGAGTTTGAACATTTTCAAGAAACCATTTTTTCGCCACTTCAAAAACTTGAAGCAGCACTTTCTCAGATAGACGAAAATGTTTTAACTTCACTTTCAAGTGTGCAAGCAGAAGTATTATCAAAAATAAAGCCTCACGTAGAAGAAGTTCAAGCAAGTCTTACTCACATTCGTGAAACTCTTTTACAGCCTGTCCATAATCTCCAAAACTCATTTGCAGATTCAGCGGAAAAGCTGAAGCAGTCAATAGATCCTGCCTTTAATGTTTTTAACGGTTTGCCTTCAGACTGGAACGATGCAAAGAAAAAAATAAACGGAGTTGTGCCAAAAGATTTGCTTTCACTCAAGCCTCGCATGGCGCTTCAAGCCCTCGAAGAAAAATTAGGCATTTCCGCTTTACGTGAAGACTTAAAGAAAAAAGCACTTCACATTGAAGAGAGTATTGTTGAAAATCTTGCGCAGGTTTCTGCAAATACGCTTGAATATTTACACTTGCTGTCACCCAGCTTAAAACTTCTTCCCAAAGAAAATCTTGCCACATTTTCATCTTCATCAAGTTCTCTTTTGACAAAAAACAACGAGTTTTTTCTCAGCCATCTTGACGTGAAAACAAGTGATTTGTTGATCTTCACAACGCTCTATCAAGCTTCTCCAAGTTCAGGCTCTTTATGGACGCACAATCAAAAAATATTTCCGAATACAAAAGAACTTTCATATTTTTACAACAAGCAAGAAATGTTGGTGAAAGTAAAAGAGAATAAAGGGGAAAGCCTTTATTTATCGTATTCAGACGATGGTAGTCTACAACACGTTTTTGACACCAAAGGCCATGAAGCGCGTTATGAATACGATGACAGAAAAAATCTTATTGGAGTTTATGATGAAAAAAATAATTTAAAAGCATTTTATCGCTATGATAAAAACGATCTTCCACAAACAGACAACATGCTGTGTTTCGAAGACGAAAAAAATAAAAGTTTAGGATTATTGCTACGAAATAAGTTTGGAAAAATTCAAAAAATAAAACGAATAAACATTACAAAATAAAGTTGTTTAGTTTTATGTTCAGCCAAGGGCTTATCTACCTCTGACGGACATCTGAAGTTCATGAGTGGGTTGATTGCTTTTTGCTCTTACCACAACGCTTGTTTGCTTTAAATATGGATTGTAGCCGCACGTTAACACTTGCCCACATTTTTCATTTTTTGCATTGAGCACGTCAGTTCCTTTTGCAAAAAAATGTTCTCCGGAAAGTGAAAGTGTTCTGAGTGAAAAAGGTGCTTTGCCTTTGTTGTAGGTGAGAAGTCTTTCAATCACTTCTTGTCCAGGATAACAGCCTTTCCCTCTCGCATAGAAATGAGAAGACTTTGCCGCCTCTAAGAGAATATTTTCGCTTCCTATAGTTTCGGGAAAAAGGGGAACTTCACCTTGAAGATGCAACAAAAAGAAAGTCTCAGCTGAAAGTGAAGGAAGATGTTCTGTGAAAAGGTTTTTTGTTTTGTTGGGAAAAAGAGTTGGAAATAAAAAATGCCAGGTTTGAATTCCTAAGAGATTTTCTCTCCAGTACATGCTGCCATCTTCCAGTTTTCCACAGTTGAAGTCTTCAAGCTTTGTTTCTATATCGTGCTCTTCAAGAAAAGTGTCGGCTTTTGCTCCCAAGAGAATGAAGTGCGAAAATGACGAACTCACATCCGTGAGGCTTACTTCACTGGAAAGAATAAATTGCGTGAGCAAGCTAAAGGCTTGCGTGTGAGCAGTTGTGGAAGCGATTCCAAAAAAGGTGCAGCTGTCTTTTTTCAGCAAACGAAAAAGACTTAAGACTTTTCCTTTTCGATCCAACAAAGCATTGTGCTGCACTTGGTTTTCTTGAAGTGCATTTACGTTGTTGCTGAGAAGACGATGCAGAAAAGTGCTGGCGTCGTTTCCGCGGAGCAGAAAAAAACCAGTATTTGCAGCTTCATGAAAAGCGCAATTGGTTTCAAGTACCTGAAGTTCTTCTATGGTAATCATTTTGGCTCCTTCTTACGGTGTACAAAAGAGCGACAAGAGAACGAGAGACGAGAAGGGTGATTTCTCAGTGCTGCGGGAGAGACTCGAACTCTCACGAGTTGCCCCACCAGATCCTAAGTCTAGTTCTCAGCTATTTTTACTAACAGAGCGAATTGTTTAATTCAAGAAGATAAAAAGTTAAATTGTTGTTTTTAATACCTTTATCCCCAATTTTAATGGGCTTGTTAAAAATTCCCGACGCCTTCAAATTTCTTCGTCAAACTGCATTTTCTGCCCTTTTTCACCTCAAAAGTTAGCTATTTGTTAGCTGTGAATGTGTTTTATTTTCCTGGTTCCCATTCCAACTGGTCATCCGAAAAACTATAAGAAATTCTTCCAAACACTCTGACCAAATCTTTTCCGGTTTCTCCTTTTTCCATTTTTTTCGCGTGAACAAATAAAAATGCCATATCATCGGATGGATTCACACCCGATTTCGTCATTGTTGCTAGAGCTTTTTTTGCTACAAAAGTCGCATCAGATTTAACCTGTAAAAGATTTGATGGCATTGTTTTGTAGTATAAATGTAACGCAACATCGTTTTTGCTTCCATAATCCATCTTAATGTCATAATTAAGATTCTCGTAATCGCCTATCTTCCTTTTGAGATTTGAAGCAAATTTGTTAGCTTCATTTTGTTTTGCTGCTTTTTCTGAAGGCTCTGCTTCTTCTTCTGGTATCGTTGTTTCATTATAGATTTTTTGAGAGGCCTGCTCTGTTTTTTCCTCTGGTGAGACAATAAGCCCTACCAAAAAAAGAGCAATGATGCCAGTTATTGGAATGCGAACCCACAAGGGAAACCTTTTTCCCGTCCACATAAAAATAGCACCTATTGGCGAGAACAAAAACAGCATTGTGATGACAAAAGGCATGCCATGATACCATGGCCTTTTCGTTAGAATGAGTCTGGATTGATTTGAGGGCGGAACGGATTCGTCTAGGGGTTCTTCCTCAATATTTTTGGTGGGGTTGCTCAGCTTGACTTGATGATCCGAAATAATGGGATTTTCTGAAAGTTCTTTGTTCTTAGAGCCACTACCAATAGATTCTTGAGCCTTCTTGATAAACAAATCAACTTCACCCCTTTGAATCCATTTTAATTTTGCTTTATTACCCGTTGCAAAAAAAGAAATTTCCTTACCCATGAGCCCTGATGAAAATTCTATTGATGATACATTCTCAAGTGGAAAAGACTCCATTATGTACCCAAATATTTTTTTTGAGTAAAATAGAATTCTTTTATTTGTAAGAGATAGAATGCCTTTTTTGTAAATTTTCGAATTAAAAAAATCCTTTGCAAAAGAACCTTGCACCGTGGCTAAAATTTTTTCATTTTCAAAAAGATGGGTCTGCAAGTTATCTTTTAGTTTGTCGATGCTTGCCATTTTTGTTCTCCATTCAAGATTGCCTCTTCAATTTTTGAAACGGTATCATTCATTTTCTTTTAATCCAAACCACCGGATGAATAGCAAGGACTTCGGATTTTTTTAGCACTATGGGCTCATGAAGAGGATTGAGCGATTTGAGCAAAACTAACCCGTCTTTCATGGAGACTTCTTTGACCATGACTTCGCCGCTCTTCAGTTGAACGACGACCCAGTCTCCTGCTTGTGCTTCCCGATCCGTGATAACAAGCACCTTATGGCCCTTTTTCAAAACGGGCTCCATGCTGTTCCCTTCAATAACAACGGCATAAGCGTGGGGGTCTTTTACATCTGATGGACGATGGATTTTTTTGCTCCAATCATCGACCGGAAGGCCGTCATCTCCAAAAAAACCCCCTCTTCCTGCTTTGGCGAGGCCAACAACAGGTATATCGTGGGGGATGTAAGACGGGGCATCAACGGCGTTTGGGGGTCTTTCCTGCGACAATTCACCCAAATCAGTGATTATTTTGTATATAGGTATTTTCAGAGCATTTCCAATTGCCTCTATGGTATCTAGTGAAGGATTTCTACCACCTTCTTCCCAACGTTCTAATTTACCAATAAAGGATGTACTGCAATTAGCAAGTCGAGCTAAAGCTTCTTGAGAAAGCCCTTTTTCCTCCCTGAACTTTCTTACAATTTCCCCTAAATTATCTGCCATATATTGCAGATTAACTCCTAACCTATTAAAATCACAACAATAATATACTACGTAAAATTGTGTTGACTTATATTTAAATACCTATAGTATATTACCTATACTTAAAGGGTAGAAAATGGAATCAATTGGACAAAAAATTCGTAACAACAGAAAGAGTCAAAACCTCACCATGTTCCAATTAGCCGTAAAAAGTGGGGTTAGCTCTGAATATATTGGCAAGCTCGAAAGAGAAAATATCACTAACATCGGCATCGAAACCCTCCAAAAAATAGCAACCGCACTCGGTGTCACCCTCCGAGATTTAATTCCTGAAAATCAGGAGGTGGCTTGATGAGTAAAAGATTTCACAATCTCGCTTTAGATCAAAGTCGTGAAGACGAAGACCAGGTCACATTTGCGACCCTTACTCTCCTTGAAGGCGGAAAAACGCCCCCAGGGTCGGATTTGGCGAAACGATGCCTCAATTCATTTCCTGTGAGTCAATTTTCCTGTGACCTAAAAGTTTCAGATAGAACCATTCAAAAATGGAAGTCAGGACAAGAACCAATTCCCGAAAATCGAAAGCTTCAGATTGTAGGCATAACGAAGAGCTATTTTATTTCTGACCTGAACCAGTTGGAGGATGAGATCGATCGCATGCTGATGAATCAATACGGCCCAAATGTCGATGGAGGAACTTACTAATGGTTATCATGGACGCAAAACAGGCTGCTGAGTTCTTATCAATTGCTCCAAACACATTAAGAAGATTAGCGAGTGAAGGCCATGTTCCATGTAAACGAATTGGAACTGGTTCTCGACCTATTTACAGGTTTGTGAAGTCAAAACTTGAAGCATGGCTCACAGAAGAACCTCCATTTGTTGACCCTAGAAGAATTAAGACAGGAGATAAGTCATGAGTACCAATGACTACTACGATCATAACGATGAATATGGTGACAAAATGGCAGATGAAGGAAAAGCGCCTTGCGAAGCGTGTGCAGAATATTTTCCTGAAGAAGAACTCAACAAACTTGATGGATGCGATTTTTGTGAATCTTGCCACAGAAAAATTTTAACAGGGGAAACCCTTCTGAATTTTCAACTCATTAAAGAGTCAATGATTGAAATGTTTAACAGAAGATTTGTGAAAGGAGTGCGCAATGCAAAAGCTTTGGCTTCCAATTCTTGAACACAAAATGAGACTCATCACAGGAATGCAGTTAATCCGGCAGCTTAAAAAGCAAAAGGTTTCAAAGAAACCTAAAAAAGAAGAACTTCTAAAGGATCACAAATTAAACAAAGAAGTCAGAGGTAAATCGTGAGTACGCAAGAACAAATTATCGAAGCTACCAGAAGATACTTTGATTTGGAACGTGATGTAAAAATAGCAAGGCAGCAACTCAACGAAAGACTGAAGGACGACAAGGAAGATGTAGCAAGAAAAATGAATGAACTTGGTCAAGGCGATTTGTTTGAAACAGATAACGAGGAATAAGAACTCTAGGGGGATTCATGAATGACACAAAAGAAATTGTTGTTACTGAAGAACAATCATTGATTGACCCTTTAGAGGCAATGCAACGTTGTGAAAAACTCTATCAGGAAAGACTTTCGTTAGCGATTAAGGCTACAACTGAAAATGATTGGATTGCACAAGGCGATAATCCTTATTTACGTGAGTCAGGTTCTCAAAAAATTGCAGCGCGGTTTGGCATTTGCATCAGCGATATGACCATTGAACGTGAGAATATTGATGACGAAAATGGTCGATATTATGTCTACACAGTTACTGGTATAGCTACGTGGCCAGCCGTTGGAAGGTCAATTCAAGAGATAGGAGTTTGTTCATCACGTGATGCTTTCTTTGGAAAAAACAAAGGTATTCTTAAACCAGTTCAAGATGTTGATATAGCAAATATCAAAAAATCAGCCGTCACAAATTTTATGGGACGAGCACTTTTGAAAATACTTGGACTTGGAGGTCTCACTTGGGATGACTTAGGGAAGCAGGGAATTAGTAAAAAGGGAACAGCTACTGTTCGCTATGACAAAGGTGGGTCAAAGGCTGCCAATACGAAAAAAACACAGAATGCCGAGAAAAAGAATAATAGTCCATTTTGGACGGCTGATTATAATAGAAAACGTTTTATTTTTGCTCGCGTAGGAAAACATTTCTCTCAAGACTTTCTCGATAATTTCGGATTTAAAGAATCAGAAAAGCAAAAAGGTCTTTATTACCAGGAGTCAAATCCTGATTTAGAAAATTCACTCAAAGATGAATTTGAAGCTGCTAAGGATGCATTGAAAAATGAAGGGAGCACTAAGTGAACCTTCAAGTTCAAGAACATCAAGAGCTTCCCGATATTGAAGGTGCCTGGAAAAAATATAAGCGTGGAAGAATAAAACAGTTTCCTCAAAATAACTTGAGGGCTTCATCTGTGGGCCACCCATGTGATCGCTACCACTATTATTGCATTAAGAATTGGAGAGAGCGGCCCCTACATAATGAAGTTCTTCAATCAATTTTTGATGAAGGCAACCTACAAGAAAGATCAGTTATTCAATCGCTTCAAGAGATGGGTTTTGAAGTTATCAATCAGCAACGATCATTCCAATTGGATAACCCGCTTATCACAGGCCATGTTGATGGTATTCTACGATGGAAAGAACATGACTTTCCATTTGATGTTAAATCTATTTCACCTCACGATTTTCCAAAGTTAGTATCCGCAGAGGATTTTCTCTATTCAAAGAAGTTGCACCAAAGAAATTATATCGCACAGCTTCAAATTTACTTGCTGATAACAAACAATCCTATTGGATGTTTAATCACTAAAAACAAGCTGACAGGACAGCCAAAAGTTATTTGGACACAGCAAGAAACAGTTACTCTCATTTTAAAAGAGTTTTTTATTAAGCAGAATGGTCACGAGAATCTTTGCACTTCTTGTTATCAGTGCAATAGGTCTAAATCAAACAAACTTCTTTCTGAATGGGGAGATTGTTGATGCACTACTATCAGTTCAATATTGCAGACTATAGAAAGGACACAGGTCACCTTTCTCCGATTGAGCATTACATTTATCGTTCATTACTTGATTGTATGTATCTCAATGAAATACCAATACCCACCGATAACCCACTGGTTTTGCGTCGGTTAGGATTGGGTTCTGAATATGAGAAGGAATTAAAAAATGTGTTCACTGATTTCTTCGAATTGACAGAAAAAGGTTATATTCAAAGTCGAGTCATGAATGAAATCGAAGAGTATAAAGCATTTCTGAACAAACAATCGATAAATGGAAAGAAAGGTGGAAGGACCAAAAAACAAGAAGTTACAAGAGAAAATAACCCAAAAAAAACCACCGCTTTTCCAAACAAAACCCAACATAAACCCAAAAAAAGCCTAACCACTAACCATAAACCACTAACCACTAACCATAGGGATATATATATACCCGTTTTTAATTTTTGGAATTCTCAGAAAATTATTCAGCACAAAGGCATGACGAAAGAAATTTGTAGCGCAATCTCTAGCGCCCTCAAAAAAATGAAGGAACTTGAGGCGAGTGGCGATGATGAGGCTGTGGCGATAATCAAACAGGCGATTCAAAACTATGCCAAGGTTCTGCATTCTGAGCAGCATTACTTCGATCACAAATGGACTTTGAAAGATTTTCTCAAGCGCGGTCTTGATAGATTTTTCAACGAAGCAGATCCATTGAATAATTTTTTACGAAAGGAGTTTCTGAATGGGAAAATGTCAGCAAATCGAAATATCCAAGCAATCGAAGAATGGGCAAATGATCCAACTCCCGCGGGAAGTCTTCCATCAAGGAATGAAGATTATCAGCGGTCACTTCCCAAACCTTTCGATGACGAAGGAGAAGGTTCAGATTTGGAGTCAAATGCTGTCGGATTTGAGTGAGGAGGAGTTTATTCGTGGAATAAAAGCATTCTGTTTAAAACACAAAGAATTATATCCGAACACAAACTTAATTGCTTACATTCGTGAATATGCTTTTGAAGATTTTAAAACAAAAGATGAATTTGAATCTTGGGAAGAAGTTTTAAGGCAAGTATCTCGACAGGGATGCTCAGGAATACCTCAGTTTAGTACAGAGGAAATAAAGCGAGCTGTGCATATGATTGGTTGGAGAGATATTTGCATGAGTGAAAACATCGGAGTTGAACGGGCACATTTTGCAAAAGCTTACAAACAAATCATTGAGAAAAAACGAAGTAAGAGACTGTCAATGGATTGAAAGATTTAGGGGGAAAATATTGTGCGACAATTGAGACTTTCAGAAAAGGACATAACACGCCAAATTAGTGATTATCTAAAACACCTTAAAGTCTTTCATTGGAAACAATATCAAGTTTTAGGGTCAACCCTAGGCATTCCAGATATTATAGGAATCATGCCAGATGGAAGTGGTAGAGCGTTGATGATTGAGGTAAAAACGGAACGTGGAATAGTTTCAGATCATCAAAAAAGAGTTTTGGAAAATTCACGAGAGTTGGGAGCTATAGCATTTGTTGCAAGAAGTCTTGAGGATGTTGTTGAGAAGCTATCATTTCTGCCACAGCAAGAGCATTTTATTTTTCAAAATTTTAAGGTTGGGGGGACTGATTGATGGCGGAGGAAAAAACAAAGATAAAGAGAAAAAGAACTAAGCATGGTTGTTGGGATGAAAATGTTAGGAGAAATTTTCGTGAGGCTGTAGACCGTATGGGAAGCAAAGCTAACTTTTCACGTTATTTTAAAATGAATCGAGCAATTATCAGTGAAGCTTATAATGGAAATACGCCAATATCACAAAGGTTACAAGATGCTGCTCAAAAGGTTTTAGAAATGAAAATGTACTCTCCAGAGCAACTATTGAATAAGATGGTAACACATCCCAAAATAACAGGTCAATGTAAGATTGTTTTTGTCGGAAGCGATATTGTGGTTGTGAAAATCAATGGTGGTAATGAACTGGTAGTTAATAAAGATGAAAGATTTAAACCGATCACCGTTAGGAGTATAAATAACTATGCAGAGTCTTAATCGTGTTCAGTTGATTGGAACAATAGGCATAGAGCCTCAAACTGGAAAAACAAAGGATGGAAAGGCTTTTGCGGTGCTTTCTGTAGCTTGTGCCAATGAGTTCAAGCTAAAAAATGGAAAGACACGTGAATTCGTTGATTGGATAAGTGTTAATCTCTATGGGAGCCTTGCCTATCTAGTACGTGAAAAAAGTTGCATGGGACAAAAGGTGTTTATTGAAGGCCCGTTGAAGGTTTCCGGATATACTTTAAATAAAGAACGTCAAAAAACGTATTATTACATCCTGGCACATAAGTTGATTTTGCTTTCTGAATTTCCATCAGCAAAAAAGACTTTTTCTGATGAAGAAGCAGTTTTTCCAAAGGCTCATGATATTGAGCAGAATGATGAAGAACAAATGCAGGAGGGGGAATGACTTTAATTATTAATGCAGAAGAATTGTTAAAGGATTTGCCAAAGAAGTTAAATACTTTCAAAAACAAATCCCTTACCAGTGCTCTACAAAGGACTGTGAATGATACGATCCGTAAAGCCAGAACTGTGTCAAATGATCGTATTAGAGAGTTTAGAAAAATAAAGAAGGGAGAATTGAATAAGGATTTTCTGAAAATGAAACTTTCAAAAGCCTCAAAAAATCTAGAAAAAATTTCATCCGAACTTACGATTATTGATAGAAAAGTGACACTGATACGTTTTTTAGTGGGCAAAAAATCTGCTCCAAGACCGAATTTGAAAGGGGTTAAGATTAAGAAGCGTAGAAGGATACAGATACAAATTGAGCCTGGTAAAAAGACGATTTTAAGAAAATCATTTGTTGCAATAGGTAAAGGTGGAAGCCCTCAAATATTTTTCAGGGGTAAAAACAAAAAAGGAAATAAGGCTTTAAAAATACGAAAAACACATTCTCCAGCAATCTTGTTCAGAAGAGAGAAGTTTAGAGCTCCAGTCGACAAAGTAATACAAGATGAATTTGAGAAAAATTATCATAAGCAAATAAAGCTAGAGTTGGAGAGGTTGAGTTGAGATTATGAGCAATAAGCAAATTTGCAGAGAAGTTTACTCACAAACAAAGAAATATTGCTATGATGTTGAGGGCTTTCGTTACTGTAAGAAAATTCATAACACGATTAACATCTGTTTTCCGAAGTCTGAGAATGTAATTGAGACGATGCAAAGGCTTGAGAAAATTCTGAAAGGACTTAATGGGATGGGAGAGAGGCTGAAGAAGTAACAACATGCTAAAAGGTGAAAATCATGGATGAACTTTTAAATTTTATTAGGAGTGATGTAAGAAACTCGGCTTTATTTTTGTTTGTGCTTTTAGGGATTTTTGTTTGCTTAGCTGGTATTAAACCACGCGGGCTTGCAGGTGCACATAAACTTAGACCAACTTTTGAAAAAATTTGGGTCCTTCCCAATAGTGTTGTGAAGAGGCTGGCAAGCTCCCAAAAAACGTCTAGTTACAGAAATCTGTTTATATAGGTCTACCTTTAAAATCAACATGTTGCGGAGTTGAGTTTGGCGAAGAAAAAAACGATCACAAAAAAATCAAAGAAAATGCGTATTCGTGAATATGCTCGTTACAAAGGTGTGCCTCAGAGCACCATTCAATATTCCATAAAAACTGGTATCATCGGGAGAACTAAGGACGGTTGGATTGATGTAAAAAAGGCTGATGTTCAATGGGAAGAAAATCGAGACCCAAGTTATACCAAGGATAGCAATAAAAGCACAAAGTTTGATTTGCAACGTGAGAAGCAGATTGCGTCTGAAAGTGTTGATCTTGGAAAAATCAAAGGAAAATCTCTTAAAGACTTTAGGACTGCTGAAAGACGCTATAAAGCAGAGTTGGCGAGACTTGAATACTTGGAAAAAAGTTCGAGTTTGATTTCTGCTGAGGAAGTCAAAAGAGGTGCTTTTAAATGTGGTCGAATTTTCAGGGATGGAGTGCTGAATTTAATACAACGTATTGCAAGCGAACTGGCTATTATGCAGGGGAAAAATGAGCATGAAATCAGTGCCTATCTCGATAGAGAAGCACATAAGATGCTAACGGACTTATCACATGAGAATAAATGGGGAAAGCGTCCATGATCTTGCTTTTTTTTCGGGAATAGAACCTGATCCCGAATTGACGGTAAGTGAATGGGCGGATAAATATAGAAAGCTGAGTCAAAAAGCTAGTTCAGAACCAGGCACATGGAGAACTGCAAGAACGCCTTATTTACGCGAGATCATGGATGAGCTGAGTCCTTATTCTAGCTCAAAAGAAATTGTTTTCATGAAAGGTGCTCAAATTGGTGGCACTGAGGCAGGAAATAATTGGATTGGTTTTGTGATTGACTATGCACCAGGGCCAATGCTTGCCGTACAACCTACCGTTGAGATGGCAAAACGAAATTCAAAACAACGTATTGAACCGCTCATTGAAGAATCTTCGAGGCTGAGATCAAAAGTACGCAATCCACGTTCGCGCGACTCAGGAAATACTATCCTTTCAAAAGAATTTCCTGGTGGCGTACTTGTAATGACCGGAGCGAACTCTGCTGTTGGCCTTCGATCTTTACCGGCAAAGAATGTTTTTCTTGATGAAGTTGATGCTTATCCTGGTGATGTTGATGGTGAAGGTGATCCTGTAGCACTTGCAAAGGCCAGAACGAGAACCTTTGCGCGAAAAAAGATTTTTATGGTTTCTACGCCGACCATTGAAGGAAGAAGCCGCATTGAGTCTGCATATGAAAATACTGACATGAGAAAGTATCATGTCCCATGCCCTGAATGTAATGAATATCAGTCGTTAAAATGGAGTCAGGTAAAATGGCCGAAAGGAGAACCTGAAAAAGCTTATTACTCGTGTGAAATTTGTGGTCACGAAATTTATGAGCACAAAAAATCTTGGATGCTTGAACATGGTAAGTGGATTGCAGAAAATCCCGGGAATTCCGGTAAAAATATTGCGGGATTTCATCTTTCATCACTTTATAGCCCAGTAGGATGGTTTTCTTGGGCTGATGCTGCCATTCTTTTTCAAGAGGCCAAACAAAATCAGGAAAAGTTGCGTGTGTTTGTCAACACTGTACTCGGTGAAACGTGGAAAGAACGCGGTGAATCCCCCGATTGGCGACGTCTTTATGAACGACGAGAAACCTATAAGATAGGTACAGTTCCAAAGAATGTTGTTTTCCTCACTGCTGGAGCCGATGTTCAGAAAGATCGCATTGAAGTTGAAGTAGTGGGATGGGCGGAGAAAAAAATTTCATGGTCGATAGATTATCGTGTATACATGGGTGATACTTCATCTGACGAAGTATGGTTTAACCTTGACCATCTCCTCAACGAGTCATTCATGCACGAAACGGGAGTAAACCTTCAAATACGAATGTTAGCTGTGGATAGCGGATACAATACTCAAATGGTTTATGACTGGGTAAGACGTCAACCGCTCTCCAAGGTCATGTGCGTAAAAGGTAACGCCCGACAACAAATTATTTTAGCGCATCCAAAATCAGTTGATGTTACAAAAAGAGGCAAGACTTTGCGTAGAGGCGTTCGATTATGGCCTGTTGGTGTCGATACCTTAAAGCATGAGATTTACGGTTATCTACGTCAACCAAAGCCACTCGAAGGAGAATCAACACCTTTTGGCTACTGCCATTTCCCTGAGTATGGGGAAGAATATTTCATGCAGCTCACGGCAGAGGAAATTGTCATTCGTATTCATAAGGGTTTTAAAAAACTTGAATGGCAAAAGATACGAGATCGTAATGAAGCTTTAGACTGTAGGGTTTATAATCGAGCTGCTGCCGCATTTATTGGTATCGACCGTTTTGCGGATATAGACTGGCAACGAATGAGAATGGAGCTTGGGGTAAAAACCAAACAAGTTTCATCGGAAAATATAGATACATCGAAAAAAACAGATGGTTTTTGGAAACAACGTAAGGATTTTTGGAGTTAAGCTATGGCATTTAACGTTCAAGCACTTGATGCCCTCGAAAGAGCGATTGAACAAGGTGTAAGTAAGGTTCAATATGAGGATAAAACAGTTACCTACAGATCGCTTGAAGAAATGATGCGACTTCGTTCTGTCATGAGACAAGAACTTGGGCTTGCATCACCTCATCTCTCGGTGCTTTCAAGTCATAGCAAAGGTTTTGACCAACCACCTGATGAATAAAAAGGTATTGAGAATTATGGCGAAAGAAAAACAACACCTAAACTTCTTGGATAAAATTATTGGTTTTTTCTCACCTCAAGCAAGATTGAAAAGACAAGGGTATCGGTTAGCTCTGCAAGACCTTGAGAAGCGAAGATATGAAGGCGCCTCAACTGGTAGACGTGTCGAGGGTTGGATAACGTCAGATACTTCAGTAAATCAAGAGGCAAAGCTTTCTCTAAGCCGACTTCGTCAACGTTCACGAGACCTTGTTCGTAATAATCCTTATGCGCGAGCTGGAATCAATGCCATTGCAGGGGAAACTATTGGCAAAGGAATTATCGGGCAAATAAAAGCAGACAAGAAAAATCTTCAAGCAGATGTTGAAAATATTTGGAAGCAATGGGCGCTAACAAAGGCATGTGATTTTGAGGGTCGTCATAATCTTTATGGACTTCAGAATGTAGTGATGAAAACAATTGCCGAAGGTGGAGAACTTATTATCAGAAAGAGGTTTGTTGATGATGACAGTCTTCCCGTTCCCTTTCAAATTCAAATTTTAGAAGGTGATTTTGTTGATTACACGAAAGAACAAGAAACAAAGCCACTGATTAAACAAGGTATTGAATTTGACCCTCTTGGACGAAGAACAGCGTATTGGATGTTTCAAGAACATCCAGGAGATGGGACGGGAAACACAACGCTTGTTCGTGTACCTGCGGACGAGGTGCTTCATATTTATAAGGTTGAGCGAAGTGGTCAAATCAGAGGGATTCCTTGGTTAGCACCTTGTATTGTTCGACTTCGTGATCTTGATGAATATGAGGATGCTCAACTGGTAAGGCAAAAAATTGCAGCGTGTTTTACGGGCATTGTTCATGACATAACTGATCCTGTTGATCCGCCTACAAATGGAGTAAGTAACAAGATAGGTGAAAGAGTTCAGCCTGGTCAATGGGAGCATTTACCTCCAGGGAAAACAGTCACTTTTTCGAGCCCACCAACAGTTGAAAATTATAAAGAGTATTTATCCGTGAATCTCCATGCGATAGCCACAGGTCTAGGTGTTACCTACGAAGTTTTGACAGGGGATTACTCTGAAGTAAACTTCTCAAGTGCGCGTATGGGATGGCTTAAATTTCAACGTAATATTGATTCATGGCGCTGTAATATACTTATGCCTCAATTTTTGAATCCAATGTTTTCATGGTTTAAAGAAGTACTGATCCTGTCAACTGGAAAAAATCTTGATGGCGTAAGCATTTCTTGGACTCCACCCAAGAGAGAAATGGTTGACCCAACAAAAGAAATACCAGCCCTCGTTGATGCAGTCCGATCAGGTTTTATGAGCTATAGTGAAGTGGTTCGTATGTATGGATTTGATCCTACTGAACTACTTGATGAAATTAAAGGCGATGCCGAAATGATTGATGCGCGAAAGCTTATCTTTGATTCTGATCCAAGAAAAACAAAGCAAAATGGTGATCTTCAATTAACTTCAAGTGAAAGTTCTCCTTAAAGTTAAATCCTAACACCCATTAGTTTATTGTGTGATTTTTCTCTCTGCTCCATAATCAAGCCAAAATATTATTTGGCAAATTTATGAAAAAGAAAAATATCCAGTCTCTTAATTTAAGAGCCCAAGTGCAGCCTTCTTCTGTTGATGAAGAAAAAAGGACGATGGAAGTTGTGTTTACAACGAAGTCTCGTGTGCGACGGGAGCCTTTTTTTGACGAACCTTTCATGGAAGAACTTTCCATGAATCCATCTCATGTGAGGCTAGAACGTCTGAACAATGGTGCTCCGCTGTTAAATAGTCACAAAAGTTTTTCACTTGGGGATGTCATTGGAGTGGTTGAATCAGCAAGTGTTGATGGAAAAAAAGGAACAGCTACTGTTCGTTTCTCAGATAGAGAAGAAGTCCAACCTATTTTTAATGATGTCAAAAATGGAATAATTAGAAACGTCAGTGTTGGTTACAGAGTTTATAAATTTAAAGAACTTAAAGAGCTGGATGCTGAAGAAGGCATCAAAGTTTTAAGGGCAGTTGACTGGGAACCTTTTGAAATTTCGGCAGTTCCTATTCCTGCTGACAACGAGGCAAAATTTAGAAAACTAGAAAAAAATGAATGCCAGTTTCTTTTGGCAAACGAAGAGGAGAGAAACATGAACAAACTCAAGCCCAAGAAGCGTGAAGACACACTTGAGGAAGAAAAGACAAAAGAATCTCAGGAAGAAGAAAAAGAGGAAACTCAAGGAGAAGAAGTTGCTGAATCTAGTGAATCTAAAGACGATGCAAATTCAGAATCATCTGATGAAAGCAATGACGATGACAGCGATGAACGTTCCCTTACTGCAAAAGACGCAATCGATATATTCAATGCGGTAAGAAGTGCAAACTTACCTTATGAATTTGCTGAGAATCTGATAAACAAAAATACATCAATGAATGATGCAAGAAAGTTGATCGTGAAGGAGCTTTCTGCACAGCAACGAAAGGCCCATACCAATAACGTGAGAGCGGAGGTTTCTGACATGGATTATAAACATTATCGAAAAGTAGGGATTGAATCAGCCCTTTTGCATCGTGCCATGCCTGAGAAGCATGAGCTTAAAGATGAAGGTCGTGAATGGGTTCACATGAGTCTTGTTGAGATTGCCCGTAAATGTCTTGAACAAGATGGTGTAAGAACTGCCGGAATGTCACATAGCGAAATTGCTGAATGTGCGCTGGGCAGCTCACGAAAAGCTTATCGAGATGGTTTTCATACAACTGATGACTTTCCACTTATTCTTGAAAATATTGCAACTAAGACGCTTCGCAATGGTTATGAGTCTGCACCTCAGACTTTTGCCCCATTTACGCGTCGTATAGCACTTCAAGATTTCAAACAAGTGAGCCGTGTTCAGCTCGGAGATGCTCCACGTCTTGAAGAAGTGCTTGATGATGGAGAGGTAAAAAGAGGAACAATTGGTGAAGGTGCTGAAAAGTATGCTGCAAAAACCTACAGCAAAATCGTCAGCATTACTCGAAAAGTAATTGTGAATGATGACCTGGATGCATTTACGAGAATTCCTTTCTTGTTTGGTCGAGCGACTGGTGATCTTGAAAGTGATCTTGTATGGGCGGAGATTACCAATAATGCGAATATGGCTGACAACCAACCCCTTTTCAGCGTTGTTCATGCAAACTTAGCAGGTATTGGTGAAGTTGGTGCACCGAATGTTGGAACTCTTGGGATTGCGCGAGCTGCAATGAGAGTTCAAACGGGATTGAATGGCGCTCCTATCAATGTAGAAGGTCGATGGGTATTTGGCCCTGCTGCTTTAGAAACAGAGATTCAGCAATTAGTTTCTGGGGTTTTAGCTGCTCAAATGGGAGCCACCGACCAAACCGCTGTAAATCCTTTCTTTGGTCGACTCCAATTTGCTGCGGAACCACGTCTTGATGCTGTCTCATTAACAGCCTGGTATCTCACCGCAGATGTAAGTCAGCTTGACATTGTTGAGTTGGGTACACTCGATGGTCAGCGTGGGCCAAGAATTACGACTCGTACTGGATTTGATACCGACGGTGTTGAAATCAGAGCAACTTATGATGGTGCTGCAAAAGTCATTGACCACAGAGGTCTTTATCTAAACGCAGGTTAGTAAATTAAGTTTATAAAGGAGAAATGATTATGAAAAACTTTATTCAACCAGGCGATGCAATGGCATACACAAATCCAGGCCCTGGTGCTATTGCCAGTGGTGATCCTGTCCTCGTTGTAACTCGGCTTGGAGTTGCAAGCGTAAATATTGCAGCAGATGCTCAAGGAACACTGCGTCTAGGAGGAGTTTTTTCACTTCCAAAGACTACTGATAACGATATGGTACAGGGCGACAATCTTTATTGGGATGCTGGTGCAGGTGAATTGACTCTTGCAGATGGCGCTGGTACAAATGTTCTTGCTGGAATGTGTTTTGCTGCTGCTGGTGTTGGTGCAGCAACAGTTCAATGTCGTTTGAAAGGATAATAAAAATGTATGGCGAGCTTCAAGGAACTTTTTGGAAAGGTGCTCGATATTGCTATACCTACCATGGGTGAAGATGTGCGGTATACCTCTCAGGTTACAGGTATACCGATAGATATAAAAGCGGTCTTTGATTTAAAGTTTGAGCATGTTGATCCTGACACAGAAATGGTGATTAGCTCAAATGCTCCTCGAATTGGGGTAAAGTTGTCTGACTTACCAGCAAGTCCAAGAAAAGGAGATCAGGTTGAGATTCTTGCGAGTGGAGCAAAATATTTGGTTCACGATTCACAAGAAGATGGACAAGGGGGAGCAAGTTTATTCCTTCATGAGGTATTATAATGCATCAGCGCCAGTTGATTCGAGAAGCTATCGTTAACACTCTCCTCAATAATACTGATGCAGGAGTAAATGTTCTTTCAAATCAAGCAAGTGCTCATTGGGACGATGGTTTAAATCTTCCAGCAATCAATGTGACGATTAAATCAGAGCCAGTAGAAGAGTTTGATCGAGCACCTCTCTCATTCAAGCGAGACTTATTCGTAAATATTGAGATTGTTGCAGGTGCAAACGATGAAAAAACACTAACAGACTCGCTCGATACAATTGCTGACCAGGTTGAATCACTTTTATTCGTTGATGAAACATTAAATGATACGTGTGATAGAATACTTCTTGTGAATATCGATATGGATTTCCGGGAAGATGGAGCAAGGAAGTTAGGAAGCACAAAGATAACGTTGATCTGTCAATACGTAACCGATCTTCCGAAAGTACAGGATAATCAAATACAGCACGGAAATATCACAGATTTAGCGGGAGTAAATATAGACTATGACATAGGACATCACGATAGTGATCCTGATGGCAATATTGATGCGGAAGATGAAATTAACTTATAAAGGGGTTTTTACATGAAAAACAAATCAACAAAAGTAAAACTGAAACCTTTTAGTCCAAATTATAGGATACCTGATCCTAAGACAGGAAAGCATATTCCTGCTGATGGTATTGAAGTTGATATTACGGATAAATTTTGGGCACGTCGCCTGAAAGACGGTGATTGTGTCCTTGTTGAAGAAGATAAAAGTAAAAAACCTTCAAGCGTGCAAGTAAAAGAATCAAAAAAGAGCACAGAAAAATCTAAATAAGATAAGGGAGAAAAGCTATGACTATTAGCTTTAACGAGATACCAGCAAACCAACGAGTGCCATTTGTTTATGTTGAATTTGATAATACAAATGCACAGCAAGGGCCTTCTATTCAACCTTATAAAATTCTCGCTATAGGTCAAAAACTTGTTGCTGGAACTGATGCAGCTTTGACGTTTTCTCATATTACGAGTGCAGGACAAGCTAGAAAAAAATATGGGCCAGGTTCGCATCTTGCTCAAATGTGTGAGAAAATTTTAGATAATAACAAATCTACGGAACTTTTGGCTGTACCTCTTGCAGATGATGGAGCTGCTATTCAAGCTGTTTGGCAAATAGATATTGGCGGTGTTCCAACTGAAGCAGGTCTTTTGAATGTTTATATAGCAGGTCGTCGCTATCGTGTTTCAGTTGCTACAACCGATACCCCAACTGACGTTGCTGCTGCGCTTCAAGCTGCTATTGCTGCTGATGCCGACGCTGTTGTTACTGCTGTTGTAAACGGAGTTGACGATACGATAGTTGATCTCACCGCAAAAAATGGTGGTGAGCTTGGAAATGAAATTGATATTCGTTTAAATTATTTTGATGGTGAAAAACTTCCTGCTGGTCTTACTGCTGATATTGTTGACATGGCTGTTGGTGCAGGCAATCCTGATGTTAGTCTTGTTATCAACCTACTTGCAGAAACACAGTATAATATTATTGCTTTCCCATACACAGATGCAGCGAACTTAACGGCAATGGAAACTGAGTTGACTGATCGTTGGGGGCCATTACGTCAAAATGAAGGCATAGCGCTTAGTGCTAAACGAGATATTTTTGGTGGTCTTACAGCACTTGGGAATAGCAGAAACAGTCATCTTGTTTCTATTATGACCATAGAAGGACCAAACTCCCCTTGGGAATGGGTTGGTGCAATGGCTGGACGAATTGCACTTGCAGCACAGCGAGACCCTGCTCGACCCTTTCAGACTTTGCAATTATTAAAACTGCTTCCGCCAAAAGAAACAGAGCAGTTTACACGCCAGGAACGTAATCAACTCCTTGAAAATGGAATCAGTACTTATTTCGTTGATGATGGTGGAAATGTCCGTATTGAACGGATGATTACAACATTCAAAACGAATGTCTTTGGTGCACCAGATATTAGTTTCTTGAATGTGAATACAGTGCTCACGCTTTCATATCTTCGTTTTGATTTTAGGAATACTTTCTTGCTGAAATTTCCGAATCATAAACTTGCAAATGACGGTGTGAATTATGGCCCTGGACAGGCAATTGTAACACCTAAAATTGCAAAGGCTGAAGCTGTCGCAAAGTTTAGACAATGGGAAGAACTGGGTTTGGTAGAAAATATTGACCAATTTAAGCGTGATTTAATCGTTGAAAGAAATGTTGGTGATCCTGATCGGCTCGACATCCTCTTGCCACCTGATCTGATTAACCAATTACGTGTCACCGGAGTACAAATTCAATTTTTACTCTAAAGGAGATAAAATATGGCTCGTCGTCGAGGTGGTTTGATTGCCTTAGTTATAGGTGGAACAAAATTTAGAGCGAAAGGAAATTTTACCTATAATCTTGGTCATCCCAAAAAAGAAGCGGTAGTAGGTTCTGATAGCGTTCATGGTTATAAAGAAATGCCCCAGGTTCCTTTCATTGAAGGAGCTTTTACCGATGATGTTGATCTTGATGTAAAGAATGCTCTTCTTGCTTTAAGTGATGTAACGGTGACGCTTAGTCTTGCGAATAGCAAAATCATTCTCCTGCGTGAAGCTTGGTATGCTGGTGATGGGAATATTACGACTGAAGAAGGTGAAATCGAAGTACGTTTTGAAGGAACATCTGCTGAAGAAATTACAGCTTAGAGGTAATTATGAGTTCAAAAGAGGCAACAATAGAATTAGATTACCCGATAGAGTTTGGCTCAGAGGTTTATAAAAAGCTAACTATACGAAGGCCAAAAGCAAAAGATATGCGTCGCTTCAATCCTGATAATATGAATACAGGAGATTTTATCGACTTAATGAAGGATTTAGTAGAAGTGCCTGACAAAGTGGTTGATGAATTAGACTTAGTTGATTTGCAAAAGATGTCGGAGGTCATCGGAAATTTTTTAGCGCGTGGCCAAAAGACTGGAAACAGTGGCTAGGTCTTCTCGCGTACACATTTCATTTTTCGCTTTCTGACCTTGATAACATTACGGCAGATGACCTGCTTTTTTGGATTGATCGGTGCGAAGAAATACACGAGGAGATGAAAAAACGTGGCTGATTTTCCTTTCAATATAAAATTATCTGCAATTGACAAAATTTCAAGTCCACTTCAGTCAATTGGAAGAAATATTAAGGCTTTAAATGACCCTATAAAGCGCGTTCAGGGAAGCTTTAAGGTCTTTGCTCTCAAAGCAAAGAGTCAGCTCAACAGGCTCAATTCTGCAACGAATCAATTTAAACAAGGTCTAGGCAACATTAGAAGCGCTTTATTGCCAGTTGGTGTTGCTCTTGGGGCTGCCGGTGCTGGTATTTTAGCAATCACAAAAAGTACTGCAAACTTTGCTGATGATCTTGCCAAAACTTCAGCAAGGGTTGGCTTGACTGTAGAAGAACTCCAAAAATATGCATTTTCTGCAAAACTTGCCGGAGCCAATCAGGAAGATTTCAATAAAGGAGTCGTCCGCTTTGCTCGTGTTATCAGCGATGCAAACAGTGGTCTTGTTACTGCCAAGAGAGGTTTTGAAAGAATAGGAATTGATCCAAGTAAGATCAAAAATATGAATGAGGGGGTTTTAGCTGTAGCCGATGCTTTTTCACAAATGCCAGATGGGATTGCAAAAACAACTGCTGCTCAAGAACTTTTTGGAAGAGCAGGAACGAAACTTATCAATCTTCTCAATCAAGGGTCAGATGCTTTAAAGGCCCAGGGTGTTGAACTTGAAGAGCTTGGATTTTTACTCGATAAAGAAGCAACGACAAAAGCTGAAGATTTTAACGATACGATTTTTAGACTGACAACAGTTTTTAGTGGTTTTAAAATTTTGCTTGGAACAGAACTCATTCCTATTGTTACTGATATTGTAAAGAGAATGATAGAATGGACGAAACAAAATAAAGCTCTTATCAGAGAAAAGGTAGTTGAGTTTGTAGAAAAACTAAAAGAAGTCATATTGAAACTCAGAGATATTGTTCCCATCTTATCACAAGCTTTCAAGTTTTTAAAAATAGCAGGAGTTGCTCTTAGTGTTCTCATTGCTGGTAAACTTATTGTTGGAATTGTTCAGCTTGGAAGCGCTCTTGTAACAATTATTTCTGTTATGAAGTCTCTTTTTTTTCTCTTAAAGACAAATGGAATATGGCTTGTAATAGCTTCTGTTGCTGCATTAGCTGCCATTGCTTTCTTGGTGATTAAAAATTGGGAGAAGGTCAAGCAGACATTCATAAAACTTTGGGATTCTCCAATAGGAAAGTTGATTCAATTCATAACTCCCATTGGTTGGCTTATCAGCGCTGCTGGTCTCGTAGTTAAAAATTGGGAACAAGTGAAAAGTTTTTTCACTGATCTTTGGGATGGCCCTATCGGTTCATTTCTTCGGACAATAGGCTCTGGAATTGCAAGTGGTTTTAATTTTCTTACTGGGAATGCTTTTGCTGGGAATAATCAGCAACCAAGCACACCTCAAGCGAGTGCAATCGGTAGTAATATTATCAACAGAACAACAACTAACAATGCGAGAGTGGGGGTTGATTTTACGAATATTCCACCAGGAACACGGATCAATCCTATTCAGAACGATGGAATTTTAGATTTGAGCGTGGGCTTGGCTGCGCTTCCGCAATAGGTAAACTATGGTTTGGACAGATCAATTACGACCAGCTTCATTTCGAGGAATTCAATTTTTAATTGATAGCCATGATTTCTCTGGTGGTAGGCGGACAACTACGCATCAGTTTCCCGAACGTGACGAGCCCTACACAGAAGACATGGGTCGTGAGGCGCGTGAGTATTCAATTCAATGTCACATCCTTGGAGATAATTACTTTCAAACACGTGATGCCCTGATAAGAGCATGTGAGAAGCGTGGTGAAGGTATTCTTGTTCATCCTTATCTTGGGAACCTCAATGTTGTTTGTACCGGTTTTTCTTTGAAAGAAGATACACGAGAAGGAAGGATTGCAACATTCAATATCAGTTTTGTAGAGGCGGGAAAATTTCAATTCCCCTCAACAATTCTCAATAACAGTCAAAACATTATTGATAAAGCCGAGGCTGTTTTAGACCTTTCAAAAAGGGTGTTCTCAGATTCCTATAATTTAGTTCTAGCCCCTGGTTATATGGTGTCTTCTGCATCAAGCACGATTGTGAGTTCACTTGATTTAATCAGGGGAAGCTTTAAGGCAATTCATTCGCCTTTGGATTTTGCATCTACAGTACAACAAAATCTCACAAACATTGAACGAAATGTTGACTCTCTTGTAACACAAAATGGCTCATTGTCAGACTCACTTTCTACAGAGATACAAAACGTAGCCGATACAACTGATAGGAAAAAAAGTGCTCTCGACTTTTATCTTTCGCTTGATTCATTCGGGGATGATTTTGCTGAAATTCCTACACTTACCCCAAATAGAGTTCGTGAAGCTCAAAATAGAGAGGCTTTGAGGAGTCTTATTCGTCAGACGGCTGTGGCTATGGCTGCAAAATCATTTATTCGTGAGGCTAAACAGGTTTCTGAGGGAAATGTAAATCTTCTGAGAGATGGTTTTAAATCACTGAATGAAGCTGAAGAAGCAAGGCAGAATATTGTGGCCATTCTTGAACGTGAAATGAATTCGGTTGTTGATGATGATTATTTTGTTGCTCTTAGTGACTTAAAGGCATTGCTGCGAGCAGTTATGCCAAATCCAGGAACAAGTCTTGCAAGTATCGCAGAATTTACAACCGACATCACTACACCTTCGTTGATTCTTGTCTATGATATTTATGAATCTCGTGACTTAGAGCAAGACATTATTGATCGAAACAAAGTGAGGAATCCTGCCTTTATCCCTGGAAGGTCATCATTGGAGGTGTTGGCTCATGGTTAACATCCCAGCAATTATACAAGACGGACGTGAGATTGAAAATTCAGTTTCACTTGTCATTGACAACAGAGTGTACCACGCATGGGAAAATGTCAGTGTAGCAAAAAGTATGACTCAAATCTCTGGAAGTTTTTCAGTTAATATTTCTGATCGTTGGAGGCAAGAAAATGCCCAGTGGCCCTTAAAGCCAGGTAAGAATGTTGGGGTTTATGTTGGAAAGCAACAGATCATCAATGGGTATATTGACAGCCTCAATGCAAATTTTGATGCAAGCACCAGAACTATTACACTTACGGGAAGAGATAAGACAGGTGACTTAGTTGATTGCTCTGTGATTGATCCCCCAGGTGAATTTCGAGGATTAAACCTACAAGAGTTAGCAAAACGATTTCTTTCTCCTTTTGGTATTCAATTGAAAGTGGAAACAGATATTGGCGCTGCTTTTGACCCATTTACTATTAAGCAAGGAGAGTCAGTTTTTGAAGCGTTATCACGGGCTGCAAAAATACGGGGCGTATTGCTTATTTCAGATGAAAATGGAGACCTTGTTCTTACGAGAAGAGGTTCAAGAAAAAGTAATACAGCTCTTGTTCAGGGTGTGAATATTTTAAAAGGTTCGGTGAACTATGATAATTCAAAAAGGTTTAGTAATTATTTTATAAAAGGTCAGACAGCGGGGACGGATGAATTTCATGGAAAAAATGCAGCCAGTTCTCGTGGTACTGCACAAGATACAGGAATTGTTCGTTATCGACCATTGCTTGTCATTGGTGAGACATCTCTCAATACAACAGAGTCACAAAAACGTGCAGAATGGGAGGCAAGTGTTAGAGCTGCTGAAGGTGTTACGCTGGATATTGAAGTAGCTGGTTGGCAAAAAAGAGATGGAACACTTTGGAAGGTGAATGAACTGGTTGATGTTGATTGTAAAATGTTGGGTATCACCAGCGAAATGCTGATGAACAATATTACGTTCACAAAATCAAACAGTGGAGGAACAGTAAGCCAAATGAGCTTGGGACGACAAGATGCGTTTGAACCTGAGTCAGTTATTGAAAAAGAGAATGATCCTATCGAAAAGTTAGGATGGAAGGATTCGTAATGGCAGACCTCTTGGATTTTTTTAGAAGAGCTGTTCAGCCACTGAGAAATCGCATTGCGATGATGGTTAGCAGAGCTGTAGTAAGCGCTGTGAATGATACAACAAAAATGCAGCTCATGAAGATGGAGTTGTTTGCTGATGAAATAAAAGACAAAGTTGAAAGGTTTCAAAATTACGGATTTACGAGTGTTCCATTTGTTGGTGCTGAAGGAGTGGTTGTTTTCCCCTCTGGGAATAGAGAGCACGGTTTAATTGTTGCTGTTGATGACAGACGCTATCGCCTCAAAAGCTTACAACCAGGTGAAGTGGCGCTTTATTCAGATGAGGGAGATTTTATAAAGTTAAAACGAGGAAAGACGATTGAAGTCAATACTGCGACTTTCCGGATCAATGCATCGCAAAAGGTTGAAATAAATACGAATGACTATGAAATAAATGCTCAACAAATTACAGCGGTGGCACCTCTTGGGACGACATATACAACGCCATCGTTTGGAATAAGTGGTGGTTTGAGTTCAGGGTTTGGAGGAGGCGGAGGTATCAATGCCTTCTTCTTTGGAGGAATAGTAGCTGTGCAAGATATTGAAAGTCAAAATGTTGGTACGGGATTACAGGAAATTAAAAACACCTTCAATGCTCACAATCATCCTGGTGATAGTGGTGGACAAACAGGTGTTCCAAACCAGAATTTATAATTATGAGTGATATAGGACTATCGTTATATATAAACAATCAGGTTGTCATTGACCTTGACGTTCTGAGTTCTGGCTTGAAATTGGAAGATGGTTTGAGAACGGCCGTACTCATTTCACTTTTTACCGATCAACGAGCTGAGGAGAATGAGCTTCCTTTTGGTCATGATGATAAACGTGGCTGGTGGGGAGATATGATCTCACAAGTTGAAGGCGATGAAATTGGCTCAAAACTCTGGATTCTTGAACGAAATAAGCAAACGCAACCAACTCTTAATGACTTTGAACAATTTGCAAGAAAAAGCCTTGAGTGGATGATTGAGGATGGTGTTGCATCTAATGTGGAAGTTGTTGCTCGCTATCCTGAACGAGAAATCATTTGTCTGAATATTAACATCACTCGGCCTTCTGGTGATGCTGAACGATATGAAGTGCTTTGGAATTTTGAGAAAGATGGGGTGATAATCAATGCCGTTTAACAGACCATTGTTACCGTCAATTGTGACACGAGTTCAAAATGATATTCGTGAAGGACTTGGGATAGCATCAATTTTACGACGTAGCGTGGAAGATGCTATTGCTAAAGCAATAGCAGGTGTTTCTCATATGCTTCATGGTCATCTTGATTGGCTTTCACGACAACTCATACCAGATACAGCCGAAGATGAGTTTTTGGAACGTTGGGCAAGTGTGTGGGGACTTTCAAAAAAAGCTGCAACCTTTGCCCGTGTTGAGGTGAAATTCACAGGAGATGTAGGGAGTATCATTCCACAAAATACAATCATAAGACGTTCTGATAATGTTGATTATCAAACAGATGCGGAAGGAGAAATCCCTGCTGGCGTTGTTGGCGCACAAGAAATCACCGACTTTACAACATTAGCTGACGTTGGTGGCTCTTTAGATGGAACCTACTTTATTCTTTATGATGCTGATGGTTCTGCGGGTGTTTGGATTGATATTGATAACTCAGGAACGCCCGCACCAGTTCAGGCACTACAACAAGATAGAAATGTTGAAATTACCACAATCAATGCAAATGATGATGATGCGACAGTTGCAGCAAAAATTGCGGCCGTCCTGGATGTAGATGATGCTTGGTCTGCGAATGCTATAGCCAATGTTCTTACGATTACCGATGCACAAAATGGAGTACGAGAAGATGCAAATCCAGGTGATACCTTTTTCATTATCAATGTCACTCAACAAGGTGTTGATGAAGTCATCGAAGGAGAAATTATCGTAGAGGCTACAGCCGTAGTTGCAGCGGAAAATGGAAATGTTGTTGATGGCAGTATCTTACAGCTTGTTGCTCCTATCGTTGGAGTTGATGCAAACGTGACAGTTAATGACACCATTCAAGAGGCAGAAGATCAAGAAACAATAGAACAGTTGAGAGAGCGTTTGCTCCAGAGAATTCAACAGCCCCCCGCTGGTGGAGCCGTTCGAGATTATGTTGCATGGGGTTTAAGTATTGCGGGTATTACGCGAGTTTGGGTTGGTCCAGGTTGGTTTGGTTTGGGAACGGTTGCAGTATTCGTGGTTGAAGATGGTGAAACAAATATTATTCCTGACGCTGCAAAGGTTCAAGAAGTTCAAGATTACATTGATACCGTTCGACCAATTACTGCTGATGTGATCGTTTTTCCTCCCACACCTGCACCACTGGATTTTATGATAGCACTTCAGCCAAACACGCAAGCTGTTCGAGATGCCGTTACACAAGAATTAAAGGACTTGATAGCGCGAGATGCACAGGTTGTTGGAACATTCAAAACTCCAAATTTGATTCATGATGGAACAATTTTACTCAGTAGAATCAATGAGGCGATTAGTTTAGCTGTTGGTGAAGAGGATCACAACTTGCTCGCACCTGTAGTAAATTTTCAACCAAATGCAGGTGAAATAGCAGTTTTAGGGACGATTACATGGCAGAATCTGTAGGATTACAAAAATTTAAGGCGCTAATGCGAAAACTGCTTCCACGCGGAAAAGCTTGGAATAAGGAAGATGGAAGCGCGATTTCGCTTCTCACTGATTCAATGGCAGTTGAGTTTTGCAGAGTTGAAGATCGTTATATTCAACTCCTAGTAGAAGCTGATCCAAATCGTACGCTTGAGCTTATTAGTGATTGGGAGAGATATTTAGGTTTACCTGATGCTTGTGTAGATGATCCTGAAAGTCAGACATTAGACCAGAGAAGAGATCAGATTAAACAGAAGCTAGCAAACAATAATAGGCAAAGCAGACAGTTTTTTGAGGATTTACTGGAAGGTTTTGGATTTGATGAGGCTGAATTTGAAATTATTGAATGTCGTGTTTCTCGGTGTGGTGAAGCAAGGTGTGGTGATGCTCGCTCAACCGGACTTGAGTGTATGTTTGTGATTGAAATCAATCTACCAGTGCAACCAGACGATTTATATATGCTCTGTAAAATTCAAGAACTGAAACCGGCTCATACTTTTGTTGTGTTTAATTTTGGGGGTTAAAAATGAAACGTGTAGATGCTGATGGTCATGTCGCCAATTTATTTGAAGACAAAGATGCTCAAGGTGGTTTGCCAGGAACGCTATTTGAAAAAACATGGCATAATAACGTACAAGAAGAAATTGTAAGTGTTATTGAAAATCAAGGTATTGCGCTCAATGGGAATATCTTCACCCAACTTGATGCTGCCATATCACTCAAAATCATCAATGAAAGTCTTTTCGATCACGGTCAACTCGGTGGTTTGGCCGATGATGACCATCCTCAATATATTTTGGCAAGTGGCGCACGTGCTTTTACCGGTCCAGCTTCAATGGGTAATAATCGTATCAATAATGTTCTAGACCCTGCTGTTGCTCAAGATGCAGCTACAAAAAACTATGTCGATTCCCTTCAAGTTGGTACATCAAGAATAAGATTCACAGCTGATGTTAATGGTGGAACGATCGTAGTGTTATCTTCCAATAATATTGCTGGCGTTCCTACTCTTGTGACTGATGATAATAACTCTGGTATGACGTTCAATATAGTTTTTAACAATGATTTCGCAGATGCGAATTATATTATTCAAGGAACAGCATTAGGGGTACGAGATGTAATAGCTAGTAGGTATAGACAACAAATTATTTCTTACTCTAATGTTCAAGCTGGAAGTATTGATGTGAATGTAACTATCCATGAAGATGATAATAATGGTAACGTGAACTGCGTAAATTCTGATGACAATATGGCATACGACATTTCAATTATCTGTACCGGACAGTTAGCATAGGACTACAACTTAAATCCTAACACCCATTAGTTTATTTTTAGCTTTTTCTTTTTGTGTCACACTTTCCTCAAAAAGGGGCTCCGACCATGAAGAAAAAGCTCATTACTTTTCTGATATTTACATTTTTATCCCTTCCTGCCTTTGCAGTTATTAACTACCCACTAGAAAATAGAACTGCGGCACCTATTTTCGAGTGGGCTTTGGATTTGAACAATGGCTCTATTACCATTGCTGCAGCTGGTGCACTTGATCGTCAGCAAATGCCAGATTTACAAGCAACATCATGTACCTTTCAATCGGGAATCAACAACCAAGGAAATATTTACATCGGCGGTTCAACGATCACGAATGCAATTGGGACCAATGAGGGGCTCCATATTGTGTCTACTGGCACGATCAGCAATGTCACGGTCAATGGAAATGCAAATAAAATTTGGATTGCCGGAGATAATATCGGGGACGTGATAAAATATCTTTGTAATTAGGCAAATTATGAAAAAATTTCTTTTATCAATATGCTTCATCTGTTTTTGGGTGTCTGTTTTTGCTGATTCGGGGCAAGTCAATAATGTAGGCCAGCCAGGTGCTCCTGGAGGTGGAATTGTTTTTGAAGAAGGGATCAATGTTGGAGACAATTTTATATCACGTCGGGCTGGCATCAGTACTCTGGGGAAAGGCACTGGCATTAGTGAGGCATTGATTATTCCTCTTCATGCCCTTTCATCATTTACAAATAATGTAGGCACGGTTGAAATTGGATCGATCGTTGATGATGTTTTGCTCTCGTGGACATACAATCGGAATGCGAACGATCCCTTTTCGCAGCAAATCGACCAAGGTGTTGGTGTCCTTGCCAATAATCTTCGTCAAATTCAGCTCAATAACCTTGGTATTATCGTGAATACAACCTGGACCATTGACGCCGTTGGGGATGATGAGTCTTATGGCGCTCCAGCAGGAAACCCATCACAAAGAATAACATCAGTTCTATTTCTTCCAGGCGTGTATCATGGCGTTTCTCAAGCGAATGATATTGATACCGGTGTGGAAGTTATGGCCAACTTTGGCCCTTCAATTGAACTCGATGCAAATCGTCAGCATGTTTATAATTTTGATGCCAGTGTGGGGGGAGGAAATAATTATTTATACATCGCGTATCCACAAGCTTATGGCAACCCAGTGAACACACAAATCGGAGGATTTGATTTCAACGGATATGAAACATTTGTTGATAATCTCATCAATGACCGGGGTTTTGCACAAAATTATATTATTCTCAAAACCCTCGATGTTCAAAACGACAATAATATTGATTGGGAGATTTTCTAATGGGGAATGATACCTTACAACAAGGCATTCAAGTAGCAGGGCCTGTTGTGCCCAATAATCCTGCCGACACCTACCCAACTCACGATTGCAGGCTTGGAAAAGGTGGATTCAGAATCATGGGCACGGTTCCTGATCGTGATGCTATTCCCATTTCTCGTCTGAGACACGGCATGAGAGTGAAATGCCTCGATGATGGTTTGGTTTATGAACTCAAAACAAGTTATGATTTTTTAGCTGCTCCCGTTGCGAATAATTGGACCATTGTCGAAACAGGGACATCACTTCAAGAAACATTTTACGTGGACCCAGCAACGGGTGACGACAATAATAATGGCACACAAGCAGCTCCATTTCAAACGATTTCAAAAGCATTTACGGAAGCTATTGTTTCGCTGGCTTTATTAAACGAGGTCAACATCAATCTCGCTGAAGGTGTTTATGGTCTTGTGCAAGGACTTGCAAACGTCACCACAAATGTCTCTGGCATTATCAATGTTACGGGGAACACAGCCATCCCAGCAAGCGTGATATGTACTGGTCCAGGCTTGGGTATTGGAAATTACTGGACGCTCAACGCTCCCAATCTTGAAATCAACGTCAATGGTTTTGTGATGCGGGAAGCAACTATTCTCATTCGTAATATTGCTTCTCGCCTTAAAGTTCATTTCATGGATTTTTCTGAATTCGCTGTTCCGATTCAAAATGAAAGTCCTTATGCTTCTACTTATTTTGTTCAAAATGCTTTTGGAAATTCTCAAATCAATGGACCGCTTGAACCAAATGCTGGCACGTATGTTTTTCGAAACCTCAATGGGGGATTGCTTGATATAGATCAGGATTTAGCAACGATCAACACAAACTATGGAATTCAAACTCAAGGAAGATTATTTACTCGAATTTCACGATTTCTTGATTTTCATCTTCTGCCATTTGCTGGCGCTTATGGCTTGAAAATTGAAACGGGAACCTATTGCAATCTTCAATCTAGATTTGATGTGGATGGCACTGCCGCTCAGGAGCTTTTAGCGAATGCAAATCTTGCAATCATCAATCATGGAATTATCGAAATGCCGTTCTCAGTGAATATGAATTTTAATAATTTATATGCTGGGATCTATTTGAAGAGTGGTTCTCAACTGAACGACTTAGGAAACACATGGATTTACACAAACATCACTGTGCCAGTTATTTATGAAAATGGCGCTCAATTTTATTCATTAAATTCTTTTGACACTACGAACATAGTTTTTATTGGATCTGAAAAATACGTAAACGGGTCGACTGAGTTTCTTGAAAACTTATTCCGTATGTTGAGGTAATTTTATGGGTTTTATATGGAAAACATTAGGGCAGGCTAGACCAGCTGATACAAACGTCGCCACGTTATACGTGCCATCGGTAGGTAGAAAAGGTTTAGTTACTCAACTTAATGTTGTTAATAAGACATTGAGTTCTGCTAAGGCTCGTATTTTTCTAGATGTTGATGGAGCTGTTCCAAATAAAACTTCAGCTTTATATTATGACGTTTCAATTCAAAGTGATTCCAGTTTAATTCTGCAAAATTTGTGCATCCCTTTAGACATCAACGGAACATTAATGGTTAGAAGTGATATTACAAGTGCTCTAGCCTTTCATGCCTTTGGTGTTGAATATTTACAGCAAGACATGGAAGACGGAAGAGAATTTTTGCAGATAGGACAAGTGCTGCCAACAGGTGGTCCTTTTATTCCTTTTGATATTACTGGAACTTTGAATGGATCAAACCCTCTCGATCCTAATTATAAATATTTCATTGAAAACTTTTTTATTTGTAACACTAGTCCTGAAAACGCTGAAGGATCTTATTATTATGACAGTGATGGAAATGTTTTAGATGATAATTCGATTATTGATACCTACGTCCCTGTTTTTAAAAATCAGACAATTAATTTAAATCGTCAAAATTTTCCCATTGATTCAAATGGAGCATTTGCAGTTTTTTCAGGTGTTGATGCCTCAATTAATTTTAGTATTTTTGGTTATCGTAAACCAAAAAGGAGTTTTTAAATGGGTAAATTTGTTTTTCCACCATTTGGAATAGGTGAATTACCAGCAAAATTGGATGGCACAAGCGCACCAACCAATACAGATGATATTACCAAAGGATTTAAAGTTTTGTCTCTATGGGCTGATATTATTGGTAAGAAAGTTTATATCTGCATTAAAAATTCTATGAACTCCGCAGATTGGCTAGATCTTACGGCTTCAGGAAGCGGAATTGCAGCGCTCGTTGAGGATGCAAACCCACAACTTGGTGGTAATCTTGATCTGAATGGCAATGCTATCATTGGTGGGATTCAAGTTGTAGGAAGCGTTTCGGTTGACATGCTGAGTGTTGCAACAACACTTCTTTACATGGTGCCAACTGGAAAAATACTTATTCCTTTACAAATTCTTGCTCGATGTACTGCCTCCGTCACTCCAGGCAATTTATCTCAAGGCTCGGTTGGCACGAATAACCCTAATTACGATAATCTTCTTACAAATTTTTTTACGATTCCAACCACTGTTGGCAATTTTGTAGACCAAGGTGCATTGGGGATGGGACAGGTTGTCGAGTCGTTTTCAGCAGGAACTCAAATTTTTGTGAATGTGACGACTGGCGATGGCGGTACTGATCTGGATGAAACGTTTTATTTGATCGGGTATCTCATCAATGCATAGAGGTTTATGATGGCTGAAGATATAACGGAATTTCACAGAGAGTTAGGCGCAATCAGTGCCACACTCAAATCTATCGAAAAAGAAATAACCTTTTCGAATGACAGAATAAGCAAAATTCATGATGCTTTTTGGAAAAAGTTAGAAAAGCTTCATAAAGTAGATGATGAAACAAATAAGCGCATTACAAAAATAAACGAAGAAACGCATAAAAAAATTGATGAGCATATTTCGGCCTATGATGCAGAAATGAAGCTTACAAAATTTAAGATCAAATTGCTTGCTATCTTGATGTTTGTTTTTGTTTTCTCTGCTGGAGCAGCTTCTTCAGACTTTCTTAAACGAGCATTGTTAGGACTCTTTTAATGAATTGGTTCAGTAAAAAAGTATACGAGCAGCTTGTCAAAACGAGGCACATCAACATTTCACCTCATTTTAAGCTTTATGAAATAGATTGTCGTGATGGCGCGCCTGTCCCTTTTTTCTGTCTTAAAAAGTACGCACTCAAGTTAATTCCTCATCTGGAAACGATTAGAGCTTTGTATAATGAGCCGATGATTGTCAATTCTTGGTATCGAACTGAACGCTACAATACTCTCGTAGGGGGTGTGAAAACAAGTTGGCATAAGAAAGCGGCAGCTTGTGATTTCTGGTTTGTCAATCACTCTTCAAACGAAGTGTATAACGATATTCTGAAGCTTATCAATGAGGGAAAGATACCGAATGGTGGCCTTGGTCTCTATGATGGTTTTGTCCATTACGATACCGAAGACACAGGAGAACGTTGGGATAAACGAAAAAACAAGGAGATAGCATAATGGGAGTTTTTAAATCAAAAAAGTTTTTGACAGCAATGGGCGGCGTAGTTGCGGCAGTTTTATTTTATTTTCTCGGAATTCCCGAACAAACAACAATGCAAGTAGTGGCCATAATTATTTCATACATTGTTGGGCAAGGAATTGCTGACAAGGGTAAGGAAGCTGAGAAAATAAAGAAAGCTGAGTGATGGAAACATCCATTATCATAGGGTCAAGTTTTTTGTTTGGTCTTTTTGTTGTCGTGGGTTGGATCGTGCACAAATTCAGAAAATTTGACCGAGAAGAAGCTGAAAATGATGCGCTCAGAGAAGCAAATAAAAAATACCAAAAGGATCAAATGGAATTTAAAAGGATGGACATTGATCTTTATGATGGTCTTCGGGATGACCAAAAGTGGCTGCGCAAAAAGATGCAAGTCAATAACAAGCATTGAACCTCGTAACCCATGTCCAGGTATAGAAAAATTGCTTTCTTATCGTAAAGACAGGGGACAAACAATTGAAGAGGATTGTTTGAAAGCATTTTCCGACAGAGCAAAAATTGAATTGTGTTCAGACGTCTATGAATTGGTGAAACGAGAAAGGTGCCTGATCGACTGGATCAAGAGATATTCTGAGACCATGGGAAATGAAAACTCAGATTGAACAATGCCCACGGAATAATTTTGAAACTCTTGCAGCAAAGATGATTGATGAGCTGGAACAGAAATAAAACAAAATCGAAAGGCTCAAGTGATACTCGAATCTATCATTGAAATTTTCTTCTCAGAACTTCAAAAGCAGCACTTGGAATTTACGAAAATGAGAGATGATTATGAGAAATAAAATATTGTTGGTTTTTCCATGGATTATAGCGGCTGCATTCTTTGGTTTTTCAGCCTTTACCTGGCATTCATATGTTCAGTTAAAAGATGAAACTGTTGTGCTCAAGGCAACGAATAAAGAGATGCTGAATTATACGAAAAGAATTATTCAAGGGCGTTGCCCTTCAGGTAGGTAAGGTGTATTTGTGAAGCAATATTTATTTTCGATCTTTATGTTTGCTGTTGGAATTCTTGTTGGGATGAATCTCAGTTTCACTCATGACAAGTCACTCGAAGAAATGGTAATGAAGGAATGCTTGTTTTGAAGCTTTCTCGCTACAACGGCATGCCTTGCTTGATAAACAAGGTAGGTGTGAGTTGTGATTTGAGGTATTTGAGAAAGGGAAAATAATCTAACTACCCTCTGTTTTTTTTCTTTATTTCGATTGAGAACTATTGATTGCATCTGAGTTCCCCAAGATACCCCATGTGCATTTTCAAAAAGTTTTACAAATGGAGTCACTTTGAAAAAACCATTGATAAGAACAAAAGCTTGCCACATGGTGGCTTGAAGTTCTTTGTCAGCAAGTTCAATATTTAATCCATAACTCTTAAGTTTTGATAATTTGATAAGGTGAGGGGTCTTGAATGAAGAAGGTGTTCAGTGTAATTTGAAAAATACTCGACAGTTTTTTCTATATCATCTTTTTTAGTGGATTCCCCACCGAACATATATTTCTCAAGCCAATCAGTTACAAGAATTTTAGAAAGTCTTTCCGAGTCTTCACAGAGTTCTAGTAATTCTATAGAGTATTTTTGTATAAGCATCATGGACACGTTGATTTGCATTCTGAAAATTGTGAATATTTTTTTCATTTCCAAGCCGAATAATTGTGAGAGTTTTTTCCATTTCGTGTTGTACAGATTGAAGTTGTAATTCAGATTGTTTTTTTAGTTCAGTTTTCTCACTTTGAAGTGATCTTTGGGTTTTTTCATCATGTTTTGCCAGTTGTTTTTGCATTAAAGCTTTAAATGCTTCTTTGAACACGAAATGCAAGATGACGCCAATAACGCTTGTCAGTCCAAAAAATTCAAATACCTGTTCTTTTATCATAACGAATCCACTGCCTCTTTAAGCTTATCATCTAACGCAGTTGCATACCTCGTTGTCATTTGAATTGTTGTATGTCCTAGCAGTTGCTGTACAGTTCGTAAATCTCTTGTGTTGTTCAACACGGTTGTCGCAAATTGATGTCTAAATGTGTAAGGCGTTATTTTAGCACCTTTAACACCTGCCAGTTCAACAGCTCTTATGAGTGCCCCTCTTAAATTAACTTGGTGTTTTGACTTATCGTGACGAGAAGGAAAGAGATAGTCTTTATCAGTACGACCAAGAGTAAGCTGCGTGACAATCTCCATAAGGTTTTGGTGTACTGGAACGCTGCGATAACGCTTTGTTTTGCTTTTTCGGACAAGAATTTGCTTGTGAGTAAAATCAATGTCACGCGCCTGCAAACGCAACACTTCTATTGGCCTAAGACCAGTGTAATAGAGAATTTTAAATTTGGCGATACTTTCAAAACGAAAACCATTCTCAGGAGTCATAACTGAAAAAATTTTCTCGATGATTTTAGGGTTAACATGTTTAGGAGGAAGGACAGGCAATGAAGGTCTTTTTAATTCAAGGGATATATTTCTTTTAAGATATTTTCTTTGAAGAGCATATTTATAGATTGCTCGTATAACTGCAATTCGCTTTAGTATCGTGTTTGCTTTATATCCCTTATTATTCCAAAGGGCTTCAAGATCTTCTACGACTATGCTTTCAAGTTTTCGTTCTCCTAAAGTCTTTATCATAAAATTCAACAAATCCTTTTCGTTGTGCATGGTATCTGCACCTTTATAATTTTTTGCCCATTGAAGATATTCTTCGGAGCATTCGGCGAAGGTGATCCTGCTATTAGATTGGATGTCAAGCTTGAGGTAGGTTTGATCGGATTCGTAACGAGCCTTAACAGCCTTTGCTTCAGCTTTGCTAATTCGCCCTAATTTAATCCACTTCTGTTTTCCGTCGATGCGATCAACGAGATACCAGGTATGTCCATATCGTTTTGTAAGAGAAGCCATGTGCCGCGGGAGAGACTCGAACTCTCAAGGATTGCTCCACTTGATCCTAAGTCAAGCGCGTATACCAATTCCGCCACCGCGGCGATTCCAATTTTTGGAATAATTTGTTAGCTATCTGTTAGATTTCACCTTTGGCTTATCTTAAAAAACAATACATTACAAGTGTTTAATGATTGATATTTGTTAAAATCTGTACATCCTAAGTCTGGCGCGTCTGCCAATTCCGCCACCGCAGCACTCAAAAATCAAGGAAACTTCGAAGAAAGTGCATTCCATTTATTCGAAGCGGCGGCCTATCTATCGGGTTTTCATTTTGCTGACAAGCGAAATATGTAAGTTCTTGCAAAAGGATAACCCAGGTTTTTATCTCCTCTTCCTTGAAGGAGTGGATTAAGGTGAAGGCGAGTTTTTTGATTCCGATTTTCACCTTTTTTCCGTTTCGCGAAGAGAAAAGATGGTAAAAACGTCCTATAACGCAAAGAAACTGCCGAAAATGACCAAAAATGATAGAACGTGCTAAAAAGTATCTGCTTTTTCCCCTTTTCTTGATATCATTTACAACTCCCGCTAAGGGTGTGCCCGCAAGTGCCGGCCTTGTGCATTTTTTGGCTGGATCTTCAGGGAAGAAGATGGAATAAGCGCGCGCAATTACATTTTACGTCAACAGCATGAGAGGGAAATTATGAAAGCACATGTAGAAACTATCAGCAGTGTAAAACAGGCCATCAACGTTGAGGTTCCTGAAAAACTCATTCAATCCAGCCGCAAGAAAACCTTGCAACGGTTGGCCAAAGAAGTTCGTATTCCCGGCTTCCGAAAAGGCAAGGTTCCCACCGCCATGCTTGAAAAGAAACTTGGCGCCGAAATGGACCAAGAGCTGGTGAAGCAAATTGTGCAGGATACCTATCCAGAGGCAGTAAAAGAAGCAAAGGTGCAGCCCCTTTCCGAGCCACGCATCGAGCCAGGCATGTACGAAAAAGGGAAGCCGTTTTCATACCGTGCGCTTTTCGATGTTTTTCCAGAGATAAAGGTTGAAGATTACAAAGGCATCAAGCTTGAGGCTGAAGAATGTAAGGCAAGCGAAGAGGACCTTGAAAATGAACTTACGGTTTTGCAAAGACAAATGACACAGTTGGAGCCGCTTGAAGAGGGTGAGCTCTCGGGTGAAACCATGGCGCTTATTGACTTTAAGGGCACCGCCGATGGCGAAAGCTTCAAAGGTTCCGAAGCCAAAGACTTTGTGGTTGAATGTGGCACCGGCCAGTTGTTGGCAGTGTTTGAAGATCAAATTAAAGGAATGAAAGTGGGCGAGACGCGCACCATTCACTTCGATTATCCCGAAGATTATTTCAATTTTGATGTTGCCGGAAAAAAAGGTGAGTTTGAAGTAAAGCTGAAAGAACTCAGGAAAAAAATAGTGCCGGAACTTAATGACGACTTGGCAAAATCTTTAGGCGATTACAAAAACTTTGCAGCATTTAAAGCTGATCTTGAAAAGCGAATTGCAGAGGCAAAAAGTGAAATGGATCGTCGCCAACTCCACAGAAAAATCATCGAACATTTGTGCGAAAAAAATAAAATCGAAGTTCCAGAAGTAATGTTACACACCGAACTCAGCTCTATGCTTGAACAGCATAAGCGAGAGCTTGAGTCAAAAGGGCAAAGCTTTGATACAGCTCACTTTGACGTGCAACAGTTTATTACCGGAAATCATGATGAAGCCATGCTTCGCACCAGAGCTTTCTTGTTGGTGAACGCGATTGGCAAGCAGGAAGACATCAAAGTGGAAGCAGCCGAAATTGAAGCGCGCATTGAACTCATGGCAAAGCAAGCTGGCAAGCCACTTCAAGAGGTGAAGGCTTTTCTACAACAACAAGGTTCATTGGGACGTGTAGAATCTGAACTTTTCTTGGAGAAAGCGCTTGATTTTGTGCTAAATGAAGCTAAAATAAAACGAGTAGCTCAAAAAAACGAAAAAAATACAAAAAAACCAAGCAAAGTTAAAAAAACGAAGTAGCTTTCATAAAGGCAAAAACCGTGAAAAATGAACTAATCCCAATGGTTGTTGAGCAGTCTGCTCGTGGTGAAAGAGCCTTTGATATCTACTCTCGCCTCTTGAAAGATCGTATTGTTTTCATTGGGGAAGCCATCACCGATTCTTTGGCCAATGTGGTAATAGCCCAGTTGCTTTTTTTGGAGTCTGAAGATCCAGAGAAGGATATCTTTTTGTATATCAATTCCCCAGGAGGTGTGGTTACTTCAGGGATGGCCATTTACGATACCATGCAATACATCAAACCGCAGGTTTCAACTTTGTGCATGGGGCAGGCTGCAAGTATGGCCGCTGTCCTCCTTTCCGGCGGAGCCAAAGGAAAGCGTCATGCGCTTCCGTATGCCAGAATTATGATTCACCAGCCTCTTGGCGGGTTTCGTGGTCAGGCGAGTGATATCGATATCCACGCGCGAGAAATTCTTCGCATGCGTGAAGAGCTCAACGGTATTTTAGCGAGTCACAGCAATCAGGATATTTCGCGCATAGCCCAAGATACTGAGCGTGATAATTTCATGTCCGCGCAGCAAGCAAGAGATTATGGGCTTATTGATGAAGTGGTTACATACAGAAAAATGAAAAAATAACGATTTCTACGAGGCGAGTTTTTTCGCCATACACGAGGAAGCCATGTCGCAACAACCTCCAATCGATGACAACTTAGACCTTTGCTGCTCCTTTTGTGGAAAAAGTCAGCGCGAAGTCAAAAAGCTGATCGCTGGTCCAAACGTTTACATTTGTGATGAGTGCATCGACTTGTGTAACGATATCGTTGCCGAAGAAAATACACGTGGTCTTCAGTCTGGAGAGAAGCTCAGTGTTCCAAAGCCAGCTGAAATTCACAAAGTGCTTGATGAATATGTGATCGGTCAAGAGATGGCGAAAAAAGTGTTGTCGGTTGCGGTTCACAATCACTACAAACGGATCGAACAAAAAAATCACGGCTATGCCGATGATGTTGAAATTCAAAAATCAAACGTTTTGCTTATTGGCCCAACAGGAACGGGAAAAACTCTTTTGGCGCAAACTTTAGCGCGTCTTCTTAAGGTTCCCTTCGCTATTGCAGATGCCACAAGCCTCACCGAAGCAGGTTACGTTGGAGAAGATGTTGAAAATGTGGTGCTTTCTTTGCTTCAAGCTGCAGATTACGACAAAACGCAAGCCGAGCGCGGTATCATCTATATAGATGAGGTAGATAAAGTTGCGCGTAAGTCTGAAAATCCTTCCATCACTCGCGATGTTTCTGGAGAAGGTGTTCAGCAAGCGCTGCTCAAAATTATTGAAGGAACCATTGCAAGTGTTCCACCCAAAGGCGGAAGAAAACATCCACAACAAGAATTTATTCCTATCGATACTTCAAATATTCTTTTCATTCTTGGCGGAACGTTTGTGGGCTTGGAAGAAATAATCGAACGACGATCTGGGGAAAAACGCTTGGGCTTTGGTTCAGATGTGAAGTCGAAGAAAAAAGGAACAGAGAACACTATTCGCGAAGTACAAATTGAAGATCTTCAAAAATTTGGACTCATTCCAGAATTCATGGGACGAATTCCGGTTATTGCTACCCTCGACAACCTCGATGAAAAAGCGCTCGTCGAAATTTTATCTGAGCCAAAAAATGCATTGGTAAAGCAATATATTCGCTTGCTCGAAATGGAAAAAATTAAACTCAGCTTTACCGAGGGCGCACTAAAAGCCATTGCAAAAGAAGCCATTCGCAGAAAGTCTGGTGCTCGAGGTTTGCGCGCCATCATCGAGCAAGTAATGTTAGATGTGATGTACGATGCACCTTCTCAAAATGACATCAGAGAAATTGTCATCAACGAAGATGTTATTAAGAAAAAGTCGAAGCCTTTGCTTGTCTTCGAAAAGCAAGCTGAGACTGCCTGACCAAGACGTGTTCTACGTTTTTCTTAACGATCTTTCAATCACGGTGTTTTTTCCATCTTCTTTCCGAAGAGGGAATTTGAATAAAGGGGAGACTTTATGCCTGATCAAGAAAATGAAAATAAACCAAGTGTTCCAAGTAACACACCAGTTTCTGGTTCATCAGTAGTTCCGCTTTTGCCACTTCGTGATATCGTTGTGTTTCCGCACATGGTGGTTCCTCTTTTTGTAGGCCGAGAAAAGTCGATAGCTGCGCTTGAAGAAGCGATGAACAAAGAGCGAGATGTTTTGCTTGTTGCTCAAGTGAACGCAAAAACCAATGATCCAAAACAAGAAGATATTTACAAAGTAGGTACGCTTTCATCTATTATTCAATTGCTTCGACTTCCCGATGGCACTGTCAAAGTGTTGGTAGAAGGGAAGAAGCGAGCACGTGTTGTGCAGTATTTAGAAAATCCAAATTTCTTTTTGGTGGCAGCTGAAGCTGTTCAAGATGCCGATATCAACACAGTTGAAATTGAAGCGTTGATGCGCGGTGTGAAATCAACTTTCGAACAATACGTAAAACTCAACAAACGCATTCCGCCAGAAATGCTGGCAAGTGTTTCTACTATTGATGAAGCTTCGCGTCTCGCAGATACAATAGTGGCGCATCTTTCCTTAAAGCTTCCTGATAAACAAAAAATTTTAGAAATTGTTGAACCATCAGGAAGACTCGAACGTTTGATGAGCTTGATGCAATCTGAAATTGAAATTTTGCAAGTTGAACGTCGCATTCGCTCGCGTGTGAAAAAGCAAATGGAAAAAACACAGCGTGAATATTACTTGAACGAGCAAATGCAAGCGATTCAAAAAGAGCTTGGAGAGCGAGACGAGTTCAAAGCTGAAATTCTCGAAATTGAAGAGAAAATGAAAAAGAAAAAACTCAGTAAAGAAGCTCGAGAAAAACTAGAAAAAGAAATTAAAAAATTAAAAATGATGAGCCCAATGTCCGCAGAAGCAACAGTGGTGCGTAATTACATCGATTGGGTTATCGGACTTCCTTGGGGAGAATGCACAAAAGATAAAAACGATTTAAAAGAATCTGAAGATATTTTAAACGATGATCACTTTGGTCTCGAGCAACCTAAAGAACGCATTCTTGAATACTTGGCTGTGAAGTCGTTGGTGGACAAAATGCGCGGACCAATTCTTTGTTTGGTGGGGCCTCCGGGAGTAGGAAAAACATCTCTCGCTCGTTCCATTGCAAGAGCTCTTGGAAGAAAATTTGTTCGCATTAGTCTTGGCGGCGTTCGTGATGAAGCTGAAATTAGAGGACATCGTCGCACTTACATTGGAGCTATGCCAGGAAAGCTTATTCAATCAATTAAAAAATCGAATTCTTCAAACCCAGTTTTCTTGCTGGATGAGATTGATAAAATGAGCATGGATTTCCGTGGCGATCCAAGTTCCGCTTTGCTTGAGGTGCTTGATCCAGAACAAAATGAAAACTTCAACGATCACTACCTCGATTTAGATTACGATTTGTCAGACGTGATGTTCATCACAACAGCAAATACATTGCCGAATATTCCTGGTCCACTTCGCGATCGCATGGAAGTGATTCGTATTCCGGGTTACACCGAACTTGAAAAAGTAAAAATCGGAGAAAAATATCTGGTGACCAAACAATGTGAAGCAAACGGTCTCGATATAAAAAATATCGAATTTACCGAAGATGCTCTCAAGTTTGTGATCCGCCACTACACAAGAGAAGCCGGCGTTCGTAACCTTGAAAGAGAAGTTGCTTCGGTGTGCAGAAAAGTTGCAAAAGAAGTTGCTTCCGCTGGAGAGAAAAAGAAAAAAGTTCGCATTACTCCAAAGCGTATCGAGCTCTTACTTGGCGTTCCACGATTTTCATTTGGAGTTGCCGAAGAAAAAAATCAAATCGGTGTGTGTACCGGCCTTGCGTGGACCGAAGTTGGTGGCGAATTGCTGACCACTGAAGTTTCAATTATGCCAGGAAAAGGAAAACTGATTGTTACCGGAAAACTTGGCGATGTGATGAAAGAGTCTGCTCAAGCAGCTATTAGTTACATTCGTACCAGAGCTAATGAACTTAATCTCAGCACCGATTTTTACGAAAAAATTGATATCCACATCCATTTACCTGAAGGTGCTATTCCAAAAGATGGTCCTTCTGCTGGTATCACGATGGCCACAACCGTTACCTCGGCATTGCTTCAAATTCCAGTTCGAAAAGATATAGCCATGACAGGTGAAATTACACTTCGTGGCAGAGTATTGCCAATTGGCGGTTTGAAAGAGAAGCTGCTTGCGGCGCATCGTGGAAATATCAAAGAAGTGCTCATTCCAAAAGAGAATGAAAAAGACTTGAAGGACATTCCGAAGAAAATTTTGAAAGATTTAAAAATTATTCCGGTTGAGCATATGGATCAGGTTTTAGAAAGAGCTCTTATTCTTTCAAAAGGCCAAAAACTCTTTCACAAAAAAAACAAGAAAGATGCTTGGAATCACTTGCTCTATCAAACCGACCACAAAACCGGTGATATCGTAAATCCGCACTAAAGATTTTTCTCCACTCTTAAAGCCGCTAGTAAAATGCTAGTGGCTTTTTTTTGTATTTCGGATGCTATCCTTGACATTTAAAGAAGGCTTCATCATAGACCAGGCTTCATTCACATTTTGATCCAAAAAAGAGGTTCTTTTCTATGGAGAGAGTAAAAAAGCTATTTGCGATGAGTGCAGGATCTTCTTCGAGAGCATTCGCTTTTCTGAAGCAGATTTTTACTTCAGGTACGGCAACTCAAAAATTTGTAGCTCTCTCTTTGCTTGTGGGCGTCATTACTGGTTTTGCTTCCTATCTCTTCAACGAACTCTTAAGTTTTCTTTCGGAATACCTTCTTCATTTTGATTCACACGGTGTTCCCAAAAGATCGTATGCTCTTTTTTTCATTCCTGCTTTGGGAGGTTTGATTATTGGCCCCATGGTGACGAAGTGGGCAAAGGAAGCAAAAGGGCATGGTGTGCCCGAAGTGATGTTTGCAGTGGCGAGACGGGAAGGCAAGATTCGCCCTCGCGTTGCGGTGGTGAAGGCAATTGCAAGTTGTATCTGCATCGGGAGCGGAGGCTCAGCCGGAAGAGAAGGCCCTATCGTGCAAATTGGCTCTGCATTTGGATCTGCGGTTGGTCAGCTTTTTAATATGTCGGGGCGTGTAACCAAAATGTTGGTTGCATGTGGCGCTGCTGCAGGTATTGCAGCAACCTTTGGCACTCCTATTGCGGGGGTGCTTTTTTCGCTTGAAGTGATTCTGCAAAAATTTTCGGCCAATTCATTTTCGATGGTGGTGATTTCTGCGGTGACAGCGTCAGCCGTTGCCAGGCTAACACTTGGTGAAAGTTTCTTTTTCACTATTCCAAAATACGATCTCAACTCGGTATGGGAGCTTGGGCTATATGCTCTTCTTGGTGTTATTGGTGCGGTGTGGGCAAAAATTTTCACCACTGTTCTTTATGCATTCGAAGATTTCTTTGACGAAAAAGTAAATGTTCCTGATTGGACGAAACCTGCTATTGGTGGGCTTTTGCTGGGAGTGCTTGGTTTTTTAATCCCAGAAGTTTTGAGTACTGGCCATCACATTACAGAAGTGGCGCTTTGGGGAAAGCTTTCCTTCGGAGCGTTGCTTTTGTTTACCGTGGCCAAACTTTTTGCCACTTCATTTACTCTTGGTTCTGGCGGATCGGGTGGAATTTTTTCGCCGTCACTTTTTATGGGTGCCATGCTTGGAGGATGTATTGGTACGCTCTACGCAAAAATATTTCCAGGCCTTGGCATTCTTCCAGGGGCCTACGCGCTTGCCGGTATGGGAGCAGTGTTTGCGGGTGCAACAAGAGCTCCTATCACGGCTGTGTTAGTTGTTTTTGAAATGACCAATGACTACAAAATTATTCTTCCCATGATGACCGCTGTAGTTTCAGCTACACTTATTTCATATGCTTTTGGAGAAGAAACCATTTATACCAAAAAATTGCTGAGACGAGGCATTAGGTTGGGCGAAGACGAGAGTAAAAATATTCTTTCCACCATTACCGTTGCACAAGTAATGACAAAAAACGTTGATACACTTTCTGAAAACATAAAGCTTAAAGAAATCATTGGTTACTTTCACAAAAATGTTCACAACGGTTTTGTGGTGGTGAATGATGCAGGCGAACTTTCTGGCTTAATTACCTATCCAGAATTAAAATCCACTCTTCCTCTGTTGGCCGAACTTGGAGATGTGCTGACCGCAAAAGAAATAATGCGCACAAGTCCACCAACGGCGAGTCTTGAGGAAACTTTAGACCTTATTTCAGAAAGGCTTCGCTTCAAAGACATCGATCGTCTTCCCGTTGTAGATGAGGCCAACCACCTGAAAGTGATCGGTATTATCAGCCGGCACGACATTTTGGCTACCTACGCCAGTGCCAGTGAGGGAAGAGAAAAGGCATTTTAAGCGGAATCCTTGTTCTTTGGCTTGAAATCGCGTTTTTGAGCCTTTTTTTCTTGCCATCCCCCATAATCTTAACTACAGCGGGGACAACTGGTCTCTTACAATCTTTTGAAGAAGGAGTGTCTCGTGTCTACGTATAATTTAGAAGCCTTGGGTTTTTCCCCAAAAAAGGAAATTTTTCGAAACCTTTCAACTGACGAGCTGATCGAGCACGCCATTCGCTGCAACGAAGGAGCTTTGGCCAAAAATGAAGCCCTTGTTGTCTCCACTGGAAAATACACGGGAAGATGTCCAAAAGATCGTTTCGTTGTTTCAGATGAAAAAACAAAAGATAAAATTTGGTGGGGAAAAGTAAATCATCCTGTTTCCAGCGAAGACTTTGAATATTATTGGAATAAAGCGTTGAAGCACTTGAACGAAAAAGAGCTTTACGTTTTTGATGGGTTTGCTGGTGCCGAACATGACTATCGCCTTCCAGTGCGTGTGGTAACTGAAAAAGCGTGGCAGTCACTCTTTGCGCAGACTCTTTTTATTCGTCCTACTGAGGCGCAACTTCAAAACCATGTGCCAGGATTCACGGTTGTAAACGCTTGCGAAATCAAAGCAGAGCCTGGTGTGCATGGCGCAAAAACTGAAGTGTTTGTTGGCCTCGATCTCAGCGGAAAACGCATTGTCATTTTAGGAACAGAATATGCCGGCGAAATGAAAAAAGGCATTTTCTCGGTGATGAATTATTTGCTTCCACAAAAGCATGTGCTTTCAATGCACTGTTCTTCAAACATAGGTGAATCTGGCGATACCGCATTGTTCTTTGGTTTGTCGGGCACGGGAAAAACAACACTCTCCGCAGATCCAAAGCGTAAGCTTATTGGAGACGATGAGCATGGTTGGAACGATTGCGGCGTTTTCAATATCGAAGGCGGTTGTTACGCAAAAGTGATTAAGCTTTCTAAAGAAGCTGAGCCTCAAATTTGGAATGCCATCGGCCGAGGCAGTGTGCTTGAAAATGTAGTGATGAACGAAGCGGGTGAAGTGGATTACAACGATGATTCCATCACCGAAAACACGCGCGCAACGTATCCCATCGAAAAAGTTCCAAACGCTGTGCTTGAAGGTGTTGGTGATGCTCCCAAAAATATTTTCTTTTTAACGTGCGATGCATTTGGCGTTTTGCCTCCATTTTCAAAACTTACTCCTGAAATGGCGATGTATCATTTCCTTTCAGGCTACACGGCTAAAGTTGCAGGAACCGAAGCTGGTGTAACAGAGCCAACAGCAACGTTTTCTGCTTGTTTTGGAGATCCTTTCTTGCCGCTTCATCCAACTGAATATGCACACTTATTGGGTGAAAAATTGAAGAAGGGCGATGTGAAGTGTTGGCTTGTCAACACCGGTTGGAGTGGTGGAGCTTATGGAACGGGAAAGCGAATGAAAATTAGCTTAACACGTTCATTGCTTGATGCAGCACTTTCCGGAAAGCTAGACAACGTAGAAACCACAGCCCATCCGGTTTTCCAGGTGCTTATCCCAAACACTTGTCCCGGTATTGAAGACACTACCGTGTTAAACCCACGCAACACTTGGGCCGATAAAGAAGCTTACGATTCAAAAGCAAAACAATTGGCCGAAATGTTCGCAAAAAATTTCGAACACTTTTCAGCACAAGCAAGCGACGCCGTAAAAGCCGCTGGGCCTAGAGTTTAAAGCTTATCTGCACTTGAGTTTTTCAAAACCCCTCGAAAGAGGGGTTTTTTATTTTTCGGGAAGTATTTCTTCGAGAGCGTAAAGTGTTTTTTGTGGGAATTGTTTTATGGGGTAGTACTTTTCAATAAGAGCACATGCTTTTTTATAGGAGCTTAAGTTTAAAAATCGCAAAAGATATCGAATGTCTTCTTCGTCATGAAACTCTTCTCCAATACGCATGGCAAGGCACTTCATGGCCAAGAGGTATTCGGCATTAGCTACCATTATTTTAAGATTGCTCAAGTCTAAGAAAGGAACAAACTTTCCTTTTTGGCTGAGATAGCCCTTCACGCTATCATTGAGCCAATCCGCATCAAGCTTCGCTTTCACGGCAACCCTTGCCGCTGCTTGGCGTATTTTTGTGCTTGGTTCAAAAAACGCATCCACATCTTTTGTTGCATCTCGTGCTTGGAAGACAAGGCACATAACAGCGCCGCCAACAAGATACAGTTCACCTTGCACTTTTTCTTGTGTAAGCTCTTCATTCAGAAGATGAAAAAGTTTTTTTATTTTTTTTTCTGTAAGTGCACTCATTTACACACGAGCTCCTATGCTTGAATCAATAAAAATATTTCTCCGCCGAAAAGAAAGGGGAGAATGAAGTAAAAGATAGAAATGAAGTTTTTTAATGATGCTTCCAAACACAGCTTCATCAAGCCTGTCTATATCTGCAAGATGCCGTGGAAAGGCGCAGCCCTTCTGGCTTGCAGCTTCTTCAATCATGGCTGCTACATAATTTTGTAAGTATACCGATAAGTTTTGAGGAAGTGGTTCTGCTACAGATTCTTCAAACGTTTGTGCAGACATGCTTACAAAGAGATCGTGTATTTCGGCAAGGATGTAACTTGCAGTTTTTGCTGCAGCAAGAGCTTTAAGCAATTCGCGAAACTTTTTTTTCTGAGAAGGAAAAAGGGAGAGCAGCACATACTCTGACATGTCTAATCCAGCTTTTTTTGCAGCCTTACGAAGAGCTTCTTTTTCCTCTGCCGAAACTCGAATCTGAAGTTGTACATTTTTTGTGGGTTTTGCCATAGAGCTCATGATACAGCTTCTTTATGAGATATGTCAATACTCTGTATTGACATATTGTAACAAGAGCAGCAAAAGAAGAAATGGGCTTACACTGCTAACCACCTGCTTTAGCAATAGATTTTGCATTGGTTTTCCCTGATTTGGGCTTGACCTTCATATCCTGCAACTGTATACAACGGCCACGTTTGGAGGAAATATGTTATCAACAGCTGTCAATACGCATTATTTTTGGTTGCGAAGGGTTCATTCACTTTTAGGACTTTTTCCATTTGCCTTTTTTCTTTTCACCCATTTCCTTTTTAATTCCACCGTGTTGATGGGGCCGGAAGCCTTTAGCAATTTTGTGGCTGGAACCCAAAATTTTCCTCTCACCATTTTTCTCGAAGTAGGATTGCTTGCTGTTCCTATTCTGTTTCACATTTTGCTTGGAATTGTCATCGTCTACAGTGGCGCTTCAAACGTAAGCCGTTATGGATATTATCGTAACTGGATGTACATGTTGCAACGCGCAACTGGCGTTCTATTAGTTCCTTTCATTGCATACCACGTCTGGCATACTCGCTTGCGACAAGTGTTTACGGGCCATCATGTCGATTATCAATACATGCACGAATACTTATCTCCCATGGGAGTGAAAGTGTTGTACGTCATTGGTATTTTGGCAGCGTGTTTTCATATGACAAATGGTATTGCCACCATGCTCATTACTTGGGGCATCACTCAAAGCAAGCGTTCGCAAGAAGTGACCTCGTATCTCTTGTGGCCACTGTGTGTGATCATGTCCATTTGGGGTATTGTCATCATTCTAGCGTTTTAGTCATTGGCAGGAAAGGCTTGTGCCACCTGCTTTAGAAGTTGTAGAGGGTTCTATGGGAAAACCAAAAATAATTGTTGTGGGTGGTGGGCTTGCAGGCCTTATGACCGTGATTAAGGCATGTGAAAAAGGAGCTGAAGTTCAGCTTTTTTCTCAAGTGCCTGTTCGTCGTTCACATTCTGTTTGTGCACAAGGTGGAATTAACGCGGCCATCGATACCAAAGGTGAAGGCGATTCGCCGTATCAGCATTACCGCGATACCGTTTATGGTGGAGATTTCCTAGCACATCAACCGCCGGTAAAGGCCATGACAGCTGAAGCTCCCAAGATTGTACATTTGTTCGACCGCATGGGAGTGATGTTCAATCGTACTCCCGAAGGCGATCTCGATCTTCGCAGTTTCGGCGGAGCAAAAAAACGCCGTACCGCATTTGCAGGTGCAACCACTGGCCAGCAGCTTATGTATGCGCTCGATGAGCAAGTAAGACGGCTTGAAGTTGAAGGATGCGTCACCAAATTTGAAGGTTGGGATTTTATGTCCATCATTAAAGATGGAAAAGGTCGTTGCCGTGGTATTACAGCACTCGACATGAAAACCATGGAAACAAGGGCTTTCCCGTCTGATGCTGTTTGTCTTTCAACAGGCGGCTACAGTTATTTATATGGAAGATGCACTGGTTCTACTCACTGCGCTGGCTATGCAACCACGCAAGCCTACACACAAGGTGCTATTTTTGCCAATCCTGAATTTGTGCAAATCCATCCAACTGCCATTCCTGGAACTGATAAGATGCGACTCATTTCAGAAGCCGTTCGCGGTGATGGTGGAAGAGTGTGGGTGCCTAAAGATGGAAAGACATGGTACTTCCTTGAAGAGTGGTATCCAGCCTACGGAAACACCGTTCCGCGCGACATTGCAGCCCGAGCCATTTGGAAAGTAGTAAAAGATTTGGGGCTTGGAGTTGATGGTGGTGAATGTGTTTATTTAGACGTTACACATATTGATCGAGAACGCCTCGACTCACGTTTAAAAGGTGTGCTTGAAATTTACGAAAAATTTGTTGGTGTTGATCCTCGTGATGTTCCCATGAAAATTTTTCCTGGAGTTCATTACACCATGGGCGGTCTTTGGGTAGATTACAAACACATGACAAACATTCCAGGGTTGTTTGCTTCCGGTGAGTCTGATTACCAATACCATGGTGCAAACCGTTTGGGTGCGAACTCACTCCTCTCTACTGTTTACAGCGGAACCGTTGCAGGGCCTGCTATGGTTGAGTTTGCCAATGGTCAAGACAAAGGTGCCGAAGACCTTGAAAGCTCAGTGAGAGAATCAGAACTTGAAGAACAAAATGCGTTCAATCGAAAACTGATGAATATGAACGGCTATGAGAATCCTTATAAAATTAAGCAAGAGTTGCATGACCTCATGACCAACAATGTGTATGTGGTTCGCGAAAATGAAAAAATGAAAAAAGTTGATGCAAAAGTGCTTGAATTGAAAGAACGCTTTTTGCGAAGTCGCTTGCTTGATAAAGGTTCATGGACGAACTATGAAATCACGGCCATGCGTACTTTGCATAGTCAGTTTGATTTAGCGCGCGCGGTTGCTGGTGCAGCACTCAACCGAAACGAAAGTCGTGGAGCGCACTACAAGCCTGAGTTTCCCGAGAGAGACGATGCAAATTGGATGTGCATTACAAAAGTTTCACATACAGAATCTGGGCCAGATTTTGATTACTCTGAGAAAATTGATATCGACGATTACGATCCAGTTGAACGTCGTTACGATGTAACACGCAAGTAAGATATTTTTTATTGTTCGATATTGTGAAAATGAAATATGAGGTTTTATCATGAGTGAATTTGTTCATGTAAAAATTAAGCGCCAAGATGGACCAGACGATCTCCCTTATTGGGAAGATTTTCACATCAACTACAAACCTCACATGAATGTGATTACGCTTTTGCAAGAAATTCAGCGTAATCCCATCAACGCTGATGGATTACCAACTACACCTGTAGCTTCAGATTATTCGTGTTTAGAAGAAGTGTGTGGTTCGTGCACGATGAATATCAACGGGCGTGTAAGACAGGCCTGTACTGCATTAGTGGATCATCTCGATCATCCCATCACCTTGGAACCCATGAAAAAATTTCCAACGGTGAGAGATCTTGTGGTTGATCGAAGCAGCATGTTTGAAGCGCTCAAAAAAGTAAACGCGTGGGTTCGTATAGATGGCACTTTCGATAAAGGTGCTGGTCCAAAAATGTCTTCCGAAAAACAGCAGAAGGCTTATGAATTTTCACGTTGCATGATGTGTGGTTGCTGTTGTGAAGTGTGTCCGCAGTTTAACGATCGCTCTCCCTTCATGGGCCCATTTGTGATGGCTCATGTCAACTTGCTTAACCATCATCCTGTTGGAGAGGGAACAAAGGCCGAGCGTCTCGATGCCCTCATGGGGCCTGGCGGAATTGCAGATTGTGGAAATGCACAAAACTGTGTAAAGGCCTGCCCAAAAGAAATTCCGCTTACCGATGCCATTGCGACGTTAGGTTGGGACACCACGAAGCATGCATTGAAAAAAATATTTAAAGCGTAAAATGTCGTTATTGTTTTTTCACTCAAAAAATAATAACTCCCCCAACCCCTCTTAATCTAAGAGGGGAGAAGGCTTTCGACAAATTGCGTAATACACTTTAAAAAACGAGAGGCAGATATGAAATTACATGAACATCAAGGCAAAGAACTTTTGCGCAAATATGGCGTCAGTGTTCCTGCTGGTCACGTTGCTTTCAAACTGGAAGAGGCGAACAAAGCTATTGATGCAATGACGTCAAAAGTTATTGTAGTAAAAGCGCAAATCCATGCTGGAGGCCGCGGAAAAGGCGGTGGTGTAAAAGTTGCCAAAACAAAAGGAGATGCAAAGCAATATGCAAAAGATATTTTGGGTATGAATTTGGTTACGCATCAAACAGGCCCCGAAGGAAAACAAGTTTCACGTCTTTTGCTTGAAGAAGGCTGCAATATTGCGCGCGAACTTTACATTGGCATCACCTTAGATAGAGCTTCATCACATCTTACGCTCATTGCTTCTACCGAAGGTGGAATGGAAATTGAGGAAGTTGCCGAGAAGCATCCTGAAAAAATGATTAAAGAAAGCATTGATCCCAATACTGGATTTACAGCCGAGCAAGGCCTTCGTGTTGCAAAAGCACTTCAGTTGGAAAATGAAGCACAGTCTAGCTTTACCGACTTTGTGCAAGCTTTGTATCTCGCTTATCTTGAAACAGATGCGTCACTTGTTGAAATCAATCCTCTCGTTGTAACGGGTGAAAATAAATTGATGGCGCTTGATGCAAAAATCACCGTTGATGATAACGCGCTTTTCCGCCATCCAGAACTCGAAGCTTACCGCGATCTCACCGAAGAAGAACCAAGTGAAATTGAAGCGAACAAATTTGGTTTGAGCTACATCAAGCTAGATGGAAATATTGGTTGCATGGTAAATGGAGCTGGACTTGCCATGGCTACTATGGACATCATCAAATATTATGGTGGTGAGCCAGCCAACTTTTTGGATGTGGGTGGTTCTGCTACAAAAGAAACAGTAACTGAAGCATTCAAGATTATTTTGAAAGACAAAAACGTAAAAGGTATTTTGGTAAACATTTTTGCTGGCATTATGAAATGCGATATTATTGCCGAAGGGGTTATTGCAGCAGCAAAAGAGCTAGACGTGAAAGTGCCGCTTGTTGTGCGTTTGCAGGGAACCAATGTTGAAAAAGGTCGAGATATTTTATCAAAGTCGGGCCTCAATATTGTGCCAGCCGAAGGTCTTGCCGAAGCGGCGCAAAAAATTGTAAAAAGTTTAGCACATTAATGAATCTTTAAAAATGATATTGGAGTGCATATGAGTATTTGGGTAAACAACGAAACACGATTAATTGTTCAAGGCATCACTGGTTCGCATGGAAAATTTCATGCGCTTGGTTGCCGCGATTACGGTACAAACGTGGTGGGTGGTGTCACTCCGGGAAAAGGTGGCCAAGAAGTTGAAGGTATTCCTGTTTTCAATTCTGTGGCTGATGCCATGGAAAATACAGGCGCCAATGCGACCATGATTTTTGTGCCAGCAAAATTTGCAGCAGCAGCCATAGTTGAAGCTGTTGATGCCGGAATGCCGCTTATTTGCTGCATCACAGAAGGTATCCCCGTTTTAGACATGGTGAAAGTGAAAGAATATCTGCGCGGAAAAGAATCTCGTCTTATCGGGCCAAACTGTCCTGGCATTATTACTCCGGGCGAATGCAAAATTGGAATTATGCCTGGCCATATTCACATGGCGGGAAATATTGGCGTTGTCTCTCGCAGCGGGACGCTTACCTACGAAGCCGTAGATCAACTGACAAAACTTGGGCTTGGCCAATCAACGTGTGTTGGTATTGGTGGAGATTCAATTCCGGGCACAAAATTTATCGACGTTCTCCAAGCTTTTGAAGCTGATGTTGAAACAAAAGCAGTGGTGATGATAGGCGAAATTGGTGGGACAGATGAAGAAGAAGCAGCGGATTATGTGAAGGCTAAAATGACAAAACCTGTTGTGGGTTTCATTGCTGGTCAAACAGCTCCTGCCGGAAAACGTATGGGCCACGCGGGTGCCATCATTGCAGGTGGAAAAGGAACCGCAAAAGATAAAATGGAAAAGCTAGAGTCTTGTGGAATTAGTGTTGCCAAAAGCCCAGCTGAAATTGGAGCTACCCTTAAAGCTGCAATAGCACACTAGAGCTGTTGATAATTAAAGACAAATTATTGATTTCATAATTTTTTCTATTTACGGTTGTCATCCTGAACGTAGTGAAGGATCTCCTCGCAAATACAGTAGATTCTTCGCTTTGCTCAGAATGACAAGAAGCTGATTGTCATCACGCCCTAGTTTTTCTCTCTTTCTTTCCTCTTGACCGCATCAATTCTTTGCTTATGGTGTGAGTTCGAGATAGAATGTGAAAAGTTTTTCATAACAGAGAGGAAATCCCATGAAGAAAAATGTTTCTCTTACCCTTGCCCTTTTCCTATTCGGAAGTCTGATGTTTTCTTGCGAAAAATCGACAGGGTCATCGTTGCTGAATCCAAACGATCCGTCTCAGCAAAAGGCTGGAGGCGAAGAAGGCGTGGATGTGCCGTCAGATTTATCTGGCATTTCGCTTGCGACGGTCTCCATCAAAACTGCTGATGAAACTATCTCTGTCACCGTTGAAGTTGCAAAAACACCAGAGCAACGTGCACAAGGCTTGATGAATCGTGAAGCTCTTCCTCAGCAAAACGGCATGTGGTTTGTGTTTGATCAAGAAGTGGAAGATTCTTTTTGGATGAAAGATACTTTTATTCCACTGGATATTATTTTTGTGGGAAAAGATTTGAAAGTGGTAAGCATCATCGAGAACACCGTTCCGGAATCTACTGAACTTTTACATTCCGCTAAGCCATACAAATATGTACTTGAGGTGAATGCAGGTTTTGTAAAACAGCATAAAATTGAAGTAGGCGATGAGATGGAATATCGTTTCGGCCCAGCAGAATCATAACAAAAAAAACAACTGAAAAAGAAAAACCCCTGTTTGCTTCATGCAGACAGGGGTTTTGTTTTGTGATAAAAATATTTACTTGCTCTCGGCAGATTTGCTTTGGTCGGGGTTTTGCTTAAGTTTAATACTTTTTTGAATATCAGCAGGAGAAATTGAGGCGGCTTTGTTTTCTGATTTATCTTTTGCTTCAGCAGCCTTCTCGGCAGCAGCTTTTCGTTTTTCATCTTGGGGATAAACAACAGAAGCTTGCTTTTTAAGATTATCAATCTCAGCGAGTTTTATGTTTGCGCCAATTTGGTAAGCAATACGATCTTTCACTTCTTCAAACTGAGCAAGTTCTGCAGCTTTGGTGACCGTGATAAGATGATATCCTTTTGCCGTTTTGATGGGGCCGGAAACTTCGCCAACTTTCATCTCGAAAGCTTTTTCCACAAGGGGATCAAAGCCGCGTGCCGCAAGGCGTTGGTCGTTTTTTGAAGCTTGGCCAAGTTGTCCACCGCGAGACTTGCTGATGTTGTCGTCGCTGAGTTCTTTTGCAAGGGTTGCGAAATCTTCACCTTTTTCGAGACGAGCTTTTATGGCTTTAATTTTATTCAAAGCATTTTCTTCAGCTTTTCCAGCAGCAGCTTTTTTATCTTTTGTAGTATCTTCAAAGCTGATCATGATGTGTGCTAATTCTAAATGAGTAAATTCATCTTGATGCTCCTCGTAATGTTTTTTTGCAGCATTTTCAATTTCACCAATTAAGTAAGCGCTAGAGATAATGTTGCGGCGGTAAAAATCGAGCGTCCTTTTTACTTTTGGATCTCGGTTCATCCCTTTTTTTACGGCTTCTTGATAGAGCAATGATTGGTTCACAAGTTCAGCCAAAACACGTTCGCGCGTAGAAGGGTTTGCAATTTGGCCTTTTATGCGAGGATCAATTTCAGCCAAAAATTCCAAGTCTGCCTCGGTAATGGTGTCTCCATTTATGTTTGCCAGCACATCACTAGAATGGGAAGTGTTAGAACTACACGAAAGTGTAGAGAGGAAACAAAGTGAAAAAAAGAAAGTGAAAAATGCATTTCGGTAAAACATGTGGACTCCTTTAGCGAAGAATGGTGAATGCTGTGAACTCTTGAGTAGCCGAAGAAATTTTTCTTGAGACAGAATCTACTTCAGCTTGAGTGGGACCTTCTTTACACCATCTAAAGAATTCATCAAGCGCTTCTTTTTCCCCTTCGGCGACGACTTCCACATCTCCGTTTGGTAAGTTTTTTACGGTGCCCATAAGCGAAAGAGAGTGTGCAATTTTTTGCGCGGAAGCACGATAAAATACTCCTTGGACTTTTCCAGAAATGTGCATAGTGTATCGAATCATTTCTGCAGCATAAAAGAGAAAAAAGAAGAAAGCAAAATCAAATAAATCACATGAGAATACTTTGCCTCGATATTGGAACAAAACGCATTGGCATTGCGGTTAGCGATCCCATGGGATGGACTGCGCAAGGCTTAGAAACCTGGGAACGAAAAGGGCAATCAAAGGATTTCGAACATATTTTGCATCTATGCCAGGAATATGAAGTGAAAAAAATAATTGTAGGAAGTCCTCTTGATGCTGAAGGCCAAAAAGGAAAGAGTGCATTGGGCATCGAGCAGCTGCAAGAAAAACTGAGGGCTTTCATAAATCAAACGCTTCCCCAGCTTGAAGTGCAAAGTTACGACGAACGCTATTCAACTGCAGAAGCTGAAGAGAGGCTTATCGCAGCTAACGTTAGCAGGGCCAAACGAAAAAAAGTAATCGATAAAATGGCCGCCGTTGTTATTTTGGAAAATTATTTGCGTGAACTAGAGTCTACGGATATTTAGGTTTTTGTCATCCTGGGCATAATGGCAAAAAATGTGTGCTATTTAGGTTTGAGAAAGAAGTAATAAGCAAAGTAATTTTTTCTTTTATGAGGTGCAAGCCCACGATGTTGACGATAGTGAGATTTAAGTCGAGAGAAGTA
>Ga0210005_1000011_pt1 | contig 178008 bp, 260 predicted proteins | sample CryGey02umfilter_3_FD_183961 | JGI IMG/M metagenome (GOLD analysis project Ga0210005, IMG submission 183961) | Groundwater microbial communities from aquifer in Utah, USA - Crystal Geyser 4/9/14 0.2 um filter (SPAdes) (version 3) | ecosystem: Environmental > Aquatic > Deep subsurface >... | reverse complement strand
AATACCCAGTTAATAAAATCTCACCAATTCTTGTCATTTCTATTGCCTACCTTTCTTTTTTAAAAAAGACAGGCAGATTCTTCTTATCTCCGGCAACTGGTGGGGTACCCTTGTCCCCGCCCTTTATATTCTTTAGAAATTCAGGTGGCAGACCCTTCTTTCCACCCTTTTTCTTTGCTTTACCTTTGGCTTTAGCCAAAGCTTCCTGTGCAGGATTCACTTCACCATCTTTTTGTGAATCACCACCTTTATCCTTACCTTTTGCAAATTGTGGGGGGACCTTACCACCACCCTTACCTTTGTCCTTACCTTTCTTATCTTTTAACTTTGAAAAATCAAATGGTGCACCTTCATATACTGATTTCTTAGGCCTCTTTAATCCCCAAGCAGTAAGCCCACCAACACCAAGTGCACCACCACCAACAAGTGCAGCACCATAAGGATTGGCCTTTGCAATACCGGCAATATCCCTACCAACATCACCGGCATTAGCCTTCAATGCCCCAAACCTAGTCCTTCCAATACCCCTATATAATTTATGCCTTGGTCTAATTACTCTAGCAGTGGCCTTTAAATCCTTAACGACATTACCAGCCTTCTTAATTGGTTTCAACCCCCTAACTTTAGCCAAAAGCCCAGCTACAGTACTACCAATACCTTCCTCAAGTTTCTTAGCTGCAATACGTCCCTTAACTTCTTCTAATACCGACTCAGCAACATTCTTTTTACGATTATGGAAATACGAAGCCCCAGCACCTAAAGTCCAACCAGCAACAACCCCAGCAGCACCACCCTTACCCATCTTTTTGGCTAAAGTTAATAATGCCTTCTCTGTCATCTTGGGATGTACCTTATGCATTGCATTAATAGAACGATTAAATTTAACAGTTTTATGGGCTGTAGCCATTAATGGCCCCCCAGCACCAGCCACACCACCAATTGCAGCACCACCAACAACTGGGCCAGTTTTAATTTTACGCTCTTTTTTATCTACTTCTGTAAGATTATCAAGCGAATTCTGCATATCTGCTTCAAAAACCTTAGTAAACTTGTCCATCTCCATTTTCTCCTTTGATTACTTAGTAGTATGCGCCACCACTTTACGACAAAGATCTAAGAACTCATCATGTAGCATGTTCTGTTTCATCATATTAACTCTTTGTATCACCCACTGTAGATTACCCAAATCGTGGGCACCACCCCTAGATTGTGGGATTTTATGGTCTAAACTTGCGTTTACTCCTGGTATAATTTTTTCATTTGTGTATGGGCAAATATAATTTTGTGATTCAAGTAGCTGTTTTAATTCTTCTGCACTACATTCTTTTTTTGTAATATCTATACTAACACGCTGCAACCAGTGTTTTTCACAGTAACCAATCTCTCCTACAACGACATCCCCACAATGCCCACAAACACCAGCAGCGACACGTCCTTGATATATTTTTCTTTGAGTCCTGTGCATATTACCACTACATTTAATACAACGCTTCTGCCAACTATCACGTTCATTTCCACACACCCAACATTTGCCTTCTGCCAATAATTTATCTCTGCGTCTTTTTTGATGCACAAATTTTCTCTCAGCAGCGTAATTTCTTTTACTCATATAGCCCCCAATTTTATTATTGGAAACTGGTAAATTAATAATACTCAACTAAACCTCTCCCTAATAATATTCTAAGCTAGAACCGAATGCATAGGCAGTCTTAGCACCTACACTTAATGGACTACACGATACAGATATATACCAATAGTTATCTGTTGCAGCAGTTTTATTTGCGATATCTAATCGCTGCCCTGAGTTATCTCCACCAGTAGAACTACCATTATTAATTGAAGTCCATGCTGTAGCACTTACTCCTTGTTCAAATGCAAACACTTGGATATCTGTTGAATAACTAGAAACAGAACTTCCGTTATAACAGTAAAAACGACCATTTTGAGTAGCTACAGCAGAACCATGGTTTAGATAAATCCTTAATGTACTCTCAGTAGAGACAAGATTAGTATCATTTAAAACCTCTGATCCAGACCCAGTATCAAAATGTGTACTATCTATATATTTAACATTTCTATTATGGTTTGTAGTACAAGCATCACCGCCAGCACCAGAAATATGAGTAGATGACTGATAGGCAGAAACCGCTACCTTATCTCCATAGGAGGTCCCATAAAACCCAATCAGTTGCCCAACATTTTCTAGAGTAGTCCAGGTCGGCCCTGCTCCAAAATACCCCTGAAATACTAAAGTGGCCATCAGTTGCCCTCCAATTATTTACTTATTGAAATACCACCAATATAACCATTAGTAGATATACCACCAAAAGCCCCTAACTTGATGATCGGGAATAAATCACTATCAATTATCGCCCTATTCAAATATTTAATGGCATTTTTATGTATCTCTGTAGAATCTCTAGAATACCCAAGCATACTATTACACATAAGACAAAGTAATCCCCTGATCTTACCAGTATTATGATCGTGATCTACATGAAATCTACCTTGTCCACCTGGGGTATTAGTACCACAAATAGCACAACATCCACCCTGGGCTTCTAACATTGCATTGTACTCTTCTAGGGTAATACCATGATTATACTTAATGTTGTACTCTTTTCTAAATATACTCCCATGAGGGGTACTATAATACCTCATCAAATCATTTTTGTGGGCCTCTTTACCTTTGGTGGTGTTATTATATTTTGTCCTAGCTCTTTTTTTAACTATTTTACCTTGTGGTGTTTTGACATATTTCTTCCTTGCATTAGATACACAAGCTTTGCATTGGAAACACAGCCCATCTTTTTCTCTTTTACTTCTATAAAACAAATTTTTAGGTTTTTCAATTTTACATTTACTACAAATTTTCATATTACTTTCCTCATTTGCCTACCCCTACGCCAATTACATACCCATCAGTTGAATACCCACCAAATACACCAATCTTTGTTCCCCTTATGAAATTAATACCGGTAGCACTACCTACATCATACCCAGCCCATAATCCACCAGAATAGATATCCCCATTTGTACCTAAATATGGCCCAATTGCCCACGTAGTATCCACTGTAGTGAACCCATAAGTCATAATTGGGTATGCACCAATAATTTGCGGGACAAATTTTCCATCCGCACCACCAACCCCGATACCAAGTTGTAATGGCGCACCAAACCATCTAAATTTCTTTTCACTTGGTTTTACTTCTTTAACCACAAAATCTTTTACTACTACCTCACCAACTGATTTACCTGTATTATCTATCTCCGACACATTGGCAAAATATGCACCATTACCCCGCTCATCAATGGCTTTTGTTACGTTGACACTGAATCGTTGATGGAGCATATAATCAAATTCTTTACTTAATGCATCAGCTTCTATATCTATACGGAAGTCACTATAATCCAACTTCCAATCTTTAATAACCTGATTATCAACCATAACTACTGAAGTTGGGGTAGTTGGTACTGTTGAAGTACCCTTGCCAGAAACTTGCTTTTGATATAGTAATAATAATGTTTGATATTGTTGAAGATCTAAATTATGATTCTTAATCCATTCTTTTTGTAATTTACTTAACGTTGTGTCATTAGTCTTAATGATTTTAAGTATATCAACTTGAGCCTTATCTAAATCTTTATTCCTCTCACGCAATTCTTGAGCCATAATCGCTTCTTTACCAGATAAGTCTGCCGTATATCTGACCCACTTACTATATGCAAGCATGATCAAAAATACAAACAATACAACTGGTATACCTACTTTAAATAAAAGCAAATATTTCTCTATGGTTGCGTTCATTTACCACCATCCTTATCTTCCTTCTCTTTTTCCTTGTCTTCTTTATTTTTATCTTTACCATCATTTTCCTTCCACGCCTCAACACCCTTCTGTAATACCTTGCCAGTCAATAATATACCAATAACCATCTGCACCCCTGGTGGGACATCAGCCAATACAGGGGGTTTACTAACAAGTGAAACATAAAACCACGCAAAAGAAAACAATATGAAGAATATAAATTGAAGTAACCGCATACTAGAATACGGCTTATCTTCCCTTAAGAAATCAATAATCGGAGTGCGAGTCCTATTTTTTCTTAAATCCTGCCAATAACCCATCAACAGTCACCTTAATCTGTGCGGCAGTTTCAGGGACGAATTTCTTCAGTAGTAGATACCCACCAGTTAACATCCCCCCAGACACGACCAAAAATATCAATATATTCAATAATGTATCCATAATACCTTCTTATAAACTTATTTTCTTCTTGAGTATTAAGTATAGTATAATAAACCCAACTCCATAAAACCCAGTCCATAACATTTGCAACCACGCGAGGTGCTCATTTAATTCACAAAATAAACAGACACGGAAAAACCACACAAATGAACTTGTACCAAGGATTATACTAGTAGTAACCATTGAAGACAACAACATCACCATTGCAAAGGCTACATTGGATGGATGTCCTTTAAAAACTATATAATACCCGCGTACTAATGTAGCTCCTATAAATACCCCCACCACATGCACAACTACGCTAAACACTTGTGCAAATGCAGACCCCAAAAAATTGTGTACTATTACTACATTATCCATTATAATTACCGTTTATTACCATCTATTTTATCCTCGATTCTCTCATGAGATGTCCTCGTACTAGTATCTAATTTCTCAATCTTGTCAATGATATATTTGTGATCATCAACATTTGCATCTTTTAGTTCTATCAACCTCTGCGATACCTCACGAAAAACCTCTGTATTAGATGCAACCACGGTACTCACCTGAGCTGTAATTTCTATAATCCTATCAGTCATCTGATTTAATCGTTCTTCTCTTGCTAAATCCTTGTCTGCTTGTTTATTTTTATCAACGTATAATATGTAAAGAAAGAAAACAACACCAATCAACAATACACCAGCCCAACCCCACTGGCCAATTAATATGCGTATGATTTCCCACATAAATATTACATTTACTTAAATATTAAATAGGATAATTTAAGATTAGTACCCCCACCTGCTACTGCATACAGTTTATTAAGATCACCTTCTGCCCGCCACTGTACCATGTCCCCCGCCTGTAAAGCGAATCCATTACCACCACCACTTAATACATCACTCTTACCAAGATAAATAATATTGGTACTATCTAAATTATGAAAGACTGCCCCTATATAGGGATCTGATCCTGTGACTATTTGTGATGCAGTAGTGTTTATTGTAGCTATCGTATTAGCGGAAAAATCAAAACTATTGTCCATTATGTCCTCCAGATATAATACAGTTTATTCCATTTAATGCATTTTATACAAGTAATACACATTAGACTCAGATATTATTAAGGGCGGGCAGAATCTGCCCGCCCTTAATAGGCCATTCTATTCTACTCTGCTACTTAGGCAGCCTTATACCCGCAGTACCAAGTGCGATAGTCCATTAGCCCCTTACCCCAAACGATGCGGACCTTGTACCGAATCTGGTCACGCTCAAAAGCGGTTCCAAGATTCCCGTCCTGTACGAAAAGGTCAGGCTCTTTCTTACCATTAAGGAAACCAACTTCAAGGGTATCCCACTGCCCAGGATCAGCAATTAGGTACCACTCATCTGCGTCAAGCCAAGGAACGAAGATGGGGGTAAGTCTACCCTGGAAGAAATTCTTCGAAGTAGGCTGAACTGCCTGAGTAGTTCCAGATAGAGCATCAGTAGCCATACCTGAAGTTGGGATTGCCTGGTTAACCGTGTTCATCATCTTCCACACCTGAATTTCCTTCTGTGGAGAACAGACGAGGAACTTGGGTACGATGCGGATTGGATAGCCCTTAAGATCGGTTTGCTGAATCATAGAATTAAACGCTGTGGCTAGAGTCGCCTCTGAAAGAGCCTTGTCCATGGCACCACCATTGGACGCATTACCATGGCCAGAGGTGAAAAGTGCGGTACCATCATAAATGGTAGGATTACTACGGATGAATGTCCAGATATCATAATCAATGGTACGCGCTGCAGAACGTCCGAACCGTTGTGGCTGCTTCTTGATCTCAGCCATATCATCATTGATCAGCGCTTCCCAAGAAACGCCGAACATACGCCCGTACTTTTTAGGCGCATACTTTACTTTCTCGTCTTGCAGTGAGGAATCCTTATATTCCCCATGCTCTCCGACCACTAACAAATTGTCAGATTCGGAGAAACGAGTCCGGGTCTGTTCCTTAAAATCTTTTAAGGAACTGGTTTCAGAAACGATTTGAGTCCAGGTTGATGGATATTCCTGGTAGCTCTTGAGCATCACCTTGTAAAGGGTGTTCGCCATGATAGCGGGAAAGTCTGTGGTCGATGCAGCTTCCTGCAGCAACCGAGAGTACATCCCGCTATCAAGTTCTGCCTGAGCAGCCTCTTGTAGACTCTTGATTACATGTACTGACATCTATTATCCCTCCTTGTCTATTCTAATTACTTTATGCATGGTTAGCAATATTGCTATTTGCACGCGTTACAAGTTTAACCTGGACATAATCAGTACCGGTCGTGGTACCAAGAGCCTTGAGAGACCCAAGTGCTACAACTTTACCAATAGCAACATCACCTGTAGTCCCTTCACCACGGGGCTGTACGGTTGTACGTGCACCTTCCTGCTCACCTGCTACAGTTACCGTAGAATTATCAACGGCAGCAATAAACGCATCATCGCCAAGGACAAAAGTCTTTCCAGACGCCACCTTGAACGACCATACACCCTCAGTCTGATAGACGCAAGTTGTATAAATATAATTATTTGCATCCTCAGTAGCTGAGCAGGTATTCATGTTAATACCATCAACCCCAGTATTAGTATTAGCTGGAGCCGCACCAAGCCCACCACCCGACAAATAAATTGGGGTGCCAGTATAAATCTTTGTAACACCAGTTGCTACAGGAGCCTGTAGCGTAACACCATCTTGAACGAAGTTCTGAGCCATCTTTTATTCCTCCTTGTTAATATCCGTAATTACTTGTCAAGCACGCCAAAAAGCTTATCAAGCTGGGTCTGACGGCTTTCTACAGTCTTTGTTCCTCCATCACCAAGACCACGCACTGTACCCTTAGGAGTGGCTTCTTCAGTAATCTCAGAATAAAGGGTCTTCGATTCCTGAATAATTTCATCCATATCGTCTGGATCAGCACCAATGAGGGACTGCAATAGCCGTTTCTTCATCCCAACTGGTAAACCAGATTCCTGAAGTTTCTTCTCTGCGACAGCCTTGGAGGTAACAGCGATAAGCTTCTCTTCAAGTTCTTCAATCCTCTTTCCCATCTCTTCATTAGATTCCTGGGCCTGACCCGCAGCCTCAGCTAGGAGCTGAATCTGCTCATCACGCTCAGCAATCACCTGTGCAAATTCACTCATATCAGCCTCCTCAAGCTTCTCAGTCCCTTCTGGAATCTCTGTCTGTGCTACACTTTCTGTAACATTAGTATAAACGTCTGCTGTTTCACTCTCTACCAGATCAACAAATTCATCGATGAGGGCCTTAGTATGTTCTGCCATCGCATCGATAGCCGCAGCTGCTTCCTCAAGGGCCTTCTCACGAACACCCTTTTCGATCTGAGCTACGATCTCTGGATTAGACTCAACAAGACTTTCCAACGTAATCGCTGTAGTCATTCCCTTCTCCTCCGTGAAATCTTGGATTTCAACATCTGATTCTTGTACTGTCTGAATATGTCCACCAGCTGACGCATCTGGAACAAAATCAACAGAATGAGGTCTTACAATCGCTTCAACCACATGCACCTGCTCATCCCCAATCTTACCAATACGTGTTTTGCCCATAGCATTAATGGAAAGACCAATTTCACCCAACCATCCATTAGTATGGGCGTCATGCACTTTCTCCCAGAGGCCATTATCTCTGATGCCTATTTTCGCGCCGATCCCCTTCTCTTCGGGAATGTAGTAGGATTCAAGAATCGTTCCTACCCAATCCCTAAAGGAGCGGGCTGCTTTCCCTGTAGCTTCTGGGGAACCAGGTACTGGGTGGTCAATATACATTTTCTTACCAATAAACAATGGAGCTGCTGACTCTAAACACTCTGGGGTGTAATAATTTTTTCTCTTGCTGACCCCAGACTTAATCAATACTGCAGTGATAGTCTTCTTGTCCACATCTATCTGAGGGGTACCCTCAAATAATAAGATGTCATCAACCATCTCTGTTTTTTGATCAACCTTTCTAGCCAACGCACGCACCTCCATATAGTAAACCTATGCTATGGACAATATGAAACAAATATTAATTAACCACAATTTACATCCCCAATTTCTGGTTAATAATTAATTTAATCCGTTCCAAAAATATTTCACTATCGACATCCTTACCTAAAAACTGCACAATAGCCCCTTGTATATCTTTATACTCAGTGTATGGTGGCAGCATTTCCTTGATATGCCCACGTACAGTCCTAGCAACTTGTTCTACTTTTTCTTCATTTACCCTACCAGTCACCAAGTCTTTCATACCAACCTCATTTTTCATAGTATCAACTACCTGCCCAATAGTATACTCTATTTTATTAATCGCATCAGTATATTTTTTACCATAAGTATTCTTACCGGCTGATCCTATTTTAGTAATACCGGTAGTAGCCAAATCATCAATCTGATTCCTAGTAGACCATGGAGATATACCATGTATCTTACCCAATGCCTGTTCAACTATTGGCTTATTTCTATATATATTGTCTCCTTCATTAGTCGTAATAATATATTCAGCATCAAACAAATACTTAGGTGGCATATTATGCAAAACCTTCTGACGTTCCATAACATCATCAAGTTTCGCACCAGGTATTCGCTCTAAATTTATACCAACAGTTTCTTGCCACTTAATATACGCTGGGTTTAATGCCATATACCCCCCAGCATTAACATTCATATCAATTGACACAAACTTAGATTGATCAACAAGTGGATGCACTGTTTTCCATATTTGTATAAGCCTCTCTTTAGACGTAGCATAAAATCTACCATCTGGCCCGATTGTAAACTTAGTTATATCTCGGATTGGCAAACTACCAGCAATACTTACTCCATTTGGAGATATTTCTGACACCCTAATTATATCCAATTCAGTCACAACACGTTCACCCACACCATAAAAAAATCTCTTTACCATTGCCTGTACATCTGGCTTTTTAATCATATCTATTAACAATTCGCGCTTATCTTTAGATAATTGCATCATTTTATTCTTAAACTCATCACTCTTCAATAAGTCAATAGGATTCGACTTTACTTTCCCCATTAATTTACCATAAATATCCAATACATCTTTATGCACTATCGCGTCAACACTATTATCAACAATATTGGTATTTAAAAACCCACGGATAGCATAATCACTACCATCCATCAACCCACCCATATTATACACATTATTACTTATATGATTCCCATTCGCCTTAATTCTACGCAATAAAGCATTTATTGGCTCTTCTTCTGGCACCGATATCTTAGTTGCTATGTCCTGGAATATTTTAGTCCTAGTAGCAATAGACATGTCAGCTAAAGGAGATATCCCCTCTGCCCCAATATTAAACCAAGCATCAAATGCCCGAGAAGCCTCACTATTAAGAAATCCGCGTACCTCTGAAGTATTTCTATCTTTTATCCCTATTGCCCTAGTTGCAGCATCAGTTATAGAAGCATCATTTATATCCCCAGTGTATATGCCTTTAAGAGCTCGCCACTCTTCCTTCTTAAGCCCAGCTAATTTTGCAGATATAAAATCACCGATAGAACTAGCATTAGTACCAATCGCACCAATTGTCCTATTGCCAATAATCCTATTCAATACAGCATGTAATGGTCCAGGCTCATTTGGATCTATTGGTATCATACCATTTAATGCTCTATTAAACCCATCAATCACCGAATTTCTAGCAATACCAGTTGGACTAAACATTAATCCCCTAAGCCCAAGATTGGCTATCTGTTGTGGTATGGTCTTTGGAGACGCATACATCTCAAACAATGATGCATAAATTTTTGGATGAGTAAATGTATTAAATATAAAACTCCTTAAGGTATACTGCCCCATATCCTTAGAAAATTTAGTAACAATTTTTTTACTAGCAGAAGCGATTAAAGCTTTTTTACTCGCTGGAGAATCAACACCAAACACACCAATAGAATTGGCAATATCATGCGCATCACCAACCATCATCTGCCTAATATCGGTTGGCTGTCTATTAAACCACATAATCCAATCTTCATCACTTATTGTACCATCTTTATTTATTGGCTTCACTAATTTCTCCAACCCACCACCAAATTCATCTGGGGTAACAGCAAACTCTCCACCAACTGGTACTCTCGGGACCGTAACACCTTCCAAATCAGATGCCACACCAGAAATAGACTTAAACCATGGACGGTATATACACCTACAATTAGGATGCCTTGGCAATTGTGGTCTTGGTTCGGTTGGTTTATAAAGGACCCCGTGTGTAGACCTACAATATTTACAAGTTCTAGAATCATTTATAGCTTGATACTCAAAATATTGTATCTGGTCAGCATTATCTATATAATTTGACATAGCCGTTTGATTAAATGATGTATATCCAGTATCACTAATCAACCCCTCAAAATCATTAACCGCCTGGTTATATGCATTCCTTACATCATTCACTGCACTACCAACAGCAAACTGAGGCATAACACCTTGTAACATCTTTCTATCCATATCATTACCAGCTTTATTAACCTTCCCCAATAATTTATTGATAATACCATCAGAACGTTTATAAAATATTGTCTGTTCCCAATTATTAACATTCTTCTCTATATTATCCCACAAGGCAGTAAACGCAGGCCCCTCAACATCCCATTTAAGTGGAGCTGTAACCGAGATAACCTGATTTACTGCATTAGAAGTTTCTGTTGCCGTAGTAAAATAAGTACCAGCCAAAATAGCACTCATTACATTTTTAACACCAGTTACAGTTCTCCTAGTCTCTTCATTCATAAACATTGCGGCAGTATTAAACAATTCTTCTCTACCCTTAAATGAGGCACTCGTAGCCAATGCACGCAGCAATCCCCCTATGTCTTTTCTACCACCAATATACTTGGCGAATCTAACACCTTTTTTATAATATGTTTTAGCACCAGCTGCATGGCTAAACAATAACCCAATAGAAGTCTGACTTATACCGTTTAATAAAGATAATGCCAACGAATATGAACTATTAAGCACCCTGTCAACACGATTATTTGCCATCTTTATAATCTCTGCAACTGTTGCAGTATGCTTTATCCCAATGCCTAAGGCTTCATCTAAAAATTTTAATGTACCTTCATACGGTATATGACTACGCAAAATATTAAACATCTGATCAATTTTTTCTGGTAGTTCGGCCTTTATTATCTCCTGCATAGTATCTTTGATCGCCAAATTATCTGCACGAATAAATGCTGCTTTTATATATTCTTCTAATATTTGACCCTCTGTATTCGCTTCACTTGTATACCCAGTAAAAGGATCATGCCACCATATTTTTTGCAAATCATCCATAGATAGATCAACCCTTATTACCCCATCAAAAACCGGTATATATTGACCAAGTTTATCCTTGCTAATATCAACTATAGCAAAGTTTTTAAACAGTGGTACTACCCCATCCATACTCAATATTTTATATGCATTTTTAATTGTATCATCAGTAAATTTTAACATTTCACCGGTAACTTTTACATGTTGTTCGGCAGCATCAGCCGCAATTTTACGTAATATGCGCATACGCTCATCAGTCAATTCTGTATGTAATACTGCATCCCCAAATGGTATTTTTACGTCTCTTATTATATCCCCACCAGGAGCTATTCTAGATAAATATATTTCATTAGCAAATGTACTGGCCAATCTTTCCATAAACCCAGTATTCATACTAATGGTCTGTACCTTACCTGGTAAGTTGATCTCAGTCATAACAGGGTTTATAGAAGTAATAAAATCTTTATATTTAGTTACAAAATCTGCGGTATTAGACATTTTAAATATTTCTCTTTTAAGCTTATTCGAATCTCTATAATGTACCAGATTTTGTATTAATATAATTGTAGCACGTTGTCTTGCCATTGCGGCACGGATATTTGCTACTTCCATCTGTATTTTAATTTCAGATGCTAAGTCTCCAACAACTCCTTCCAATTTACCAAGTTCTTGTTTTTCTGCATATGCTTTAATCTTCTCATCTGCTGCCCAAAATACATTCGCCGTTTGTCTTGTTATTGTTTTATCTGTTACCATACCCTTTAACAAATTTTTCTTTAATTGATACGCATTTGATGGTAACATTCTAATGGGATCATATCCTCTATTTTTAAGCTCCGCAAGCACAGTAACCCATATCTTTCTATCGTCCCCAGAAATCTCAGGTATCACCATACTATCTAAGTATTCACGCAATCTTTGAATTTGATATTCGGACATCTCAACCGTACCTGGTTTTAATTTTTTAAGCGCAGACGCATACCTCTTCTGAGATTCAATCAATTGAGCTGTAGTAGTATCGAAATCTGGTAAAATCTCAGTTGGATAAAATAACTCACCACGCTCAAAAAAATCTGGTTTAATCCTAAACCTAGCTGTCAAATCACTAGCCATATCTTTGCCATCTGGTATAGAATATGTACTCAAACTCCCCATTTGATCAACTATGGCCTGCATCATATCCATGGCTGGTCCATTACTAATAACAACCATAGAACGTAATTCATCGAGTTTTGGTTTAAACAGAGCAGATTCACCAATACGAACGCCAACATCATCAACAAACTTCATGATATCACGCGGAAATTTCTGAGTAATCTTTTCAACAAATAGGGCCTCATCAATAGATAAAGGTAACGACATTGCTATTTCTTTAAACCTTCCTATATTATATTTATATTCATTGGTATTAATATTTAATGCCTTCTTTAAAGCTGTTTCTATCATTAATATACCACTACTTAAATCGTCACGCTTTACAGTTAAATCCTCAATTAACTTCTGCTTCCTTATTATATCCTCACCATCTAATAACTTAAACTTTGTAATATGATCAATCTCGTCTTGTAATGGTTTTACTGTTTGTGCGTATACTCCCCTATCCTCTGAATACCCAACCTCAGCTATATCATGCTGTAACTTTGCTATACGTCTGTGATAAACAGATTGTGAATCTAAATCTACTTGTATCCTTATTATCTGGTCGACCAACTCTTGTCTATCTGCTACCAGTCCTTTTATTTTATCACCCCTGTTAGTAACCCCACCAGTTAGGCGCATGCCCATCTCATACAACACAGCCTGATATTTAGTAACACCACCCCTAGATATCATGCCAAGTATATTTTCTAATATCGCAATCCTTTTTTCATAGTACCCACGCAATAACATTGTCCGATCACTATCTGGAATTAATGCTAATTCCTTTCTTAATTCTTCTAGTTGGGCACTTATATGCCCCCTGTTAGTAGCCGTCAATTCACCAACTAAAACAGCAATATCCTTCTTTAATTCTGGGGCTAACATACCTCTAACATCTTCATACCACATAGACAGTATCTGTTCAATATCCATATTACGCCGCATCATAACACCAAGATTATGGTGTTTTGAATTTATAAATTTGGCATTGAGGAATATATCACCAGCACTATCAAAATCATCCATTAATTTAAGGTACCTATCTTTATACAAGACCATCCACTCATGGTTACTTACTTTCTGGGTCATTTTAAACAACTCATCCAATTGAGTAGACGCTGCTATCTGTTTAGTATTCATCTTAATATGTAACCCGGCATCCGCAACTTGATTTAATTTCATTTGCAATTCTTCATATGCAACTACATCTTCTGGGTTAGCGTAAATCCCATCTTTAATGATCCGCTCTTGTAAAACCTCTAATTCACTTAATGCCTTTGTTTCATCTATTACTTCAATCTCCACTGGTGTACGCTTTATAGACTCTAATTTACTTATCTCGTCCTTTATTTTTTTAGCTTTTTCTGGATTTTGTTCATCGCGTAACGCAATTCGCAAAACATTAATATCTCTAATTCGTTGAGCATCAGAAGAATATAAAATCTGCCCATCAGCAATAACCTTACCAAGCCCATTTCCAATAACCTTACGCCTTGAAGTTAATTCATTCAAATCTACTAACAGAGAATTAATTTTCGTCTTATCACCTTCTGCTTTAGCCTTTACAATTTGCATCTCTAAACTTTTAATCTTAGAATCAAAAAGTTTAATATTAGCCATAATCTCATGAGAAACAAATTCTTGAGTAAATTGCGGCATTGTAAGTAACTTATTTTTCTCTGTTATGGCCTCATACAAATCACTAATTACTATATTAACATTATTTATCAAATCATCACCTACAGCCAATTCCACCGTTTGAATTGGCCGTGGCATACGCTGGAAAACACGTATGTCATCAATACGCAACATTTTGGGCACAAAATCATCAATAAACGATTTGATCGATCGTAATTCTTGGTTTAAGGCACTTCTAGTATGTATAACAAATTCTTTAGACGTTGTATATTCTATAACTGTACCACTTTCTTCAATCCCCTCAACAACATTAGCCAATCCAGCCACTACTCTACCCTTTTTATCAATCCCCCCATTCAACTCAAATTTTAATGATTGCAATTCTGCTTTAAATTGCTTTATTAATTTATAATTTCCTTCAGATATTACACCAGTAACTGGATGAGACAATTCCCAAATACGACCACCACTTTCATCTGCCCTGTCTCCAACAAGGAAATATATCCTATCCTGTATTTCTTTTATCCTTTTAAGCTTCCCACCCTTAACAAATACATACTCATGTTGTAAAATTTCTAGGGCCCCTAAAAGTTTTACCTTGAATTCTATATCTTTTACATCAGTATTTAATACCCTACCAAGTTCAGCAAGTTGTAATTTCATTTTATGTATATCGGACAATATACCACGTATGGTCTCAAGTTTTTCAATGTCTGTTCGAATTAACCCCCTCTCTGCCTCATCAATAGCCACAGCAAAAGAGGTATTCAACACGCCAAGTTCTTGCTCAATTTTAACAAAATCATCACCACTAAAAGTAACAACATTACCATTTATTAATTTTATATTACCTGACCATTTTAATGCTTCTTTATTATACTCCACACTAATGAATGGCATCCCAACTAACTTTCTTTCAAGAGTCGCAACTTTTTCTAACGCACTGTCTAATACTGATGGCAAACGCTCATATGTGGTGGCTATGGTATTTTTGACAGTATTTAATACAAGTGAAGCTAATACCTCTGGTACATTTTTAATGAATTGTTTTTGTGGTAACTTGACCAACTCATCAAGATCAGGATAGTATACATCAACAGACTCCAACCTATCTTTCATCCTATTAACCATACCAAGCACATCTTCAAAGACAGTATCAATGTCATCTATTGTGTATTCAGTACCCTCAACCACCCCTAATGATATTGGATCTATCTTTGAACGTTGTAACAATGATAACACGGTTGATTCTCTATCTCTATTAACTTTTAACATCTCTTCCATTGCAGGTTTCTGTAGATAATAATCATAAACACTCTTTAATTGCCTAAATACATCTAATTCTCCAGTTGGAAACACTTCTCCTTTATACCTGGTAGCTATATCACGCGCATCCTTCCCAATAATACCCCTCATTAAAAAATTAGTAATTGATTTTGGGTTTAACCCTATTTGTACCCCACGTGGAGTAACACTATTAACCCTGGCGAATATGTCAGCCTCATATTGTCCTATCCTTAATTTGAGCCTGCCCATCTCTTCTTGCACTGTACCAAATTCTGCAAGTTTGGGCGAATACACCGAAGCCCACTTATCATCCTTTTTTAAAATATCGGTATCAACACCAGAACGGTTTAATAAAGTAAAAAATGTATTAAATATATCATTTGAATGATTGACATATTCAACCCATTCAGCATGATTGATAATTGTCCCAGCATCAGCAATCCACCTAGCCTCACCCTCTGCAAATTCACGCAATGGAGCAAGTTTTATCTTTACCAATTTGTCTCTATATTTTTGCCAAATTGCATCAGGCCTACCGACCAGCTCCTTCTCAATATCAATACCAAATTTCTCTTTTAATATTATTTCAAGGGCAGATGCAACCACTCCACGACCATCATAATTTTTGCTTATAAATAATGAACTATACCGTTTCCTATCAGCATTATAATTTTCAAATAGATATTTCTCAGCAATCGTAAGTGGTTTATCATGTAGTACATTTAATATTCTAAATCTAGGTTCAGCTATACCATAATATTGGTCATACGTCACTTCATTACCAGCTATCACAATACGACCATCATCTAATAGATACGCTTTGATATACGTTTTTAATATGGTGTCTTGTGATTTAAGACCTGATGGAAGAAATTCTCCACCCCATTTTGGCATGGGCCGATACCCCCTAGACCACCTTTCCAAATCCTTTTTCCTAATAACCAAATCTTCATCAAGTGTCCCTACAATATCTCTTGCTAATAAATTACGATATTCTTCTGCTTCTTTTGTAGATAACCCACGCTGCAGATTAATAAAAGGCATCTCCGCAGTACCTTGCGCCAAATTAGAAAAAAATTCGACAACGATATTAGATATATTATTGCGCAATGCACCAACGATATGTCTTCCATAGTTATCTGTTGAAACACCAGACATACCCTGTAATGATTGCACCATATCATAAATAAATTCGTCTGCCTCTATATTGTGTTTCTTTAAGGCCTCTCGTATTCCTGCTGCGACCTTTGGTGAAGAGATATCAAAAATTAAAGCTTGATTTAGGGTTCTCCTTACTTTTGGTAGATTCCATCCAGCTACCTTAAACGTTGTATTAACATTAACCCCAGCACTTCTAAAAATCCGTTCTAAATCGGAAGCTATCATCTTAGCCGCTTTTGGATTATAATCATTTGCTGACCGCATAAGACCATCTACAACACCATCTAATAACAAACCAAGTTCAGACCTAGATTGTTTTATATTCTCTACATTATATAAATAATCACCAATAGTATACACTCTCCTACTAGCTTTAGCTATATTTAATACTTCAAATTTCCTATCAACTTCCTCAAGTTTAGCCGCTTCATTGATAAGCATATCTTTACCTAGTGATAACCTAAGGAAATCAATAACAGAATCCTTAAATTGTACATTTGATGCAACATCTGTAATATTTATAACACTAGGATAAAATTGTTTCCCAACCGTGATTAATGATTCAACATCAGCTAATTCTGTGTCTGTCGCAGAACGCTTCCTAAACAAACTTATCAATTTCCTTTTTAAATTACCAATTTTTAAATTATCATAAACTGTTGCATCATATTCTCGTAATAGACTATTATAAGTATTACTCATTTCTATTGATATTTCGTTTGTTTTAACCCTTAAATTGTGTGCTCTTCTTTCTAGTTTACCTATATTAGCCTTTAACTTGTCTTTATCTATACCCCGCGATAATAAGGTCAACACTTTAAATCTATCTACCGATATAACATCAAAATCTTTAGAATAAGTAGTTACCCATTCTTCCAACATTGAACTAAATATTTTACCCATTGGTGCTGATATTTTTCCTGGTATAAAATTACTAAGTTCTCCAACACCAACTATTTTCTTTAATCCCTTATCATAAACACCAGCACTTGGTACTTTAATCTTTTGCGAATGCATAAATTCAATTAAATCCTCTAAAATATACTGCTTCTTTAGTACCGCTATTTTTTCTGCACTTAACCCCTTACCAACTGTTTCTTTTATAAATCTTCCCTCGATCTTTTGACTAAGGAAAGAAAGGTCGTCAATAGTTTTTATCTTTAATCTGGATGTTATCTCAGTAACTACACCATAATCAATTGTACGCCCTCCCAACAAAAGGTCTACACCTTCAGCTGCATCATTAAATTTCTTCGCAAATTGTTGTTGAGCATACCTTTTGATAAAAATCTCACTTAAATTATTGGTAGATATTGTAACTACCTCTTCTGGTGATGGTTTTACTAAATTTATAATATTGTTGGATACTTTCTTAAGCGTATCCCAATCTCGTTTAATCATATTTACATTGTAAAATGGATCTTTAGCACTCATTTGCCCAGTTAATTCGACTAATTGAGTTCTCAATTCTTGGATAACTTCATTAACATCCTTTATACGTTCAGTATACGATGGGTCCATATATGCTTTATTTTTATTGGCTAATAACCAAAATCTTTCATGTTCAGCATGGCCTAATGCACCAAGGGTTTGTTCAATCTGTTTATAGAAATCTTTATTCTTTAACATATCCTCTAACATTTTTAACCTTGCATTTATTGCAATCGCTTCCTTTTTATCTGCTGTTTGAAGTGCCGATCTGTGTTCTATTATCTGCTCTTTTATATATCCTATATTTGCCAATCTAACATCATCATACTGCAATATATTTTTGGCAAGCCTATCTTCAGCTTCTTTGACCGATTGTACATTATCTGGGTCAATAAGCGATTTTTCTATTTCTTGTATCCCTTTCTCAATCTTGCTAATTTCAAAACCAAGTCGAACTGCTGTACCCCCACTTGCCTTATCATATTCATTTTTTAATGATATAAGAGTTTCATTCATTCGTTTTATTTGCCCAATACGCTGGGTTTTCATTAAATATATATGCTGAGCATCTTCAGATATTTGATGCGGTATCCACTCAATCTTTAATTTAATAGCCTCTAATTCTGCAGATAATGCAGACACCGTTTCTGAATGTAACGCTATTTCTCCGGCAAGTGTCTCAATACGCCCTAACTCCTCTACCCTAGACAATATATCATTAAGTGCGACAAGCCTACTACGATTGGCCTCTATCTCTTTGTCAATCAAATCAACCCCAAGTCCAACAGATCTACGCAATAAATTTTGGTTATTGAGCCTATCAAACTCTTTTAATGCATCGTCAATATTTTTAATATCTGTATTAATAATATTATACCTAAGAGGATCTGTTGCCCGTACCTTATCCCTCTCTAACGATAACTCTTCCAATTTTATACGCAGTATATATTTCATACGCTTAGCAACTTCTGAATCAAAAAATGGATCACCGTTATTTAGCCGCTCTAAAACATCATAGGCAGTTTCGGCAACCGCCACTTGATCAAATTTGTCAAATATAGAAGCACGCTTTTTCACTAATTCTTCAATGTTATCCTTTATACGAGAAAATTCAGCCTGATACTCATTAATGCCAGTTCTTTCAATAAGACGCGCATGTTCAGCATTGGCCTCTGAGAATTTTTTTGCAGCATCAGCCAATTCTCTAATCTTAACATCCCTAGCATCAAATAAATTTATATATTGAACTGGTGACCCATTAATCGCATTTTTAAAATCTATGGACCTTGGCAAAATCCTAGATAAGGACGTCTTAGCATCTGATACCCAATTTTCTACAACAGTCTGGACCACATGCTTACGCAATTTAAACCAATCAGCCATACTCGACGGTTCAGCTTTAATTACCATCATATTCTCAATATCTGATACTAAATCTGTCTTATTAGTAGATAAAGATGTAAAATATGTTAATAATGTTTCTAATTCATTTTTCCTGGCTTGTTTTGCTGGTGTCAATACAGTTTCTATTCTAAGTTCTAACAACTCCTTACCAAGAGCAAAATTGCCCTTACTATCAGATAACTCACCAATAATCTTATTAATCTCTCGATATAAACGTACCTTATTAGCAATTTCTGAATCTCTTTTAATACTATAACGCAACAAACTAATCTGTTGCATAACCTGGGCCTGCAGTACTTCATCTTTAATTATATTGGCATATCTAAGATCTACATCGATCAATTGTCGAAGTAAATATTCATTATATATGACACTAGTATCAGGATTAAATACTAATGTTCTACTTTCTGAATTAACAAAACCATTACGCATAGCCTTCAACGTTTCTAACTTTTCATATAATTCAGAAGACTTTTGTGGGTCTACATTTATCATCGCACGGACTTCTCTAATTTGAAGGTCTAAAAATGAAGCTGGTATTGATTGTATTGGTATACTATTATCAAACCATACAGCTATACCCATATCACTAAGTGATTTCTTAGCTATTGTTATTATCCCATCATCAACTAAATTATCACTATAAACTCTTTTCCCGGCCTCACCAAGATACTTATTCTTAATTGACACATACTTATGGAGATCAGTAAACCTTTCATGTTTCGTCAATACTTCAGCATACAACTTTCTAATATTGGCATAATACTTTTTCATGGCAGCATTTTCTTTCGAACGAATGCCAGGGGAGGCCAATATATCTCTAGCCAAAGTTTCTTTTAATCGTTTTTCTCCTTTAGTTATATAATCTAATACCTCTTGCGGTATTTGTAATCTCTTTATTGCTTTATCCATTTCATCATAAGATTCTTGAATCTCTCTCTCAACACTTGCCACATCTATTGTATATTTTACCCTAGTTTTTGTAGATACTATGTCTGTAATCGTGTGTAAGATCGTATTAAAAGACACTTCTTTTGGAAGGGTACCAGTAGCATTAGTAACCCTAAACCTATCTGCTGTCCCAGAGATTATAACTGAAAATTGAGCATCATTAGGTAAGAACCCCTTACCACTATTTAATAAAACATATGAATATGGATCAATCGCTCCCCCAGAATGTAAAACTCCAAGATTTTTAATACGTATTGCATTATTTTTATCTACAAACACAACAACTGGAAATTCTATGGGCTCAATACCTCTAGATATATTCAGGGCTTCATCAAAAAATGACCCAACACTCTTCTTCTTTGCACTATTTACTGTATTAATATATTTACCAGCCATAGCCTCTAATACAGCTACCCTCCAATTTTCTAACTCTCCATTAATAATCGCTTTTTGCACTGGGGTACCAATATCATCAGTAATCTGGCTTATTCTATCATAAAATTTTATATGGTCTGCTTCAAGCATTAACTCTAATCTTTTTGGTTCCTTTAAAAAATCACCAATACCACTTTTCGAAATAATAGTTTGAAATTTTCTAATTTCATTGTCTTCTGATACGTCATAGTGATACCCAGAACCAAATATAACTGTTCTTGACCTGTCTATTGCCCTTGGAAATACAAATTCTGGTACTTTTTTACCATCCACCATTGACATATTGTAATATTTACGCAATGCTTTAAATTCATCAGAATTAGGAACAAAATTTCTATATATCCTTGCTGGGAATTCAACAACAAGAGTATCCACACCAAAATGATTTGCCTGGTTTTCAGCCTCAATAATTAATGCATTAGCTTGCCTTGCTGTAGCATGAACCGGTATATTTAATTTATATACTCTTGTACCATCAATCATAGTAGGGAATAAGAATGCACTTTCCCCAGAAAGACCAAATTCTTTCATTAAATCAATTGGCAACCCAGGACGGTCGATTCTCCCAGTATATAACCCAGGGGCAAATTGTTTTGCAGCTACAACTTGATCACCATTTAATTCCAATATAACATGCGGGCTACTAATAACAAAGGCATTGTCACTCATATCCTTACGCACAAACTTTTTAAATGGTATATCTATATTACGGGAATACCCTTTTAATGTCTTTATTGCTTTCTCTGTCTTTCCAATAATCGCATCAAGTTCATTTAATTTAAGATCTATAGCTTCAATCATAAGCCTAATATGCCCATCCACCTCGGCATCAGAAAAATACACATTATTTATAGCTGGTATTACTACCTTTTCATATATATATGGATTAGATAACTTGGTTTCCGCAGCAAATATGCTAAATATTTCTTTATTTATTACCTCCCTACTCCCCCTCTCTACCATCCTAGATCGTTCATTATGTAAATCCTGCATTTTTTGTAATACTAATACAAGCTTAGATTTCTCATCTCTCTTAGCATCTGCCATTGCTAATATGTTAGAAACTTCATTGGCAGCTTCTGGGTTTATTTTCCCAGATCTGATTGCATTAAACCCACCAATAACATCGTCTGTACCCTGATCAGGGTTTGCCATATTAAATGTTTTAAACCTTTTTATATCTAATTCAGCAATCTTCATGCGAATATCAGCTATTTCTCCACGAAGAATGGTCCTACTATTATCCAAATGTCGCATATTTAAAAACGCATATGCAACTTCATTTTCAGTTTTATAATCAACTGCAGCATTAAATTCTTCCGCTTTATCCTTTGGTAATGAACTAGATATGGCAGCTATCTTCCTTCCAATGCCCAATAAATCATTAGTCTTATTTTCTAAGGTTATAACAAGAGCTTCTCTTTCAGTAAGTATCCTAGCTACTTCCTTATTACTTGTGGTTTTTGCCTTATCCTCTATAACCTTTGTGTGCTTGACCTTCTCCATCCATTCCTTTGTTGCTGCTTTAACTAATTTATTTGTATGCGCAAATATAACATCAGCACCCCTATCAAATTTAGTGATGTCAACCGCGTCAATACTTGGTATATCTAACAACACAAAACGCCTTTTTTCAGTTGGTGTGTACCCCATAACCCCCAAAACAAATTCAGTTGCCTCGTTTAATTTCTTATTATAATCATTTGCCCTATCAGGGGTACTTAACCCCCTTAATTCCGCCACAAAATTATTTATTTTGATCTTAAAATACCGATTTATTGCTACTTCTAATTCATTATTATCTCTTATTATATTGGTAAATCTACGTAAATCATTTTGTACATTACGGACCCCCCTTTCAAAATCACTAAAATCTATTAGGTCTTCGAAAGGGCCATGTAATAGATTAACTGAAGGCGAATTCAAAATCTCTATCTCAGATAAAATCGTCGATACACGCCCACCTATATCCGCATCATACCCACTATAAATCGGAGGATCTATAAATAAATTATTAATGTTACCAAACCTATTGATAGCAGTCTCTAATTCTCTCATATATGTAGTATATTCTGGTGCTAATCTATTGGTTTCTTCTACCCTGCGTAAAAGTTCTTGTATCCTAATCATATTAATATAATGAGCCACGGGTGCATCAAATGAGTTCTTAGCATTAACCAACCCGACAAACTGATCAAATCTAGCATCTAATTCTCTGCCCAAACCATCAGCCATATAGGCACTGGCTATCTCTTGTGAAAATGCGGCTTCTGTCACACGATCCATCGTAACCGCGCCACTCATTCTAAGGCCAACAACAGCTCTAAAATTACTATGATTATTATTTAGCCATCCAATAAATTCTTCATACGCTTTTGCCCTATTATAAAAATACAACAATTCTTGGCGCGTGGCTTCTACTCTATTTGCACTAATACCATCAAGCCCTGCTATTATACTAAACCCATGAGTATTTCTAGCTAAATCATTAAGTTCATCAATTGACACACCATAGTTTGAGGCTGCTTTACTTAGTACAACAAAACTTTTAGCCTTATCCTTATCAATTCTGGTGGCGATAACACCTATGAGACGCTCTCTTTCTTTAAGTAATTTATTAACCTCTCCCTTTTTACCCGCCACTCCAACAGCACCCAACACACTAATGATTTTATCATCAATCGGGCCAAAATATTTAGCCGCAGTACCTTTGAATATTTTTACTGTGTCTTCACTATTTTGTTTAGTTTGAAACATTAAAGCCCTAGATACCTGTTGAATAACATCCTCTTCATGTTTCATCCATTCAATATCCAAATTAAAATGAGGCCTAACCCATGTATAGTCATGCATTAATCTTATAAACTCAGCCCTAGCATCAATATTTGATGCAAATTTAGATGTATCCCATTTTATAATCTTATCAAACACTTCTTGCGACAACACCGCATCTCGCAGATTTTGCCTATAAACCGCTCTCGCTTGATTGATAAGAACCTCGCCATTTGAAAGCGTAGTACCTGGAGTAGGTGATATTGGTATAGCCATTAGTGATAAATCTATGACTTTCCCATCATCTACCATACTAAATCTTTTAACTGCAGAAATAATCTCTTCTGCGTGTTTTTCCTTTGTATGTAATTTAACCCAAGCTAAGGCACTAGCATCTGCTTTAGTAGAATCAGTGACCACGCTGAAAACTTCACTAGATACACCAAATTGGACATAAAGTGGATCATGGATAGCACCTTCCACACCAAGCGGTATATCTAATTCTTCTGCCAATACAGAATGCAACATTTGATCAGCTTCAGTTCTTAAATCTTGATCCTCAGTTGCATATCCATATACCTCATATTCATCACTCAAATTTACCTTTTTATCTTCTATATCTGCCGCAGACAACCCAAGCCGTGCTTCCCTAGTCTTTTTAATTGCAATTTCTAAAATCTCATCATGGATCTCACCTAGAGTCTGTTGTGATGGACTTATATCAAACCCTTTGCTATCCATTACAGCAATCATGGGCCTCTTATCATGGCTTACTGGTGACATATGAACATCAGCACGTTGATTTGCACTAGAAACTAACCTAGTCTCGAGAGATTTTACTATAGTTATTGCTTGCATATTATTATCAACATTCATCAATTGATAACTAATTGGTCGTTCATTCGTAAGTTGATAAGCATCAACAATAGCATCTGAAAGTTCTCTACTAGTCAAATATTGATACGATCTTGTTGTAACCGACGGGTCAGCCATTAACATACTAGAAACATCGCTATATCTCATATCAATAAACAACATATCAATAGGCATGTCTGGATCTTTAAATATTTGTTTAAGCGCATCTATGTGGGTTTTTCTTACTGGTGGGACATAAGCAATAACCCTACCACTTCTTTTATGCTTTACTAATATAGCCCCAACGCCATGGTCTACTTCAATCTTCTTAATCACCCAATATCCATCATCCTTAATATTACCATCAAAAAACTCAACATTACTTACTAAATCCAATGCCTTTCCAATCGGCAATTCTTCACCACTACGATATTGTAAATAAGGCAAAATATTTTGATGCATGTATAGGTTAATAAGAGGATTCTGCCTAATGGTTTTCCCAACATTTCTGGTATATTCTATATCATTACTAGGTAACACAATATCAGTATTATATCTACTAGAAATAGTTGCACCAAGCTCTTCAACTATCTGATTCCATTGTTTTCTCTTATCAACCAACTTCCTCATCAATGCACCAGGATCAAATTTTGTACCAACAAACTTGTTGGCCCCAGGAGACAACGTTCCCTTAGCATTGAGAGCTACCGTTATCTCAGCTATGTCGTCATTGACCTCCATAAACAACCCCTGTAATTTCTTAATCCTTTTTGCCTCTTCAACATCAACTACTTGGTTAAATCCAGCCTCAACAGCAAATGCATTCATACTATTATTACCCATGCCAATATACAGCCTTCGTTCATCACCATCAATCATAATCTGAGTACCAAACCTATTACCCACACCACTTACACGTAAGGCCTCTTTATTAACACCCCCAACTACAGGTTTATTTACAACCAAATCAGCTAACCTATCTTCAATTGGGTCTATTAACTGTGCACGAACAGAGAACGTAGCAGCATCAACTAGTGTGTTGGCTTTGCCACCGTCTATAACATATTCACTAGAAATTCTTGTTAATTCATTATAATATTCGTCTGCGACTTCTTGTCTTCCCTGTGTTAAAGCGGTATAATATTCAAAATATACACGTGTATATTCATTAATGTATTCCTTATGAGTCTTCCTTGGCACTATTTATCCTCCACCAAAAATGCCTCTACTAACTTATGTGCTACCATTAAACGTGATTCATTAATTGGTCCACGCTTCTTAGCCCTACCTGGACGGTTTAATATGTCAGCCAATACTGCCTGGATATTGCCAGCCGAATTGGCAGCTGGAGGTTGTGGCGGCGCACCACCAAATCCAGGGGTACCAGGACTATTTATATCTGTTTGGTTTGGGCCACCAGGCATCGGATTAACACCACCACCCAATGCTGGATTACCTGCTAATTTAGCCTGCTGATCTTCCATAGTCTTCATCGCTTCAGCAGTCTCTTGTGCAACTAATTCCTTTTCCTTCTCATAGTCGAACCCAGCAAGTTTAGCAAGTGTACGCTTGGACACAATCTTCATAGCATCAAACGCTTGGAACGCCATCGCCATATCACCAAGATTCTCAGTATCAATCCTTGGGAATTGAACATCAACCAAATCTACTGCATCAACTTCTTCACTCATTGTTATAATAACATAATCATCCATTGCACCTTCAGCTTTAGCTGGGTCTCCACCAGGAATTGGTTGCCCCTGTGGTGTAGGTACCCCAGGCATTTGCTGCATTGGAGCTGGTGCACCAGTGACATCAGTAGGAGCAACCGCTGCAGCCTCTAATAGATTCTTAATGTGCTGCTTAACAACCTTAGTTACCTTCTCATTTTGTATGGCCATAGTATTTATATCATATAAATCACCTTCTTGTGTAAGCGCTAATGAAGAGATATTCAACTTCTTGGCTACCTTAAAAGATCCTGGTAACTCACCATACTCAGTAGCTGCCCACACTACAACCCACATAATACCATACTTAAGTGCATACTCCCATAATTCTTGCTGAAATTCCATAGACCGCACAAATGGAAATTTACTTCTCCCAGAATTTTGATAATTTGACTTGCCTGATTCTCCAAGCAAATCTGGTGGCAACATAGATCCAACAGCCGACATATTCTTAATCTCTGTTAGGTCGGACGCCACATCGGTACCAGCTACATTTGGTGTCATAAATGAATATATAACATCGTCACCATGAACAACACAAGTGTTTGGCCTTGGTGGAGATGTATGTTTCTTAGATTCTTCCTGAATCTGTAATTTAGTCGCGTTCTTCATAGTAACATCAAGGAAAAATGTTGATCGCGCCTTATTAATACCAGTACGCATTCTAAGGATATCCTTATATTCACGTAACCAAGGCAGATGATTAGTTAATGTAGAAAGTCCACGTCGCCTATTTGTAAGTAAGCTATTCTTAAAATGGAAAATAAATATATCTATATTCTTCTCGTCATTCCCCGCAACCTCTGCATTATCTGGTAATCTTACTTCTTTTTCCAACTGTGGGTGTTGTATACAATCCACACTCTTATACCAAATATCCTTCGTCTCTGTACTTTGGTTTGTACCTTTTGCCCCACTAGTCTTACAAAACTGACGCCTGAAATAAACAGGAACAGCGATATCATCGGGGTCATACAAGATTTCTGTAATTTCCTGTGGTTCAATATCCCTAAGTGTAACTTTTCCACTTTGTTTCTCTATAAATAACGCAAAAAAACATTCACCATCAATATTGTACCGGTTAATATACATAGGGAAATAATAAGGAATTTTATTACGTGTTGCAGTCCAGAACTCATCTAAAACCTTTGTAATCTCTGGAATCTGTGAAGTACAACGCAGTCCCTTACCAGCCACAAATACTGTCTTATAAAAAATTTCACGAGCAGCAATTGGATTGGTCATAACCGCTGACCACGCCATTCTACTCAATTCTCTATGAGTGTCAGTAGTAAAGTCTCTAATAGAATCGTTAGCTGTACCGATATTGCGCCACCCAGCATTCTCCGATTCCAAATCATTTAGCATATTGATCATAGCCGATTCATGTATTTCTCTTGCAGCATCAACAGTTCTTTCTAAATGACCCACTGTTGATTCTACCTCAATAAGTGACTCCTCTAATTTTGCAGAACCAAACAATCGATTTATTAGTCCCATCTCGTCCTCCAATCAGGCTATCGTATGTATGCCTTCATAACATTTCTTATGATACTTTTGCATTTCCCACTGGTAATCTGGTGTCTTTGGATCACGTTGTATAACCTTTTGACAATGCTGACATATCTTAGTATCTGCGATCCTAGCACTGTAAACATTTGCATTCTTTTTCCCTCTATTACGCCTCATTATACGAGCACGTTTACATTTCTTGGTGCAATAAAGTTGTCCCTCAAACATAGGAATAAACGTCTTAGCACAATTCTCATTCTGGCAAATCAATTCACCACTCATAACATCCTCCAATTTTAAAATATTGATTGATCCCAGCGATCATAATAGGTCTTTCTAACCTTTTCTTCATTATCTCCAGTAAAGTACGTTGCAGCCGAACCAAACGATGTACTATTAATCATTGCACACAACAATGCATCTGGACCATGATCATTCTTCTTAATTATATTACCACTCGCATCTCTACGCCAATTCTTTAAATCTTTACATAAAGTCTGCCGATATCGCTCTGGTATTCTTACCTGTCTACGTTCAAACTTCATACGCATAGCCCCAACTCCTGCTTCCTTCTGAACAGTAAAATTAATTGGATTAACCACTAATCCCAATTCTTTTTGCATATGCATATTTTGGAACACATGCGAACTATCTGGTAACACCATTGATATACCATATTGCTTAGATAGGTCTGCAACAAGCTGATAACAATCAGTATCTGATGGAGCATTTAACGAATGATACGCGATAATATTAACAAATTCGTCCGTCATATACTGCACTACCGCCATAGCTGTAGTACCAGCGGCACCCCAGTCAATCCCCAAAAATGTAGAACCAAATCCCCTTTTATAATAACACTGTTCATCTGGTACTATGGCCTTATCAATCTCATATGGGTCAAGAACAAAAATACCACGACCTGGACGCCAGCCCATATACTCAACTTCAAATGTAGTTTTATCATTACGTTTCCAAGCTTTACGCACTTCTTCAACTGGAAAGTGCCCAGCACTACGTCTAGCCTTATGGTCTACCTTTTCACCACATTTTTCACATATTCTACCAAAGTCTCCAGGCTGCTTAATCTTTACTTTAATTGCTCCACATGTTTCTCTCTGTGGACACTCATTACATAACTTTGGATATATACAATTTGCTGGTTTTTGATCAAGTCTCGTCTCATCAAGTCGCTCCTGGTAATGGAATCGCACCCACATAGGTAATTGCTCACGTGGGATCTCAAAATTAAAATAACATCCACATATCAATTGACAATAAGTTTCATCAAATTCTGGTATACATTTAGTACAATCATCGATGCATTTTTCACACACATCAAACGAATCCATAGAAATTTTCAGGAATCCACGAGCCTCAGCATTATCCCAAAAATCCTGGAAATCACCAAACGCATGATGAAACGTTGAGATAATCAAGTTAAAAGGAGGCCTTGCTTCTTTAGTCATCGGCAATGCCTGCTTCATTAGCCCATCAACAATTTCTGCCGCTTCATCCAAGACCAACAATCCGGGGGCTTTACGCAATGCTCCCGGATGGTGGCCTCGCAAGCTCTTAGGTGAACTAGTCAAACATTTCAAAACTGGCGTAGGAGCAGGCCCCTTTTTATTGGTGACAGATATAGTACGTTTATCAACAACGCTAGATACTTTTGCATCATTGTCAATATAAGAACATGTATACGAATAAACAATTGATGCCTGGTCTTCAGAATTATGCACAACACCATTTAATGTACAAAAATCATGGATACCTTCTACCTGAATATCATAATGATCAAAACATTCTTCTAATAGTACAACCGATTTTACTTTGTATAATATTTTGTCTCCATCACACCTCGATTTTTCATACCCAAATACATCATATGGTTTATCTGTCCTATTCCACACCCAGCTAACATCTTTATTTAATACTTCTGTCATCAACTTATAAAAAGCAGACCCATAAACACTTATATTATACCTATATGGTTGGGTATTTTTAAATTTCTTAGTTGATGCCATATTAATTGACGGTACTTTTTGTTTAGATATAGAACTTGCTATACCAAGTTTAGCCAAAGCCATTCTAACCCATATTGCTAATTGTTGTGATGTTGTAGTATACCCAGCTTCAGATCTCTCATAATTCCACAAATTTTTAGTCCTTCTAATATGTCCATCTCCCAACCACATACCACGCACCAATTGTCTAATATATTCATTATCCATGGCCAACCATTCATACGGTAATTTCTTGTGCATAGCATCTGCCCCAAACTGACCAAAAAAATTTCTAAAAGCCGGACTAGCACAACGAACCATTGTAACAGACTCACGTTTGAGTGGGCGTTCTTCGATCTTAACATCACAAAGCATATATCTCGGGATTAATGTCTTAAGGTCTGCTATGATATCACCATCATTATCAGCTGACAGACTAAAAACAATACTTCCATGATTTTTACCCAAACTATTGCTACCCCCAGAACAACCCTCAGCCAAATAATACCCAATCAACCTATAAAAATCTGGTTCATGAAATGACATATTCATTAATTTATTCAATTTAATTCTATATTTACCCGAACAATTATTTGGGATATCCCATTCAATTGTCGGTATATATGTTTGTTCTTTGTTCCCTTGAAGGATAACATAATCAGCCTGCGTTAGTTCTCCTGCCGAGACAAACCCACGCTGTGTCAAAACTTTATGATCAACAGTTAAAATCGTTGGTATATTACTACCAAATACTCTTAATTGAACCCATGGCGTACCAATATTTGTTACCGATCTCCCAAGCACATTGTGCCATCTACCATCAGAACACACGACCATATCACCTACCACCACATCACTGATTGGGACACTACCGCGATTTGTAATAATTGCAGTATCTTTATGGAGCGATCCAGCGGCATTTAGACAATCAGAATCCAAAAAATACCACAACGCAAACTCAAGCATCGATGCAAACAACGACTTACCACTTCCTCGAGCTGCACATATGATAATATCAAGACCATTAGAACGTACACCATTATCAACTGAATCTTTGGCCATATCATATATTTTACGAAATATCCAATCTAAGATAGGCGGGAGAATAAACCCATGAAATTTTTTAAAATATTCTAGTGGATTATCTCTATATCTGGCCCGCACGTCCGCATCAGCATACTCCACAAAATCATTGGCTAATTGATCCAATGAAGTATAAAAATTACCATTATTATTACCTTCCATTAATTATTCTCTAATGGAAGTGCATTAATTAATTCAGTTTCTACAACATTTACTGGCCGAGTATCTTCTATGACTATCTTAACGCGTCCAGACTGTAATGCCCGCTTAAGTCCCTCCAGACATTTGGGGCATCCAGACACAACACCCTTAACAATATTGACAAATTGATTTTGTGTAGACTGGGCTAATTGTAATCTTGTAATTGCATCCTTATCACTACCAAGTAATTGAAGGATTTGGCTACGCTGGGCTTCAACATCAGTAATCAATTTTAACAATTTGGCTTTAGAATTAGTATTATCTGACGGGATACCTTCATATGTAGCCCATGCTTCCTTCTTAACCAAATCCAACTCTTCTAATTGCCCAAATATATTGGCCAATTTACGGTCTAATAGGTCAGGATTATCTTGAATTTTCTTATCTAGAGCAATACGATACTGGGCCACAACATCAATAACATCGGTAATATCTAATCCCAACTCCCGTGCTATAACATATGAAGGCCTTAATTTTAGGGCCATATCCCAAATAAGATCACGGACCTCAATAGAAGGAACACTCATTAGCCACCTCATTAAATTTACTTCTTATGTTTTTTAAACAAATATATATTATTGTATATACGTAAATTGGATTAACGTCTTTTAATCCTACCACCAACATCATGGATATTTGGGATATGTATTATATAATTTGTTCTAGTTACCCTCAACCTACAACTCTTAGAGTGATATATCTGAAATGGTTTAGGTGTAAATATTATGCCACAATCCGGATTGGCACACTTTCTCTGCTTGACAATTTGTTTTACCTTACTTTTACGTGCTAGGGTTCTCCTTTTCCTACGCACATCCCTACGTTTCTTAGTATATAACTTAACCCTACATTCCTCGATACAAAATTGTTGATGTTTATATTTCGTCTTAAATGGTTTCCCACACACCACACACTCCTTATTATACTCCGGAGTATCAAACATATCTAGGTCAATCAAAAACTTTTTACGTATATTTGACAACCCCCATTTAATATACCTATTTACTGCTTGTGATGTGATATTAGTATGAATAAATTCATTGGCCCCACACCTAGGGCATACATCAACTTTTTTAGGACTAAAGAATACACAATTCTCACTAGAACACCTATACGCTGAAAGGATATCCTTTATATCCTTTTGAGGTACTCCCTCTATATAATGCAACCACAATACATCCCTCTGTCTTTTTGATAAAAATTTCTCACATTTAAGCAATTTAATAAGTTTAAGTCTAATCTCTGGTGTAACATACTTAGACCCAGACAAGATTTTAACCTTCATATTTTCAAATTCTCCCTCAATATTATCGACAATAGCAGTAGTTAAAATAGCCGCCATCTTTTTGCACAATTTTAAAGCATTACACTTATTCCTAAGTTTACAAGATCTACAATCCAATCCAGCAACATGTACAATATCTTCTATATTACCAATAGGTACCTCAACTTGCTCTTCATCCCGATCTAAATCAAAATAATTAGTCAACTTATGCTTAATTATATCTAGGGCACCCGAATCGTATGCTATCTCTTTCCTAAACCCATTTTCAACACCAAATTTAAACACCTGACCCTTTTCTATCGGATCATAATTTTCACACGTGCTAACATTACATCCCGTAGTCCAACAAGAATACCCAAATGCACACCCATTAAATTTAGAACACCTAGTTTCATTACAGGTCCCATACTCACCATCATAATTTTGATAAAGACCATCAGGATTATTGACAGTACATTCAGTTCCTACGTCATAATAACATCCACCATTATTATACTTGCAAACATTATGAGTCTGTGAGTATAACAACCCCTCAATATATGGACATATTTTCTCACAAGTTGCCTTTTTAGGACAATTAGTACAACTCAATTCTTTATACCTGCTTTAAGTGCCTCCCATGAAATAGGAAAGTACTTACCACATATAATATCTATAGCAGCAGCATATTGTTGTATCTCAAGTTGAGCATGAGAATCACTCCTTAATTTATAGAAATGACATGCTGCCTCTAAACTCATCCTACTCCTAACAACCGTATATATATTATAAAAAGGCAAAAAAGATCTAGCATGTTCTGCAGATGCACCCCTCACAATCCAACGATTATAATAATCTAACCCTTTTGTATAAAAATCTTTAAGATCTCTTTGAAATTCTATATCAAACTCATTATTTAAAACATCACCCTGTCCCCACCTACCAGTAGCAGCTCTAACATGCGGTGTATAAAATTCAATATCATTATGTACCCCCCTAAATGAAACCTCATTCCAAGACACAGGACTATCTATAATAGCATTTGATACCACATGACGATAAAATTGATTTTTTACTGCACCAGGCATCTTTATCTCAAACCACAGACCAACACAACGAAATGGTGAAGAATGCCCTTCTTTAGCTAGTCGTTCAATAAATCCTGGCGTCACTTTATCTACTGATTTTATAAAACTAGCACGAGCGCTATTCTCAATATCCCTATCTGTACCATCTACCCTCAATAATTTAATATATCCATGGTCTAGTACCTCAATTAATTCCACGTCTGTTTATCCCCCACAGTAGGATTTTCATGTGTGTTGGTATGATTTTTTTCCCAAAAGAATATTTTATCAACAATCTTAGCTACAAACTCAACTCCTGGATGCCCATGTCTATACTTCCCAAGACGACTAGATATTGTTTCCCTGCCATCTCCACCCAAGATTGAATTAACCAAAATATCTAATCCACGTAAAAAATTAGCAATACCATACCCCAAACTAATGAAATACAACTTCACTTTATCCATTGCCAAATATCTCCTCAAATTGCTTACGTTGTTTTTCAACCCATGGTAATGCACATTTTGGATGCGGTTTAGGGATTGGGATAAAACACCGATCATCTGGATACCACACACGAGCATCAAAATACCCAGTAGTTGCTTTTTGCTCAACTATCCTTTTATCAACCTCCCCACCACTACCGGTATTACTAAAGAACCAATCTTGGATAGCCGACACCCTATCTAGTTGTTTCCTTAAATCTCTAACATGGCAATAATGGAATAAACACGCATCAACGGGTAACCTACCAGGCTTATTACCAGGAGTAATACTCTCTGCATCCCCTAATGCAACAAGCCCCCTATCGCCCAACCTTATTGGCCAAATACTGCATGGCTGTTCGTGCCCAGTAAGTTGTTTTGAATCAAACCTTAAGTATTTGTCTGGACTACCGAATATATTATACCTAGCAATTGCATATGATGTTCTTGGATCACTAATTAAAGAATTATATATAATTGGAATTGAATCTTCGTGCAAAACCTCATCTGCTTGTATCATAAAATGTATTTGATGTCTTGTTAGAGCCCTGGCTTGATCAGCTAATACTGCATACCTATCATACCCACTACGCCCAGGTCTCTCGCATGCCCATTTTGCCCCAGTATGAACCTTAACATTATTATATTTTTTTGCTATCTCATATAATAAATCGACAGTATCATCATCACTTTCCGCATCCAGGATAATCACTTCCTCACATAAATCAGAAAAACTAGCGGCTACTGCCTCAATACAATAATCTTGCTTAATTGCATTGTGTATAAACATTGACCCAGATATTTCCATTACTGTTTGCCATTCTTCAAATCTTGTATCCTAATATCTAGTTCCTCTTTTTCATTTTGTAATTCACGTAACTTATGTTTAGATTCGATATCACCAGGCTTTTGCTCCACCCTATCTTGTACTTTCCATATCTTTTCCTGTACATAAGATTTCGATTGCTCCGCCTGATATATTAGTAACCTGGTGTCTGACTCAGCAAATCTCCGATCCACAGAAACTACATATGCTTTAAACTCTCGATCCTTTGCAAAATATGCATTTACTCCAAGGACTGACCCGATTAATACAGAAAGCCCAACAACCATAGCAATAATACCCTTAAAATCAAAATACTTATTAAGATTGAATTTTGACACTGGCATTATTTCCCTCCTTAAATATTAAATATTTATCCACAAAATAGAATATCACACCACCAACAAAATTGGCAATAATTGTAGAGAAAATAGCCCCTATTCTTGGATTCAAATAATAAATACACGGGGCTAGAGTAATAGTTGATAGTTGCCATCTAAATAAATAAATACTAAATTGCTTCCAATCAAACACGCGCAACCTCCATAGTACTTGACGTAAGCGTATATTGATACCCGATTGGTTTACGAATTAATATACAAATACCTGGGTCATTATGCTGCTGCCATGCAATCCAATCAAAATCACTAAATATGTCTCTGAAATTATCTAATGTAAACCGCCAGTAATCATTAGGATACCCATGATAAGGGAACCCAATAGTAGGAACTGTTATTAGAATAAACCCACCTGATTTTACTACCTGCCTTAAATTATCTATGGCAACACGCCAATTTTCCACATGCTCCAACACTTCCGTACATATAACCACATCAAATGATTCCATCTCAAATAGATGTTCTATATCAGATATATCACACACAATATCAACATTGGGTCCTTCTCTTATATCAACCCCAACATATAATCTCGGATTAAACTTCATTACCATATCTTTCAAAGATCCATTAACATCATACGCACCAACATCTAAAATTGTTTTATTAAAAACAAGTTCCTCAGTGATAACCTTACACCCAAACTCAATAATATTCCCAGTACACATCACATTGCTTCTCCCTGTATTTCGTACAATAAATCATATTCTTTACTTGGGATTGGATTTGATCTGGCAATCCAAATCCTACCAGTTGTATAATCATCATCCAATTGGTCCCCATCGTTATACATCTTAAATAAATCACCTTCTTTAATTTCACACAATCCAGCGATATCAATCTCTACACCGTTTAATATCTTAACTATCCTCCTGCGATATTTCCAGACCATTTATACCTCCTTTATACCGTACTCACACCATCAATTTTACTAACTGTGATCACATTATCAAACTCATCCACCAAATTTTTAAGATCCGTATGAGTTATGACGAGTACTCGTTTTACCTTAGTAGATAAATATTTAAGTACATCTACCAATATCCTACGTTTCCCATCATCTATCTTACCAAGCCCTTCATCTATCATTAAAATATCTAATATATTATCTGGGTTTCGCACACGCCACACAAGAAACAATGCTGCACGGACACTAAGATCAACCCAATAAGCCTCCCCACCAGAGAGCCTAAATAGGGGAATTACCCTATCTCCAGTCTTTACCAAGATCTTAAATACATCTTTTACACCATCTCCTGATTTCTTCGGTTCCTTTAAAAGTATCGACACTGACAATTTCTGCCCACCATACTGCAGTATATTATTAGCCAATACCTCAATCTGATCCTTCATAGCCTCTATCTGCATAGCTGGTACACCATTTGGGCCAAATGCTATAGTTAATATGTCATATATATGTTGTTCATTAATACACCCATCACAGAGAGAAGAAAATTTATCAAATTCTTTTAATTTCCCTGTATTTATTTTTATCTTGGCCTCATCTGAAGCTATAGTATTATTTAATTTTTTAATATCATCTTCTCTACCTTTTAACTCTTTCTCTAATGTGGAAACATCAGCATTAACCTTGGTATACTCTTGTCTAAGATTAACAACCGTAATCATCCCAGTCTTTATTTGTTCTAATTCTGTTGATACCGAAGCATATTTAATATTAGTATTTTGCATTAAAGTATTAATATTATCAACATTTGATTTAGTTGAAGTAATTAATTCATCAATCCCCTTGCGCTCTAAAGCAAGCCCATCTAATTTCGATACATTTGTAGCATAATCAGTCTTTATATTCTCATATTTATTTATGTTGGCTTCATATATAGAAATTTTAAGCTGCAGTTTATTTATGTCTTCCCCCAAACTAAGCATGTCAATAGTCATATAGGCAATATCTTCATTTATTTTTTTGACTCTCTCTTGTAATCTATCTTGCCCCAACATTTCACATTTAGTACCCAACACTGGGCATTCCATCCCACATGTGGTTAAGTTATCTCTCTGCTTCTCCATGGTTGATATTTGATTAGTCATATCTCTTAAAGCATCTTTCTTATTTAATAAAACATTTCGATGCGATATTAACGTCACCCGATCTCTTTCTTGGAGCTCCACTATGACCCCAATATCTACCCTATCTATCTGCTCTTGCAATGCTTTCATATTAATATTGATAGCAATGCCCCTATCAACATTAACCTTTAACTGTTTCCTAAGATTCCACATTTTTTGCGAATAATCTTCAATCTCTAGCTTAACAATAGTTAATGCTTTCCGCTTTTCCTCTTCCAATGCAACCTGAGCACTTATAGCACTAATTTTATCTGATAATGCTGACGCATTAAATCGGGCACTAGTTAACATATTTTTAGTAATCTCTAATTCAAGCCCAGCAATATTAATCTTATTTTGTGTATCTTTGGTCTCTGTGGTAGCCTGCTCTATTTCAGCAGTTAAAACCTTATTATCTATACTATCCATAATAATCTTATATTTTGTAATTTGTTTTTTAATCTCATCTAATTTTTTCGATGCTATTGCTTGCTTCTCTTGCCAACGATCTAATCCAAGCATTTCAACAACTTTTTTGCGTGATTCTGTAGATGTTAATTCGGAAAATGCCTTATCTTTACCTTGTTGAAAATATGCAGTCTTAACAAATGTATCATACCCCATACCAACTATATTATTGATTATCTTCTCGCCACCATCTAAAGTAACAAATTGTTGATCCGCACCACATAAATTAATAGAAAGATTAGTAGCAAGATCATCACGACCACGAGTGATTTTAACTTGATTGGACGAGGATAATCCAAGTTCCACAGACATATTTCTATTGCTATCACGTATAAGGTGATCTCCACCAGGAAACTCAGAAGTTCCGCGTGCTTTACCCCAGATAGCATATGTGAATGCCTCCAGTAACCCAGATTTACCAACACCATTATCTCCACGGATTAACGTAACCCCAGGAGAAATGTCCACAACAACATTGTCCCCATATGATAAAAAATTATTAAGTATAAGCCTCACTATTGTACATCCTTATTATTAATTAATTTGCTTACCGCACATGCCTGGCATATTTCAAATGAAGTAGAAGCACATTTTATGCCATATTTTATATTATTTCTATATACCAATGCAGCCATATCACCCAATACCCCATCATTGATTTCTATATTATTTAAAAATAATAGGACACTTATACTTAAACATAATTCATATGTATTATCATTACTTTCTTTTAAAATGGTATCTTGTAAAGACTTGCATTTCATAGTAGGGCATCCAAATGCCTGCCTATGTTCATACATAGCGATTACTTTATCCCTAAACCCGTTATTATCATCCATTAATAATATCCCTACCAATAATTTTAACTTTATCTATTATATTGACACCATACTTCCCAGACAATGTATCACAATACATATAAAACATACGGTCATCATCAGTTATATCGAGGCTTTTAAACTCTTTTTTACCCTGTATCTCATAATCTATTTTTAGATCATACGCCTTATGATCTATTAATTCTATCCCTCTTTCATATTCCTCCTGTGTACAGTGCACCTTCAATTTTACCATTTTATTGGTAAGTATTGGATCTAATAATAAACCCTTAAGGTCGGCCATCTTAATATCAGCCATATACGTATCCCTGCAACCAAGCCATAAATTGGTACCAACCATTTTATCTGTATCAAACAATATAACCCGTTTATCGCCATTTTCTGCAAAATTTATATTTCTAATCCCTCCAACATATATTGCACGATGACCAACATCTTGTGGTAAATGAATATCACCAAGAAATGCAAACTCAAAATTTGGTATCGCTTCTAATAATTTAACTGAAGGGAAATTCTTTGCTTGATTACTAATCATTTTAGTATTATTAAACTTGGCCTCAATCAACGGCAGATGTGCAAATAATATAAACTTTTCATTGAGTGTTTTTAAATATTCACACTTAGATTTAAACCATTCAACAGTATCAGTCCTACGATGAACTTCCCATGGCAACATTACGGCTAATTTGTCACCAATAGAAAATGGTATGCTCAGTTCATCATATAAATATATCCTTTGAATAAATGGAAAGGTTTTGACTTCCGCCAATAGATTGCGCTCATCAGATAGATCATGATTACCAGTTAATATATGAATCTCGGCTTCTCTTGGTAAAGACCCCAAAAATCTATGAAATCTGGCTTCTTCTTTCCCTCCCTTTTGTACATCCCTACGATGATATATGTCCCCAAGGAGAATAACTTTCTCACATCCATACGCAAACCCGGTTATTTTAGACAAAACTTCATCAGTATCTTCGGTCCAATTTCCATCAATGTGGATGTCTCCAACTATGAGGATTTTCATTTATGGTCTATCACTACTTTAATTTTGATCCCCCTATCTTTTCCAAGAGAAACAAGCATAGCCCCTAAATCATCTAGTGCAAATTTTGGATCTGCATACTGCCCCTCCCCTATCCCAACTTTATTACACACATAACTATTCATAACCTCACGCACATCAACACTAACATTCATTGCCCCAGTAACTATTGTCTTTGGCATATTACTCCCGTATATTCGCAAATATTGTCGGTCCCACTATACCCACGAGCGATTTAATTATATCATTAGTAAGTATATCGATACTCCCAAGGTCTCCACAAACTTTACTAATAATTATCTTATCCATCATAGATGGGGCCTTCATAAATCCAATATTTTTAACCTTAATCCCTTGCTGTGGCAATGTGGGCTTCCCTACCAAAGTTAACCCCTTACCACGCTTATTACTATATTTTACAATACCCTTTACAATAATTGGGATAAACTTCTTGTTAAGAGAAGTCTTAATACACCCATAATTAACCCCACTCACCACATTATCATCCAAATCTTCTGTATTAATATTTATATTCCTCTGATGGAGCCCCTCCCTATCAATCACAGCCACCGACCCAAATTTACTCCATGTTTGATCTTTCTTTGGATAAATAACCTCCACCCCACCATTAATTCCATAAATATAAACAACTGATTGTGTTGGTAATGTTAATGCCTTGGTAAGTGAAATAGCCCCAACCGAATCGGCTAATGCTTGATATATATCTAACACCGAATCAACATCTAAAAGCCCTATTACTTCCGATTCAATCTCTAATATCTCCGACAAATCATACTCAACTTGCTTCTTAAACCATGGGACCGAAATTATATCATCAGGCAACTCCAAACCAAGGAACCCAGTTTCTATTGCCTTTTTATATGCTGGCTTATCAAACTCACTAGCAGTAGTATATCTACTCATTACAACCTTTGGAGAAAGGCTCTTTACTCGTATATACTTCTTAATCTCTGCTATATTCTCTATTATATCCTTCCTATTTATACTCTTATCAAATGAGAATCCACCAGCCAATGCTAATTGAGTAACTTGATTAGATGGCACACTACGATTTCTATTAATAAAATCGGCAAATGATCTATATTCACCATTTTTATTGCGTTCAGAGATTAATGCACCAGCAGAAGTCTCACCGATGCCTTTGATAGAAGACAAACCTATGTATATAGTATCACCAGAAGCAGAAAATGACAGTTTAGACTTATTAACATCAGGTCTTGAAATTTTGATTCCAAGTTTCTTACAATCAGCAATGATAACCTTTGCTTGATCAGCATCAGTCATTATAAGGTTAGCGCACATAAATTCTACGGGATAATGAGCCTTTAAGTATGCCGTGATGTAAGTGATGACTCCATATGCTGCAGAATGTGCTCTATTCCAGAGATACCTTGCTGATGGCTTAATAAGGCCAAAAATATATTCAGCAAATTCCTTGCTCTTTCCGTTTTTAATAGCACCTGCGACAAACTTGTCACCTTCATCATCAATCTCTTTAACCAATTTCTTACCAATAACCTTACGTAGGTGATCGGCTTCTGCCATAGTATACCCAGCTACACGCCGTGCAATTTCCATAATCTGCTCTTGGAAAAGCATCATATAGTGCGTAGGTGCAAGTACATCATCAATACATGGATCAATCTTGGTTGGGGGTATTAAACCATTTTTAGTCCTTATATATTTTTCAGCGGCTGACATTTTAATCGCTTCATCATAAGCCAAAGCCCCTGGCCTATAAAGGGCATTCATAGCAATAATATGTTCGAACTCGGTTGGGACCAATCCCTTCATCATATTGGTGAACCCATCTCCTTCAGCTTGAAATACTCTACATGTATTCCCAGCCTGAAATAACGCAAACGTTTTTTGGTCATCAAACGGCAAGGCATAAGGATCAATATCTATGCCATGGTTCTCTTTAATCATTTCGCAAGTTATCTTAATAATATCAAGGGTAGTCAAACCAAGCAAATCAAATTTAACCAACCCAAGTTTTGACGATACATACATATCACACATCAATGCCGTCTCTGACTCTCTATTCACCCTAAATGTTGGTACTATATCACTAAACCTATCCTTAGAAATTATAACCCCAGATGCATGGATCGATACAGCCTTAGGATTGCCAGACAGCCCAGCAGCGAAATCATACCAACTCTTACCCGCTCGAGGGGATTTAAATGCCCGCATCTTATCCATGACAACCATTACACCTTCTTCTTCTCTCTTTGCAGTCTCCTCAAATAACTCTTTAGGCTCCAGTTCATCTAAACCACCAAGATCCTTTATAAGCTCATCTACTCTTTTACGATTTGGTTCAATGGCCCGCAAAGCTTCTCTAATCGCCAATTTGGTTGTCATATTGTTAAATATTGCGAGCTTAGAAACTTTATCAGCTCCAAAAATTTGCTGTACAATATCAATAACCTCTGGTCTCCTTCGTTGCTCAAAATCTATATCAACATCAGGCAGATCAATACGACTAGAGTTTAAGAACCGCTCAAACATAAGCTTGTATTTTATTGGATCTACACCCGATATCCCAAGAGCAAATAAAGTTAAACTGCCTCCTGCCGAACCTCTTCCTGGTCCAACTAAAATACCACGCTTACGTACCTCCTTTATAACAATACCAAGGATTAAAAAATATGAAGAAAAATTAAGTTTTGATATTACACCTAACTCATACTCCAACCTATCTCTATACTCTTGTGTATCTATACCTTTACTTTTTAGCCCATCATAAGCAAGCGTCTTTAAGTATTCATCATTAGTCTCTATGTTTGCCGGTAAAAACGACTTAGGCAGTTCTGGCATATATTTACCAGTCTTAAACTCAATATTATAATCTTCTAATTTCTCACAAATCTCCATTGTATTATCAAATGCTACTTTTGGGATATTGGAAGCAAATTTCTCCAACTCACCACGAGTCTTCATATAATATTCAGCATTCAAAATTGATGGTTTACTCACATCGTCTGGCCAGTCACCATAAACAACACCACGTTTCCTATCCAAAATATGCGTTCCAAATTGTAATGCAACCATTGCATCTTGTATTTCAGCATCATCCTTATTTAAATAGTGTATATCATTAGTAATAATTGGTTTAATCTTAAATTTCTCCGCCATTTCTAACATCAGATCTGCCCAACCACCTTGCCCCTTAACCCCCGTTTCCATCACCTCAACATAAAGATCATTATTAAATATAGACCGCAATCGTTTTAATGTTGCAACCGCTTCATCAGCCTTATCATCATACACATCCCTAGCAATCAATCCATGCAAACAAGCAGTTGAACAAATAATCCCCTCACTAAACCTAGCAATAACATCCAACGACATTCTAGGTTTATAATAAAAATTTTCAAAGGCATCTGATACAATCTTAATAAGATTCTTATACCCCACCATATTTTTGGCTATTAACACTATATGTCCAAGTTTCTCCCGTCCTTCAAATTTCCTCTCCTTAGACACATACCCCTCAATACCAATACCACATTTCAACCCTTGTTCTTTACATGCCTCATAAAATGGTATGGCACCAAAGATATTACCATGATCGGTGAGACACAAACCCTGGAACCCAAGTTTCTTAGCATGTGCTACCATCTTAGCCGGGGAAGTGACCCCATCCATTAGTGAATATGAACTATGGCAGTGGGTATGTATAAAATTTTGCACTAAGATGCCTTCTTTCTCTTTTGTTCCCTCATTGCGGCCACATTATTAAATATCGTACCAATGACATTCGAAAGTATTGGACTAGTTACAATATTTAATTGTTTCTCTTCCATAACTTGTACTGCACCAGTTACCATTGGTTTAATCTTATCTGGATTATTGATTAAATCCTCCAATGCATGGCACCAATCACGTGACCTTTGACCATCAACTAACACACCATTAATCCCAGAAGTAATAACCTCTTGGTATGGTAACACATTGGAAGCAACAGTAACCGCACCCACTGCTGTATATTCAAGCCATTTCATATTACTTTTACTTCTATTAAAAATATTTTCTTCCAGAGGACAAATACCAATATGTGGCTGTATACTAGCCAAAGTATGGAGATACTCACCAATCTTTAGCCAAGGTATTTGTATGATACGTTTCTCTTCTTTCAAACATTCTGGTACCCACCCCATAAAAAACACTTTAATTTTATCACCAAATTCATCAAGTAATTTAACTATAGACGCCTCCATCCCCCTAAAATCATCACCATGCGATGGTCCACCAGCATATACGATACGAATTTCTTTACTGTAATCATATGGCCGTTGAGCAATAAAATCCTTATTCACTTCAACCATATTTGGTATCACATAAATATTCTTATTATAACACTTCATCTGATTCTTTAGGTGCTCAGTAGATACCACTACAGCATCTGCCATCTTCATAAAATTTCTAACATTTTGTTTTTCATTATTGTGTATAAACTTATACGCAGGGTTTATTGGGCGGATATTAAAAAAGTCATCATCCGTTTCATATACCATAATTACTCCAGAATCTTTGGCTGCGTCCCATAACGGTTTAACCTTATCTTCAAAATGCCGCTGAAATATAATCATATCATAACAATACATGTCAGCTAATGACAACTCCCAGGAACATGTAGTATGATATGTGTCTGTTATCATCTGCAAATACCAAGCCGGGAGAAGACAACGGTAATGTCCACATCCCTGGCTGTCGGCGAGAACATATAATATTTTCCTCTTATTAGTCCTTTTCTGCATCACCACATTCTCCTAAATGATATAGTTTATGACAGTTACCGCAGTACATATCGCATTGCGCCATCTCTATCACAAGTTTCTTGGTACACCCGTCACTACGCATACGACCAATATCACCACTTTTGGTCGCTGGGTCCCTATGATTAAATTCTAACACACGCCAATCATTATTTCCACACTTGATACACTTACTCTTCTTCTTATAATCATCAACTAGTTTATACGCAGCGGCCCTTCTGGCCCTACTGCATTTCCAGCCACTCGCTACCTGTTCTGTTTGTCTCTCTTCGTGGTGAAGAATCTTATGACAATTGGTGCACAATATAACACACTTAGCAATCTCAGCCAAGATTTTATCCCTGCCCCATGCGTACTTCCGCATAATACTAACCCACATATCTTTATCGCCCAGATGATGGAATTCTAATACCCTCCAATCCACATTGCCACAATAGGCACACTGTTTTCCTTTCTTTTGCTCGTCCACAAACTCACAGATCTCTACCCTTCTTATTTTATGCCTTGCCTGTACTTTATCTCTATTTTTAATATACGACACTATCTGCCGTTTAGACCTCTCCTCTTTTCCAATCCGATTAATATATTTGGGCCAAGCCTTCTTATTATATTCTTTTCTTTTCTCCGCACTCTTTCTCATCATTCTCTCCAATCGGCCAAATTAAATTTATAATATCTTCTAAATCATTAGTTATTTCTGATGGTAACTTTTTCAACTGTGCCCTCTCCACTATAGACAAACTACCATCAAACCCACTAAATTTATCGCCACCCCAAAAACTAGCAGTAAACTTTTGTGATTGTGATCCATCTGACCCAAGAGTAGCTACGACGTTTACTTTGTCTGTCTTCTTAAATAATTTATTACTGGTTGATAATTGCCATCCACGAGATAAAAGATGTAAATAAATCTTCTCCTTTTCTATGGTAACAACAATTGGTTTAAAATTAGTTAATGATGGAACTGGCAATATTATTTGTTGAGGTTCCTCTTTTTTCGTCTTCTTTGCCAGTTTCTTAACTGGTCCTTCAACTTGTACCCTTACTTTTTTATTTGATATCCTGTGTTTTTCACATCGATCCAAATATGGATTAAACTTAGATCTTTCAAATACAACACCACATTCAACACATTTTTGCTTAATTTTAGCTGGCGACATTAGCTCCCCGATAAAATATTTGCTTTTTTATCGTTTAGGAGCATACTCCGGATACTTATTATTTAAATAAACCGCTATACATGCCTGCCATGGCCTAGATGGTATACCAAAACCATCCAATTTTGCACCACCCATAATACAATATTTTGGTCGTGGCACACTATCTAGTGGTTCTGTGAGTGGGACTATATCTACCTCCAAATTTAAATATTTACATATAAAAACTGCCAAATCATAAAAAGATGTAACCCCACCATCAGAACAATGGTATACACCATATGGTAATTTTCTGGTTAATATGGCAAGTAATTTATTAGCTGCATTGGCTGTGAACGTTGGTGAAGAATAAAGCATATTAACAATGGTCATCTTCTCTTTCTTAATCGCTTTCCCAACAACCATATCAATAAAATTCCATGGTTTACCACTTGGTGGTACATATCCATATAAAGTTGACACCCTCAATATATAATGCTTATTTATATAAGCAGTTACCAATTGTTCACCCAATAACTTGGACCTACCATATGAACTAACCGGACAAGTCTTACTATCCTCAAAATATGGCTGATCAGTTTCACCATCAAACACATGGTCCGTACTGGTATGAATCAGTGTGGCCCCTATATCATTACAAGCCCTAGCTAAATTTAACGCACCCCAGGCATTCACTAAAAATGCTTTATCTGGTTCTTCTTCACATGCCTTTAAATTATGAAATGCCGCAGTATTGATTACATATTGAGGCTCAAGCGCAACGATACTATCATAACACGCCTTTTTGGTAATATCAATATCTTTATGAGTTAATGCCTTAACCGTAAATTTCCCATTTAAAACCTTAACAATATCTGACCCAAATTGTCCGTTACTGCCTATCACCACCGCCAATGACTTTGTCATTTGTAGGTACCTCAATCTCTTTATTTTTAAAATCTCCCCAATTCAACACCGGTTTATCTAGCGCTGCTACCATTTTCTCCAAATCACTCTTCAATTCCTCTGGTGTCTCACCATATGGTGACATATAATCAGTAGTAATCATAATAGGCTCGCCTTCATCATTATAATACGTTTCATATATTGCATACTGAACTTCTGGACTGATTGTTTTACCCATATAAACATTTTTCCTAACTACACGATAGTCCCAATGACTCATTATCATCATTTAAAATACCTCCCCATTTATAAGTATACGACTAGCATGTTCGAGAGTTTTGAGCCAACGGATATTGTAATATATAGGATTGTCAAAATCTGTGTATTTTTCAGCCTTAATATTATTTACCATATTGGCCACCGACTCACCAATTGTAACTGATGGTGTTATGCCAAGGACATTACGAGCCTTCTCTAGCGATACTCTGTATGATCTTACACTACCAAGCGAATTTTGAATTTCGATCTCAACATTAATCCCAAGTTTCTTCAATGCCTCTACGGTCCTTAACGCAATCTCAGATACCCTAAAATTTTTGTACGCAACATTAAAGATCTGACCTCTAACCTTCGGAGCCTTCGCCTGGAGACATGCAATATAAGCCCTAGTAGCATCATTAATTTCAAGCATAGGACGCCACATCTCACCACCGTTATGAATAGTAATCTTCCCAGTTTTAAGTGCGTCTTTGACAAATGTATTAACAACGAGATCATAGCGCATCCTTGGGGACCACCCAAATATAGTCCCTTTTCTCAGAATAACTGGACAAAATCCTTTATATTCACCGGCTAAACGTAACAATCCTTGTTCAGCCTCATATTTTGATTTAGAATAAGCAGCCTTTGGACTAATTTTATCATTTTCATTCAATATAACATCATCTATATCAGTACCGCTAATATCTCTATAGTATACTGAACAACTAGAGGCAAAAACATACCTCATTATCCCAAGGTCTATAGCTTGTTTTGCTGAACTAATGGTTGCCCCTGTGTTCATCTCCTTATTTGCTTCGGGATTATATTCTGCAGTTGGATCATTACTTAGGCCACTAAGATTAATCACTGCATCAATACCATTAAAAATTTCTGGGCGTATGTCCCTTACATCACCCCAACAATAATCTGCCTTCTTAGAAAATTTAGAATTATCTATATTATAATATTCCCTATCATAAACTCTAACCGAATACCCCTGATCCAACAACGCCTCAACAAGCACTGACCCAACATAGCCTGCCCCACCAAGGACGAGTACCACTATCTTTCTCCTTCTTTTTCTTCCTCTTCTACTTCTCTTGAATAGAAGGTAGTTGTAACTTGTACACTTTCAATAAATTTGAAATCACGTCCCTCTTCTATTGAATCTCCTTCAACAACATGAAACCCCATAGATTTGAGTTTTACCATATCAATCCCCGATCCTTTTTTTACAAATACTATGTGATTTACTACCTTACTTTTCTCCGCTCTTTCTTCACCAACACCACCAAACACCCTACACAATCCCTTAATATGACTAAACATAAATCACCTCTTTATATATTTTTCCCACCTATCTAAATTATCTAATATGATCCTTGGATAAAACCTATTTACCTCTATTATTTTTAATCTATTATTATTATATCCTACCATATTAAAATCATTAATAATGGACGCTACGCGTTCTGGGACAGCACATTCTGTATGTGAATAACTTCTTAATTTAAACCTAATTGCTTCTTCACCACCTAAATAAGATAAATGCTTACCACAATTATCTATTACTTTATTTGTGCCTACTTTTCTATTCCTCATAGTTTGAAATGCATATTGCTTACACATCCTTCCCCTTGCAGCAAATGGTGGCTCCCAAATCTGCCCTACAACTTCAACATTAATATAAAACATACAAAACTTCATATGCATCGCAACAAATTGATATGTTTTTAATCCATGAAGTATAGTGGGAAACATATCCCCACAAATTATTTCATCTGCATCAGTAACAAAACAGACATCATCATCATTAAATGGTATTATAGCCTGTGCATAATTTCTCTGCAAAAATTCCCTATCCCATGCGACCTTACAATCTTTGTATATCTCTTTTGGAGTGACTAAATACACTATTTTATCATTGTCTTTATATTTTTCCACCGGGAAATTAAGTAGTTTTTGATTGCCAGTAAATGTTAATGGTGACTCCGTAATGTAAATCTTGTCTACATATGGAGATTCTTCTGCAATCTTTAAATCAAGCAAATCAAGTTCATTAAAGAACATTATAGAACTATAAATCATGACTTTGTCGCCTCAACTACAATAGACTCCATAATAGTAGCGGCCATTCCAATTGCAATACCATGTCGATCAACTCCGATTAATTCTGGGATACTCGACTTCCCATATCCTTCAATTATAGTTTTAAATCCCACAATATTTAAAGCAGTAACCAATAAATCAGCAGTCCAAAATGACACATGGGCAAAATTAAATATCATTTGTTCAGCTATAACACTATTAGTAAGATTATCTTTTTTACAATTTTTCTCTTTATATTCCCAATACCTCGAATTATACCATTGTTTTTCACCGGGCCACCACCGCCTAACAAACCCACGGTATTCTTCATTACAATTCTCATAAATTCTTTTGATATCTGGCACTATAATCCTGGCCGTACCACCAGATTTCAAAATCCGTCTGCACTCCAAAAAAAATAAATAGGCGTCATGCTGCGTAACATGTTCAATTAGATGCTCAGCCATCACAAAATCCACACTATTATTTTCAAATGGTAATGGCTTCCTAATATCTATATCTATATCATAATTTTCCCATCCATCAATAAAACAATCCTTACCACCAGATCCAAATTGTATCTTTTTCATGGTTTCACTATAACGTGTTGTCCCTTTGGTGTAATGATAGGAACAACACCAAATTCAGCAGTTACTTCATCAATCGCTTTTTTGGCACCCTTTAACCATGGACACAAGTAATCATCACCACAAATTATAACACCACCCGATACGATTCTTGGCCAAAGATATTGATATGAATCTTTATATGAATTGTAGATATCAACATCAACATGGGCAAAACAGAATTTATCACTCTTAATTTGATCAGCACACACAGGAAATACACCTGGAATTAATTTGATATTCCCCCATGGAACCGCCCTAGACACTTGTAAAAGTGATGTATCTTTAAAATCACCCGGATAATGCCCACCTTCCCCAGGAGTAATTTCGCCGTTTTCATTATATCCGTTATCTAATCCATCTATAACACGATCCGGCATACCACAAAAGGTATCTACACCATAAATAATTTTATTAATGTTTAAATCTCTTGTAATCGCCCCTAACACCTTTAATGAATTGCCTCTATGTACCCCTACTTCAATAATATCACCACCCAAATCTTTAATCTTTTGTAAGTACTCAAGAAAACAATTATACATCATATGATTTTTCATTTAAATTCAACGTCCCAAAATCGCTTTATATAATTAAAGTAATCTGGGGCGATTCTCTCCTCATCTAATTTAGAAGGATCATGCGAATTACTAGCTACACTAATTAACTGTGTATCATCAGTAAGTGCCATCCATCCATGCCACACACCAGGAGGGACTGTGATACATGCTGGTTTACGATCTCCAGTAACAATGACCTGATAATTGCGATATGTCGGAGAATCTTCTCGACCATCTACCAATACGAATTTCGCAGCACCATGAGAGATAAAGAACCAATCAACGAGTTCACTATGTCTATGAAAAGCCCGTACAGTACCCCTAGCGACATCACCAACTAAATACACTTGCCCAAATTTGGTAAATGTTGGGCTATCATCTCTAAGTATCTCCATTAAATACCCACGATCATCATGGTGCACAATAAGGGGCCTAACTATAACATCTTTAATTGGTGTGCTAACACTCACTGTCCATCTCCCTTCGCAGAACCTTTTGCAACCTTAACATTTGACGGTGTCATAACAGCAATTAACCTATCAAGTTTCTCATTCAACTTCTGCAATTCCTTAACCTTTAAGGACTCAAACTGAATCCTTGCAATACCCATCTTAGCGTTTTCCATAAAAATCTCTGGAATTTCAATGTCCTCGATTGATTTAATATCCCATACATTTTTATTCTTCATTTGCGCTCCTTAAGAGAGGTATTTAATTCAACCCCTATTTTAGATGATATATATTTCCACAATTTCTCTTTTAATTCTTCTCTAATCCCAAGTGTCATTTTTTGAATAAACAACAGTGGAGGATGCCAATTCGGATATGTTGAATCAACACCACTATCATTTAAAACCTTAAATGCATCATCAACAGTCTTTTTAATCCTTTCATTAAGGATACCACTTATTGCTACCTGTATAGAATGTGGAGTTATCTCTCTCAATTTTTTCTCCATCTCTTCATGAATAAGTGCGGCAACTTCTGCACGTACTACAGACTTAGTGGCGGCACCAATGTGCTGTTTTACATACTCACGTAATTCACTATCTTCAAATTTTACTTGCATTTAGGACCCCACTATCTCGTTAGTCCCTTCCCACAAAAATTGATCAAGTGGGAAATGATTTTTACATGTTACACAAAATGTCCCACCATAAAATTTTGGATCTCGTGCATACGTTTCTGCTAGAGCAATCCCCATCCTTGTTGTTGTCTTACATGTAAGATGTAAATAAACTTGTCGTACTGGCCTAATAAACCCTTTCTTTCGTTCTTCTTCTGATAGCACAACATATCCCTTTTGCTGTCCTGTTTCTGGGTTTATCTCCCGATGATCTGGAGTCACAGGGCTTCCATCAGTAAGCGTTGTTTGGGCTCAGTATTAGGACACATATTCTTATGACCATCCCTCTCAGGGAATCCACATAGAGAGCAATGAGGAAATTTCTTCAAAATGTCTCCCTTTTCCTCAGCGGTTAATTCTCTACCAATTTCTTTCTCATCATTTACTTGCATTTTGACCATCCGCAAGCCGAACATTCTATACATTTGGATTGATGAATCACCAAATTACCACACTCCGGGCAATTTTGTTTATATGTAAGCACTGACTCATATTTATATTTTGTGGGCGTACTACCCTTTGGCATTTTATATCCTATATGATTTTCTATCGCTGCACAAACTGCATCTGATAATGATGTAATAGTACGCCCACTTTTATAAAATGCCGTTTCACCAGCAGAAATCCCACGAAGTTGCTTGGTGATATATTTGGTAGACACACCACATCTCATCAATAATGACACCAATCTACCAAGTGATTCAGCCTCTGCCGAAATTGGCGACCCAGACCTACCAGCTTTTACAATAACCTCACACAAACCAATGTCATCTTCATTCACGGTAATAAGAGCATCCCCGAATCCAAAGGGTATTTCATAAGTTCGTCCAGTCGGTGCCTCAATTCTAACCCGTGGTCCAAATCCACCATTCTGACCCACTGGTTGGCTTTGTACACCTGAAGATAAAATCTGAGCAGATTTCGATCCATCTCTATATATCGTGACTCCTTTACATCCAAGTTTATACGAGAGCCTGTAGGCTTCATCGATGTCTTCAATTGTTGAATCCTTCTTCATGTTAATTGTTTTACTGATAGAATTACCAGTGTGCTTCTGAAATGCAGCTTGCATTCGTACGTGCCATTCTGGCAAAATGTCATGGGCAGTAACAAATGTACGTTTTATATCATCTGGTATATTCATCTTTTGGATTGAGCCATTATGCTCATTAAAAATAACATCAAACATATCTGGTATATTTATACTACGCCTACGCATCTCTTCATCAAAATCCGCATGCAATTCACTCAGCTTCTTATCACCAAACGCCATACGTGTATACGCTATAGCATACACAGGTTCAATACCAGAAGATACTCCAGCGATAAGGGAGATTGATCCAGTGGGTGCAATTGTAGTAACTATAGCATTTCTACGAGCAGTACCCAATTTATCTAACTCCCAGGCTGGAAATACTCCTTTTTCTTTCCCCAATTCAACACTAACATCCATCGCCTTGGTATTGATATACCCCATAATATGCTCAGCTTGTTCAAGTCCTTGCATCGAATTATATTGTATCTTCATTTTAATCAGGGCATCAGCAAACCCCATTACACCGAGACCAATCTTCCTTGTTTTCATCATCGCATCTTTAATCTCTTGCAATGGTTGCGGACTAACATCTAGAACACTGTCTAAAAATCTAACTGCCATTGGCACCGTTTTATTAATCTTATCATAGTCCCACTCATATATAATCACTCCATCAGCATCTACCTTTTTCTTTAACATCGCCACCAAATTTATTGATCCAAGACAACAACTTTCCCCAGGAAGTAACCAGGTCTCGCCACAATTAAATTTGCATATACCACTAGACCCCATAAATTTGGTATCAGTCCAGGACGTTATAATACAATAATTGTGATTGTCATCCACTGTAATGTTATACACGTCTTCGTACCCATGAAATTCAACAGACTTTACTTTATGATTCCAATACGCAACAGCCTTATCAAGTGTACCTATAGATTTATTTGTCTGTCGTGATATCTCAATATTATGCTCCACAAGTATCTCTGCACGAATCCGGTCCCACAACTCGGCCAACGTATCAACCCCACAACTGTTAAGCCTGAATCTTTTATGACTAGGCATCCCAGTTTCCTTATAAAATCTGTGCAGTTCTTTCCATGTCGGTAATCTTTGTTTACGAAGCACAAGCCCCTTCACCTTCCCATACCACACATCAACCGGAACCGAACCATGCTTCTTTGCAGACGGATTATTTAATCCAGCACATCCATTCTTCTCTGGATAAACAACCATCATTGGTAGCCCGGTATCTCTACTAATCTTCTCTCTAAACCCCACTCCTTCTGGGCACCCAATTGCTCGTAACCTAAACTTAGTTGGTGTGGGAATCCCCATTTTTTTACATAATTGAAACACATTCTCATATCCCGGGGCCCGCGTATACACTCTTAATTTTATGGCTGCTACAACTGCCTGATACCATTCGTCAACCGGCATTGCACCACGCACACGCGACGAGGGATTATTAAGTCCTGCCATTGTTTGTCGCATTTGCTCCGCATACCCTTCTGGGTCCTTAAGCCTTAACATTGGGTTCTTATTACCCGTAATGTCGTGAACCTCTTGATGCATTTGGTTGGTCATTTTACATAAATTACCAAATGCGTCATCTGTAGAATCACATGAGACATGATGTAACACATGCATTGTTGGATCAAAATTTGTGTCACCACTATAAAAATCATATATTAATTGATATTGCCGTTTGCTTCCTCGCAATCTACCATTTTTTGGCTTATGCATAGACGTCTCACATATCTGCCTATAGTCACACCCACGTTTATGCGTCACATACGTATTAAATGGTAATAAACTATCACCCGGCAATAAGTCTTTAAGAACGCGTTCACCCCCATCCCTCAATGGTATTCTATGGTCTGGTGTTGCTATCACTGTTGAATTATCATCTAATGTAAGTTTCCAGACCTCTTTTTTCTCACCAGTTAGACGTGGATTTCTACCCCACTTAATCTCTACCTGACCAGTTTTCAAATTACGTGAGTATACTGGAATATCTTTCCCCTCGGCTGTAAGCTGTTTAATACTAACAGCATTCCGTCCATCTGCCACAGCAATTAACGTTTCACCAACCACACACGGGTTTGTTCCACGCAGTTGCCCAAGGGATGGTGTTGGGTTATCCCTATTTGCTCGATCAAGCCACAATATACCCGGATCACCAATACGCCAAGCCATAGCTACAATTTTATCCCACACATCTTTTGCATCTAACTCGCCCGCCTTTTCCCTGTTCCCATACACAGGAAAATACAAATTATATTTTTTACCTTCATCTTTAGCCTTCATAAACTCATCAGTAATAGCTACTGAAATGTTCATATTTTGCGCAGCACCAGAATGCTTCATATTAATGAATTCAAGAATATCTGGATGATGAACAGATAAGACACCCATGTTCGCAGATGGCCTAATCCCACCCTGGTCTACCACAGACATGGAATCAGCATAGATCTTAATGAACTGCACTACACCGCGTGTCTTATACCCCGTAGACTTAATGAGGGTATCACGTGGTCTGACATTCGACCAATCCATACCGACACCACCACCAGCCTTCTGTATTAATGCTGCCTTACGGTAAACGCTAAATATATCATCTAATGAGTCACCAACATCTAGTAGATAACATGCTGCATAGGCACACCCATTATTAGTGCCAGCATTTACTAATGTTGGCGTATTTGGCAAGAATTCTAAATTAGCCATCATATTAGTATATGCTTCAATTAACTCTTCCTTCTTCTTCTTAGGAAGTTCTTCACCACTTGCTATATCCTTGGCTACTCGTGAAAATAATTCCTCAGGTGTCTCGTGGGTTGATCCCTTCTTACGAAGATACCGTTTTCTAAGTACTGTTAATCCGTTTGGACTGATAGTATTCAATCTATATCCCCCTAGATCTATTTAGACGGTCTAATCCTATTGAAGACACCCTACTCATACTAAATCACCCACAAACCCGCCAGTACTCCCAAAGCCACTATCTCCTCTTTCTGTCTTTGGCAATACATCAACATAAGTCACATTAAATGAGACTTTTGGGTATACTATTAATTGGGCCAACCTTTCACCCCTTTTAATCACAACGTCATATTTGTTTGGGTTAAGAATGAATACTTTAAGCTCTCCAGTATAATCTTCATCAATTACCCCCTCAATTACTAACAATTTCTTCTTAGCAAAAGTAGACGAACGCGACTTGATACCAGCCCAAGTTCCCCAGGGCAATTTTACCGCTATCCCACATGGGATATCTATAATTTGCCCAGCAGAAATAACCATCTGGTCTTCCTTAATACACACAGCTAAATCTAAACCAACATCCCCGGGCTTTGCTGGTCTCAACTCGGGTGGTTTAAATGGTGCATCTTCCAATACCTTCACCAATAAACGATCACTCATCCTATCCCTCCTCCAATAAAGTAACTGTATCATCTAAAGGTAATACATCAAAGATATTACCTAATAATCTACTTCTATATACCTGAGAAATTTGTTTATTTAAAGCCTTTCCAAATTCCTCAATATCAGTAATCCATTCAGAATGAACCTGACCAACTAACCATCTTGTATATAAAGACAAGCGAACCCCAGGCTCTGCATAAAATATCATACGTTTTTTATTATTTAATGCCCAGATAGACTCCATCCACATCCCACACGTTTTTGAAGCATTCAAATAAAATACCACAATATCTGAACGCATCATAGCTTCCATATTAACATCAACTAGATATTTTGGATCTGCTTCTCCTCTAACCTTAAACGCCATCCCAGGCCTAAACAAAATAACTGGAACATCGTCAACGATAAGCCCATCTATGATATCATAATAAGTCCTTTCATTAAAATCAACAGGACCAGCTAAATAAAGCGACACTCCCATTTATCCCTCCATCGTACTAAGTAATGTAAGCAATCTATCGACCTCTAATGAAGTATCCCCATCTATAATCGAATCAATAAATCTTATCTTACTAGGGGCCAACACTTCAAGGCACATATTGGCAATATATTTCATATTATCCTCGTCCTTAGAGACCCTTTTTAATATTATATCGTGACTGTCGTAATCGTCACGACCTCTTTTAATAAGTCGTTTGATTCTTTTAATCGTAGGCGCGTCAATATATACCACGCTCCATAAATATTTCGACATGTTTTCGTTAATCCATCTGACTTGTCCACTAGTTCTTGGGACCCCATCAACAATAATAATCTGACTAGACGTAGTGTTAATTCTATCATTTATGACCCCCATAATTGCATCATCATTATAATAAAGGTCACCATTGGCCAGGTCTTTATGAGCATCTGCCAAGCTTCTTACTATGTCTCCAGAACTTATAAATTCTACTCCTACTATACTGGCAATTTGTTTTGAAATAGTGGTCTTACCACTTCCAGCAGGGCCAATAACCCAGAGAAGCTTTTTAAATTTGTTCATTTGTTTATTAACTCCATGTATTTTTTCATATTGTGGTTCCAACATAATACTTGAAACTCAGTAGGATAGTTATTATCGATTAACCATTTATACAATTTTACTCCACCAGTAATACCCTCTTCTTTTCTATGTTTATTCCCATTATTATTAATGTGGTCAATACAAAGCATATCAATGTCAGTAATTTGACAATATTTATGCGCACATATCGGCACACCAATAATAATAGAATAATGGGACATAACCTCAAATTTTAATAATTTATTTGTTATTTTTCGTTTTTCTGATATCTCTTCTTTGTTTTTGTTGTATCTCATCTCGTTACACTTTCTATAACGATCTATATTATTTTGATAATGTCTTTTACTGCATTCGCTCCTTTTAACTTTATCTCTTCGCTGTCTTTTTTCTTTACATCTTGGCGTCTTTTCATACTCAATATTTCTTTTAGACTTACATTCTTTACATTCTGATTCTAACCCATCTGATGCCCTTCTATCCTTACCAAAACCACATATAGGATTTTTCACGCCACATTTTGAACATATTTTTATTAACTTCTTTTTGTATGCCTTATTAGCCCAATCAGATGCCTTCCTATATTTAAATATTCCTTGATTCTTACACTCACTACATTGTGATTGTAATCCATCTGTTGCTCTTTTATCTTTACCAAAGTTTGATTTCTTAATCCCACATTTTGTACATGTCTTCATATACTAATTTATCGTATTAACTATATCATTAAGTAACCTAGGTATAGACAGGCACAATCTCTATATTAAGATTGATCTCCCCATCCCAATTGGCTGCTTCACCAGCCTTAAGTGATCCCAAATTGGGATCTTTATCATACATTATATCTACAATAATCCCAGACGGGCCCATACGTACTTTATCTATGTTCATTGTAATATTCCCACGTTTCCCACCAAATCTATTAATCTCTTCATTAGATTTCTCAGTTAAAATTACCACCTTCGCGGCATCTTGGCTTAGCTTATACGCACCACCGACACCTTCAACCGACCCGAATATCTCAGATTTATCTTTATTCTGTTGTGCTACTGTGACAATACATATTGGATCTCGTGAACTCATGGCCCTATTCTGTAATAATGAACTAGCTACATCAAGAACTTCCCACTTCTTACCAGCTCTATTATCAGCCTTAATTAATTGGACATAATCAATAAATACATGTTTACATCCAAATTTAAGTCTGTGGTATTCTATTATACCCATAATCTCTGATATTGTAAAATTATTCGGCACAATAACATACCCTGGCGCTGCACGTAAAACCTTAAACGATTCCATCATCTTTTCCCATTCAACAGAACTTGGTGGGTATTTACCAAGTCTAATCATTGTATTTGATAACCCACAATGTATAGACATCATCCTTGTCCAAATGTCATCCCTAGACATTTCTGCCGATATAAACAATGCTGGTTCCTGAGATAGTGTAATTACATCATTAAACCAATTAACCGCCACCGAAGTCTTCCCCACACCAGTATGAGCAGCCACCATATGGACATACCCAAGCTCCAACCCAGACCATGCTGTATTGAGTGTGGCCCACCTATTACTAAGTGGCGTACCTAAAATAGTCTTACCAGACTGAGCACGTTCTATGTATAACTCTGAAAACCGATCCGCCAAATCTTGCGTTGATGATGTTACCATCGTATTACGACGATCATTAATCTCTACTATTGCTGCACGATGTTCCTGCATAATCACATCTACCGATTTATCTATATCCATGGACTCTGCCAACAATCTAACCGCTACCTTGCTAGCACTACGTCTCATAAATAATTCTTTAACTTGCTGAATACAAAATTCTATATCAAGATTGTGTTTCTGCAACGTACCCCAGTACTGTTGGAGTGGTTTTTTAAGTACACTAATTAAAATTTCTTCTGAAACTGTACCATATTTAGTCAAACAAGCACAGATAGTTTTATAGATATCTGCATTATTGCGCACATAAAATTCATGCTCACCGATTTCATGTCGTACAGTATAAGCAAATTCTTTGTCTTCTACCATTAATTTAATAATGGTTGCTTCTGATTCTTTGTCATGAATATCTCTAGGATTTAACGAGTAGGTAATAAAATAATCTAATGCATCATGTATACCATACTTAATTTCTATATGTTTAGATGCCATCTCACGATAAACAGTACTAAATTTATTAATATACTTACATACCACATCAAGAAATTTTATTTCATCCGAAAGCCCAGCATTCGTGTTGTAAGCATTATCAATATAAAAATGTATGGGATGTATATTATTGACAATATAATTATTAATCCCAGATGCACCAAATTCTTTAAGTATTTCATCTGGGTCTCCGTTTTGCAAAACAACAAAAGACACAAATATATTACCATAAACAGTAAAATCTTCTGCAATCTTAATCAATTCTCGTTTACCAGGCTCATCTCCATCTGGTATAAGCACCACCTCATTCACTTTATATTTGGAAATCGCATTAATAAATACCGACGATGTATATTTGGATAAGCCACAAGCCGCAACAGTATTCTTAAACCCATGTGAATACATCTGCAACAGATCAATTTGGCCTTCTACAACATTCAATTTATAACCATTTTCTCGTAACGATTTCCTAGCTATATGTAACCCATATATTGAATCTTCACTATATAACTGAGAATTTGACGATGTCCCAACATATTTTACACTACCAGAAAATGGCCTAGTATAGAAGTGTGTTGCGTGCCCACTACTACTAAACACTGGGAACACAATCGCATTATCCCACATCATTGGATTACATAGGTCAATATCCTTTAAATCTGAATATGAGATAGTTACACCTAATTTTTTGGTTATACTCTCATGCAACCACTGTGTAGACACCGTGTAACCAATTTTAAATAGCTTTAGGGTCTCAATATCTATTTTCCGGCTCTCTATCATAAATACAGATGAAGCACCTAGATTCCCGAGTAGTGCTTCATGGCATACATCAACAACTGCTTGATTGATTTTTGCTAAGAAAGATCGGCGGGGATCTTGCGAATCATCTAGGAAGGGAGTGAGATCAACACCGTGGCGTTCTGCTAGTAGCTGAGTGGCCTCAACTACTTCTATACCTTCTGCAAACTGAATAAAATCAATAATACTACCGCCACGCTTACACCCAAAACAATAAAAGAAATGTTCGTGTATTTCACCTGCTATATTTACCTTGAATGATGGGTCATGCTCAGCATGGAACGGACATGCGAAACTAATATTCAAACCTTGGATTTTACCTTCTTCACCAGTATGTTGTTTGACTAAATCTAAAAGGCTTATCTTACTTTTTACTAACTCTATTGCTCCCGAAAGATCTCTGAATTGCATTCATTCTCCTCATCACTTCTTGAGTTTCCCTAGCATCTGAAAATGATATTTTCATTAACGTAACATCTAATGCACCACTACGCTTTGAACTTATCTTCTTCAAACACCTTTGGGATAAATTTATCGCTTCTGATACCCTCTGCGCCTTTATATCTTTGGCTTGCTTATTACGTTGTAATACCGCCAAAAGGTAAGATATATTATCACCACCAGTTACACCACGTGTTTTATCTGCTGCCTGTTGTACATCTTGGATATTAAATTCTGATCCAATATCTAAAATAGTACGTAATTCATTAAGATTAAAATCACATGTTAAAATATTCGCACATAGATAATGATACACTTGCCTGTGGTTATTTGACCAATCCAAATTTGCTTGCTTAATCTTCCCACCTAATCTAATTATATGCCCGACTAATGAAATATAATCCTGCGATCCTACTACTGGGAGATACCATGTATGGGTATCGCCAACACCACCTTCAATCTTCTTTTTTACCTTCCACCAACTGCATAACAACGAAATCGTAAAACTATGTGCATACCATTCTACATCTGTTACCTCATACTGAACCATAGGACATTGTTCTTGAATTTTAGACAGAAGGACCCTTGCTTGTCTAGACATCACAATCATACAATTTACCCCAAAAACAGATGAAATGCCCGCCCCTACCGATATTCTGGTAGAGGCGGGGCACTACTTATTAAATTCTGGGCGATCTTTCATCGCACCAATATAACGATTTAATACCCAGATTCTTTGTGCTATATTTATTGACTCCGGGAAATACATTGCAACGTCAAATACACTAATATCTGCTACTGATAACTTATCCTGTATCCTCGACATCCACAACCATTTGCTGCGCATGAGCTATCCTTTCTTTAACCTTATCGAGAGAAATTGGTGTGTAATCAATTTGCTCCACAGACACACATATATGGGTACCCTCAATATTAGTATTATTCTGGTGTGTATGCCCATGAACATTTGGCAATTCTGGGTGCATTATTGGGGCATGACTAAATAACATACCATCAACAATTATTGGTTTTTTATGAGCCTTAATACCCAATTTATCCCAAAACCCAATAGATCTATGATCATGATTACCAAATATTAATTCAATATTACCTACCAATCTATATCGATAGTTCCTAACCAATTCAGCAGATCCTAAAGAAAAATCTCCCAAATGATACACAGTATCTTCTGGAGTAACGACTGAATTCCAATTATGAACCATCCTCCCATTCATCTCATCAACAGATGCAAAAGGCCTACCACAATACCTAATAATGTTAAAGTGACCGAAAATGCGTGTCAGCAATTAGATAAATCATGCCGACCACCCCCATTATTCTCAAATTTAACATTTCTTGAAACAAAATTATATACCCTCATTATAAAAAATGTGAAGTGCCAAACTTGGAACCTTAAATTCCTTCACTGGCAAATTTAATTTCCTTATTAACCTATGCATTGCTTGTATGGCGTGGTCACCTTCTGTTTCATCTGAATATTCAGTTATAAAATTATAATAGTCAGCCATATAATCAAATACTTCGGTATACACCTTTGTATAAAATGCGTCTACACTATCCACATCAGCTGAATTAATATCCTCAATTAATTTATAATATTTTTTAAGAAATAACCCCACATTCATAATCTCACTCCTCCACACTTATATCTTGTGGCCATCCAACTAAATTTAACATTTTTTCACTTATATCATACATTTTACGCAAATATTTTTCTTGATCATCCTCATCATCATTTGTTGGTCTTTTAATTTTAAGTATTAATTTTAACATATTGCCATCAACAGCACCAAGAATATTTAATAATTTCACACAGGAATTAAATGTTACCCATGCAAATATTGGATCATTATCACCGGGTCTATCATCGGCCATCATACCAACCATCTCATGAAAAGCAAGTAAAAAATGTTGCGCATCTATAAACTCTAATTGGGCAGACAAATTACCTCCTTCGATAATTATTTAAATATTTTACCTCTATCTTTTCTTCTTGGTTGAAATTCTTTCATTCTTTTAGATTTACACACCTTACATTCAAAATCTACACCATTCCAACGTGTTGCTTTTTTATTAAATGCCTCTAATTTTAATTCTTTTTGCAAGTCATACACCATGAATATCCCTCTTTACTTTGTTTGCGCCCAGTTCTGTCGGTTTTGTTACATTTCTTGTGTGACCATGCGATATTATTTATATCAAAAAACAATTCTTTGCTATTATGTAACCACGGTATTTTATGATCAATACTTAAATCATTTGGCGATTCTATTGGTAAGCCACATCTATAACATTTATCTTCCCCACATTCCTTGGCGTAATGCAACAACATTATCTTGGTCAATTGATATCTAGCAGTACTTGCATGGACACCTAATTGTTTGTATTTTGTTTCATTAGACTTCTTGTACCTTTCTTTCATAATTCACCCCACTATATTTGGTTGCGGGGGAGCGATTCGAACGCTCGATAACTAGCTTATGAGGCTAGTGCCTTACCACTTGGCGACCCCGCAATTTTATTACCACCCACCTATCCAGCTTATGAGGCTGGCATCTGCACTTTGGCCGATTCGCCCGCATTTCTTTTGCGATGACTAGCTTATGGGGCCAGCGCCTTAGCCACTTGGCAACCCCGCTATAAAATTACCGCCGTAAAAGATAAATAAGATTATAGACGTCCTAAATATATTAACAATCCCCAACTAGTAATAGTACCAACCGATAAATACGCAATATCCTTCCACCCAATAGCAACAGTTTCTTTCTCTATATAAATATCATATGAAAATTCTTTAACCAACATATAAATATAAACCATTGCTGTACCAGCAGCGGCTGGCATCCATCCATCCCACAGGGCACGTGGTGCTAGCACAGCAAGCATACCAAGCAACACATGCCCTGCTTGAGCCAGAAATTCTGGCGATGGATACCAAGGATTATTTGACGTATCAGCCATTATTTCCTTATAATATTCCCAATAGATGGAGCAGCTGGTGTAGCTGAACACGCTGGTGGCGCGTATGCTTTGACTCCAGAACAATCACCTTCTGTCCCGCCAGCAGCAACAGTAGCGGTGGCATAATAATTATGTGACCCAGTACCGCACGCTATTAAACTACCATTGGTAATATTACTAGTTGTACCACAAGACGCAGGCCCGGTAGCAAACACAACACCAGATTTACATGTCCCTTGATAAACCTTCACAGTCATAGCAGTAGTACCACACGAAGTATTATCATTATATATGGACGCTACAACAACGGGAAAAGTTTCTGCATTACTTATTGTTACCCCCAATCCCAAAGTCCATATTAATAGGGCCACTACCATTAATATCCGTCGCATAAATATCTCCTTCATGTAAAGTTTGATTATCTAATGGGTATGGTGTTATACTATAAACCCATGGTACACTAAAATCTGAAACAAATGGATTGCCTTTTTCATCTACTCTAATAGACACAGCTTTTAAAGAAAATGCTGTTAATCCGTCTGGACTAGTTCCATAAATTAGACTAGTGTTATCATATAAGAGATTCCTGATGTCCCATGATCCTCTCCACGCATCCTTTTCCCATTTTAGTGGATTATTAATCTCTGCAATCCATACCATATTTCCTGGGACTCCGCTAATAATATGACACACATACAAATAATACCCAGATATCTCTCTATCTGGTGTACTACTCATTAATGTATTATCAGAATACACTGGAGTTTGAGTAAACTCTATTATACATATATTATCTATAGGCACACTATTATCAATTGGAGTATTACCACCTCCTCCATTTCCACAATTTGGCAGTATAAACCATCCCATTGCCAATATTGAGTACATTAACAATATATGTATATATCTCATAGATAATGAGCTACTAACAAATAATATATATTATGGTCGTTTTATTTGAAGAATGATAGGCTCCGCTGGAGTAGTTGATGGGATACCAGCAGGTGGACAATGCCACAGATAATCTGGACTCCACGCCGATTCCTCTAAAGTCACCAACCTCGCCATAGCAGTGAACCAATGGTCTTGATCAGCATTAACATGCTCAAAAGTACACGAAGTATTAAAAGTAGTACAAATAACCACATCATCCATCTTCACAATATATGTAACAGGTAATTTTGACGGTTCTACTAAAGTATTATCAGTATATGTGGTGACTGGGTCCCAAGATACAGTATTGGTAACTGCAAACACTGGAAGTACAGACAGATATAAAATTAACAACACAAATACCAGCACAAGTTTAATATTAATGTCTCCTTTCTATTGTATTTCTAATGCCATAATATATGATATCACACTATTAATAGCGATTGACGTATTTTGCATCATACCTACTATTTCCCACCCCTGCCCGATATATTCCTCCACATAATCAGCGAGAATATACCTAAATATATAACAATGTGGATTGTCACACAATTCTTGATAAGTCATTTAACATTCTTGTATATTTCTTTTATTAGAGATATAAATTCAGAGTGTGTAAGTTTGTGTTTCATTAAATTGACATTAATATCAACCCATTGGATATTATTAATATCTCTTGCCCCGCCCCTAGACATTGGTATTATATGATCTAAACTTGCGTTTACGCCTAATCGTAACTCAATTTTGGAATATACACATTTATATTCTTGTTTTTGTAAAATTTGTTCAATCTCTTTAAAATTTTTGCGTGACCCAGTGTGAGTTTTGGCTTGATTTTTAAACCAGCAAATGTCACAAAATGTCCGATCTGTTAAAGTGATAGTGGCAACATTACCACAATGCACACACAGACCCTTATTTATTCTATCTCTAACATTATCTTTTTGTTTGCCATATCTTTTATCCCAACACTCTTTACAATACCAACTTGTATATAGTGGCCTATTATCACCATTTATACATACCCCATTATTTTTCATTATTTTTTGTTTGGCATATGATTTTTGATTATGTTCTTGTCTTTTCTTGAGACATTTCAAACAGTTACTACTATCTTTGTACCTAGGTGCACTACAAATTTCACATTTATTTTCTATTTTACGTCTCTTCCTATTATTTCTCATTATTTCATTTCTTGATTTCATTTATAAAATCTACCTTTTTAATATCAAACTTATTCTTATTATAAAATATTCTTTCACTATTTTTTAGGTGTCGTCTAAATATTGGGTGTTGATCTGCCAAATGTACAACAATCGCACAAGTTTTGTGCGGATGTAACCTAACAATCCTGCCAACTAATTGTTCTGGATCTTGTGTATCTGATGCGATAATAAGTCCAGAACAATTAGGCATATCCCACCCTTCTTTACATAATGTACTGATTAAAATCCCACCACTTTCATTATTTCTTATAGAATCAAATAATGCCGATTGTCCACTAGTTTCAGCATAAATCTCTATTGCACTAGGTAATAATTTTTTAATATTGTTTCCATGTTCTATGTGTCTTACACTTATAAGAACTTGAAGCCCATAATTGACCATGTGCGTGGCGGCTTCTGCTATTAATTCTGTCCTCTCTTGATATTTATCAATATGGAAATCCCGCAATGTGTTATACACTTTACAATCTATTAAGTGCGAATCTTTTGGTGAAATATACCTAGGTGGGACCTTTAAACAATATACCGTTGGTCTCACCAACCATCCCTCATCCATGAGTTTTATCATCGGTACCGAATAATAAATTGGCCCTGATGCGGCCTCTAAATCTAGGTCTTTTCCATCCAATCTACGCATGGTGGCCGTAAAAAACGTTGCGTATCTTGCACCTTTAAAATTAGCTGAGAGATCAAAGATCGTTTTTGCCGCAATTCTATGGCACTCATCCACAATAAGAAACTTAGTACCTTCGATAAGCGAAATCTTGTCACCTTTATTTGATGACGCATCCTCCTTGTCATATACCCCCTCCAAAGATTGTACCATTGCAACTGTCACATCTTTTGGATTAAAAATTGAGTCACCAACCATACCAATTTCTATGCCCAACATCTGCTTAAGTAACTTCGCTGTCTGATGCATTAGCACGGTACTATTGGTGAGCACTGTAGTCTTTAAACCAATCTTAGCTATCGCATCCCCCATAATAATTGTCTTGCCACCACCAGTAGCAATTTCGTGGGCAGTCTTGCGACGTTTCAATATATCATCTACCGCACTAAATTGATAATCACGCAATTTAAAATTATCACTTATTGGAATAGGAGACCCCACAGTTTCATCACTACACTCTTCCTCTAAAATATGTGCGAGAACACTATGAGATCTAAGAATACCCCGTATTCTACTTAGTAATCCAACCCTAAAAACCATTGTTTTACTAAATCTATAAGTTGGATGTGGGTGGTACCCATACTGCCTAGAGGAATAAGCAAGTTGCTTAGAAATATATGAACAATCTTCTCTTAACTCCTTGAAAACCTTCTCTGGGATCGGATCAAGTATTTGACCATAAACATTATTAACCTTAATCCGTACTATATCCATCGAGTTTAAGGATCTCCATTTCTAGTGTAAGATTTAAATATGTAAGTGCCTCATTTAAAGAAGTAACATCAACCAATGTACCCTCCGGAAATTTAGTAGCAAGTAATTCAGCAATATTCGCAGTTATTAATTGTATCCCACACAATATTACTTTATCATTTTTCATTATCTCCCCCAACACACACAGACTTATTTAGTGTCATCCCAAGACCATGACACCCATCACACGATACCGTGTCATCTCCTATAAGCGGGGCTTCCCATGTTTCCCTGTGTCTCGGCATACGCCCAGTACTACCACATTTATAACACCTAACATACCCTTCTGGTATATATATTCTTCTTGGGTATATAACTGCCATTACCCCCCCAATGTAGTATTATTCCATTTCTGTGCTGGATTCTTAGACTGTACCACAGTCAATATCCTAGATACAGCATTATAGTTCATCTCTGCACACCTAAGTGCCCTATACAACACATCAATCTTTACATTAGTTTCTGTAGACTTAATCCTAGACTTAACTGCCATCATCTTAGCATGTAACTGCGAAAAAAGGTTGTATTCATTTGCAAAATGGGGCAAAAGTGGTGCTATTACATCAATACTATCAGACAACGGGATAACTTTCATTGGGTAAATAAACGCCACTAGATCATCAACATTAATATTTTCTATGTTTAATATAGAAACATTTGGTTTAGGCTGTAGTTCCGGAATCATTTGCCCTCCGTACAGCATCTAAAAATTCTTTAAATGATAGCGCCACCACCCATTCATTAAACAATACATATCCCCATGGAAACGTACCGTCTAGTCTTAAGGATACCGAAGATTTTAATACTTTATGTAAAGCATCTGGTTGTATTTTGGGTGTATATCCATATGGCAATTCATCTTCACGCATTATTGCAATCATATCTTCGTCTTGCCCATACTTAGCCTTAACAATAAGAACTGGAATTCGACCAGATATTGTAGCCTCTTTTATGATCCCCTTCCACCACTCATTTTTAACCGAAAATTTATAATAAAACTTGCGTGGGTGTTTTATACGGAATGTTCTTGGAGCATAATCCCGTAATTTACATTCAATTAAATACTTATCAGTTTTCACATCACCAAGCATACTCAGGTCCTTAAACCGACTACTCTTCGCACTTTGTCCATATTGTCTGCAACTCCCCAATAATTTTGCTATATGCCGCTCCATAGATTGCCACGTTCCTCTATTTGTTGCCATAATATCCAACAATCTTCTGGTATTGTTTAATAAAATCTACTTGTATATATATCCACTTCATTTTATCGCACCACTCACAACATGAAATCTAATCATTTTTATTGTGTATACCCTCGCTTATTTTATTCACTCGTTAGCAACCAATACTTCTTCTACTAGCCCATTATTATCACGACCAATTAGTGCCTGAACACATTTAGCCCGTATCTCCTCTAAAATTATGGGATCTTGCATTAACTCTTTAAACTTTTGTTCACCTGCTGCCTTCTTGTCTTCAAATGAAAACCAACTACCGGCAGTCTTGATAATCCCAAATTGCTTAGCCACACCAAATGTATCATCCACTATGTCTACACCAGTACCTAAATCAACAATAAACTCAGCTGGCTCATTCACTCGGGCAACCTTATTCTTCATAACCCTATACGCCACCCGAATAGCGACCTCTTCCTCAACCATTTTAGTCGGTGTAAGCGCAATTTTACGTCTAATACTCTCAGTCTTACGAGCATAGAGTTCATAAGATATGAAAAACCCAGCTGTATCCCCTCCAGCCGCCTTCCTATTGCTTCCATGTGTCACCATTGGATTTGAACGTTGTTGCGAGATAAACAACACAAAACACGACGGATTCATATTTAAATATGAATTGACTTTAGGAAGCATTTCTGCCATCAACTGTGCTGATGCAGCCTTCAATTTGCTTTGATCTACCGTATCAGCTTCCATCTTAACCCTTGGAACCAATGCTGGTATAGAATCTAAGATTATTAAATTGTATTCCCTAGATTTAATAAGCTCAATGAGGATATCAATCCATTCTTCGCCAAACAATGGGTCTAACAATTCGCCAGTCTTTTCATTTACCCTTTCATCTTTAGAAGAGATAATAAAAAGTTTAGCAGGATCAATACCCAAATTTTTAGCAAATTTCATATCAAATGTCCCTTCAACATCAAGGAACGCCACTTTACCACCATCTTTCTGGACTCTCGTAGCAAAACAAGTTGATAATAAGGTCTTACCCGATTGTTTCTCTCCCCACACCAACCCCATCCTACCACCAAGAAACCCATTCGTACCAATAGCTAAATTTAAACTTAATACACCAGAATCTAAAAGAATGGGGGACCGCTCAGTGCGGTCCACCCCAGACATCATAGTTGTTGCCCCGTAGCGAGAATTAATTACATCTACTACATTCTTTGCCATAATATTAAATCTTCGCTAATGCTTCAACCAGCGCATTAAGCTTCTCTTCTGACCATGATGCAATTGACAATTCAGTAACATTTTTATATTGACCATAAACTCCAGATAGGAAATCAATCATTTCTTTATCTGATTTACCGACAAATTTTGCCTCAAAAATTTTGTTAATCTCATCAACACGCGTAGACTGTGGAGTAATACCACTAGGCTCCCCAACATATGAAGTCTTCATTGCTGGTTCTGGTTCACCACTAGACCCCACACCATTACCACTCGGCTCTGGGGGATCATTTAGGACCTTTAGTAACAAATGGATATTACCAGTAGTATACAAACTAGAGATCCACTCAGCCCCAGCCTTCACTTCTGGAGAATTAGACATATTAATAAGCCACTTAAAATAATCCGGCTCATTATTATCAATTAAATATCCAAAAGTTCTGCCGACATATCTCTTACCAACATCTACCACGAGCAAACGAGCTTGCTTATATTTGTCAATATCACCTTGAGTTGGGAACCCACCAGCAATGGCCTTAGATTGTTCACTAAAAGGAAGGGCACTTGATCCCCCCTCACCAGAGATTTTGCCAGTAGAAACAAATTCCCACACCTTCACTGGGGCAACATTTTCAAAAGCTAATACTGCATCAAACGAGATCGAACCATAATCAACATTCTCTGAAAAAGAAGAAGGATCTTGTGCTTCTGCCTTGTATGTAGTCTGGTTATTATTTTTCTCCCGCCACACGATAATATCCCGGCCAGCTAGAGAATTCTTGGCAGTGATAATCCGCACAAACTCACTACGAAGATCATTACCAAATTTCAATACCATTGGCTTCTGCTCATCATAGCTGTAGACCGTGATTATATGCTGTGGGGTAATCCCAAAATGGCTATCGACCTCCACACCATTGCGCTTTCGCCTCTGATCCCTAGGTGCAAGCATCCTAAACATTGGGTCCAACTTACCACAGAGATCTGCTTGACATTCACGCTTTCCACCACGGGCCACACCCTGAATATTACATAAGAACGTACGATATTTACGAATCGTCGCACGTGTCACTGGGTCTGATACACTAGGAACGCGATGGTACCAACCTGATACGCACTCGGCTTCTACTAAATCATCAGATCCAACACCACAGGTGCACGTCACATTTGGCCAGTTAGGATAATACCCACTGACACCGCACTTCTTACATTTAAATGGCATTAAAATCCGAACTCTGTACTTCTTATTATCCTCAATTTTCATAAAACCAAATCTGCTGTCTCTCCAGCCCATTTAAAGCTCCTGTTCTTTGAGGCGCTGCCTCAAATTCGTGGTTCTTCAGTCAGCTTGCTAGCCAAAAATCCAACGGCACTGTCGCTAATTGTATTTGATCCTAATCCTTTTTCCACCTCCTTTGCTAAATGGTATGCTGCATCGAAAAGTTTTGTGCGTGACTCTTCGAATGCTTCGCTATAATTCTCGGCCCCGGTAGTAACCTCTGCACGCACTGAATTAAAATTACCCATATTTAATGTAATACCAAGTGATACATTATATATCATTTATCACCACTCCCTAAACTTATCGCTTACTACCCATGATTCCACATCATACGAATGAAACTTCACTTCCTTACCCTTATACCCATCTGCCTTTTTGGCAGCCACTGCACACTTCTTAGCTGCCTTTTCATTGGTGAAAATACCGAGGATCTCATTTACTGGGCCACAACATGCATCTTCATCAGCATTGTGTTGTACCACAAAAACGTCATCTTTTGTACAACATGCTTGCTCTTCCAATGGAATCGGTGTTAATTTTAGCATCACCATTATTCAAATACCTCCCTAATTATAGTTTGTTCTTTGTATGGCCCTGTTGAAATCCAAACAATTGGAATATTGTATTCCTCTTCAAATGCTGCCACCCAAGCCTTGGTCTCATCAGAAAGTTCATCCCACTTATTAACACCAGCATCCTTGGCAGAGATGTAATCAGCAAACATTAAACCAATACCGGTGAAACGGTTGATCATCGCCGTTTTCTTAAACCACTCATTAGAAAATTCAAATACCCGCCTAACGCGCTTGGTGACTGTCGTAATTTCCTTAAAACTTCCCTCTGGAACACCAGCTCTACGCTCAACTTCTGCCCACGTGATTTCCTGTGAGCCCGTAGGACCGCTATCACCAGCCACCCTAATAGGATAAGGGCGGATAGCAGCAATAACGTCAGTGACAACCAATGGAGAAATCCCAGCTTCACTAATCCACCCCCCCGCATTAGTATCCCGAGATGTAGTCTTCGGATAAGTACCATGATGCAATGAAAGACCCGACCCTTGTGTTCCCTCTAGTAATACTGATTCACCATCATCAATCAACTCATTAATCATTAGTGTGGTATCACAACAAAATTCCTTAATTCCGGGCCATTCACCAGCCAACTTGACCAGCCCTCTTGGGGAAGCACCACGCCAAATCTTATCTGCGAGTGCGGCACCACAACCCTCACGCGTTGATCCAACCTTCTTCCAAAGATCATTATCACTCAACTTATCACACTTAGTGCACGGATCTACTAGGTCGTTCTGAATATTTGCTTTAATTGTCTGCCACTGTGGGCACTCCATTGGCTTATGGGCATAATCACAAGGTTCAGTCTGCCCATACTCAGCCAAAATATGCTTAGGCTCAATAATCACTACATTTGGATGAATAAAAACTCGCTTTTCAATATTAGGATCATATTTCTTAAGCATTGCAATCTCTTTAAAGAAAAGCTCTGGTATAATCATCCCACCAGCACCAATTATTAACTTGGCATCAAAATTGGTCCAGCCAACTGGGATAGTTTGCATTACAACCTTATCCCCATTATAGTAAATTGTATGCCCCGCATTTGGCGCACCAGTACGAACATGAACACTATAGTAGTCCGCGATAATATTCGCAAGTTTACCTTTTCCTTCACTACCCCAAGCCCCACCAACCAATACTGTTACCTTAGACATCTATTTTTCCTCTCCCCCTGTATTTATCCCTTGGTGTAACATCATCTGCCTTTTCCTTTCAATTTCTTTCTTTAAATTATGATTAGCACATAATACTTATATACCAAGTGGGAAATTGCTTTTAATTAAAAACACAAAAAAACTAGTACTAGATTTGCCATGTGTGGCTTTGACTTCTTCTCTGTGTTTTGACCCATTATCCATCACATGGTCCAATACAAGCATATCAACATCAGCTACTTCACATCCTGGGTAAGAGCATTTAGGAAAATCAAATAAAGAATAATGAGTTAAACATTCTAATTTAAGCCTTGTGCGATATTTGTATCCTTGTCCCCTACTATATTTTCTAATTTTACCACTAAACTTTTTGTAATGATCGTTTTCCTGCACACGTATTTTCTCTCGATTATTACACCTGTACACCCCTTGTTTCTTGTTTATCTCCTCCTTATTTTTTATATAGTATTTACGTTTGTACTCTTTTACCTCCTCTTTATTTTTGTGGGGCATTTATTCTTTCTCTTCTTTCTCTTCTTCTTCTATTACATCCTGCGGTTGAACTTCGAAAGCAATGAACGTCTGTCCAGTTGTCTCGTCAACCAAAATCTGAGCATCTGGGAAATCATCTACTTCCTCTTCTGCACCAGGAGCTTCTACAACTGGTGGCTCCCCTGGGTCTACAGCATTTTCAAATTCATCTTCTTTAGGCATCACTTACCCCCATCTGCTTGATTAACAAGCTTATTAAATTCTTCCTCAGAATATATCGCAACATCTTTATGTGTAGCCAACTGCTTGATCGCTCCCATCGTTACACTGTCTATATATTTTCCATAAATAACCCCAGTAACATATGGCATGAAATTAGAAATAACCCTACCACAATAATTACTAATAACTTTTTCATATTTAAACCTATCTCTATCATAAAGTAATCCATCTATAAAAAATGTTCTCTTATATAATTTGTGTTTTGACGGTGGTTCCCTATATCGCCGCATAAAATTTACAAACTGCACCTTATTTGTATCTAGAAATTCTAACGTTTTATCAATAATATCACCATCAAGTTCCAACCGTGCTAATGTGGAAGGCAAAAAAATCTGATCAATAGTATGTTCAACACCCATACTACTAACCGAAAAAGATGCCATAATTCTATCACATATTGGAAAATCTAAAAATGGCATTAAGACATTTAAAAATTCTCCTGGAGCTTGCCTACTTTTTTCAACACCTTCAAATATTGGCAGGTACTCAACAATAGACATATCACCAGAATCTGCTACCATATAAATATCACCAATATTAGATATCTCATATCGACGCATAAAATCAACCATTATATGTTGCCCAACTTGTGGGCAGAATTTATCCACCCAAGTTTGCACACTACCAAGTATAACCGCTGGGCATCTAGGATTAATACAAAACATTTTGTTATCCCTAACATCAACCCTATAACCACATTTTGGACATCCAGGAGCCAAAATTGGTATTTTACCACTACCAAATTTCCTTTCTAATAAAATCTGCCCATCTTTAATAACACACGAAAACACATCACCAATACAATACTTATCTATATCTCGTACATTAAACCCAAATATCTTTTTATAAAATACCCTAGCTTTGGTATCAATCTTAATTTGACCAGGGGCCACACCTTCTAATGGATAATTACCATATTTAAATGCAACAACCGGTATAATATTGACCTGACCATTATCCACGACCGTATCCCAAGACAATCCAACAACCTCAAATAATGTTGTTGGGGAAATGTCTGTAGTAACACCCCATTTATTGATTGTAGTGGTTGATAAGAGATCTACCATTTCTATATCACTATACGAAGTTAATACCTTTGTACACGCATACCCAAGATTACCACTCCCAGCAACCAACTTAGCACTCTCAATAGCTCGACTCCATTTTGGTGTCGTAGTACCCAACAAAACAGCAGTCTTAAATCCAATCCTATTTAAAGTTTCAAACATATCACCAATCTCATCAAATACTATTGGCATAAAATGTGCGCACGAAACAACAAAATCACACGCTAATATCTGTTCATCTGGAAATGGTGATATCATCAATTTGTATAATTCTTGGTTTGACAATTTAGAAACAATCGAACCAAGAATGTACCCATTATCTGAGGGCATACGACAAATAGGTACACCACCGATAAAATGAATATTATGGGTTATATCAACATTCATTCCTGGTGTTATCATCCATAACGCTTTATATATAAATCTATTCTTAATTTCAAGGCGTATATTTAATAGTTTTGGCAAAAGTGCTATTGTCAATTCATCGGAATACCTACCAGATAACTTATAATTACTACTTGCCCACGCATCAAGTTCTGCAACATTATTAATTGAATTAAACATAGCCCCATATTTACTATTACCTTCTAGTAATACAAATTTCTCACCCTTGGCTAAATAATGATTAGGTAATATATTATTAAATCTTTGAGTATTACCTGTATCACGACATTCTTTAGCAATATCATATAATTCTTTATTTGTCATAAAATCCCCCATAAATTTTACCACAAAGTTTTTCAATCTTAATTCTAAATTGTGGTGTATATGAACTACTTCTATTTAATATATTAATATATAACGAATAAACAGACATTCTACCCATTAAAGTCTGCAATTGTTTATAATAGGCCGGGTCAATTGATTTTAATTCTCTCCTAACCATACCAACCAACCCATTTACACCATCTGGCCGCTCTTGTACCATGGCATCATGAATATCAATGACAACATCATACAATTTACTCATTGCTATATCAACCATAAAATCTAATAAAATATCAGTTTTTTTCTTACTCTGCTGATTAACAGCCACAAATGGGATCTCGACACCATTTAATATCGCACACTTATTTATATCTATATACCATACCGCTGGATATGCTACTATAGAAGCCTTTTTAACTATTTTATAATCCAACATACCAATTTCACTATTTAATACCGCAACAGCTTTTTTAATTGGACCTGCTTGAGTTTTTATCGTCCCACCATCAACATATACCATCCTCATAATCCTAGATTGTTCACACATCAAAATATTAACAACATTAGCCTCAGTTTCTTTACTGATTATACCATTTAATATATACTCATTTGGGATAAAAACATATTTTTCTGGTACCATACACCTAATTACACCTTTTGTATGTAAAATATACACATTTTCTATATATTTACTAAATATATCATTTAGGCACCTTATTGCTAAGTCATTTGATAGGGATGTTAATAGGGAATATGTGGTAGACTTAGAGGTAAACAGGCGGGAAATGGTAGGTAGGAGATAATGTGGTAATTCAAAAACACTTTTCCGTTGGTCTACCTTACCACCAACATTAAAATACCCAGTTGTAACCTCTATTTTATTAAATGACAAGAATTTAATATAGGCTGGGGGTACTACCAATTCGGTAAGACCCCCGACCTTTGCAAACTTAATTGCCTCTTTTAATTCGGCAAATTCAGCCATACTTTTTTATCGCTCATCAGTAAATGAGTACAAATGCCCCAATTTTTCATATATATATAACATCAGTAAATGAGTACAAATACCCCAATCTTTCATATATATATAACAGACGAAGATGTAGGAAATTATAATCCGACCCAATACATACCATCACCTTACTAAGATCTTTCCTAATAGCGGATATCTGTTTATCCTTTGATACCGACATCTTAATTATCCTACTCAATCGTGTAATAACCCAATCATTTTAGATTTTCGCATTGTGGCCTCTTGTTTTAGTTCTTGATTTTAATATATTTTGACTTGGATTTTGAGGTTGCGATTTTATAAAAAGAAATAAAAATCAAACCCTTAATTTACGTAGTATCCAGGGGTTCCAGGATTCTACTGGTTGTATCGCAACAAAATATACTTCCAAAAATTATTTATTCCACAACTCCCACATTATAAACTGTAATTTATGTAATCTGCTAGTCAATTTACGCCATCCCATAGTATGAATGTTGGTTTCTTTTATACAATCTCTTGCTGTAAATATTGGTATCCATATAAATCTATATATGATTTCAGCCTTCTTATCTGTGAGCATTTATCATCATTTTTTGGTAGAACTTCTCTAAAGCAAATGATACCTCTTCATCTTCTAATTCTCTAGCCATTACCCATTGCATAACCACCTGAAAATTAACCGGATCTATTTCTCCTTTTGGGAAAAATGTATTGGCCAAAAAATCTGCTGTATCTTCTATTGACTCTGGTGCAATCAAATATTTAGGATCAACTGACATAACACCCTCCTTATTTTAAATCGCGTATCCCAAGACTATATATAATACGATCAATAAGTATCGAAAAATCAGATCCGTCCCCCATCCACCCCACATTACCAAATAATCTGTCCAATATTGCAATGATATTTAGGTCCTCACCAGCAACACCTTATACATCCAAAAGCTATATACTCACCACCCGATCCAACTAATATCTTCTCCGGAGTTTTGTAATGCATACCTTCTCCATGTCCACAATTATCACAAATTACCTCATCCCATGTTTCAACTTCTGTATGTGTAACTATATGGCTCATCCTTTCCTGTACTCCCCCCTAAAAAAATTTACCATATCTTCTACCTTTTTACATAATTCAATAGACAGAGACAAATTTGTGCATATCATCAGCAACATGTATACCTGAACAAATATTGCATGGCGTCTGTTCTTAAAATATCTGCGTTTCATAATATAATCACTTGGCTCCACTCACGTATTTTGTACTCTCCCAGTTTAGACTTAGCCGGGCGTTTTGGATTTGGGTCGCGAACCCATTCTCCATCCCAAAATACACAATGGAAATATCCTGACAACATTTCACTTTCAACAAGTAATATTGCGGGCTCAGTAATGGGAATTTCTATTTTGATAACTTCATTTGGGTCACCATTAAAGCGAATTGGTATACTCCATTCTGGTGATGTACCTAGTGCATATCCACGATCCACTAGATATAATACTACCTCTCTATCAGTGAATCCTCTACATTTCGATGGGTGTGATTCATTTGGGTCTGGTTCCGACCCATCATGCCCGATATATTTAATAAATTTCTTTAGTGTCTCACCAGTTATCATACACGCACAACACGCAAAGCAACTATACGAGTCTGACTGTTTTATAGTCCTATATCGCCTCATACCACATTCCTTTCTAGGCACTCAGCGATCCTAGCAAAATCATTGGTTAGTTTAACCATGTGACAGTTTGTGTATTGTTTCATGGTCGGTCATCCCTTTGTTTGATTGTCTTATACCTTCTAAGGACCATCATTTCCTAGGCTCCCCTATACCAATACACATTAAGTCTATACCATAAATTATCTACTTTCTCGTAAACATCATCACTGATTAACCCTTCGTTATTTTTGGCTATTTTACATATAGTGTATAATAATTTTAATACCATCATCATACTACAGTTATTTTGCATCCGGCTTGTCACCTATGTGCTTTCCCATGCCAATGTGTGGCTATGTTTTCATACAGATTTGTAAGTTTACTACGCAATTCTTCACTATATATTGTCCTATATCTTGGATCTACTGTTATCGGTATTAAAAATTCATATATCTCTTTAATATATCTATTATTCTGCAAACTTCTTCTTTTCTTCAAGTACCCCTCCATTTTCTATTATCGCTTGGCGTAATTGTTTTAAAACATTTGATGGTAAAGTTATTTCGCCAGATAAATTGGCCCTATACACACGAATATATTCCCTTATTATTTCCGTTTGCTTCCGGTTAATTCGGTAACGCCTGACGCGGATTAATGTTTGGTAACGCTTGAATTCAACTTCGCAGGCTTTACAGCGGGCCTTACGTGGAACCATGTCTGGCATCAAGTGCTCAGATGGGGAAATTAGAAAATACTCTTCATGTTCCTTGCTAAATTTATAATCTCCAGATATATCCTTCCAACCTAGGCATTTACGGAAGATATAGGGGTCAAACAGATTATTCATGTTTACCTTGATTTATAAATTCATTTGCAAGTTTGGTAAGTTTGGCAAAAACAACCCCAACCCTAGCAGGACTGACGTTCCAATATACTGCCACCCTACTTGGAAGGTTAATACAACCAGAACGCCATTTGCCTCTCCGAAGCTCAAAATCACAGATACTGCCTTTACAAGTATCTGGGCATATATCACACGGTCCCTTATTATGCCCACACAATATGCTAAATAAATATAATACTTTTTTTGCTTTTTGTTTTTCCAAGTATGCTCTGAATTTCTCTACTTCAAGTTTCCCTTCTGCTATTTTATCTGGGCCACATTGAGTCGTTGACCTAGATATAATATCCTCACCATATATTGTTGAATAAGATATTTCACTTCCGCATTTAGGACATTTGTCATATTTCTTGGTAGCCCATATCTTACATGCGCAATGTGGGAGTAAATTGCGATTGCATACTCTGCGAACATAATCTTGTACCGCATGTACCCCACCATCCACCAAAAAACCAAACTGTGGTGATGTCCCGGTGCCCTCTTTGAATGGTTTGACTTTCTTAAGACGACGAGTGACCCCAAGCCAAAATTCCTGCTGGACATCTTCATAAGTACAAAATTCGAGTAATGATGGAGGGAATTTTACTGGGAGTCCGCGCTGCTTAATATGGGTATATACTTCTTGAAACAATGCGTCCTTGTCAAAGACAGCATTATCCATTACCACCTCATATTTTAATCTGGTTGTTAATTACTGTTTTTTGGGGGTTTTAACAATTCTTCCTTAATATTTGTTGCAATCTCTCCAATTTTTTCCTTAAGGACTTCCCTTGTGTTTTCGAGGTCATTAATTACTTCTTCAAAAGCTCCATCAAGGTTACCCTGGTACTCTGCTTTGGGATCTACTACTTCAGTCTTGTCATCGGCCATAACTTACCTCCTGGTGAGTGATTAATGTATATCACTAAATTAATACTAATTAGTGTGCAATCTGCCATCCATTATGCCAATATAAGGCCTTAGTTGCTCCATTTCTGATATTTAACATATCTACTCGCACCCATTTAGCATATTTTGTTTTCCATGATCTAGTGATTATATATCCCAATTTTATCCTTTTTACTAGTCCAATTTCTTGTTCTCTTGTTAGTTTTATTTTCCCCCATTTTTTTGGTTTCTATATTTATGATCATTTTTACTCCTTTAATTTTGGTTGAGCATGGTTATAAATATAATCTATTGCTTCTATTAGTGGCATAGATGCTTTATTGCTAAGATTGGGTTCATACACATCATATGAATCCTTACCACTATATTCAATAACATAACTCTTATCTTTGCCACGCACCGTGATAAAATTGTCAGGATGTTCTAACATATATTGCTGTACAATATCACCATATTCATGTCGATTATTCACCTTTACTTCTTTTACCTCCCCACCTAGGTAATTATCTAATACTAGTTCCATTTCTTGTTCCCTCTCCGTTCAATTTTATAGTATAAAGCTTCCCATTATTGGAATATATGACATCTTTTATCCCGTACTCATGTGCAAGTTGTAAACACCCCGCACAGGGCTTGGCATTTTTGAAACCGGCCCTAATTGAAAATAAAGTCGCACCCTTAGTATGCGATGCCCAGTGAAGTGCCCTCATTTCAGCATGAGCCTTATCCTTAATCTTACCATAAGAAGATGGCATTGGACAAGTCTTACCTTGAACATTAGTGGCAATTGATAAAAAAGAACGGCCCACAACCATAGCAACATGTTTATACCTAACATGGTCTGAATTCCCAGCATATGCCTCAGCACGCCTCGCAAAAGATGAAATACGCTTAGACGGTTCGCCCTCCATAATTAATCTATCGTACACAAACTCATTCTACAATATGCCATAATTATCCTTTAGAGTATTTTGATTGGTTCCCATCCCTTAAAAGCATCTAAAATATCTTTAACCTTAACATATGGTAGTAATTCTGTTCCATAAGAAGCTTTACCAAACTTTTTATTTACTACATCCACATACACAGAGAATCTACCCTCATCTGTGTAATACTGTCTTTTATCAATGGATTTCAGATCATCTTCATATCTATTAGCAATAAGTGTATCAACAGAAACATCTAATTGTTCCGACTCCTCATCTTTAAAAAATTTATCTACAAATAAGGCCCAACCAGTACTATCTAAATACCCACCAGTACTACGCCCGCCGCCTTTTTTACCAAGCAATAGCAGATGATGACGAAACATATTGGTCTTTGATAGCCGCTCCAATATATTTATAAAATTAGACATTGGATGTTGATCCAATATATAATGTAGTATAATTTTAGATCTACCAAAAAAATTATTCATATCACAATCCCGTGCTGCTGTCATTATTTTTATATATCTATCTAAATCATCCAAAGTACTAACACTTATACCAATTGATCCAACTACATTTTTTAAAAGTTCAAAGTTACGTGGCGTAAAAAAATTATAATTCTTTGTAGAAAAATTTGGTACCATACCAAGTTTTTTAATTTTGTTTAATATTTTAAAAAAATCACGGTGTAACGTTGGTTCACCACCACCCATTGCAATCTCAAATACCTCGGCCTTAGCCATCCCTACAAGAACTTTTTCTATATCTTCATATTTAGCATGGTGACCACTAGGTAAACTTCCTTGATAGCAAAATTTACATTCAGTATTGCATTTGTCAGTAATTTTAAGATCTATTAATTCTGGTCTTGTTGGTTTGAAGTCATCAATAAATTGATTATCATTTAACGCAAGGTGCATTTTTGTCCCGTCATAGGTATTAAATAATACCCAAATATCATCATCCTTTCTAATACGGTAATTACTGTTGTAATGATTCAGTGCGTTGCGTATTGCGCTCCAAAATGGATGCTCTTCAGCTTCGACATCACCACCATTATCATTACCACCAGCTATTTCTACCGTTTGGTCTTTACTTATTGCAATAGAAAGTTCTTTCCAAAAATCAAGTGCCAATTTTTTATTCATACGCTGCGGGATTTCAATGGCAGATTGATGATCAATACCAGTACCGAATCCACACTCAACACCAAGAAGATCTTTGACTATTTTCCTCGCCCGCTTTGATTTGGCAGCACGGTCCTCATGATTAGACAAGCAATCAAATAATGCCTGGGCCATATACGACATCTTTTCCTTATAAGTAGACTGTAAAAAATGCTCCCATCCAAATTCACCATCTGTCACTGGCCCACTATTTCCTGATTTTAATGATCCAGCCAAGATTACACTATGGGCCGATGAGGAATTGGTCGCGAACCCTTTCAGTCGAATCTTCAGCAATTGTATACCCATTCATCCTCTCCTCTGGTTTGAATATATGTACTCCTTTACCATAAAAAACAGAAAATATCCAATAAATGTCGTGGTCTATAACCCAGGCAGCAAAGGACTTTGTTTTGGTAACATCAGTACATTGACTAATGATACTATTTGAATGTTCTATGATCTTTAGTAAATCCTGCTTAGTTAGTTGCCTCAGTGATGGTCTCAGTAATCCATGCCCCACCATCTGCATCAATATTCACCTCACCTAATTTGTGTTCGTCTTTCAGATGGATTAACAAAGCATCAACATCAGGAAATAGGGTTAACTTTTCACACTTATTACACGTCCAAACGGGGGAATGTAATTTACGGAAACCAACCATTTCCAATTGTGTCATTTGTGTCATAATTTATCTGGTACCTTTCTTGAAATGGAATTTGTTGTTATTTGTTAGAAACTTTTCCGTCTGCGTCGCAGATAACTCGGATATATTTATTTTTTACTAATTCGCCATACTCTACTTCGGTAAGAATGTCCCCAGGCAATGGTGTCTGCATATTAACACATCTTGTCACACGGAAATTATTACCAGAATTAGTCTTAAACCGTTCTACGTACACTGTGCGGAATATTGTGATCTCGCCTTCTCTAGTCATTTTGGTACCCCTTGGTATGATATGATTCTAATGCCACCCAATAAAATAATCTTATATCATATCAAATTACTTTATAAACTCAAGTTTTTTAATCAAATATTTACCATCTTCCATTTTTTCAAGCTCAATATTACTATCCCATCGTGGGCAACGGCCATTTGTGTAAGACCAAGTATACCTACGACCACACCTAGGATACGGACATACAATATGTTGCTTCTTATCCTCCTCAACTACTAACCCCTGAACAGCAACCACTCTTTTTTTGCGATATTGTTTAGCTCTAGCTCTCTTCTCTAATTCTCTTTTCTTTAAATATTCCTGCAAAGGTACATCTAAGTCCATAGCAATCCGCTGAAGCCTAGCCATACGGGTATCACCAAAAATATCCTTATAATACATAACCTTTTTATTTAGGGACCTAACATGTTTCATGGCACCACAAAATTCAAATAATACCTCAAAGCCAAGTGCATCTAAAATATGTACAGAATTTCTTGGAGAAATTATTATAATATCATCTTTTTTATATACATATGGTGAACCGTTCCAAGTCATAAACTACAGCCAAGTTTTTGCGCGATATCAACTATCAATTTCCCCTCCAAATGATCATATTCATGTTGAAATATTCTAGCAACAAATCCTCTAAGTTCAACTTCGTGTAATCTAACACCATCCATCCTGGTGTATGCTACCTTAATACTCTCACTCCTTGGTATTAAAATATTAATCCGTGGTATTGATAAACACCCTTCACTTTCTATTCTTATATCGGTGTTACGGTCCAGTATTATCGGATTAATAACGGTCATATGCTCTTCATAGTATTGGATAATAAAAATACGCTTATTTACACCTACTTGTGAAGCCGCCAACCCAACCCCAATTTTACTTTTCCTTAAAGTATGGTGCATATCACGTATGAGGACCTTAAAAGCAGGAGATATATTAATTTCAGTACAAGGAGATTTAAGGATTTCAAGATCTTGCTTATTAAATGCAGACAATATACGCATTTTGTGTGTGTATGTATTCATGCTTATCCCCAATTGATTTATTTTGTAATTTTGTATTGACCAGCCTTCAACCGATTGTGTTCTACTTCCAATGACGCCCACTTGGAAGCCTCTTTCTTGGAAGCAAACCCATTGTGAAGTTCCGAACCATCCTTAGCCTTCACCACCCACCCCCCACCAATAGAAACAGTCTGCGGAACTATAGGAGTAAGTGTCACCGGTACAGATGCCTCTGTGGTAGTACCACTAACTTTTGCACTTTCGTCCATTTCACCCTCCTTGAGTTGTCTTGCGGCTTTTGATTCAGCCGGTTCGTGTAGGAAACAATACGGCAACATCCCTTTAAAAATTATATCTGCTGGGGCCTTACATCTAATGCACCTGTACTTGTGTGGATCAAGAACTTCATTTATCTCTACCAACTTACATCCCTCCCTTCAAACTATAATTTTATTACTTTTACTCATATTGTCCCTAGCCCAAAGTGGTTGAAGATTATGATAATTAAAGCAAAGCCTCTGTTGGTCGGGGACCAATAAATTAAAAGAAGAACAAGGTATAATATGATCTATGTGCCATTTGCCCTGGTTGTCCCACGACATACCAGGTTGAAATTGACTCTCCAAATACTGTTTAAAAAATTCAATAGAACAGCCAAGAAGGTCCGTAGTATGGCCAGATTTTTGATTATTTTGTAAGGCATGGTAGATTCCAATTCTTAGATTGGTAAGTAATTTAAATCCGGGATCATTATTACGCTTGTCTTTGTGATATTGTTTTTGGTATTTCAATATTTCGGCCCTTTTAACTAAATACCGTTGCTTACTATACTCTGTTGCTTTACTTTTATTGGATAGGTACCGTTGTTTTTCTTTTCTAATATCTCACTCCTTCTAGCTAAATGCCGTTGTTTGTGTTGTTTTGATATCTTATCTTTGTTAATTATGTGCCGTTGTTTTGATTGTTTTAATACTATATCCCTCCTAGACAAATATCGCCGGTTATCAGATTTTGATCTACAATCTTTGCATTCAGAACGTAATCCGTCTTTGCTATTTTTCCTTTTATAAAACCTATCTTCGGGCTTATTGGCCCCACATTTAATACAAATCTTCATTTTTCTCTCCTGACTTTTTTAGCCTCCTTTCTCCCAACAAGATAACCAACTATCAATTTCTCGTTATCATTGGCTGCTTCTCCTGGCTTATATCCCCATTTAAATACTTGATTATCAACACAAAATGCAAGCCAATTACCCTTATTATGTGGATCAGTTCCAATAGCGTAATGCTTATCGCAACACGCTATATTTTTATATTCCCATTCCAATTTTGCTCCAGTTGGTGCATCGTCAATAATAATTGTTGGCAAATACTGATTAAAATTCCCAAGTCTAAATATGCGTTTACACGCTGCACAAGCCAATAATCCCCTATCCTCTGTTGAAACAGATATTACCTCATTCATAGACAAAATAATTTTATTCTGCTGTCTAACCTTAGAACGAAAATACTTGTCTTTTCTAAGGGCAATATATTTAGTATCTGTATTGTCATTTATGCGCATACATCGGTAAATAGAATCATTACCCAAATAATCTGCTGCCCTATAGATAATAAAATCACCAGGTTCAAGACGATCCATACTACCATATTTAAACCCAGTAACAAATTTAAACCCCAATGCATTCATCATCTCGTGTTGTGGGTCTGATTTTGATACTATGATACTCCCACCATCCTTACCTAACCACACTTTCAGCATATACACCCTCCATTTTCTTATTCATGGATATAGTATTCCCACCACCTATTCCCAACCTTTACTTTGGTATCCATAATCGCCTTATAAATTTCTCTTATTTTAATATCTGTACCATTATTAATTCTGACCAACCTTACCATTCTACTTTTTGCTGTATCCGACATATTAAAATATTGTGGTACACTATATAGGCATCCAGCCGTACATGACCACCCATAAGTATATGCAGTATATTGATGTTTAAACCCTAAATCCTCTAAAAGTGCCAAGGTATTTTGACGCTTAGTTGATGTATACACAAATACATTTGGCTCACCAGCTAACATATAAACCGCATAGTTATTCTGCCCCATGTTTATCCCTTAATGGGGATAAGTTCCCCCCATGGTACTGCCTTCGATCCACCCACGACTACCCACAATACTGGATAATCTGGCTTCTTGGTTGGAAAGGTCCCATAGGTATCAGTAAGATATACCAATACCTTTGGCTTAATCCGTTCCTTTGCTACACGCTTAAATATTGGTCTAAAATCAGTACCACCGCCTCCTTTAAACCTAAGTCTACTTGGGATCTGCCACACGTTCAATGAATTGGCCTCAATAAATTCATGGACATCAGCATCACATGTCATAATATATGTACGTTTAGATAGATGTGACATACTCATCAATTCGGCAAGAAATCTACGTAAAGTTTCATCCCCAATTGATCCACTAGTATCAATTGCCGCAACAATATCCCCAACCTGTGTTCCATAAGATGATGGCATAAAAAACCCAAGAGCATGGGATTTTTTAGATGGGTATAATCTTGTGCGTTGATATCCACGACACTTAGACTCCATGAGATTCTTAAGCTTCACCCACCAATCTACTTGTGGTTCAAGAATATCCTTAATTAATCGATCAAGACCAGCAGGGAGTTTACCTTGTCCAGATGCTTGTGCTGTCTGCGCAGCCTTAACGATGGCATGTTTTACTTTTGTATTTTCGTGATCTTCCCGTGGTCTTTGCACATGTGTATCAAACCCCGATGGATCACCATGAACAGGGCAATCTTCATTCTCACCATTACTACCATTTCCATCCCTATCACCACCACTACCACCACTATTACAATTACATTTCACTTTCTTTGCTTTTTCTAATAAAATCCTATATATTTCCTCAGCAACTACTTCATCAAGTTTTATATCCTTCATAGACTGGATTTTTGCTAATGCAGCCGCGTTCCACAATGAAATCTCTGTATCTCTTTGATTAAACGCTATACTATTTCTCTCAAGGAGATGGTTATCTACAATATCAGCTGCGATATTGAATAATCTCTTATCTTTATTTACACCACGTTGCATATGGTCCATAATAACGTGTACAATTTCGTGACACAATGCAAATTTAATGTTCTCAATAGATCCCAATAACTTTACCCCGTCTGTATTCCAATACAGATTATATCCATCAGTTCCCATAATAGGTACACTTTCCGTTTCTACAACCGGTAGAGACAAAAGGATAGTTGCCCAGAATGGATGATCTCTGAGCAACTGTATTTTAGCTGCACTCATCATCTCGCTAGAATCAGTCACTGCCATATATCCTCCCAGTTATTATTTCTGTTGAAGCAAACTCATAATTTTCTTGATGATGGGCTTAAATTTCTCTTCTTGAATCTCTACCACCTTATCCAAGAATGTGGATTTAATATCAACAATAAACTTCATTTGAAATTCAGGAGGTATGGCTTCAAGGAACATAACTAGATTCTTGGCAATCTTATGAGACATGGTCTGCTTATTGGCATAATGCAAAACTGCATATACTGTGGCATATTGGCTTGATAGTTCCATACTCTTAAAACTATCGGGTATTTTACCATCTTCCACAATGGCCTTCACATCTACCTTGGCAAATGTCTCAAAGTATGCTACAAAACTGACAGCAGCACCCTCACCAACACATGCATACGCAAGATCATTGACCGTCAGAAGAGAACGTTTATCAACGTTCATCCATTTATCACCCAACGCACCAGTGAGCACATCTGATAACATAATCCACGTACGAGGTGTTGGAGATGCGTATTGGTCTGGCATTAACTTTAAGAGCAGGTCCGGTTGGTAATCCAAAAATGATATAATCTGAGTAGCACACCCAATTTCCTTTGCATATATCTTCCAATCCTGTAGGTTCTCTTGAACTATAAAGTTTACTAATCGTGTTTTGAACGGTACTGATGGTTCGTTAATATAGGCAAAATCTTCTCTCCTATTACCGGCCAAAATAATACGGCACTGGGGTGGGGCTTCCCAATTATCTAGGCTCCTATCCAATACAATACGTAGAGCCGCATTCTGTACTGATGGTTCTGCACATGAAAATTCATCAAACATTAATATTGTAGGTTCATTAATGCTAGGTAAAAAATCTGCACGGGCCCACTTGGTCACCCCCCCAGACACCTGCGGAATGCCACGTATCTCAGATGGTTCAAATTGAGCCAGCCGGATATCTACAAATTTCATTTTTTGCTCTTTAGCAATTTGAGCTATAATCGACGAATTATGTACAACCAACCCACTAGCAATAAAATTATGTGCAACTGGAATCTCTAAATCATATGTCATACGTTCTCCAAGGCTTTCAATATGTACCACCTTGTCAAATAATATCCCAAATCTATATACCCCATTACCAGTACGATGAGAGATTTTGGCTGAAGCCTTTGTTGCTTTTAATACTTCAGCAAATTTTGTAGCTTTCACTCCATAAAACCCAATCTCGTTGAATGCACAAATAGATTGAGTATCCATGATCTGAAGTTCATAATATGGGGCATATTGTTTCACTTCTTTGCATCTCATATATGATGTAATACCAAATCTGTCCAACAGATGTTGGATCTGATATATCATTTTCTTTGACTTAGAACTGTATGATATCTTGCCTGTTACCATTGGACCAGTGTATTTATGGATAGCCTTATATATCTCTACACATCCATCTGTTGAAAATAAACGGTTTAAAAATAATGCAACCTTCTTCTTGGTCTGTCTAAATACAAATGCTGGAATTTCCTTCTCCCCAGCCCTAGAAAATTTAACATCATATTCTTCCAATAACCTCACCACATCACTGCCCAAACCAGACCATGTGAATGTCTTATTTTTTAGTCTTAACATACCAACAGGAATCCCCATAGTTTTAGTGGGGCGTTCATCGTGCCGTACTGCCATACCAAGATTATTGGCGATTACAGTAAATTCGGCCAATTGTTCAACATCAGTTGATGTGAATGATATAGTAGCTGGAAGTTTATTCATATACCCATTCCCCAACAAATACCCTATTAATTTCAATATATCATCTGATGCTTCTTCGCTACCAAATACAGGTATATTGTTGGCTGTAGCAATAACATCCATACCTATATCTAAATTAGTAAGCTCTTTCCACATCAAATCAGTAAACTTACCTTTTGCACCTTGTGTTAACACGAGGAATGGGTGATTTGCCGTAGCGAGTATTTCCCTACCAGTTTGAGTACGCAAACGATAAACTTCCTGCATTCCCTGTTTAAACTTATTAGTCGGGGTCACGCGTACCATATCTCCATTTACAAATGCTATCACTTGATGAGTAATGTCAAAATCCTTAATCGATATCAATTCTCCAGTGGTGGCATCGAGAATTAATGAATCTTGTTCTATACATTTTCCAACTCCTGGCGGACCCCACAAACCTATAGAAACATGTGGTGAATTTATGATTACTGTTTTAATTAACTCTTTTACCTTACCAATCGTTGGCATAGACTATCCTCCTAGGATGTGGGTATCAAAAGTATTGGCTGGACGAGCTATCATAATACATAACGCATACATCATACTCTAATGCTATAAATTCTAACAAAATCGGGTAATTAAGTGCATTAATACCACTTGGGTAAAATACTATAAGGGTTTCTTTTGGGATTAACCCATTTCCATGAAATTTGATAACAGCTGACACACCTATAATTGGGCCATCACGTATATTTTCTACCTCCTCCTTTTGTATCATTGGTACACCTGGTGTTTTATGTCTGCGTAATGGTGTTAATGATATAATATTTTTATATTCCTTTGCACTATGTCCACATGATTCACATTTTTCGGTTTCACATATAATTTTACAATAAAAACAGAAAAATTTCAATCATATCACCTCCCCTTCATACCCTTCATGGAAATCTGGAAATCTCGACCATATATCTTTATTAACTATAGCACCAATAATTGATTGCAAACTCCATGTGCGGTGCCATATAAAATCTGAAGTATCTGGTGGTAATAAATCACATACCTGATGTAATAAATCATGAACCTCTGCAAGTGCTTTACATTTTATCATGACACACAGAATATATCACCAAATCCAGCCGATAAGAGATTAATTAATACTCCACGTTTAATCCCCAATTTCTTTGGGTCTAATGTCAACCCAAACTCTCTATATTTCTGTATCAATTTAATCATGATCTTCTCATCAAAATGTTTCCGATTACGTTTAAATTGAATCGTATGCAAAAAAGACATTATACTATCAGGATTATGGTATACACAATAGGCAAACATTGCCTGACCAAGTATAATGTCTGATGTACTCCAATTATGTTTTGTGTGTTGTGGTGGTACATTACCAAAATTAATTATAAATTGACCACGGCGATTTAAATAACAAAGCAATAACCAAACATTGGCATTATTAAACCCACGCTGATCAGACCTCAATAAAGTCTTTAATTCTTCGTGTGTACATTGCCATTTTAATCCATCAAACATGAATTCTGGATCAAAAAATACTGATTCGATCTTTTTGATCGTGTCTATTAATCGTTGGATTGACTTGTCAGCATTAAGACAAATCTTAACAAAGACACTCCAATTAATATCATCTGGGATGGTATTATATGCACTATAATCACGTTTAAATAAATTAAACGCTGTAAATACGTCTATTATGCACTTATTAAACCCTGGTGGTAATAATCTATAGATTCTTAAATCAATACCATTATCCCTTGTACTCATAATATTAAATGATGGCATATACTTAACCCAGTGAGACTCCAAAACTTCATCCCCAGAATTTGTACATACCGTTATTGACTGCCTATATGCTCCATCACCAAGAAATTCTTCCCATACTGAAGATAAATATATAAGCCTTTTAACTACACGTTTAACCAAACTATATTCCTCGGTACAAAACCACAAATATGCGATACTATTAAATGATAATGCAATTAATAACGGGTCCACTTGTAATAAATATTTCTTAAAAAACGTCTCATTAGTACTAATATGGAGATTTACTGGCTCTCTATATATTATACGCTCACCATATAATTTAAAAAACGTACTATATGCATATGCCATAGAAGCCTTGTATAATATATCATCCTTTGGTGGGCAATCAGAGGTTAATAAAAATTTGTAGTGTTCAAACAATGTCAATAATTGTGGGTGTGGTGCGGTTTTATCGTTAGTACCTATTAGTCGCATTAATCTAATATTGTCATTCCTCAAATCATGGCCCGTTAATAGGGCAATATCAACATTAGTCATTGATCTGCCTCCGTAATATTTTGATACTTAACATTGATGAATCCTTAATCAAGAATGGCCCAGCTAATTCTTTATACTCTTTTATATAGTGACTTTCTACTAATTTTTGTATCTTTGCAAATCTCTTTTTAGTTAATCTTAGGTTCGCTTCTAATGATATTCCAATACCAAGTTGTACCAGTTCTTCAAAAGTTCTCCTTTCATTTTTAATAATATCATCAAAAATTTCATCTAACTGCTTTTCATTGATTTCCCTGTCGTACCATTTGGATAACGGTGTTGAGAATACCCCCTTTGGTGGTGTATACACCCCACCAATTGTATGCGCAAAATAATACAAGGCTTGTTTCATAGACCTATCAGCATTATTCCTTATATTAATAAACGCATCTAAATATCTACTATCTTCTGGATGATGCATAATATAACGCAAATAGGCTTTCTTGATTGAAGGATAAAATGCAAAATCCAGTGGTATTTTAACAGGTAATCCTACGTCTGCGTGGACATCTATAAAAATGTCTGCCACACCATACGCCCTATGATACTCACTATGTTCCACATTTGGGGCTAAGTTTAATAATTCAAACACCCTCCTTAACATTGGCCCAATGTGTTCAGTAATACTCAGTGTTTTAATCCCAAATATCGGTTCACCATAATCAGCAATATGGAGTAATCCAGCATCATCAATATGTTGTAATCTATACATTAATCCTTCGTGAGTAAATACTTTCTCTCCCAATAAAAATCCCAAACATAACACTAACCCAATAGCCTCTCTATTACGCATTAATTTAAAACTTGCAGACATTAAATCCTCAACATATAAAGGATTTTCATAAATCCTCATTTCATTATTTGCCAGTGCATCCATAATTATAAAAAATGGACTAGAGAGTGTATACCTATATACAATCTGTGAATGAAATGGCCCTATATAGATATTTTCAGTATCCCTAATATGTTCTATGGTGGTATATAGGGCATTTATATCTGTCAATAAAATTTTTAAATCTTTGTGGATGTTATATCTGGATAAACTTTGTGCCACTTGTAATAAAAAATTATCAAGTTCCTTTTTCATCGGGGCCCTCGCACTGAAATTGCTTCAGTACTTTTTGTGTAGCATCCCATTGTTCATTCGTTAATCCTAGTTTTAGAAATTCGTCTAATGTTGGTTTTTCGGCCCGAACAAGTAAGAATCTGCCGTCACATATATGTTGTTTGTTAATATATTTGTCGCCACAAATATGTTTACTTTCTTTATCTATATAGTGTACGTGTGTGTATGGGACCATAAAGGCCTCATCAGTCTTTTTCTTATAATGCGCGAAAAGTACTGCCGTAGCCGCAATCATATTTGCAGCTAACATTACCCATGGTGCTATCTCTGGTAATGTGCGTTTAATCTCTGCAACTGGATCTGGTGATTTTTTATTTGTCGCCATTATTAATGACCTCCACCATTTTTTGTAGTCCAGTGATTGACTGAGATTGTTTTGCATGCTTGATAGCGTATATATTAATCATATTTACTGTAAGTGGGCCAATCTTCATACCCATATCGTACAATTCTGGCATGTCTTTTATTGCCCAAGCAATATTTGACATCCTAATTGTAAATGATGCCCCTAATATATCATCTGTATTAGCATCTAAACGTTTTGCTACTTCCGCTATATACCCAATCGGTGTATGTGTATAATTACCAGCATGCATACGCCAAATACCCACAAGTGATTTATATATTAAATGTTTATTTGTGGGGGTTAATGAATCACCAATTGATAATCCTCCACAATACCACGCCTGTGGTGCAATCCATATTCCTTTTGCAATATCTGTATAGTCTCTAACTGATGGATTCATGCCGAGCACACTCTTCCCGTATATACCCAACTTACTTTGGGTATGCATTTCTGGTATACCAATTAACGACAGGTCAGTATTATGGGCTCGATTTGTTGCCGTCTTTTCCATAAGCACAGCCAAAGTTTTTTTATCGGCATATTCTGGAATCCTTCTACCAATCCCTAATTCAAATCGTTTAGCTATTGACATATCACCGCAGAAATAAGTCAATAAATCAAGTGGTTGTTGTAATAAACATGTTCTGAATATATTGGATTCTAATATTGAATCTGGTACATCTGTTGTTATCCCTACATATGAACACATAACACACATATTAACGAGTGTTTTGACACACTCATGATACAATTTTAACTTTGATGGTATGTCGTCAGTATTGGATACCATAACCATTAAATTACCAACATCTAGTCTAGGGATCGACCTTATTACACCAATACAATATTCCGCTATATAGACTAAATGATCCATGCAATGTGGTTGCCCTAATTGATACAAGATCCGTGACATTTCGAAACCTGCCTCATCTACTGTCCTTTGAGCAATAAATCTATCTGCTCTATAATATGAAGTATGACCGTCACCACACTCAGACATAATAAACTTGGCATACTGAACGCAACGTTTAAAAATATTCTGTGGTATGTCCCACCCATACTTTAATAATAATATACACAATATATGATCAATATACTTGTGTTCACCAATAGTCAATATTTCAATCCACCTATTTACTAATGGAGTTCTTTCACATTGGTGTTTAGATCGAATTAGTGTAATGGCTTCCGCAATGTATGGAAAGAATGGTGCATAATGACGGTCTCTATATAAATCCATTAATCGCTCTATTTGTTCCATACCAAGTAACGGGATATTAATTTCTTCATCCCCGTTGGCTATATGCCCAGGTAAAAAAATACACGCATCAATGTTTGACGCCATCTATCTCCTCCCTAATGGACTCTGATGATATCACTCTTGGATCAATTTTATAAACCACACCGGACTTAAGTAATTTGTCTATAATAATTTGCATAGCAGAATATTCTGCGTCATTACCAGCTTGTGCTTTAACCTTAACGAATAAGTCCACATTCATTTTAACATTGAATACTTGATTACGATCCATTATCCACCTCTGTTCTTTTAAATAGTATTATTCTCCCTTGCATCTTTTTGTCTAATCTCCCAACGCATATACGGAGATTTTTTGTTATTAATCTCTGCTGTGCGCCTAACCCGTAAATATTCTGCAGATAAACGCTCATCCTTCTCTATCAAAGGGTAAAATAATTTATCAAATTCTTTCCACGCCCCAGTCCAAGATGTATCTGAACGTGGAGCACCCTTTATTACTAATTCAACAATATCTTCTTCTCCACCCATAAAAATCGTTTCTGATGTGAGTCCCTTACTCTCACATATCTCTTTTATCAAATCTTCTCTGCACTTTTTGTTTATCGCTTCTGCTTTGTCTACTGCTCTTTTGGATAATGAATATTTTCTTATAATACCCTGTACCTTTTTGGACAAGGTTCCAAATACAATCATCCCCTATTCTCCTTTTCTACCTAGATGTCAGGATCAATTAAAGAATCGCTATGGGGTTACTACAACCCAATATGTCTGCTCCAACAAATAGTGCTGCCATAGCAACTTCTGGTGTTTTTATACCACTAGCTGCTTTTAATACGATGTGCTTACCACTCTCAACAATAACATTATGAATCATTTTTATATGATCAAGCTTTGTGCTGCCTTTTACCCCTGTGGCCGTTTTAATGTTACCACCTGTCTCTAATATTAATTTTGTCACAGTTATAATTTGCTCGTCTGTCAATGTTGGTGTTTCAATTATCCACCGTATATTTGCATTCGTTGATAAAAACATCTCAATCATTTCCCCACGTACAAATTGCCACATTCCACTCTGAATATATACCGGATTTAATACAATATCTAGTGTACTAGCAAATCCACAGAGATCTGATATTTCTGTGAGTTTTGATAGAGTAGATGTATCACCGTTTGGGTATCCAACTACACCAATTATTTCAAAGTCATGTTTGTAGCTAGCTTCCTCTATAAAATTACGTAATTTTGGTATATTAACAAACGAAGATGGAAAACATATCCCTCTAACTCTAAGGACTGCAACATCTAAAATATACTTACAGATACCATCGATCCCGATATTTTTATTAAGAATCGCAGCTTCTATCAATTTTGGATCTATGGTCATATAATTTGTATGAACTCCGCTGCTATCGTATCATTTCTTTTCAAAGCTGCCCTTATTAAGGATGGGTAAACATCGCCAAGTTGTTCCCTAGTTAACGGCACTGTTTTTAATTCGTGCAATATCCTCATAAAACAATTAAAAAGATGATTTCGTTTATAATCCAAACTATAAATTACCTCACGAAACCTTTCCCATCCTTTACATATAGCCTTAGCATATAATACATCACTAGGTGTTGATCCCCATCTTCTTCTGAAATGCCACAAAGCAAACCAGTTAAAGATTTCATCTGGGACCTGTTTCCCCCTTAAAATTGATACCGCAACTGGTCGTAGCAAATAAAAATCATTGAATCCATAACAAAATCTAGGCAATTTCTTATCTTCTGGAGCAAATCTACGCTTAATTCTTCCTATAATGTCAGGCCATCTATCAATTACCATTAACTTATATTTACTATCGTCCGCATCCATAAAACTAGCATCCCAGTTTAATATAGCACCTATATTAGACGCGTGTCTACCAAAAAATTCTGGTTCAAGAAATTTGTCGGCTATAAGCCCAAGTGGTTGGTATATTTGATTAGTGCTGGCCCCACTACGCAACCAACCATCAAATTCAAATTTAACACCACTTACAGTCTGCATAAATAAGCGTGCAATATCATCCACTGATACCTTGCTGTGATCCCAAGAACCAGATATGCCGTTAAATCTATTTAAATCGCTTTGTAAATATTTAACTAATGATTGTAGTGATGTATCATCAAGTAATGGTTTCTCCGGTATATCAGAATAAAACCTTTTTATTTGAATGTCTAATTGTATATTATACGTACAAGTCATTATAATATACCACGCATATCCATATATATCAACAATATTAGACAATTTATCTAGCCTTTCCGGATCTAGACTTCCCATGGCCCTACCAAGAGATGTCCCACCAAAGCCTTCAAATTGTTTGCGCACTCGTGCCACAAATTCATCGACCATTGCCACCTCCTGGTTTCCTTAAGACAGCCGTGATAAAGAATCGAAGGAAAAAATAAACAGATATTGGCCAGAATATGATCATAAAAATTATATATAGATTAGTATGGTATATTTCTTGCCTGTCATGTTTATTCTCATCTACTTGGTATACTAAATAACTCATTGCACAGCCGCACAATACCCACATCCCTATAAAAACCACTACATTCATCATTACTCCCTAGTAACAGGTTTAATTATATCCCCTTCCATATTCCTTTTCAACAAAGCAACATCGTCTGGAGAAAGTTGTAATAAATCATGCAGTATAATATTCTCTGCCTTCTTTACCCTTTCTGTAAGGTGCTGGTTCTTTTCGGTCATAATATTAATTATCCTTAAATAATAATATCTAGTAGCTACCCATGTAAATGCAATACTTAGCAAAATCAGTAAAATCATTATAATATAGTGGACTATTGTCATTTTATCTCCCTATAAAACAGAAATTCTGTGCACGATTCATTATGTGGTCGGATACTGGCCCACAAAGGTCATTCACTATCCTACATTCTCTTAATATATCTGTTTTACTTATAATCGGGTTGTCTGTACAGATACTAACTGGCATTAAATGTTCCAAGAACTCTTTGATTGGATGTTCTACGCCTTGTTTTACAGCCCCAGTATGGTAATTACTACTCACACAACATTCTACCAATATTTGGTCTCGTGCAATTCTCCTCATTAATTCTTTATCGTGGATTGCAGTACATCCATGGCCAATGCGTTCGACACCAAGAATATCAATGGCTTCCCATATATTTTGTGGTGACCCGTCTTCACCTGCGTGACATGTTAAATGTAATTTACCAGCCCTAGCCAAATCAAAGGCCTCTTTAAAAAGCCGGGGTGGGAATAGCCGTTCTGCTCCCGCCAGGTCAAAACCAACTACTCCACATCCCGTATGAAGGTGCTGCGCCTCAGACAACGCAGCACGAGCCATGATTTTGGCAATATGTGGTCCATGGTGTTTCATGGATATGATTATTAACCCCATCTTCATATCTTTATATTCTGATACAAAATGGTTCATACCATCTAATATGGCCCTTATTGTCTGCCTGACGGTCATCCCTGCGAAGGTATGTATAATGGGCGACCATCGCAATTCCAACGTACGAACTCCAGTATTGTATGCATCACGCGCTATTATATATATCGCATCCTTAACATTCCCATAAAACTGCGTAACCCACATAGGGACATGAAATCGATTCAAATAATCTAACAATGTTTCATTATCTGTGGCGTATACCATTTCCTGAAATAACTCAAATGTTTCGCATGGTTGTAACCCATGTTTTTTTAATCTTTCCCACATAAATCCTGGCGGTATAGAACCATCCATGTGCTGATGTAATTCAATCATGCGGTCTCCATATAATTTGCATCTGATCTAAAGTACCCTATTTTGATCAGGGCCCAACATTTTTGACATATCGCACATCGTTCTTCACCTTGGAGATGTGATGCACGACATACCACCCCAGTATTATAGACACATGCTATGACCCCTGGCTCTGGCTTATCTTTAGTTACTCTTATAGTCCCAAAAAATATTGCAATTTCCCCGGGTTGCAATATTTTTCCACACGCCGCACAATATCCACAAATTTTAGAGGTAGGCATGATTTATCCCTCCTTTGTTATTGCCTTATCCTTCTTACCTTTCTTGGTATTTTCCTTAAAGATCTCAAGACTCTCAACCTTACCAGTAAATGCTAAACATTCCTTCTTTAAAAGTTCCATAATCTCATCTAATTCCACAGCAATATGTTTATATTTTTCATCTGAACCAATTTCATCCGCAAAATGTTCATGGTAGATATTTCTTGCAGACTCCAGACATTCTGTTGCTTTTGTAAGGAGTCCAACTTTCTCAAATACATCTTTCATTAAATTCTTGTGAGCAGACATTACCTTACCATCTCCTTTTTGATAGGGATAATATTAGGATATACAATTGTATTCATTTCAATTACGCGCCGCAAGTAATCAGGTACCTTTGTTATCTCTTTGTCCAACATTTCACTAAACAACTGCTGAGTATTATTAATTTCTACAACCATTGGTTTGGATAATCGATCTTTGTCAATTATGGGATACAAATCTTGCCACTCTTCATATGACATAACCATTGTTATCTTACCATCTTTAACACAGGTTTGCATTACAGTATTTCCTCCTCTTCATAAGGAACATTTAACTGCCCACATAACCATTCAATTGCAAATGATGCATCATCTTCATCACCACCAAGCCAATCACCATCTTCGGCAGGAAGCCCCGTGGCTATTGCTTTAACTGGTGGTTCGTATTCTTTCCATCCAATTAAAATAGGATCTTCTTTTTGAAGGAGTGATACTACATCAAGTATGGCCTGTGCAGCCTCAGCTTGTGATCCAATACCATAATATGTAGCATCTGACCATTTTTTCACGGCTTCTTTTAAGGCGTGTTCTATGGTAATTGGGGAGTACCTCCTGTAGTTATTTGGGCTGCTTCCTCCTCCTCTTTCCGCATCGCCGCTATTTCCTCATCTGTAGCCACATTTTTAGCGAGTTCCTCAGACCAATCATAACGGTGAAAATCCTTTACTGCATCCATATTGACATTCTCATGTTTACTCTTAATATCTTCTAACGATTTTGCAACCTGCTCATCTATTTCCATAAAAAATGGCACCATCTTTTTGTACACCAGTTGCTCATATGGGGATAAATCGGACTCAATAACATCAAGGTGTTCCTTGGCCATCCGGACAAACTTTCTCATTAACTGCCATTCAGCAGCAGTAAATTTTACATCTATTTCTGGGATACCAAATTCTGCCAACGAATCCACCACCACATGTTCAAGAACAGCCTTCATTCTATCTCCTCCGGTTTTATAATCAAGTCAGTATTGCCTTTAGATTCTGCTACCTCCATAAATTCTGTATTTATTGTTTCTTGTGGTGATACTACTACCCAATCAGTACCAACCATATCAGCTTCTGATACAAGAAGTGGTACCACATTACCATCTGCTTTTTTAATCTTTAATAATTCTTCATGAAGGAAGATATAAATTGATTGATTATTCCATTCTAATTTCGTTACTTGGTGTCCATTGTGCTTTTATAAATATAGTTGTTTTTGTATGCCGTTCGTTAGAATCATGGAATTTTAGGTGTATCTTCATCTTTATCCTCTATAGAATCATATATTAATACTTCATCAAGATTAAGCATAACAGCATTTTCCTGCTCTATTAATATTGTTTCTTTAGACGGGGTATTAGTATGTTTGTGAGCTCGGTTCCATCCATACTCAAGCCCCTCTTCTATTGCACGGCTAATAATAGCATATGTATTTACACGCACATTACCTTTAATTTTTATCTTTGTCATCTTTGTCCTCCGATCCATCCAGTTTATAATAACACCTGGGACAACAATTTCCAAATAATTCCTTTTTTACTTCTTCCCAATCTTTCCAATTTTTAGCAGCTTCCCCAGATTCAATCTTTTTCAATTGCTCCTCTATATCAAGCATTTCTTTAGTTTTAATGGATTTAGTAAATCGTATACAAAATCCAAGCCCAAATATGACAATCTGAATTTCATATGCACCCAAGATAATATCATTCTCATACATAACCTGGATTAAACACCAATCCCAGTTTTTCCAATTATAATGCCCAAAAAATTGCGCCCACTCATTAATAAAAGTAAAATATATGCGCTTATAAAATGGTTCATCTCTCTTTACGATCATGTTTTCTCCGATCTAGGATTGTCAAAATAACGTCTAGTTTTTTGTTCATCTTTTTTATTTCTTCCTCTAGTGAAGGATTAAGATTACAAACACAATATTCCTTACCACACTTTGCACATACTTGCCTAGTAGTTAACCAAATTGGATCATTTGGGGGTAATGTTGGTCCATCTGTTTTAAACATTATTTTTGCTCCCAACCTATTAATTTACTGGTAGCGGTATGTTCTTCATCACCAATAATCTTTCTCTTTTCAGCCATCACTTTCATATAATATCTACCAATCTCGCCTATAAACATTGAATCACCAGCGGGCGCAAACCTATTATGTCTTAATAATTGTTCATAACTCATCCCATCAATTTTCTTTTTAAGTTCTTCGACTGACATTACTCCATCCTCCTTTATTTCGTTTACAAATTGGTTTGATTTCTTCACCAATCCTTGGATCGAAAAATCTTTCTTTATTTTCAAATATCAATTTTTGAATACGTTCTTCTAATTTTTTATATTCTTTGCCACCTAATCGCTTATCTTTAAGTACACAAAATCTTTTATATCGTTTCTCCTTTTCTTGATTTTCTTTATTATGTATGAATGGGAATCTTAGCCCGTCCATATATTCATATTCTTCTTTAGTAGGATGTACCACAACACGTCCCTTTGGTATATTACTCCACATCTTTATCCCCCCTGTAAACCCATGTATGTATAGCTTCAATAATATTCCATTTAATATATTTATGTAAAATATATAAACGCCCAATAAATACAAACTCAGGTCCAAGTTTAATATATAATGAATCACACAAGATATTTAATGATGTTTGAATATCAGCCAAATATGCATGTTTAATCAGATTCATTTATATCCTCATCTATATCTTTTTTATGTACTTTTGATTTGTGTGTTCTATTCGCCTCACACCATGGACACCCCCCATGATTTCTACATGATGCATCGATTGCTTTTGCCTTTCTGTATGGTTTGCGTTTTTCTTTACCATGCTTAATCGCCTTATCTAGACTCATCTTGTAACCATTTCTTAGCTTTTAAATATTCTGGTGTAATACGCTGTTCCAAAACATCGATCCCCCTTTTCAAAGCAATCCACGCATCAACTCCTGAATACCCAAATTTTTTGTAGGCCTCTATAATTAAATCCATATCTTTTTCTTCAAAATCCTCCCCGTCTGCAGTCGCAAAATAAAATGTATCATTACAGTTTATAAATGGATGAGCATCTTCATCCCACTTATCTGTCTTCTCATTATAGCTACCCCAAAATACTACGTTCCTACTAGATAACCATATTAACTTATGTAAATACTCAATATATTTTATTGGATCTTTAAATTTGTCGAGCATTTTGAGTGGTATTTTTATCATTTTTATTTCCCCACATTGCGGATAATTGACAATATGCTTTCACATGGGACACTACCACCTTGTTTACATCTATTTTCTATTGCTGTGATAATGTCATCTTTATTTGGTATAAACCCTTCGCATTTACATGGGAAACCATCAACACCCAATTTCCCACACCCAGCCCCTACTGGTGATACCGTAAAATGGTCTATTTTCCCATGTCCACACTCACACCTTGTCACATTTTCCCTCCTCATCAGAATCTTTCATCTCTTCGTCAATGAGTGTACGAACTGCTTCCTTAAAACATTTATTCATTTCGGCAAGATGATCAGTAATACCGACTGCTCTTGGGCCCCATTCAATATTATCAACAGTCATCCTATATAACGAAAATGCCTTTGATATACCATCAATTTCTTTTTTAGTTAAGATACAATCCTTAATGTTGGCATTTACCATTGAGCCTTGGATAACAACATTCATTGCAGACTGTCTTTGACGTTTTAATTTCTCTATCGCAACTTCCAGAAATTCTTTTTGATCTGGTTTAACCTGCACATAACTACCAATACCACCAACTAATGCTGCCAATTCATCAAATGGTATAATTGAATTATCTAATTGTTCCTTTACCTTCATTATCGTTATCCAATCCATAACGGTTAATTGTCTCCTTAATCTTGGTAAATATACGACTTACCACTAGTTCTGAATTTGCACATATAGGATTGGTTGGGAAATTTAATTTGTAAAGTAATACTGCTCGCCAAAGTATCCAAAATTGAAATTCATATAATATACCGTCCCTAGATACCACCACAGCAATGGTGTCTATATGATCAGCATCACTACCATGAGCAATGTGTCGATACATCCGTAATGCATTATTAATATATGTTTTTTCTGATGTATTAAAATATGGAATTGGCACAGCACCTTCGTGTGGTTTAAACATACAGATCTTGGGCTTGATACACAAAATATAAATTTTGAAGTTTTACCATTAACAACTCCATTATAATTTCTTGGGGAAAAGTTTAATACCATAGGCTAGGATGCCTATGCTGCCCGATTGTATGCCGCATTGCGCAGCGGTGCAGGTGGGCAATGGCCGGTATTTCATCCGCCCCGGCCCAGGCGGCGTAATCTTATTTGTTACTTTCTACTTAATAATCCGAAAAGAACCCCAGCTGTTTGAAGACTTCATCAGGGCTGATGTTCTTTAAATCGAGTGGAAGAGGCAATCTGTGTGTCCAGAGCTTATCTTGACTCCTGTGAGTTACTGACAGTTGCGCGTCCATGGTCCCCTGATCCACCGAAAAGTAGATGGGCACCTTCTTCTGCGGGTCGTTGCTCCGGGTGATTAACATCCATACCCACTTACCTTCCTTGACATGAGGTGTATGGAACTTGCCCAACTTCGGCCTCACGTTCAAGAGCTTCATCACCCGGACCAGCATTCGCTTGGAAGTTGCAAACCTCAGGTCTTTCTGGTCCACGCATGTCACTTCTGCCAACATGGTAATATTCCTCCTTTTGTGGGTCTAAGACCCTTGTGTGTGTGCAATGCACAGCCACTACTACAGTTTAAATAAATCCAGTAGCTTGTTAGTGACAAGCCTCAATACAAACAACAGTTCAACATATTTACGATCTTGTTCAAAAACTGTACCATGACTACACTTACTCATATATACCCCCACTTCATATTACCTATTTTATATACGCCTCCTTTCTACCAGGATAGGCAAACCTGGGTTGTTATTTACACTATATCTTCTTTTTTAACCCTCATACGACATATGTGGGCCCGTTTAATCCGACGATTCTTACCACAAGTTTCACATGTTGCTTCTCCACCTTGGTGATGAATATGGAACCAACGACTCTTACATTTGTGACATCGCATCATTTACCCCCGATATTTTGTGGATTTTTTTGCTTTATCCCAAACCTCCTTGTTTATTTGTGTAATAACTTTATTGCCTTCTGTTTCATATACCTCATATAAATGCTCTGCGGGGATATGTTTACCAAGGCATTCAAAAAGTTTATTAATTTGATCTTGTTGTGTCTCTCCATCACAAATTGCCCCACAGATACTACATTTAATACATGTTGTATTGTTTCTAAAAATAATATTCCCTATGGTCACTATTACATACCTTGGGGATAGTTTTACCATCATCACCCCCTTAACAAATTTGGGGATATAGGACCATGGTCCTATATCCCCATCCACCACAATAAAACAACTATAGTAATCAGAGCCTGATCAGGGCAAACCCAATCTAGGGTGCAGTTAATAACTGCAATACAATAAGCTAACATATAAATCTCATAATATATAGAGCCTCGTACTCTCAAGGAGTACACAGGTTACTCGCTCATAAACATAACCCATTAAGGTCCCATAGAGAATACCTCTTTATATTCTTTATTTTTCTCTGGACTCCTCCCCATAAGCTTTTGTCTTCCCCTCCTCAACGGTTGTCTTAATACCACATACTGCAACCACTATAGCCAATTCCTCAGGAGGGCATTTCCGTAAGTAGTCTTCTACTCGACGGCGGATCTTCTTCCTATGGTCTTCTGTAAAACTACAAACCTCCTTTACTGTTTTATCGATCCATTCTAATTCTCGCAAAACCCTCATTACATATTCTCGTTGAATAACCTCCAAACTAGACCCATCAAACCCCATTATTACCTCCAGAGTAAATAGTACTGATTAATTTGGGCCATCTAAGCATAGACGACGAAAAGAAAAGAAAATCTTTTAAATTTATACCACCTCCTCGAAATTTGACCAAAATACAGGATTATACGTTTAAGTGCTGGACAGATACTTCATTGTTGCTATGTTTCGGCACTACACTTCCACAGCAGGATTCCATCCGGCCCCCTGTGTACCCACAGCCTTTATGATGTGGGTAATATAAACCAATTACTGTAAAACATCTACCTGTAGTAAGTCCAAAACAGAGCCCCACCGGATCATCCAGTGCGGGATGTTTAATCATCTAGATCTTAAACCCATACCATACCCTTTCGCTCTCCAATCAAACATTTTATCTTTATATCGACCCCATGCATTTGTGGCTCGATTAAAGTCTCTTTCATATATTGAATTACCGGGTCTGATTGGTCGTTCGGATTCATATATCAATTCATCATAAACTGAATTACTTGATGGCAAATTTGATATTTGCATATGTAATGGTTGCGTTTCTACCTTAGTTACCGGTTTTGGAGTATTGACCCTCAATATCACTACCTTATTTCTTTCTGTGGCAGTCCAGTTGTTACCAACTATTGATACACACTCATGTTCCCGTACTTCAACCCGGGCATTAGCTGGGATACTCGGTGGTAACGCATCACCGAAGTACTTCACCCCAGTCTTGGGGTCCGTGTATGTCATGTATTCCCCACCGTATGAATCAAAACCCCACATAAAACACAATCCCAAGAGAAATCCACCGATGACAGCAAGCAGCATCTTATGCCACTTATTATCCATGGTCATTCTCCTCTTATTTCTTTTTAAATTCTTGGCATGAGAACTTCTTTGGTACGAACTTCTTCTCCACCTGGCACCACTTGTCCACCCGCTTCTTGCAATACTTGCACAGCTGCTTTTCCGTGTCCATAGGGCTCTCCTATCGAACGAATTTTTACTTCCTTGATATCCACCCAGTCCAACGGACGTTCATCAAAACTATATTGGCAGTTCGTACAGACACGTTCTATCGCCTCCTCATACTCTATTGATACAAATACATCTTTTAATATTCCACCACATTTAGGACAGTTACCGCCAGAGTATTGATCCATTATAATTTTATTTTCACTGTCTTCTTCTTGGCCTTAGCTCTTACCACTGACTCAAAATTAATACACTGCACAGACAGTAACACTGTAATTACACTGGATAATGTATGATTCGAAAGTTTGCTTACCTTGTTTAGCCATACCTGCACTTCTTTCTCCACATCTAAATCCACTACTGATGTAAGCTTTGTTGGATCAATTAACCCAAGTCGTGGTTCTTCGGTTACCTTTGGTTTTCTCATTACTCCTCCTTAATTACTTTTTGGTGCCATTAAATTACACTCACCACAGGTACATGTTTCAAATTTTGCGGCTTGATCATTGGACATTTCAAGTCTTGCAACCTCCATATTATGTCTATTGCACCATACAATGGTCTCACCAAAAGGGGTAACACCAATCTGTTGTCTGGCATAATCCTTTGGCGAAATGCCACCTGGACGTTCATCCAAACATTTCTTACAATGCAACCAAAACGATACTTCTTCTGACATCATTACCTCCCTATTCTTGATCCAAAAGAGTCTCGCCATCTTGCGAAAAGTTCCAACCTTTTGGGATATTCTTCCCTGTTTTATTCATAAATCGTTGGTTCATATCGTCAATTATATCTGATTCAGCAGGACCTAAATTAACATTGCATCGAAATCATTTGAAATATTTTAATTCAGTAGCTCGTTCTCGGGTCATCAAATCCTCCTAAAAAAATGTGGTGTGGAAGGAGAGAATTGAACTCTCACGGCCCTAAGGCCAAGGGCTTTTAAGGCCCTTGCGTCTACGAATTCCGCCACTCCCCCTTTATCTTGGCATATGTTTTTAGACAATGATTTTCTAGATTCTCTCTTACGTTATTTTCATTATTACCATCTTTATGATGAAGATGTTTGCTTAATGGCTCTCCCATCCAATCTGTTACACCACATTTGTAGCATTTATCTTCTGATACTCCTTTCTTTTGGTATCGCTGGGAGATGTTACCCATGGTAGCAGAGGAGATACTATCAACCCCACAATTAGGATAGAGCATCTCCCAGCGATATTGGTGCCTCCAGGTGGAATTGAACCAACCAACCTTTCGCTTATAAGGCGAATGCTCTACCCAATTGAGCTATGGAGGCTATTAATAGTTAATCCAGGAAACCCTGGGCACTGCGTCCCATATTCCCGGATTCACGGGACAGGTGCACTTCATGCCAGCCCTGCAGATGAATGGTCTTGTGGTCCTTGTGGGACACCCTCCCGGTCACGAAGACTTGCGCATTCTGGGTCCTGACCTGAAAATTGGTATTGCCGTTGAGGGTAACGTACGCATCACGCTGACCCTGAGTATAGATCTTGCCACGCAATAAATACACCTGCTGACCGCCCATTCGTACCAGCTTCTCCACGATATGCGGAGTGGACCCAGCGCTCCTCTGAATGGGTTCGTTCTTATAAATGTGCTGGGTCTTGTCTGGCTCGAACTGCACCGGCACGAAGAACCACTCACCCTGACGGATGAATCCCTTGTTCCTCCGCTTGTCCAGAGCCTTACCACCAACCCCGGCCCTCTCCTGAGAAAGCCGCGCAGCCTCAGGCTTTAGGAGCTTGAATGCATCCTTGATGTTACGCGCTTTTTCGGGCACACCCGCCACGAACCAATGGCGCTCGTCGTGACCCAGAAGGAGTTTCTCCTTTTGCTCCTTTCCCTTTTCATCCTTGGTCACCACTAGGATCAGCGCTTGCGCGAGATCCGGATTCACCCCGACAATCCGCACATCCGCATCCTCGGACTCTTCGTTTACCGAGAGCGTGAAAAACTCCCCCTGCCGATCGGTCCCCACGTTGAACCGCAAGAGGTTTCGGCTTCCCCTTCTGTTCACCACCTTGAGTCTTGCGCCGATTTTCTGCAGTGCCTTGGTCAGGGTTTCGAGCCACGTCCACACTACAACCTTCGCCATGCCGACCTCCCTTGGCCTTCTGGCCAACTTCTTTCCTACCAGAAATTGCCTTTGATAGGTCAAACTCAACCCAAATCGCTCCATCCTTAAACTTGGCACTTACATTTGTTGCGCCAATAGCCTCTGCACTAGATTTTAACCCAATGAGGGTCTCTTGCACAAGTTTCTTCTTTTCCTCCAACAACTTGGCAGGTGATTTGTGTACCCCTTTTGACTTGGTCATAATGCTGCCGATATTACTGCGGCCATTGTCATTTTATTATGTTGTTCATCAAATTCAATCCGTCTTTTGATACAGTTATCACACCCACAATTATGACAATATTCTTTGGGCGTATTTTTTTGTAAACGATCTAGAATCTTTTTTTCCAAAAATCCCATATCGTCAGGCATCTTACTCCTCCTTGACATCTGTTGATCATTTCTTCTGTCTTTCCATCCCAATAAGTATTTTTCCAACCCTCGCAGAGAGAGCCTGTTGATACTCATTATTCATACTCCATAAAACGTCAACGAGCTTGTCTTTTGGACCAAGAAACGATTTCAGCACATCACCTCTTTTCGGAGTTGAATCTATCCTAGCCAACGTGTGTGATACGCCATTCTGGGCGGCATGAACCATCCCAATTGCTCTCTTAATAGATAGATACCCACCAATTGCCTTGTCAGGGGGATCCTTGGGCGACCGATAGGCGAATCCAAACGCTACTCGCCCATCGTCCAGTTTCATTCCTGTAATCGTTACATCAATAATATTAAACTGGTCACGCAGGTATTGTACAGGCGGTATGGGAATCATACTTTCTCCTCACTAGAGAAATATTTTCTTGAAAAGATATATAGCACATGGTACCCCAATTAACAACCGAAGCACAAGCTCATAGTCATCCACCTTATTTCTTTATCTCACTTATCCTGACAAACCCAGCAAACTTAGGATGCTTTTTCAAATTCTTGATCTCTTCGTGCAACTGACTATTCGTGTGTTCTAATACAACAACCCGATCCTTCAATTTTCCGGCATTCTTTTCTGCAGCAACTTTCTCAGCTTCCTTTAATGCAATCAAGGCAGGATACTCACGATTAATCTTGTTTTCCATCCGCTTAATCACCGCGATATATTCGTCCTTAGAGGTGATTAGTCCTTGGATATCAGTGACAAAGTTGATGAGACTGTAGTTGTCAAGCGGTGACACATGATGCTTCGCCCTGTATGTAGCCATTTGTTCCGGGGTACTTGGAGCCAGTTTCGGCATTTGTAACATTGGTACTGGTACGACCACTGGAAATTTGTCTTTTTTGCTGGGGACTTTCCCCATTGCTTCCTGTACCGTTTTGTAAAATTCACCTTGGATCGGGTCTTTAACAAACCATGATAATCTATATACCTCGGGACAACCATTCTTAATAATGGCTGCCTTCTTAATATTCCCACCCTTCAATTTCATAATATTTTCAATCACCTTCTCAACCTGGGCTATGATATCATCAGCCAAAACAGGTAGCACGACCCCGTATGGCCCCCATTCAGGCTTATCTTTTACTATTTGTACTGCCGCTGCACGATCAACTCGTGAGACAAATAAAGGTTGTGTTATGAATACTTCTAACCCACGATGCCCACCACGGGTTAATTTTGCCCCGCTTGGAAATGGACAACCATTTACCACCTTAACCATAGTACCGGGTGGTATATTCATTATGTGCCCCAACAACTGGACTGGTATTTTACATTGTGGCATAGAAACCACAAATAACTGAACCATCAGATCATACAAAGGTATGATTTCTTTGGCTGCCATTACCGCATTACCTCCTCACTATTTTTAATCATGAACTGTTTTTTCCTTGCTTCTTTGATGTTCCACAGTGCAACCGTAATCGTCCTACGCACATCCCCTTCTGGCCATTTTCTGATATTCTTGGATCGTTCCTTACCAATCATATCCCTAAATGCAAATTCTAAAACGGTTTTGGCCATGTGCGCTGTCCTCCATTTATTGTTGAGGGTTGCCACAATTACAACATTATGGACGCAATTTTATGTCATATACGAATGTCTTATGAATAACACCTCCTAACTTAATAGCATCATCGAATTTTGTTGAATATAGATGCTCTGCAATTTTGAATCCACTAGCAGCACCAAGCATAAAGACAATCAACCACCAAAATCCAACCTTCTGTATTTTGGTCCACACATTATGAGCTTGTATCTGTATATCTTCCCCGCTAATTGACTTCATTTGATCCCTCTCTCTTATCTTTATAATATTTTGGACAATTCATGTACCCCAACGGGATATCCAATTTGCATTCCGCTTCGTAACTGGGATCATCCTCCGCCATTACATCTACATACAAATTTCTGCATGTGTCACACGGTTTAGGGGTATTCATTTACCTCATCCTCCTTGTCAAAGTAACCTCTTATACAAAGCAAAAGTTTCTGTTGCATATGCTCTTGCTGCTTCGTTATTCCCGCCTTTATATAAGGCAAGTGCAAGCTTTAAATCGCCTCTACTATACCGCAACTTCTCACGCAAAATCTCAGCACCATGCAATGTGTCCACACTAGCCCACTTAAACGTAGCCCATGGTGTTTGCATTAATCCCTTATATCCCTTATTCGATACTGCTTTATAATTAAATTCGGATTCTGTTTTCATTAATGCCACAATTAATTCCGGAGAAAGATCAGTCATGGCTGATGCGTTTGTCACTGCTTTACTTAGGTCATTTATTTTACCTGGTGGCGCTTTGACCTTATATAAAGCAAGTTGCGCTCTATTAATCGCTGCTACTCGTGTCACTGGTTGTGGGATTGAGGTCATAAATCCATAGATAGACCAACTAAGACATACAGTACTAATTAATAATATAACTGATCTTAGAATTGGTCTGGTAGACATGCTACCTCCTTTGTTATATTATCCCCCTATTCTATTAATATCTACCACAGATACCCTGGTGATTTTAAAACTTTGTGTAATTATTTTTTGTTTTAACAACATCTCTTCTATATGGAATATTAATAGTGCGGCCTCATCCTCCATTGTACCCTCAGTATCAACCTCTATGGCTACCTGCCACATCTCCGTGGGGTTCAAATTTGGCATTTATGGTCGTCCTCTGTTATCTTGCGGCATATTTTACATATTATATATCCGCTATTTTCAAAGATATTATCAATTTCGTTTTGGGTAATTGGCAGATCAAGTACTTTTTTCATACCTAATCCTTCTTCGTACATCTTGGTAGCTGCACCTTCCATCCATCGATGCAGAAACTCATGCATTTCCATAAATCGTGTAGATTCTGGCAAATATAAAATCTCATTCAACACTTCCTCCCACACAAATTCCATCACATACCCCCCTAGAGTGATTTATCTACTATTATATATACCATCGTATTACTTTCATAAATGTGTTTATCACATTTTTTAATAATTGGGCACGTAATAATATGCATCCCAGTATAATATGTTTCTGTTTCGTCTCTTAATACTGTTCCATAAATACACTGGTTTCTATTGGTTTGAAACTTACTGAATTGCGCATTAGTTAAATATAACTTATACTTAGGCTGCATCTTGAATGGTGGGTCCAAAATATTCCACCTCTTTTGTGGCCGTATTAAAACATTCAAACTTCTCGTCATCACATCCAAGAGCCCAATGGTTTGACAATACTTGGGTTACTCCGTTAGATGTTTTAGAATGACCAAATACCTGTGGGACACCATAAAATTCTTCATCTCGATAATCTGCCCAAAATATCCCCCCATATCCATTAGAACCACCACGAGATTTTGGTATATAAAATATTCTACTCTGTTGTGGGTAATGGTGTCTTCTATTCTTTAAAAAAAAATCCCATTCAGAATTGATTATATCTAAAATATTGGTAACGTTTGTTGTTTTAAATAGGCTATTCCCCAACCCATTAGAAATCCCACCATGGATAATAACAAACCCATCCTCTACAAAAGCTGGCACAAATCGTTCGATGAACGATTCAAAAATCTGATTAAGTGATTTGGCCGTGTGTTGTCTATATCCTGAACATCTAAATGGCGATCCATCCAGATAATGAATATCGTGATTACCAAGCAATAACTTTGCGTCTGACTCAATTACCAACTTTAATGTTCCGTAAATAATTGCATCGGGCTGATTAAAGGAATCGACATAATCACCAGCAAAAACGTGTAAAATCTCTGGTTTATATTCTAAAAAGGCTTTGGCCTTATCATACCTACCATGAACATCCCCAAGTACTAGTGCCATTATCATCTCCTTTCAATTTAACCGGGAGGGGTGGGGGATGGCAACCCCACCACCCCTCCTTCGACTACGCCCTTTCCGTGCACCACAAGCATGCCGCCCATAATTGCACGGCACCCAGTCCAAGCCACGGAGGGTCGCTCATAGGCCGTCTGCTACCTACTTCGAAAGGAGGCGCTTGGACTGGGGTTAAAATTAGAAGTACGATAAACCGATATTAACCAACAACATGACTGCTACAAAGGTCAAGTCATACCAAAACAATTCACTCATTATCTCCTCCTTATTTCTTAATATAAACCCTCCAACGATCATGTATATTAAGAAATTGTAAGAAATGCTTATTTATACGCTCAGACTCTTCTTTTAAGAAAGCAAATGTTATTGGAGGAGGCTCCACCTTATCATCGCCCCAATCATACCAATCATCAAGAGCACCATGAAAATATTTGTCCCCAGTACACCCACCTCTTCCTTCACCACAATAAAACAATAACTGACCAGTACGCATTACATTTACTACCTCTGTCGCAAAAGATTCATCATATGGGGGCCATGATAAAATTACACCATCAAATTTATTGACGTTTTCTTCAATAAATTTAACAGCATCCCCCCTTATAACATTACCCCATGACCGGTAGATTTCATGATACTTATCTTTGTCCGCGTTTATAGCGTCAACCGCGAGACCTTTTTCTCGCAATGCGTGGGCCAATACACCATGCCCACATCCAGCATCAACCAATGTGGTTACCCCAAGCTTTCTGCACACATATACAAAATCCTGGATTATTTCGCAGGTTATAATCGCCCACGAAATATTTTTAACATATATAGACCTGAAAGCAATTACAGACAGCATATTTTTAATATCCCTACTTGTATATGGCGCAAATTCTTTTATGGTTGGGATATATTTTCTTGCTATCCAATCTTCTACTACATTGTTAGCAAGTTCTATATATACCCCATATTTATCTCTCTTAGTAGGGTGCGTCGCAGTTTTAGTTTCCACGAATCTTGGCCACCGCCAAAACCGTATCCCCGGCCTCGACGTATTCGTTAACTTCGGCGCTGTTCCCGTTCTTCTGGATCTCGCAGCTACCCAAATCCTTAATCCCAATCAGACCAAATAACTCGCAGATCTTCTTCTTCCCATCAATTGCCAGTTCATGCAGCTGACCTGGGATCTTGCCGATGGTAATAATATTCTCACCCTTGTTAGACTCAGTCATTGTTCTAATCCTCCTTAGAATTTTTTATTGATGATTAACATCGGAGACAACGACAAAATTATTTCATTTGGAAATGGTTTGTTGTTAACGAAATTGAGCATAGAGAATACTGCCATCCCAGCGATTGTGTCTACTGTAGGAGCAATAGCGCGACGTGTACACACAGATTCTTCAGCCTCCTCGTCTGAATAGAGTGTTTTTTCATACGCCTCCACTTGCGCAGGAATTGTTGGCTTAACTACGTATATCCTCCCTCCCTCAGCCTCCATCCTGGTTTCAATTAATAGATCAACGGCTAGTTGATATTTCACTGACTTATCCCATATCTGTTTCCGACTTTTCATAGTATCAGTAAGAACAAAAACGATTCCCTTTAACGGTCCTCCAGTGAATTTTTTGGGGATTGCTTTGATCTTAACACCGGTTGCATCCAACACCATTTCAGCTATAGCATGGACTTTTTTGGCCCCAATATCCTTAATCCTAAATATTTGATTCGGTAGATTGTAATTCTCTACTCCATCATCATCATACACTGTAATATCCTTACATCCCATTTTGGCAAGGAGCATAGTGATGTATGAGCCCGTAGCACCCGCGCCAATTACAGTAACTGGCGTCTTAAACTTCGTTGGCGAAAAGATATCTAACTGTCGCCAGAAATCAGGCTCTTGTCCTTTTCCTTCCACCAGCCTTCCCCCTTTGTCCCTTGCCATATATACCCTCCTCCATGAGTTACCTTCTTTTTAATCTCTTTGGCGATTTCTTTCCTGCGGTTTTCATCATGGCCAACCTTAACATCGATTTGCCATGGGCAATCAACAATCTTCAACTTACGTTCGTAATCGAAGAACGTGAAAGAACAGTGCCCTTCTCTGGAAAATATCCCACGGATAAAATATTTATTGTGCGCAAACAGATCCATCTGATTCTCATCCTGTGCAGATGGTCCAACCCAACTACCAGGATGAACATGTCCCCAGAAGAGAATACGATTCAACATAGCCTTGTTGTTTGGGTTGGCCTTGAGCATGTCAATATAAAATTGGCTGACACTGTTCTGATCAATTTCGGTATGTTCATAACTTACTGATTGCTTAAATAAAAATACTTTCTCGATTAAATACCCACCATTCTCAGTCTCTTTCACAGACCCAAGCCATGATATTTCTTCAGTACCACTCTCCTGCATGATATAATTCATATCACGAAGGGCCTCTATAGAAATAAGGATATTTGGGATTTCATTTGCACCCAGACGTTCCACTTTTGTTTCTGCTACGTGTGGTACCAAGGGCCTGGCCGGAGCAGGTGTGTGTACATACATACCATCCCAACCACCCCCATAATCTCCATTTAAATACCCATCATAATATCTACTTTTTGTCATTTTCCTCTTCTTTCTTAGCCTTTTTTAAAGGCCAATTTGTGATCTTTGAACGATGTCCACCATCCTCATTAACTGATTTCAAATATTGGATACACACTGAAATCGCTGCTGCATATTGATACCCTGCAATCATTTGAGGTAAACATTCTTGGATATTACCAAGACATGGATCTCCATTTTCATACACATGTGGATGAGCTGTACCATTTAATGACCTGGTCAAATTTTGCATTTTTACAATAAAATTCCTCGGATTAATTGATAAAACAATTTTAAATTTACCAATATCATACACTTTATTGTGATATTCAATATAAATTGGCCCAGTAAATATAGTAATATAATTTTCATCTATTAATAAACCTTCTATGTCTGGATGGGTCATTAATCTATCAAATTCTATACCTTTAATTTCCGCAAACTCTGGTGTATCAATACGGGCTACCTGGTATTCAGTCCTTGTTTCCTCAAGATCTCTAATATAATTTACCAAATCAATTTGGGCCGCAACAACGTGCTCTTCTTTATCACGCATTAACCGTTCCAGCTTCTTTATCTTATTTAATCTATTACCACTAACTAGATCTATATATTTTCGACGCATTAGAATTGTATCCATTAATATACCCCAATCTTACCTTGATATCTCTTTCCTATTTCCCTCTTCTCTTTGCCATTTTTAAAGGCCAATTGTGAATATTTACATAATATCCACTATCATTAACTGATTTTAAATATTGAATACATACAAAAATAGCGGCTGCAAATTGCCGTGCTGCAATCATTTGAGGTAAACATTCTTGGATATTACCAAGACATGGCCGCCCATTATTACGTATGTGTGGATGAGCATAACCTTTAATCTTTCTGGTCAAATTACGCATTTTTACTATAAATTCCGTAGGGTTAATTGCTAATACTATTTTAAATTCACCAACATCATATATCTTATTATTATACTTAATATAAATAGGTCTAGTCCATACAGTAAAATAATTATCATCTATAAATATCCTTACTATATCAGGATTAGCCATTAACTTATCAAATTCAACACCTTTGTTTTCTGTGGTACCCTGATCACCTTCACAAATTACTTTATATTCTCTATTTTTCCCCTCAAGATTTTTTAGGTTATTTACCAAATCTATTTGAATCGCGTGGATGCGTGCTTCTTGATCATGTATCGCATGTTTTAGGTGTTCCACTGCTTTTTTTGACCTTAAACCACTAGCTATTTCAATATATTTTTGCCGCATTTCTTGTCTTTTATCTTTCAGTTTTGACTTAAATGATTCGTCTACTGTAGCCATATACACTCCACGATATACAGTACGACTACTTTTTAACTTACTTATTGGTAATTTTAGTACCTTACATACCTCCTTAAAATGCTTGGCATGTACACCAACAACGGTTTGTTTGTTGACCTTTAAACGACCAGCCACAAACCTAGATAATTCGGGTTTATTCTTGAAATAGGCCTCTTTTAAAGCAACCACCGAATCTGGATGTACCCTCATTGATTACCCTCTTGTGGTGGATCTGGTTGAAAACCAATAGACCAATCAATCCAATAAATCATCCCAGCTGCCATAGTCACTATCAAAAATATGGCAACTATTGAATCAATTGGTTGTACTAAACGCAACGGGATTGGCCTATAAATTATAACTAATATCGCTGATATCCAGTGGCTAGTACAATATACACAGGACACAAGTTTACCAAGCCATGCATTCTTTTTACGGACCCATTGCCTGATGGGTCTCATAACCCCAGCCTTACTAATGGAGCAAGAAATTGATGCCACCGCACCAGCCAGTATTAAACAAACAAGCAGCCCATTAAACATTGTGCCACCTCCAAAATTAACATTCACAATTATGCGAAGGACGCCGGTCCTGTCTCTGATTAATCCTTTCCTGTGTCCTATTAATCAACCCACCAACATTCTTAATATCACTATCTAAATTGCGTAACACTTCATCAACGCCGGGGATAACGGCCATTTCAAGCCCAAGACCGTCAAAATCATTAGAACCGCCCCCCCCACCGCCTTTATGCGACCTCTTCTTAATCTGCTCCTGTGCACTCACAACTTACCTCCTTATAGGAATAATATTTGTAACATCTTCACGAAAACCAGCAACAACTTCTTCCAATTCAGTGTTATGATTGAGCCCACAGTTCTGTGCCTCAATCTTGTCAATCGCCATCATTATATCCTCTTCACATACCCCAGTCTTTGCTGACCTCTTAATGTCTTTGTGGATAGCGATTGAAATCGCTTGATCCACAATACCGACCACCATCCCCCCATTCACCAATTGCTTAAGTGTGAACGGAATCATGCCACCCCTTTTAGTACGAATCTCATATAATATTCTGGTATCGGAAAACAATGATTCAGAAGCCTTCTGTGAGAGTACCACCTTAGGTATATCCTTATTGGTGGGAACGCCCTTTAAGGCGATCATAAAAATCTCAGCAGCAGACTTCACTGTAGGCCTTGTGACTTTTATCTTCCTGTCAATTCGCCCATCACGTGTTACTGCGGGATCAAGTACATCGGCCCTATTGGTCGCAAGCAATACCAGTGCACCAGACTCTTCCATACCATCCATCTCCGCCAAAAACATCGGGACGATGGTATTATTTATGTCCGAACTGATACCAGAACCACGCCTAGCTAGGATGGCGTCGGCTTCGTCAATAAATACTACAGCAGGGAACCCGTTCTTAGCCTTGTGTTTTTTGGCATTTTCGAAGATCCTGCGAATTGTGGCCTCTGCCACACCCACATATTTGTCCAGGATCTCGGGTCCCTTGATATAGTGAAATCCGCTTCCATTGCCATTCTGCTTATGAATAGCAGCCATTGCAGTAGCTGCTGCTTTTCCAAGCATGGTCTTACCACAACCAGGAGGGCCCCACAACAAGATCCCTTTTGCCGGTTTCTTGTTATAAAACTTATATAAATTGCTATACTTATGAGGAAGTTCCACAATTTCGACCATCTCTCTCTTTGCATCTTCCAACCCACCAATATCATCCCAGTTGATTGACATTGATGAAGTTTTAACCTCAAACTTTGTCTCGTCCTTTCCCAGGTTGTTCAGGACAATTGTTGCAGTATTATCGACAATAACACGGTCCCCTTTTTCCATCTTTTTGGCAAATTTCCCAGTGAGTACTACTTTGGATGCATCCTGGTGAGAGACTTCCACCAATTCATCTGATATCACCTTATTAACATATCGGATCTCCCCAGATATCACCGGAGCCACGACACCAATTACCTGCTTCGTCATCGGATTTAGAGTTACCGTATCGCCTAATTCTACCCTAATATATGGCTTTTGGGCATAATGCACCGACGAACCCTCAAGCACACAAATTTCTTCACCAAGTGAATTTTCAGCAAATTCAAGGTCACATACACCTTCGTCAGTCCCAGGTTTACCGGTACGATACGAATTAGAACTACCGTTATCCCACAAGACTTGAGCCCAACCACTCTCATCAATCTTTTGTATTACTCCGGGGACTGTACTCTGATGGGCAAAACTGGAATCCCTACGAAGTTTTACCTTTAAACCCTTAACAAACTTAGACCACTCTATCTGCCCAGTAACGCCACCAATAACGATACCTTGAAGAAAGGGGGGGGTACGAAATTGATCCAAAACCTCTTCTTGTGCCATAATAACTTTTTTGGCCTCAATGAGGTTTTTCTTCATAACCTCCAAGGCCTCCATCAGTTTTGCATTATCATCCATCCTACGCTTCCTCCCCTTTCTAGTTAAAGGTTGGTTTCTTTTTGTCATCGTTGCCAAAGCTCGGGAAATTAGGAGTGCCATCTTCACCAATTGGTATAGAAAGAACCTTAATATTTTTACTCATCTCTTTTAAATTAATCATTCCAGTTGTGGTAGCAATAACAAGGGCTATCATAAACTCTTCCTTGTTATCCTGTACAACATTTAAGAGATGATCAACCAAGAGTTTCGAACTACAAGATTTTGCCATAAACACACGATCCGCATTTGCTTTTACCATAGTAAGAATAAATTGCTCGTTAGCTTCTCCGGCGTCCATCGTAATCGTTTCATTGGTAAGTTTATTGCGAACAGATATTACCAGGTCTGTCCCCTTTCCCTTATCCATCTTCTCATCTTTATATTCTTTCCCCATTACTTCCTCCTATAGTAGTGATGAAAGCGTAATTTTTTTAGCAACTCCTCAGGGAGTTCAATCTCAACATCAGCAATACCAGCGTTTATACACTTGCATGGATCACATAAACGATGGAACCTATCTTTTGCTTGAAATTCTACATCACATTTAAGACATTTGCGTTGTGCCATTCTTTTGGGCCTGGCCCCATTAGACGGCCATTCTTCCATCCGTAAGCCTCACTTTCTGCCGCACGGGCATTTAGGGTTGGCTGCTAAATAATACGGTCCCGCATGCTTCGCATTTGATCTCTCCAACAAATGGCGTCCCACCATAAGCTGGTTGATGTAAACCACTTCTTATTTCTTGAGATCCACAATTTACACAAGTGGGGATTTCATACCCCATATTCTCTATCAATTTCACATGTTTGCATGTTGGGCAAACTTCTTCGACAACCGGTGTCTTTACCTTGAAGAACTCAATTGGGAAGTAACCATACGCCTCACAATTCGTATCATCTATTATGCGAGTCCATTTTATCTCGGCCCCACAATAACACTGTTCTGGACCAGCAAATAAATTACATTCAATGATTATTAAATGCCCATTATCACAAATCTTTATCTCTCTACCTTCGAATGACATCATTCCTCCTTTATCGTAGGATTTATGGTTTGTTGATGCGACCACTGCATCAACTCCATGATAGATATTTCTAAAGAAAATTTTTCTATATGCAAAATAAAATCCGCAAGTAATTCATCAAAAGCCTTGTGTAATTCTTTATGACGCTTAATGTGTGCTTCTTTTTCCACTAGTACCTACCTCCTTCACTATGATATTTTATCCATAATTCGTCTGGCATATACTCATCCCAATAATCATGGATTCCTGAAAGACTAGCCCCGGCTCTTGCCTGTGCCTCAATAATTCGATAAATACAAGATTCATTAATTTGCCTGAGCCTTACCCGCTCCTTCATTACTTCATAATTATATTTTATTTCGCGCTTAATGTCATCTGGACTAGCCATATCATCCTCCCCTCCCTCCAAAACTTATGGAATACCTAGTTTCATCCATCCCCCTATGTTCAGATGAACGATTAACACTACGGCAACCATCACATAAACGAAGGAAACGATTTTTGGCAATAAATTTTCTATCACATTTTAAACAAACCCTTTCGATCTTTTCTTTGCTAATCTTTTTTAGATATGTCTGATGCTTATTATATATCCCATCACATATACGACAACGCGGTTTGATGGTCATAGTGTTACACGAATGACCCACAGCCGGTACCCCAGGGCATCTCCTACGCCTAACAACTGTCACCTTCCCATCTTTAATTATTTTCTCACATCGTTCACAGTGTATACGAGACCTTAATCTTGCACAACACTTGTGCATTAATTCTGGCACACCAGGACACTGATGATATCCTAGTTCCTTATTTGTTTTTGTCATTAATTTCCTCTTCTTCATAATCTTTATATTTTCCAAACATAAACATTCTTAAATGTGCCAGTCTACTCCATAATTTACTATATTCATTATATAGATATATACCGGTATTACGTTGATGATACATCTTATAGTTCCGTATTACACAACCAAGTAATTCTTGAATATCATACATCATTTTAGATTTGATCATAAAGAGAAATACAACGTGGCTATTTTTTTAAATAATCTTCGTGATATATATGGTTGGTTATCTGGCTGTAATACCCAACCAATTTTGTCTAAAATATCACCCCTTGCATTGGCTTGTACTTTATTTTTAGTATATAACTGTGTTTGCACTTTAAACATAAATTTGTCATTAATACCCACAAAATCTTTCATTTAACAATGAAACAACAACCACGCAAGTACTACAATCGAAAATGCCCCGACTACATCACCAAAAGTGGTATGCGTCATTGTATCCTCCTTAATTAAATTTCGTTCCTGGGGGAGGTTCATTATTACTCATAGATGATTTGTCATTGGGCTCGTCGCCAGCCAATACCTGACCCACATGTTCTTTCAACTGCCCCAACAATGCTTTGCCAACTATCGGCATTGCCATTTCTGGACATTCTTTTATGAAGCTAGTTATTAATTCTTCAACCAAAGCTGGCCCAGTCATCATCATTCGATGCATTTGATAACTCTCACCCTCTTTCTTGCCAAGCATTACTATCATCTCCCAACCATCTTCAGTGCGATATGTCTGAACTCCACCATCCACCTTTGGGTGTTTTAGCGTCAATTCTACACCCTTACCTTTTAATTCCTCTCTCATCATCCCTCCCTAACCCGCTGGGTCTATGATTATTTTACCCCTGTTTCAAATCCCACATCGCTGTCCGTAATTTGGCAATCTTAATCCTTATATGGGTTATCTCTCTTATCTGTAATAATTTGTCCTCTGCTTGGTAAAGACTTAATAAACAGAGGGTAACCCAGGACATATATCTATCTCTCAAGATTTTGTATCCTTATGTAGATTTTATATCTACCACCCAATACTACATCCCTAAAGAGAAACCCCCACAAATCCATAGCTCTTTTTGCAAGTAGAAAAGACCCTGTGCTGTGATAATATGTAAGATATGTTAAAAAATTTGATAATTGATTCCTAACCTCTATAGCTTGTAAACGTTTAGTGCACATTATTTCCTCTTTTTAAACGGAAATATTTATCTTTTTATCCATCCAATACTTTTTGATATTTTAGGAGTAAACCCACCAAATTCCTTTAATCTTTCCCCAATCCTGGTCATTATCGCTAATTCTTTTTCACCAACAATCTTAAATTCTTCTCTACCCAGATCAATTGCACTCATTCCTGGTGACTCCAGAAACCTCCACCACTCGCAAATCTGTTCATGGTTAGCAAGTTCTACCTCTATCAGCGTTGGGTATCTCATTCTTCACCTGGTGGTAAAAAATATCCTTCACCTTCAAAATAATACATCAACTTAGTAGCATTTCCACCTTGTTGAAATCCATGAAACTCAAGAATTGGAACCACCTTTTCAATCATCTGTATTGAAATAACATTTTCGACCAATTCTGATACTGGACCAAGTAGGTCTCTTACCATCTTGAGTCCTTCTGCCCCAAACACTTTTGCTTTGTCAATCTTATGGGCGAAAATAATATATGCAAATTGCCCCATATCCCTTACATCAAAAGTCCAATCACTGGGTTGCATTATTTTTCCCCTCCTTATTTATTTTGCAGCGCCAGCCCCCTGCCCCACCCTCACCTTGAATATTATATGCGTTGGGAAGATAACAATGACATACCCTAGGGTTAAACTGTGACATGTGAGATCGTATAGGGAATTATAGTAAGCGGATTTAAGGCCCGCATGGGCTCCCCTTTTCCCCTGTCAAGTTTTTATCCCTTATCACATACAACATTAAGGCTACCTGCTTGGCGTTATCTGTTATTTAAATACTTAATAATATTTAGATATCTCTCAGTTAAATCAACAGAAGCGGATCGAATGCCATCCATAATAGGTCCATTTGGATACTCTAATATTATATTACATATATTGCAAAGCAAACCTCTAACTTTACCAGTTTTATGGTCGTGATCTACAAGAAAATGATTAAACCCAACTCCTGGTTTATCAGTACCACAAATGGCGCAAACCCCACCTTGAGTCTCTAACATCTTATCGTAATCCTTAAGAGTAATATTATACTTTTGTTTTAGTTTTCCTTTTCTTTTAGATAATTTCCCATTTGGTGTAACCCAGTATTTCTTGTCTGATTTTTTCTTTTCTTCTTTCCCCTTTGGTGTAGTCCGGTACTTCTTCTTGATTTTTCTCTTTACTTCTTCCCCCTTTGGTGTGGCCCGGTACTGTCCAATTGCTGTGCGATTGCAGGGTTTACACCAATAGTTTAACCCATCTTTATTTGCTTTGTGTTTATGAAATTCACTCCTAGGTTTTTCAATTTTACAATGAGAACAAATTTTCATATCAACCCCTTTTATAGCACCAAGCGACCCTTGTTTCTTTGTTCCTCATCGAAGCAAGAGTCCCCCATACCCGCCCTCACCTTGAATATTATACACGTTGGGAAAGTGACAGTGACCCTTTAAGCTGTAAAGATGTGAGATCGTACTGGGAGAAACAGTAAACGGATTTCGGTTCCGTCAGGGCCTCCCTTTGCCCACCAGAGTGTTGGGTACATTCCCGTTGTGTGTAACATTAAGGCTACCTTCTTGGTGCTACTCTATGAGAGGACTGCGTGGCAAGAATTTGCGGTTCGATCCACGCACGACAACCGCACCTGTCGCTGTCCTCTCATATTTGTATTATCCTAAATCCGTGTGATACCGAATGTGGCACGCAAAAGCATACGCACCTGCAGGTGGTTCGCCCTTTGCTATGCACCACCCCATTGTTATATTAAACCAGTCTCGTTCCTGCTCAGGGTCGATCTCTCTTGCCCGGTCATGAACTTCATTCTTGAACGCAATCTCCAATTCAGGCCACTTTGCTGTCGATCGACTCTTTAATAGCCCGCATTCTTTGCATGGAAATGTCATTACTCATCTCCTTTCAATGGAGTGCGCATATTCCACCACTTTATGGCCCCAGTCTTACTTTTACCCCATCCACCCTCACAAGCACACGAACGACAGCGAATGGAATATTGTTTTTCGTCACGCCCGGACACTGGAAATTCACCCATCAACCCTTTCCCTCCACAAAATGGGCACGGTAACAACTTTTCCATTATCAGTCCACTACCAGGTCAATCTCCCAATTCTTTCCCTGGATCTTCGCATCTAACGCATTATACTCGGCGGCGAGAGCATCGATCTCTTTCTGAATCGCCGGTATATTCATCGTACGGATATATTTCACTTCCAACCGTCCATACGCCCTCACTGGTTCTGTCGCTGCTTCCGCGAACTTCGCCAGTATATTACGCTTCTTCGCGATCCCATCCCTCTTGGCCAACGCATCGGCCAGCGTCACCACCGGCATTTGCGCTGGGTTCAAGTATACCAGGGCGTTCGTCTTGTTGATCTCTATGATCAGATGCGTCAGTTCCTCGTTCGTCCCGTTGATCTCTTTGATCAACTCCAGGGGATTCTCGGAGGGCGTTTCCCCCTCCTGAGTCTTGGCATTGTTCACCAACCGCTCCGATAATCGCTCGATCTTCTTCTGTAATCCCTTCCGCTCGATCAACGCCTCGGCTAACTTCATCGACTTTCTCCTTTTCTCGTTTTATTTTGGGCCAGTTTTCCAATATAACATAAGGTTTCCCATATTGATCTGAATCTGAATATGACTTTAAATATTGAATGGCAACATTAATCGCCGCAGCAAACTGATTGGCACCTATCATATGGGGCATACATTCCTTAATATTCCCCAGACATGGTACCCCATTTGTTTGCATATGCGGATGGGGATGACCAAATATATTTTGATCTAAATTCTTAAACCTTAACAACCACCCAATACCACCATTTGTTTCAAGATATATATTAAATCGACCAATAAAATATATTTCCCCGCCATACTCAATCTTGATTGGCTTTGTGGTTACTATAATCCCATACCCCTCAAATTCAATATTTTCAATATCAGGATGAAGGAGCAAATTGTCAAATTCCGCACCCTTAAGTTCTGCCGATGGTTTGATCTGCATTGCGTCATACTCAAATTTCTTAACCTCCAGCTCTCTTATTCGGGCTACTAATGCCTTCTGGCACTCCAAAATTTCAATATCCAAATTTGACATTTGTCTAGCGATCTTATTAATTATTTCTTGCCTTGGTTGACAGCTTATCTTAATAAAATGCTCTCTTAACTGGGCAATCTTTTCTGCCGGTAATTCCTGCATTCACACCACCTTTCTTTTATTATTTTGCCGCTCATCTTGAACCTCGTGTGCTAGTTCATAAGAATAGTTTGCCAAATTTTGAATTTTTTTACTTAATGCTTTATTATTAATAACCAATTCTATAAACTCTACTACTCGTATTAGTTCACCCATCATCTGCCCAAATGAAAACCACTGAACCGAGTTGAAATTTTTATTATTATTCATGATCTATTTTATCCCTGTGGTTATTATATACCAACGCAGTTGTTCTCCAAATTTCCCACCTCAGTGCGCCAATCTTTTTAAACAAATCCATCAAGTCACACTTTATGCATGCCTCATTAGCATATACCATTTCCCATGTTAATTTGTTAATCGCATCATGCTTTAAATGATTCATAGTTTTTGGGCCCGATGTAAATAATTACCCACCAAACTAGCAAACCTAACAAAAAGGTACACCCTTTTTTCACTCCCTTCTTCTATATTTTTATCTTGTATCATTTTATTCCATTTATTCGCCATATCTTCCCATTTCCTAACCAAAGTAATTAAATGTGACATTATTTTGTTGTGGCCAATTGGGATATATCACTTATCAATATAGTCATCCGCACATATAAATAATTACTATAATTATTTTAACTACCACGTACAGGGTACGGGCTTCGATAATACTAAGCCCTGCGTCAAATAAATAAAATTGCCGAATATCATTAGATTTGCTCATCATTTCCTCGGTGGATATTATTATTTGTATCCTTTTGTATGTCCCATAGATTTTGTATTAATTTGTCTATCTTGTTTCTGGTATGTTTGCTTTTAATGGCCTCTTTCACATCACGCAAATATTGAAACATTAAAAACGTTACTGCTATTTTAATGTGATATTTTGTTACCTTAATATCTGGCATATTTCACCTATAAATTATACATAATATCTTACCATAAAGTTTCATCAATCGCTTATATGGTATACCTTTATTATCATTGGGGTGATTAAATCCTTCCAAATTACGTTTGCATGCGTTTATTTGTATTATAACTGCTTCTAAATAATGGTGTTTATATATCATTTAATCCTACCTGTTCCTATTGGATATAATATATAAAATATACACCCATATAAATCATAACATTTATCAAACAATACATCTGAAAATATTATAATATCTTCCTCATTAGAAATAATTGTTGCGTTTTGTACTTGATATAATACATCACCTTGTTTTACGATTAATTTTATTCCCATAACATAATAATTACAGAATTATACACACGTGCTAATCTACTATGTAATTCGCGTGTACCCATTGAGTCCCAATATAAATATTGATAATATCGCATTGTAAAACTAATATTATCTAATACTTGTACCATATATTGGCGTTTCTTTATATCTCTAGGCATCTTTTCCTCTCTTACCAATACTGGCCCTCAGCTTACTAAGCTCCCAATCTGCCATCAATATTTTCATATATACACTTTTACTAAATAATCTTTGATTTTTGTATATGGCAAATAAGCCCGAATATACCATTTGTATTACCCTAAGTAAATTATGCCTTTTTACTATTGATTTATGCACTAAGGTACCCTCACAGAATTAATTCGAAGTACTACTAGTGATTTCCAATATTTTTACTTCTTTTTCTTTACCTTTTTGGTGATTGGAGACGGGAAAATCTCAAACCTTTTCGCACCAATCCTTTGGTATAATTCTGCAAGATCATCCCCGATAGTTTCTGCTAAACCATGAAGATCTATATTACTTGTTATTGTTGGATGCTCTACAACAAAATCTGTGAATATTTCTAAGATAAGATGGGTTCGATCAAGTGCTTCATGATAATAAAATTCATCAAGTACCTTTTTTGTCTTATTTTTCATTTACCCTCCATTCCTGGAAAATAAAATGCCCTCCGCGTCTCGACTGCACCCACGTCATTGCCCATACTAATTGATTTCCCTCCATGGCCTGTATGATATCCTCATTCCCAGACCACCCACCAGTTGATATACTATACCGATGCACTGGCCGATCAAATAATTCATCCGTAGTATCTTCTTCTCTCCATCCCCAGTCTGCGTAATGCCAACAGGATTTAACAAATGCGAAGAATTCTGTATAATTATCACTGATTGGCCATTCATTAATCTTTTTTAATTCTGCATCCATTGGGTACCCATCGATATCAGGCATTATTTTTCCCATACCTCTTTATCGTACCACCCGCGCAAGCAAAATGCACCTCAATGGCGACCGCATTATATGGTCTTCCTTCTCTTGCGCTGGTCTGTGCCTCAGGATCATCCCCAGGTCCAAGTGCAATTAGGGTTGTGAAATCTCCTGCAACAAACGGTTTATGACAGGCCCTACATATCTCTCCTACACTAGGGTGATCTGCCGATTTTGGACCAAATTTTCTCATTTTACTTTGTTACTCCTTTGTTGTTTTTTATATTCCCACAAACCCTGCTCCCCTCCTTGCCCATAAATCGCAATTGTACCTGCCGCTTCATCCTTGGTCATTTTGCGTACCCCACAATGCCGTATACTGCATCTGCGCGGTCGGGACCCATCAAGTAATGACACCCCTTCGATATCATCGCCATTTATATACTCGCACCTCACCGGGTGAAACGCACAATCCTCATATATATCACCCTTTCTTATTTTCATATTTTCTCCTCTCATGTTATGATAACCCGTGTACCCTTTGCCACAAATTGTGTAGCCTTACCCTTATGCGAAAATTGGTTGTCAGAGCAAGGGACATATGCCGCCGACGATTCAAATACATCATGGCTTGGTAAAGGAATGCCGTAACTTGTTGATTACAACTAATCTTTATTTCAGACATCCCCATTCTCCTTTAACGCGGAAGACGGTTATATATGCGCAGCGCGGCACGTTCTGCATTCACCATTGGACGTAATATTTTCTTTCATTAAGCCGCAATACGTACACTGTTGCACCGGCTTCCCCTTCCGGACAGCATCAGAGATGGCTTCATATAATTCGTCGTTTCCGCATCCTTCAACCACTTTCGCATCGTCCTCCCGGACGGCTTTCACGACCCATGTTAGTTCTCGAAGAATGGGGCGTGGGTCGCAGTTGGCAATACCGCACAATTTCTTGAGTCGCAGGCGGAATACTCTCTCTTCCTTCAGCATCTTTATTTCCCCCGTGCGGCGTTGATCGCATCAAATATCCTACACAATAAGTAAATCACATATGCGAACCCCACTATGACAACAACGGTTAGCCACAGCATCTGCAACGTCATCATTTTCCTCCCCGGGCGACGTCCACAGCGTCGTGGAGGGTGGGTCCTATAGCCCTGCCGATTATTCCTGCCGCATGGAGACTGACCGCACCGTCATTACGATAGATAAGATCAGCGTAATGCTTTTTCAGCCACTCTTCGTCCTCCCGGCGTTCCTTCAGTTCCCGATAGGCGGCGAGGATAGTTCTAGCCATCTGGTCATCCATTGGTGGGTTCCCGAATCCGACGCCATGGTTATCCACGGCATCAGCCAGATGCTCAACCCGCTCGAAATCCTTCCACTCGGTTTTCGTCATCATTTTCCCTCCTTCAGGTAGGCGGCGATCATTCGACACCCCCTGCGCGGCGGCGGAGTTCGGATTGGATATACCTCCGATCGCAATTGTCATCCAACATGCCAAGCGCCCATTCCACCGCCTCCCGTAGCCGGTGTATTTCCTTGTTGATCCTGTATTCATTTGTGTTTGCGCCATCACTCTCACAGACTGGGCAGGAAGTCATCGCCAACCCACTTTGTGATTCCTCCCTCAGCCGCTTCGCTTCCTCTTCGTGTCGGCATGGGGGGGAAGAGGTGTATGCTTCAGTAAGGGCTTCTTTCCTACGCTGCAATTCAAGAGATGCCAAATATGCTTCGTTCATATTTCCCGCCTGCAAGTCTGGCGCGTCTATTACATTCCGTTTTATCGCCTCCCGTATCATGCACAACCTGTATTCCGTTTCCCCGTTCACTTGCTGGAGTGCTTTCTTCTGGCACTCCAACTCTTTCACGCGGGCCTGCAGTTCATCCCTGAACGCGACGCCCTTGAGCATATATTCCTCAAGGCGCTTGGCGTGGGCCTCCGCTTCCTGTAATGCGTTCTTATCAACAGCATTTAGTAATACCCAGCGAGTGTGTTCCGCCAATCTCGATTGCAGACTGCACATCGCTTCCTGGACTTCATTTGTTGGAGTGTCTTTCGTACCGCAACATATTGCCGATCCGTTTATTTTATCGAGTACGTTGCATACCGCATAGACGATATTTTGGTAATACTCCTTTCGCTTCTGTTCTTCCTCTTTGGCGGCGTTGGCGGCGGCGAGGTCGGCGCGGAGGGCGACACAGGATTCGCAATACGAATAAGTCTTATACTCCGACGGTTGCCCATGAACGGAACAATGTGGATCCCCGTCCGTAAGATTCGACTGCGGGCACGTGCATACTTGGTACATTGTTTCCTCCTACTCGGTGAGATATTTAATAAGGAAATCGGTAAGGGTATCGTATGTCCATACCCCTTTCGTTCCCGCGAGCACCGTTTCAATCATCTTCTCCCTGTCCAACTTCTCTCGGAAGCGGGCGCATTGGGGGCATGGGAGAATATGGTGTGTTGGTGGCCTATCGACAAGCCGAGACCCGGCCAAACAATTCGGGCAGGCTTCGTCAATGTGGTACAACGGCGTTCCGCACGATCCACAATTAATGCTCATCCTTCCCTCCCCTCGCCGTCGGCGCGGCTCAATCTATATTCAACCCGCTTCAATAAATCGAGGGCGATGTCCGCGATCAGTTTGTCTATTTCATCCTTCCCGTTACTTGCGCCATGGCTTACGCGGGGCGGCATGGATGCGAAGTCGGCAACGCATTTTAGTCCTTCAAGCAGACTCGCGTTACTCTCCCGCAGCCGCGTCAGCTCCGCGTCGGCGGCGGCGAGGGCGGCGCGAAAGGAGGCGTTCTCCTTGCGAACCTCGTCAGCCTCCCTGCCGAGATCAATTCCTGTGTTCGGGTGTAACATATGTTCCCCTCCTACTCGGTAAGATAGGCGATCAGGACGTCGGCATCGCTTCTGTACCCGTCGCGGGTGAGTTCGAACAGCCCGTTCCATCGCATTCTGCCGCCGCATAATATCTTCGCCATCTTCTCCCGGTCCAGCTTCTCTCGGAACCGGGTGTTTTCCTCCCTCAGCGCGTCCCGCTCGGCGATCAATGCACAGATTTCGCAGGACCGGGCGAGATTGCCATGCTGACAACTTATAGTGTCCACGTCCCCTCCTATTCCCCCACCGGGACCTTCACACCAGGTACCGGTATCTCATAGCAACGTTTGTGATTCTTTTCGTGACAGTCAAAGCATAGTTGTTTCCCACACCGACAAACCCCATCCACGCCAAACTGCAACTCCCTCCCGCAATCCTCACAAGTAAGATCACTCGTCATCCTTCCCTCACCTCCTTTGCAATTCTCATCGTGATCGGGATAGTCTGCGGAACAGCACCACCACATCATTCCGCCCTCCCCCTCGCCGCCGGCGCGGCGACGTAGTTCGGATGCGAAATCAACGTATCTATATCCGCCGACAGTGGCGTATATTTGGGCGTGAGACTCTGCCCACCCAATCGCCTCCCGCAGCCGTGTCAGCTCGGCCTTGGCGATGGCGAGGTCAGCGCGAATAAGATCGCTTTCCTCAATGGCCTTGTTGTAGGAATCGCGTACAATGTCGGCATCTTTATCGTGCGACTTCCAGAAGTCCTTCTCGGCGTTGGCGGCGGCGAGGGCGGCGTCCTTTATGGCGCATCGAGGGCATGGGGCTACCAACTCGAAGTGATGCGCCACCCTTCGTATTTCTGTATCTGGACTGTTGATGTCGTGGATTGAACTTTCCTCTACCATCCCGCATTTGCCGCATCTTTCCATCATCTCTCCCCCCTATTCCTCCACCGTGATCGTCACGCGGACGGGGCGAGCGGTTATATCCTCCGGCAGGGCAATTTCGACATCACGGAGCGCGTCAGCCTTGGTATGGTATAGACACGGTTCCCTCGTCTTCATTTTGAGTTGGTATCTAACGATGCCCAACAGTTTACCGCCCGAAAATGTTCCTATCGCCCACGCCTTGATCGGCTTCATCCTTCCCTCCCCTCGCCGCTGGCGCGGCGGCGCTTCTTTCGTCATCATTCCTTTTTTCCCCTTCCTCTCTTTCCTTGCTGGTGTAACGGATCATACTTTAGATATTTCTTATTCATCGAATCTACCCCACCGTTTATAATTGTACTCGGCAACTTTTCGTAAAATGTATAGGGCAAATATTAAAACGAAGATGATTATCATGATCTTAATCATTTGTTATCTCCTTTTGTTTTGTATTTTAACATTGCTATTTCTGCGTTCCTAAGGGCTCTCCATACCTCCCATTTGGTGATATATTTGTTTATACCCTTTCCACCTTCATTATTATTACACGTGCACAAGTACATCATGACTAAATATGGACCTTCACTACTTCCTGGTAATTCTTAATTAGATATCCAGCATATACTAATCTACTCCAAACTTTGTCCATCTTACTTTTACCACCAAAGGACCACGGCAGAGCAAAAATGGCCTCGCACAATAATCTGAGACGTGAATCTATATCACTATCCATGAATCTATATTATTTCCGTGAAAAATATGTGTATATCCAAATTGGGCCCCCTCCGTATTATAATATATAGTATATTATGACCTTGTACACGACCAGACTCTCTATATATAATTACCTTGTGTGGTGTATGTCTCTATATGCTATATAATTTAGCATAAACTTTTTTAATTTTATTTTTAACTCTATACTTATATATGGTGTTGTAAATACTTCTAATAAATAACAGCGTATATAAACTTTAGCGCACAATTTAACTTTATCTTTATGTGTTGTAAATAGATAACCGGTAGGTTCGGTCATTCTATTGCCTCCTGTTGCCCACATACTTTATGTATATGGGCAACAGTCTAATTTTCACAGACACATTATACACCCTTATAATTAACTGTTTATTTATATCATATAAACGTAACATATGATATGCTTGTATTAATGTCTTTCTTACTTCCTCTTCCTTTTCTATTTGTGTTTTAATCATGGTATATATCAACCTTATGTCTATTCATTTTATATATCTTTATCAAGATATCCTTTCCCTTAGATCGAGAGACAAGGTTAATTATTATTATTAGATTAACTAACATTAGTATCATTAGATACTAATGCGACACCAAGTAAACCACAAAATATACTGTCAAATTATTATTATTAGATTAACTAACATTAGTATCATTAGATACTAATGCGATAATGAGCAGGTTTTGGTACTCTTACCAAAAATATTTTTTCAATACTAATTTCCGGAAATTTACACAAGACAAATTTTTTTACGCTTTGGGGTAGCCTAATATTAGCGCTACCCCAAAAGTAATCTTATCCTATGATCTGTTTCCGTAACCACCAAACACCAAATATAATTAATCCTACCCCAAAGCATATTGCCTTTTTAGGTGTCCATTTCATATTATCCCCCCAAATACTAATTTCTATAAATCTATATGAGACAAATTTTTTTACGCTTTGGGAGGGCAGTATTAACAACCTGCCCTCCCAAAGCATACCTGTTACGCCTGGGGCGTCTCGTTCTTGGTGCCCAGGGCGCTGATCCAGGCGTACAGGGCGACGCCGACCGCCACACAAACCACGTCCCTGACAGCCTTGAGAGCCTCGTCACCAATGCCCTTTGCCATCTTGGTGTAGTCGCGCTTCTCTTCCTGCCCGGTAGATTCGGTCATTCTATTGCCTCCTGTTGCCCGTATAGGGCATATGGTAGGGGTATATTTATTTCTACCCCTTCATTCCCCCTATGATGTATTAAAATAAAACTAAGGATATATTTTTAGGGGTATTAAAATAAAACTAAGGATATATTTTTAGGGGTATTAAAATAAAACTAAGGATATATTTTTAGGGGTATTAAAATAAAACTAAGGATATATTTTTAGGGGTATTAAAATAAAACTAAGGATATATTTTTAGGGGTATTAAAATAAAACTAAGGATATATTTTTAGGGGTATTAAAATAAAACTAAGGATATATTTTTAGGGGTATTAAAATAAAACTAAGGATATATTTTTAGGGGTATTAAAATAAAACTAAGGATATATTTAAAATATTATATACAACAAAATGTTGCATGGGTGCAACAAAATGTTGCATGGGGGTGCAACAAAATGTTGCATGGGTTATCCAGTAACGCAACATTTTGTTGCAATTTATATTCTACACTCTCTATCTTTTTACATATTTCTTCCATACTTAACCTATTACATAATAAAAATAAATCATTTAATACCATGTAAATATCCCCATAACTTAATTTCCTTATGTAACATCATTTCTTATCGTTTATTAACTTCCTTATATTATTCATTAACACAATGGTCCTTTTATTTATTACTAAAAACTCTGGGAAAGGGTATAATGTATCTTCTAACTTACTTACAACTTTATATAACCTAATTGAATGGTTTAACTTCTCTATATCTTCCTTAATCATGCCCAATGTGCTTACCTGTGATTTTGGCATTTATCTCTAATGTCTTGCAATAATATTAAAAGATCAAGGCGCAATATCATTATCCTGTACTGAACATCCCTCAAATCTAAGTTATATGGCACTTTTGTAATGTGCGTACATACCTGGGCAATATGACCTACCTTACCCATTACCCCGTGTACTTTAATCGTCTTACTAATTTTACATCTACCTTTTGTATTTTATCCCTAACATTAATAATATCTACCAAATTATACACATCACGTAACATATTCACTACTTTCATAATATTAGCATTATGTTCAAATGTTAAACTAGTAATACACTCAACCATATTTACTCTTGTCATCCGTCATACGCCACACTGACTACACTATTTGCTAATTCCCTTACCCTTCTAGCCAAATCCATATAATACAACTTAATTAAATTCACGTAAGCATAATCCAAACGATCTTGTACCTCCCACATATCAATACTGTCTCCTACCTTATCTTTTGACATCATTAAGGGGCTTCTCTGGTATTAATGATCTTGCCCATTTTGTATAACCATTTTCTGAATTAAACATTATATCATCTATTGATTCATTAATAGTGTGCATCTTAATGACCAATTCCCTGGGTAAATTAGCTTGGTTTATATTCTTAATAGTCTGTGATATCCAATACCTGGTAGTTATCAACCAATCTTTATCATATCCTGGTGGTATTGCCATGTGTATACTCCTACAAATAAATGCAAATTTTTATAGGTAAATTGAACGTTACATTAATGGGCGTTACACAACTAAACCCACTCAAACTAACAATAATATAATCACCTTAATCATAATACATGCTGATATTATTATTAAAACCATACCCAAAACACCCCACCAATTTACTTTCATTGCTAAACCTCCTCACGCCAATTCATATTACCCCACATCCTTAATAAATCCTTCATTCTACCTGCTAAACCTACTCTAAATGGTGGTATTTGAAATTCTGGTATTTCATTATATTTTTTAATATAAATATAAGCATGATATAACAACCAAGTTGCATCATCAACCTCATTTTGGTAAACTATATCTGTCATCTTAACCCCATATCACCAAAATAATTACTCAACTTAGTAATATCGTCCTTAACATGTTCAATCTTATTTATCAATATATATGACAAACCTGCCTTGTCACACATATCCATACCATAAAATAAATTTATTCTAAGACAATACAACATACTAAATTGTTTTTGATCCTTTGTCATGATATCTTATATAAACCTAAATTCCATGCTATTGCCTTGGCTAATTCCTCAATAGGTTTATACCAAGGATTTTTTGACTTTAACGAATAATCTTCCTTACTACCATATATCAATGAACCAGTCAGTGTACTCTGTCCTGTCATACCTTGATATTTTGGCCATTGCAGTATTACCAAATTTCTTACCCTATCTAACCTATCATTACACTCACTTCTCATGTTTGTATCACCATAAAAATTTTCATACTTATGGATTAAATCATATGCTTCACATATCAAACTATTTATTTCAGTACCCTTAATTGACGCACTATACATTACACCAGCTGTTATCATACAACTTTGTGTATTAATTGGTATTGGCCAAGGCTTTGGGGCTATTAATGCCATATCAATAACCTCCTTCATATTGAAATACGTGCTTTACTTGTAATATTATTTACTTCCTCATATTTATATAAATTATTTAATTTACATCGAATATCTAATAACATATCACAGATAACACTATCCCTTGGTATGCCAAATAATTTAATAAAATGTTCTGCGATATATAATTCTGCTTTAATTTTGTTTATTAATTCTGTCATTTCCATTATGATATTGCTCCATATTATGTCTTACATATTCTTGGTCAAATATTGTATCTCTTATACCTATAACCCTAATTATTATTAAATGCTCAAAGGTATTACCTTTTATTTGTGCTTTCATTATCCAATGTAAAAACTGAGTTAATTTTTCACTAACTTGATACTTCTGCCAATACTCGATGTCATTATCCATAATTTGTTTATCGTTTAATGATAGGTTTATATAAATGGGTCGATAGTACCCCTAAGATAACGCAATTTTCCATATAATGACCATAGTCGTCTAAATATCTCTCCTACTTCCTTATTATCAGAAAAATGTTTCATTATGTAAGGATTTACATAATTAATTGGGGATATCATCAACCTAGCAGTTGATACTAATATTATAACCTGACTAAGTGGTTCTCTATCTTTAATTAATTGATCTATAGATTTAAGTCTCATCGTGTATGAGCTATTGGTAATCTCTGTAAATCCTCAGCCAAATTAATAATTAAATTATTCAATTTTATCGAGATTATTGGTTCGTATTGGATAGATACCATAGTCAATATGTGATGTATAAGCATAAGAAATATAGTTTGTTCCCTATTCGATATGTAGGAATTACATTCTTTCGGCATTACTATAGAAAATATTTGTTATACTGTTATAAACATCATGCAATTTTTGATGTATCACTGGAATATTTATATCATTGGTTATACTAATCGCACCAACCATTTGCCATACAATTGATACACTAGCTATTTCTTTATCACTAATAGCAGAATTTACGTAATATATATTATCTTTCTTTAAGACATTCAAATTAATTCTCTGTGTAATTATTTAGTGTCTTTTTCTCCTGTTCGCGTATCTCATTTATTATCTCTGCGAACCCATTGGATATCTCGTGACAAATTTGTATCTCCATTGGGATTTCCTTCTTGACTATATTCTTTAATTGGGCAGCTCGGACAACAGGACCTTTTTTGTTTTGCATGATTACATCCTTTGTGTTGCATTATTTAATCCCTCTTCCCATATTCATGTGTTAATATTATGTCCTTTTCTGGGGGTAATACGATACTATGTGAATATTCACTATTCTTAGCAACTATACTAATATTAACCAATTCTCCATCTGTAAATTTCGCTATATATTCATACCAAATTTGAATTTCCTTACCATCCTTATCTTTAGTATCTATATTTGTATAGAAATTAAACTTTCCATGATACTCAGTATCCTCCTCCCATGTCTTCTTGGGCCTAATTAGTGGAACATTTAGACCCATAATATTTACACGTTCCCCCATAGGTACTTCTTCCCATTCATGGCAAATTTTAACTAGTCTATTGCCCTTAATAATATAGGTATCTAAACATGGATCATGATGGATATCCTTAGTCTGCCATTCTACTAAAGCTGGGTCACCTTCAAATTCTGGTAATGGTGTGGTCAATTCTAAATTTACATTATCATACATTCCCATGCTATTAAACCTCCTAATTTTACGTTTTTATCGTGTTTTCATTGCTTCTAAACACTCACTTATACCAGTACCATGGAATGGATATAATTGATATAATTTAGCCCCACATTTAGGGCAATGCGTAATATTTCCAATAAAAGCCTCGTCACATTGGAAACAGTCATATACTATCTGTGCAGGGAATACATTTGGCTGATCAGCCTTATTGTTGGGCCAAAATTTGCACATTTATTTTATAATACCTAATGATTTCAGTATATTTTGGTTTTTCCCAAGTATCCCTGGAATAATTTGTTTCCTAGTCATATCAGTATATTTCTTATACCCTGGTTTTGCTCTACCCATAATTTTTGAAACCTTGGCTAATAATCTTGGATTTTTTGTGAGCAATTTTGCCCCAAATTCATTTGATCTCGCAACTGGAACAGCCATCATAGTTTTATAGACATACCCAGGACTAATTTCCTCTAATTGTATATATACTTCAACAAGCCTATCTATTTTATGCTTCATTGGTCTATCACCCATCAAATTTCGAAAATCTTTCTTTATATTTTATAGATTTATTAATCTTCTTCATTAATATTAATTTTTTATTCTTCGGTATATTGGTACCAACATTAATTGCCTTATTAATATCATTATGTTGTTGAACTAAAAATTTTTTAATATCACTTTTATTACCCAAATCTTTATATGCCCCAAGTATATCCCTGTTGTTCTGTATAACATGCCCTCCAGATTTTTTACCATATACACTACTAGAAAAATTGGTGTACCTTTTTTCTGATTGTAATACTGTAGGACTTGCATGTCCTTTATATAAATATGATCTATTAATCGGTGCATCCATACCACCAATCGCAAACAATCGCGCTTTATTTTTGGTGGGTAATAAATGTGATATTGCCTTGACCTCATCTGCTTCATGCCTTGCTATTAATGATGCCATACCACGTGTATTCACTTTAATTGTTCTAGGATCAGCCATATTAACAGTTTTATTCATAGCATTCGTATTACTAAACATTGGATGCACTAGTCGTTTTTTAATTTCATATCCTTTATTTTTTATTATATTCTTGGTGCCCCTGTCAAACCCTGTTTTCCATGTTCTATATGACTTAAACATACTAGCCTTACCTGCTCTAACTATACTTCTCTTGCTTAACTTACCTAATTCAATCATACGATTGAGTTTGTTTTCTAAAAGCCAAGTGACATAATTAAACATTAAATTTGCCTACCAAAAATTTGCCCAATTTACCTCTTTTTCCATAGTGTTTAATAGCATCACCCTCAACACGTAATTTTTTAAGTATGAGTGGAGTAAACTGCCCCGATGGAATATACCTAAGCGTTTTAGATTGTCCATCCATCTCTTTAATAATTTTGCCTGCTTTTCCTACAACCCTGCCTGCAAATCCAGCAGACTCTAATAAATATTTCATAACATTCATATTATACTCCTATGACTTCTCCAAATATTTAATGGACAAATTTTCATCATCTCATCCACACATGCCAAGGATAAGGATAAGTAGCTCCTTCTGGCCCACCAAATTGTACAGCTTTAAGAGCTTTTACCGCTTTGGGATGTCTTGATGCATGTACTACTGCATTTATCTCCTTATTAACGCCAGCTTTAACACCTTTCTTTTTAGCTGTATTAAGCCCCATTTGATATAATATTTTGGTAGTTCTTGCAATAGCCTCAGGGCTAAATTTTTTCTTAGAATTCATAACTGTATTAACGACATATTCTGGACTAACTTCTATTAACTTATTATAAAATAATATCTGGCCTATCATTTCTTTTTCCCTTTCGCAACCATAGGCTCTACCACCATTTTATAGAACCCCCATGGCAGTTTATCTTCCAAACTCTTACCTAGTGGAGTTTTTAATCTCTCATGAATAGTGCTACCAGGAGTATAGATATCAATAGGATTAATTGTCTTATTCTTTTTATACTCTTTTTTAGTTATATCCTTCATACCACCTAAATACATGGGAAGATATTTTTTATTTTGTACATTTCTATATAAATGTTTGCCTGCTGCAGCAGTGCCAGTTGCCACTGCTGCTATTGCGATATTCTTAGCCGACAATGGTTTTAATAAATAATCCTTTACAGATGCTATTTTATGGCTTTTCTTGGCGGCATTTTTAATGCCTTCTCTGGCAGCTACTCCACCACCACCAACCATTGCTGCACCAGTAGCCCCAGCTATTATAGGATTACGTTGATGAATTTTATATGTATGTCCACTATTATTTTTATAATAATATTTACCACCCTGAAGTACGCTTTCATTTAATTTTTTCTGTGCTGCTTTATGATATTTATATGCAGCATACCCAGCTACAGGAGTTAATGCTGCACCAATACCCCCATATACTTTTGATCGCATTCTCGCAGCATCTCTAATTAAATTTGGTCTATTTGGTCTATTTAATTGACTTTTAATGTTATTTAATTGTATCTTCATAACTTTAATTTTTCCATTTTCCATTTTGTTTCTGGCGTCTTTTACACCCTTTACAAATCTATCAAAATCTTCTGGTTTTTTCTTGATAATAAGCGTATGTGACGGGACTGGCTCAGTACCAACTGGGCCTGGTAATACCTTTAAACTATGTTTTGGTATTCCCCATGTATCTACTACTGGTTTATTCCCTCTATGATAATTTCTCTCACCACGATATCTATTAATGATATCCTTTAATGGTTTATGCCAGTCTTTACGAACCATATGTATGGCTTGTTCACTCTTTTTTATCTTTTTTTCAGTCAAACTCTTGACTGGATCTTTGCCCCATCCAGCATACATAAGTGTACCAGAACCAACGCCTAATTTGGCAGCATTTCCAATATAACGTCTACGCTCATGTCTTATTAAGTCTTTAGTAATTATATCTTTTTCTTCTTTTGATGGAGTACGATTAAAATTATGGGCCATTATATTATACCCCTTTGCATTTACATAAATTGCATTTACGCAATTTCTACCTCATTATAGTAAGTATATAGATGAGTTATATATTGTTGGGGGATGTTATTGTCTAAAAATGATCCACTGTTATAGGCATCCGCCGCATTATTTAAGGTTATAAACTTGCTTGTCTTATTGAAACATCTTTTTTCAAAATATTTTTTAACCCAAATAATGGCAACTTCATCTTTAAGATAAAGTTCAACAGGGTTTGAATCATATCCCAACTCTACTGCTGTAGCGAACATTATTTGAAATGAGGAATAACTACAACAAGCCCAAGCTCCCCATTTATTATACAAATTTTGATTATAATATCTCCCACCTGGTGCATATCCTCTTTCAAACCTGGGCACACGATGTATCCCACCACTTGATTCGCATAATGATATGGCAGCTAAAAATCTAACTGGATCAACGGGAACTGATTTATCAAAAGAATAAACAAAGTGTCCCGGTAGTATCCAAGCTGCCGCATTGTCTTTGATAATGGCGAGTAATTTATCAGTTACCTTCATTTTATACCCTTTTCTTATTTTTAAAATATTTGGTAGCCAATATTGCCGAACCCAACCCAGCACCAACAGCACCAGTACCAAGTATATTCCTAACAAGCTTGGTATCCTTTACAACTAAAGGTACTCTGCTCATATTCTTTAAATGTGGGATTTCTGATGCTAGTGTCTTTTTTGCATAATTATGTGCACCCTTAGATGTGACCCCAAGTAATGCAGACATCGCACCCAATCCAATTGCACCACGTTTCTTTTCTTTCTGAGTACCCATAATTACTTGCCTTTCTTTTTACCTTTTTTCTTTTGCACACGTTCAGGCAACATTGGATCTCTTTTATTGGGGTTCTTCTTCTTTACTGCCCTCTTTTTAGCCACTTTATTTTCCTCTAGAAGTTGGATAAAGCCTATGAGCAGAAACTGCGATTGCCTGTTGCCCCTTCAGTAAATTCTTATATTGCTTTCTCTTAATCTCTTGACCCTTTACCTTATCAAGTATACCCTGCACATAAGGATCAGCATACTTAAGTTTCCTTTTCGCCATTGCATGCCCAATTACAGCACCCAATGGGATACCAGCTCCAGCAGCAGCCCCAACAACAGCCATTTTACCAGTTTTATTAGCTGCAAACCCACCAAACTTAGAAACTGCTTTACCGGCTAATTCTAACACTCTTTTCTTAGTACTAGTGCCAACAATCGTACCAGCTTTATCAGTTAACTTCTTCCCACCCCACTTACCAAGATGTGCACCACCAAGTCCAGTAAATGCACCTTTGACACCACCCAGTACACCACCTAGTACTGCAGCCTTAGTTGTAGAAGGTTTTTGAATTGTAAATACATAATTACGATCCGTTTTATAATATTTTTTTGAACTTAATAAAGCCTCCATAAGATCCATATTATACTCCTTAATTCCATTTCTTTTTTGCTTCAGATTTTTGTTTATCAATAAGTACATCCTCAGTATCCCACCCAGCCCACTTAGTTTGATCGGGACATTCCCATTTATTAATTATCTCATCTGCTCCAACTTCATTTTTGAATGCATTGGGATCTATCATCTGACATATATGCGCTGCACATTGTTTATAAAAACTATTAAATGCTGTACCTGGTTTGTCTTGTGCCATTCTATACCCCTGAGCATATGCCCAAGCAGCATCAGCTGATGCACCAAACATCTTAATAAAAATTTCTTTATGTTCTGCGTCACCTGCAAATAATGCCACTGATTCAAATACATACTCTTTACCATCACACTTTATTATTATTACCTTGGTGTCTGAGTCTACCTCTATAGTAATTATATTTTTACTCATAATGTCTTGTACACATTGTCATAATATTTTTGCTCTGCATATCCTTTAGGGTCCCACACACTACGTGTTCTATTTGTATCATTAATTAATTTTCTATTGCCTATCATTGATAACTTTTTAGATATAAGTTTCTTACGCCTTTGCTTAATACTCATTACACGCCAAGTAGATCTGGCAGTCCTTTTTGGCATAGCCATTAACCTAGCCTTGGGTGCTTTTTTACGCCCAAAAACAAGTTCCTCCAACAATAATTCAAAAAAACTATACATTTGGTATCCCAACCTTTGGTTTCTTTTTAAACATACCCTTAATTTTTTCTCCAGCACCAGCTAACCCACGTCCAACGGTATTTCCAGCACCAAATACAAGTGAATCCGCTAATCCATAAGCCAATCCTGCACCTGCGGTCCAAGCTCCACCCTTAGCAATAGCTTTACCAACACCGGTCTTACCCAGTCTACCAAGTTTACTTATTAACTTGGGTAACACTTTGGCCTTAGTACTTTTATGTAATGCATTTATTGACTTACCAACACCAAAACGCTCAGTTGTAGCAGCGAGCCCAGTACCCATACCAGCCATAGTTTTAGTTATGGAATCACTTTTCACAGGTTTAGGTTTCTGTTCTTTTACTATTGCTGGTACTGCTGATTCTATTAATAAATATCTCATAACGTCCATGGCTATCCCTCTATTTGGCCACATTTATTACAAACAAATGCCATCCCATTACCACCCCTACCTACCAATTTAGCCCATTCCATTATACCTTGGCATACAAAACATATTTTAGTCTTCTTTTTTTGAGTCTTACTCTTAGTACTGTAACTTACCTTTGCTGGCTTTTTGGCCATTTAATGATACCCTCCTATATTTACGTCCACTTGGTGATACATATAGGTTTTTACCAACCTTCTTACTCATCATTGTTGTTGCTATGTCTTTTGCTCCCTTATTATGGAGTGACTCCTTTGAATCTTTATTAAGTATATCCTTAAGCCCAGCGTTTATCTTGTTAAATAGTCTTTCTTTACCAGCCTCTGTATTACCAGCATACCATACTTTTATCATACTGTTTTATTTGTTTTCCTACTCTTTTTCGATGATATGGCAGGTCCCAGTCCCCCATATTTATATTTCTTTTTGGAAAACATACCAGTTTTTAATGAATGTTTAGTGAACAATTTAGAGGCACCCACAACATCAGGTGCATCTGGCCCATAAACTTTTGCTTCATTAGCTGTACTAGCTATGTCTTCTATGGCACCAATAGCTGCTGCAGCAGCTGTACCCTTCAAGCCCATCTTTTCGCCTAAAACTCTATTAACACCAGCATTTATGGCTGTATGATATCCACTAGTTAACCCAACATTTAAACCCTTATATGCTGGTCTACTTACAGTCTTTTTAATACCAGTCTCAGATTTATTTTTAAGGATTTTATATTTTAATAGACCTTCACCCAACCCAGAAGCTGCACCTACACCAGCTCCAATAAGGGCCCCCTTACCAAGCATTTTCGCTCTATTTCGATATCCCATGAGTGATGCACCAAACAAACCACCAGCTATAGCATCATGTAATACATTTTTACCAACAACTTTAGCAGGAGTCTTAAAATCAGACTTTGGCTTAATTGGTTTAGCTTCTATTAATATACGCAATATATCCATTATTTATCCCCCAAATAATTTTAGAACAATCAATATGAATATGTTATGCTTGCAATAGGAGCAGTGGTTGAATTATTCAATATTGCCCAAGAACTACCATCAATAATATATTGATTATTCGATTGGTATATATAAGTTGATGGTTGAATTGAAGTAGTTGTAGTAGTTGTAGTGGTCCAAGGAATACTAGAATAACCTACAAAGCTACTAAACCCCCACACACAATTTAGTTTGCATAATAAAGCATTTAATTTTTCGACAAGCTCTTTATATATAACACCATTTATCAAAGCTTCATATTTCATGATAAACATTTGCATTTTACTTATTTGGGATACTATTTTAGACCCATTTTCATCAAAAATTAGATTAGACTGGGTCCATGTTGATGTATTTGCTGGCCAAGAATTATTGAGAATCCCACCATAAATTTGTTGTGAAATAGGCAAATAGATACTTGAATTATTTGTCGAGTTTGTGATATTAGTACTTGTCATATCCCCTCCTAGATTATAATCCTTTGTACAGCCTCAGAGACATCGGCTCTTGTAAATTGAGGAGTAATTGCTATCATCTGATCAAAGATTTCATCCAAAGTAACTATATTTTCTATCCCTTTGTATCCTTCTGGTACATAAACCATAAACTTATATTTCATTAATCTCTTATATTCACAATATTCAACCGGATCAATTTCCAATGGATCAGACTTAATGATCTTAGCAAGATCCTTTACATATTGTTCCCTTGTTATACGAATAGTCATTTATTAATTATCCCGTATTTCCTTTCTAATACTCCTAATGTCCACGCGTTTATGTTGATATCTTTTTTCTCAATGCGCTTCTTAAATCACGTCCCTGTGCACTAAGCCCTTTTCTAGCGAAATTATGTTGCCTAGTTTGTCTGAATCTACGTAATCTCTGAACAGCAGGGTTTACCCTAGCTTGAAATACCTCTGTTAATACCTTAAACTTAGTCATGCTCTCTGCCAATTTAGAAAATACACCCTCAGAAAGTTTCTTTTTCTTAACCTTTTTAGGCAAACTCTTTATATTGGGTGTCTCATCTGCCCATCTTTTAGCTATGCCTGAATGGACCGCGAACATAAAACGTTGCTGGGCCTTACTACGAAATGGCATTATCCCTCTCCTTTGAATGCACCAATCAATTTATTAAGCAAATTGTCATTCTTTGCTTCATCACATCTATCATTTTCGGCCCTACGTGCCTGGGCCTTAGCAATTTTAAATACTGCCCTATCCATAGTCTCAAGGGTATTATCAAGATCTCCTGTATAAAAAGAATCTGCAGCCTCTGGATAAACTGACACATCATCATGGGCATTTTTATGCTCACGAATTATTTTATCTAGAACTGATTCTTTAACAGAAATTGGCGAACCAACTAACGACCCCGAATTGTCTTTTTCAGGAACAGTGTAATTTTTTAATTCATCAGTGTAATCACAAATATTATGTAACATATTATGTCTTTCAATTAACTTTTCACTTCTCAAAATTGAGTCTGGTAAATCTGAAGCCACAACTTCTACTTTTGCGATTTCATTAGCCATGTTTAATCCCCTATTTTCTTTGGCCTATTTTCTTTGGCCTATTTTTATAGTATTTACCAATAGCAGAGACACCACCTGCAACTAATAATGGCTTTATTGCCCTAACCCCTAGATTTTCTGCCATATTAGGGGCCATAAATGACAATACCTTCTTACGTGCAATCCCCTTTTTTCTTAACATCTTATACATTCTAACCTCTGGGGATATTTCTTGTACGAATGTACCACTTGTAGACGCCCCAGCAATAGCAGCTCCTTTAGCGACTCCATGTTTGTCTTCTTTATTAGAGGCTTTCTTAATACCTACGGGAACTCCAACAAGTGGTGCCACAAACCTATGCGCATTAAATATTTTCTGTATCCCTGTACTTGAGTCTACAGCATGCCCAGTTTCATGATATATATGATGTAATCTAGTTTTTGGTGTCCCCATTCTTGAAGTATTTGTATTCATAGCAACTTTTACCCTACGGCCTAAACCTTTTAATGTATCTTTTATTGTTTTGTCTTTAAATCTGGTGTCAAAATTTTTCATGTGTTTATCAATATCAATATCCTTTTTATCTTTCGTTCCATGGAACAATATCTTATTTGTAGCCGGATTATACATACCACCAGCATACGAAGGCAATTGTGTAGTTGTACGCGCACGAGGGGTTATACCTTTCCCACCCATATCTTTATATGACTTATTGATTATAGATTGTACTCGTTTTAAAGACGTTTTATGTTTACCATATTTCTCACCAGGATATTGGGTCATATTTAATTCCCTATTTTTAAACTAATTTTTTTGAGCCTTCTTACCCTCTTCCTTTGATTCAGAACCTCTCTAGCACCCCTAATAGGCCTTTTATTCATAGGAATAGGCCCAGCAATAGTCGGAAAGTCACAAGAACTGGCACTCTCATATATCTTACACATTAACCTAAATACACCAAATGTCATTGGATACTCCTAAATAAATGTTTTAATATAAACTAGTATTACTTCACAGGCTTAAACAATTTATCAGATTTAGATTTCCCGGCTTTCATATCACTCTGTATCCTATCCCACCTCTCTCTGACAAATTTCTGGTTATTTGGGTGTTTCTCATTCACTTCATACTTATATTTATCTGCTGCAGTAGCCTTTATTAACCCACTTAATGTGGGTTGCCTCATCTTAGAGGTGCCCGGATATACACCCATCCCTTTTATTTCTATAATCTTACCTAAATATCTATTTGGAAATTTTGTCATATCGTCTCTAAGTTCATCTGTAAGACCACTAGTAACTTTGCCTGCATACACCCATTTACCATCTTCATATGATGCAACCTTAATAGCCCCCACCTTGCCACCGTGTGCTTTAGCAGTATCTGCAACCTTCTCAAACCCTATAATGGCACGTTCAACTGTCTCATCCTTCTTAGCCTTTACCCAATCACCCGCATAATATGGACTATTCTTATTCTTTAAAACCACTCCCTCTTCACCTTTAGCAATTAATTCTTTATACTTTTCATATTTATTTGTCTCAAACTTTTGGGTAATTGGCAGATCAATCTCTTTATTTAATTTCTCTAAAAGTGCCCTACGTTCACTATAGGGCTTATCGGTCACATCAACACCCTTATATTTTAATATGTCAAATACCTCATATTTAGCATTACCAATTTGTTTTTGTGTCTCCCGTGCTTTATCTGGGAGACTATTCATGATACCCCCAAGTTTATTATGGCCCTTGTCATGAAAAATCTCTGCGTCCAATACCGTACCAGCATATTCCTTACTCTTTAAATCATGTGATATCTGGGGAACGTTGGCTGACTTGTCTAATACCTTACCAGATACTGATTTACGTACCGAAATAACTTTAGTCCCATCTTCGCCTAATTCTAACGCATATCTAGCACCATCGCGTTTAAGCTCAGCAACCATATTGGGATCATCCCACATCACCTTCTTCAATTTGCGTGTAATCTTAACTAATTTATGGTGTGTCATATTCTTCCCTTCTTTATGTTTGATTACCATCCAATTATTACCATCGGTACGCTTTAGTGTATAAACACCCTTCTTTTTACCACCTAATACATGAATCTTCTTCTCATCAGGGGTCCATTTCAATATATCTATCGATCCCCACGTATCAATAACAATCTTCCCTTTGCCATACCCACTTTTTATATCTCCACTATACCCCATATAATCTGCTTGATGTACTGGTTGCTGTATGGCTAGACGAGGCTTACCTGGCACTTTAGGTAAATCCTTTGGGACAGCCCAACTAACTGCCTTATCTCCAACCTGTATACGTAAATCTCTATGTTCACCAGCACGCTTTGCCATATGTTTTTGTATGGACATTTTAGTTTGTAATGGTTTAGTAAGCTTTAATGGCACATCCTTTAAGGCTTCATCCTTCACATGTTGTGATCTAACCGATATATCAGGTTTATTGGTAAATTTACCACCTTGCCCACGTGGATGTTCTGGTTCTTCAAATACTGGTATGAATATCCTCTTACCACCAGAGTATACCCACCTACCCTGACCCGATGTTATATTTCCGCCACTCCAAAAAGCCTCAAGTAACCTATCTAATTTACTCATGATATCACTCCTTACATTATATTGCTATGTGTTATCTCTATTGGTATAATGACTGTTCCAGTGACACCAGGATTGATAACGGTGATTCTAGTAGATATAGCACAGTCTGGGTTAATTGGCCCTGATATTGAATATGTTGTATTCCAATTGTCGGTCAAATAAGGTTCTACCGTACCATGCAATATTTTAATCTTCCCTGACCAAGTAAAATCAGTACGCATCCGTATGTCGTATACATTATATCGTTTTCCATTGACCAAGAAAGTATTAAACACAATATCCCCAGTTCCAGGATAATAATCACATATTAAAGTAGACACCTTATTATATGACGAATCAACCATCACAACATCATTATAGTGTGCAAACCCAGTTAATCCATTACCAATGTGCGTATCAACAGATAAATATGCTGGCGTGCTAATGCGATGATCTAACTTTATTGGATCAATATAAGCGAATACACCACCTGTAACAACCAATGATGTATCCACATAAGCCAATGAATTTATAGTACTTAAATCATATCCTTCCAAGTACCCAGTTATTGATGGAGTAAGTGTACCAGAAATACCAAATACCCATGCTTTTTGATATCCATCAGCATAATCCACAATATCTGAAATCCTTGCCAACATCCCAGTAGTAATTCTATCATATGGCTTAATATATGAAGGTGATGACCTAAATAGATCATAATAATCATGCGAATGAGCTTTAAGCCCCCCACTAATGAATTGCATACCCAGAGTATATGCAATACTAGAAACGTCACTATAATCTACTATGTGTAAGTGTGCACCTATTGTTGCTGGTGTACCCTGTATTGATGTATCTATATGACTAGGTATTAACGTATTGATCGCTATCGCTGTGTCTACCCAACCAGACACACCAACTTGAATAGTATCATATCCGAGCAAATACGATTTAACTGATACTACTGGTGCATCACTACCACAAACGTATCCAGCAACACCATCTGCAGAAACTTTTATATAACCAATGGTATTAGCAGTTATTCCAGAGGTAATTGTATTTAATCCGTGGACTGATGCTGGGCTACCACCAGTTATACTAGTAATACCCCATACACTAGCATCAGTAAACGTAGCAGTAACTTCAACACCCTCTACATACCCAGGCATTCCATCTGATGTTATATACTCTAATCCATTAACAAATGCTGGAGTAGAAACAATTGGTTTAATCACACCAAATATATAAGCAGGGCTACTATATACCTTAGTATCAATACCATAAATATAAGATGGTATTTGAAATAATTTTTGGTTTTCAGCTAAAACACCTTCACAATACGCAGGTGAAAGAGTATTTAATAACTTAAACCCACATACATTAGCATTAATAGTGAAAGAAGAAGTATTAAGACGAGAAGTATATCTTTTCCCAGGCCCACCCATAGGGCCTAATTGAGTTATAACCCCTACATTACGTGCACCACAAATACTCGCACCAATACTACACAAAATAGGGAAAGGTTTCCCTGTAAATAAACCATATGGTTTATTTGGTACCCCAGATGGGCTTAACCTAGTGCGAGTCATTAGATCACTACATAAGTATCCGCTCCAGATGGCGCTGCGGTAAGTGTGGTAAATGTTAATTCATCAGTTGCTGAAGTAAACCCTGTAATATCTGTAGCTTGGTATTTTAATCCCCCACTACTAAAAATTACAATACGACCTTTCCAATGGTCTGTATAAACTTGATTTAACCCAGAATCAATTAGGGTATTAATAGTAGCTGCCCCAGTTACAGTCCCCTGGTAAATCGTAGAGGCTGATTTTGAAAGATTGCCTGCGGCAACAGTATCACCATTTAAACTTTTAATATCGGCATTTAAATTCCCAGTCCCAAACATTACCCCCCACATTTGTGACGATATAATTGAAAATTCATGAAACACTGGAACATGAGTAGCTGCACCAGTGACACTACCAGAGACATTGCCAGTAATAGTAACAAAAAGATTACCAAGATAATTTGTATCATCTGCTGACAATTCTAATTGCATTAAACCAGCATCGCAATTTGTAATATAATTTAAATCATTAGATGTACCAGAAATACCACCAGCTATATTGTCTAATACAATTGTAGGCGCATTACCATCACCCAAATCTACAACCGCAGAAATCCGTTCATAACTGGGCGTAAGGTTATTCTCAATCGTTACCCCATCCGTACTGTCGTAGAAAGGGCCAACCGTTATTACTACTGCTGTGTTAGTTTTGAGATACCTCATGACCACCTCCTACGATATTGAACAAACATGACAGGGATAATCCCTCCCAACAGATCCTCTTGATTGCCCCAGGCTCCCCAAGCGGGGCCAGTCGGCAGGTAATATCCGACCATGATCTGATCGACGAGCGCAGTACCGCCCGCAGTGTACTGTTCCAAGCGGATCTTGTTCACCGTTGTCGAGAAATTCGTTATGTTGGTTTGGTTCGCGGGAGAGTATTGAACATCGTCCACCCAGGTCTTATGAGAGCTCACGGCGTCGATCGCCAGGACCACCTTGTACCAGGTGTTGTTCGACGCGACCTTCCCGATGTTCACCCAAGAGGGGGGAGAAACCACAGCGACAAATTGACCTGAGCTTATGGCAATCCCAGAGTTCTGGTTTGTCCCCTCGTTGAGGTAGATATCCAACCCATTCGCGGTTGAAACGGCTGAATGCCGCATCCGGGCTTGCATGAACACATGGTAGCCGGCCCCTCCGGAAGAGATCGCCTTGTCGATGTAGACGGTGGTGCCGCCCGATGCCGATTGCGCGGCCTTGGCTCCCTCGTACTTAGTGGTTGTGGCAACATCCCAATTGACGTGTCCCGACCATCCGTTCTGCCCGTTGAGATTCCCATCGTTAAGGGCGTTGAAATCCTCGAACAGGATAAAAGTGTTTGCTCCGTTGCTAACGGCGGTAGCACCAGCATTCCCGTAGTACATATAGAAGGTGGTCGCGCCAGTGCCGATAGAGTCGAATTCGATCCAGACGGTTGCCAGTTGGTTCGGCGTGGTGCCGGTCACGTCCTCGATGTAGTAATCGAGAAGCGTAGTACCATCTGCCTTGGTGAAGCGCAGATCAGAGAAGTCAGTCTTGCAGAGAGCCCCGCAATCTACATCCTCTCCTGTGGCACCAGAACTTTCACCAATTAACACCTTCATCTGGTAATTGGTGACAGCACCGGAAGCACGACTGAGAGTAATTGATTTGCGGTATGCCCATTCATCGGGGAATGCCATATACTACTCCTATTTAAATTAAATATTTAAAATAAAATTATACTATATTTATTACTCTTATACAACAGGTGTTAGGTGGAGATCCTAATTGACCTGCTAGATGTACTGAGATTAATTAATAATTATCGTGAGATATATAGAGCGGCAGTTTGTAAACCATCCAAACTTGAGCCACCGGAAATAAATATATTCAATAAAATTGGTGATATCCCACCACTTATTATTGCTCCGATTGTACAAGTAGTATCCCAATTTGAGGTTACTGGCCAGAATCCAGTAATGCCACCGCCACTTATTGAAAATACGCCATCATATAAATTTGATGTTGCAATCCTACAATCAACAATTTCTAAATCAGTACTATTATATACAAACCCCTTCCAAACAACATTGGTGTCTTTAATGTAATAATCAATAGGGATAGAAGTTACCCTATTTAAATTTGCATCTGTTAATATGACTTCATTATATCCCATTATTTATCCAAAAGTTATGTTATCTGTACCAATTTCTTTGTCTAACCAACTAATGATTTCTTTATAAATACTTGCCTTCAATTCATCAATAATGACCTTCTTTTCTTCATCAGTATCCCACTCTGGTCGTATAATCTCTGGGTGTGATAATATCATATTAATACATTTAGTCGCCAAATCTAATGCTGGCTTTTGAACATTCATACGATGTACAGCCATGCGATCCTTAACAATCTTTGACATTCTTTCCATAGCTTTTCTATCTGGTTGTATCATACTTCTGCCCCCATATAAAATGAACTAGTAGCAGCACTAGATGAAAATTCATTGGGCATTGGTATAGCAGGTCTACCATATGTACCTACAATATCCCAATACATTTTACCACGAGCTTTTACAACTGTAGGAGTATTTTCATCTTGTTTTGCATAAATATACTTATAATCAACCATACCATTTGGATAAACAAGTCTTAGTGTTGCTAAAAGCTGCCCCTGTACATACGGATACTTATGTACTATATATGCTGGTGCCGTATTATAAAATGGCGTTTTTACCACACCCTTACCATCACTAAATACCGTGCCCGCTGGATTCCCACCACTATTAGAATAATTCCAAATATCTTGGACCATCCTTTTTGCAGCAGTACTCCATTGTATTTTAAATTCAACACCATAATCTGTTAAATAAATATCCCAATATGAAGCCGTCCCAGAACCAACAGCACCAACAACGTCTTTATATGCATCTTCATACATCTGCATTGCTTCTAATAATGCCTCATCAATCCCAACTCCAGTTGTTGTCCCATATTCATACGGTGTTAATGGTGGCCTATCTTCAAATAATTCCATTACCCATCTACCCTCATACCAATCACTAGTAAATTGTACACAATAATACATTACATAAGTCCAAAAGATGTACCGCCATTTATTGGGAGATAATATAAGCTCTATTGTTGGATTAGTACCGTGTGGGATGAAAAGCCCTTCATGACTATCCCATTTGGTTCTACTAGATGATACAATAAATTTACTAGTGTCTCTAGTATTAAAAGTTGGGTACCTATCTGCTGAATCACTAAACCCAATATGTAAAATCTCTGATCCTTTTCTAGGCATTTGTACCTTAATACCAAATTTGTCTTTCCATGAAGGACTAGCAACATATGGGTTTGCATTATTATTATATAATCCAATAACCCCACTATTTGTATTAATCTGGTACCCTGGTGGTTTAGTCAAAATTGTGGAAATATCAGTAAAAAGCCCATTTTCAGCAAAATCCTGTTGCTCTTGGTTATAATCAAATGAATCAATTAATAGTCCATCACCAGTATCTGCGTCAATCTCAAGTACTGTATCAATAGAAAATTGGTTAGCATATCTAATCTCATGTTGAAAATGGTATGTATTAATTTTATTTGGATGCGAAGCTAATTCTTCATCAATATGGTCTAAATTGGTATATATTTTCTTACTTAAATTATTAATATAATCCCTAGTATTTATTATGCCTTCTAGCCCATCCTCCCACCACTGCCCAGCATGGAAAACATCATTCACAAATCTACCAAGTTCTTTATACCTGTGATTATCAGAAAAATGTGCGGCACCATCAAAAAATGTATAAATTATAAAATTTTTTGATGGTATGATCGGCCTACCAAATATACTAGAATTTCTAGTATCTTGTTGTGGTATTTTATTTGGTACAACCTCTCTAATGTTAGCACCTCTTATTTTGCCATATTTTGTTTGGTCTGTAATACGGTTTAGATTAGATTCTTTATACTTGGTTAATATTATCCCCCCTGGCGAATCCTCCGACAATAATACTGCTGTAGCCTCATCAGCTTCTAACACATCAATGTCAGCATATACTTTCTCTATTTTACATTCTATAGGTATTGCAAATCCATCAGAAAAATGTCTTTCTCCATCCTTCCCCACCCATTGGTATATGGGTGGAGTCCATGCAACCCATTTGTTGTCCTTTGTCTTCTTTCTATATATGGGGTCAGACATTCTTTGTTGCTATCACCAGAAACGAGTACCTGTCATCTTTAGCACCGTTATAATCCCCGATATCTAGATAATCTAGATCAATTTTAAACCCAAGTACCTCTAAAATAGGCTTTATGTATTCTGAATCAAATAATTCATAATGATCTAAATTGCATCCCTTATAATAATCCTTATGTGGTAGATACAAAGCAATCTTCCCACCTGGCTTGATTACACGACACCATTCTACTAATACATTCTCTTTGTCAATGAAATCTTCTAAACAATGGCTAGAAAATACATAGTCTAATGTGCCATTTTCAAACGGCAATTCCCTAGCATCACATACATGGTCTACTACCATAGTTTTATATTTATCCACCCCAATACTAGACTTATACAACTTATCTGGACCACAACCAATATCAATACCAAATTCAGTTTCCTTAATATATTCAACAACCTTTTCACGAATTTTTGCAGTTTCAGACATAGCGATATTCTCCTTTAATACTTTATCTACTGCCTCGATTAATTGCCCAACATTTATGTCCTCCATACACGGAGCCACTGGTGAGTTTTTATACCCACTCCTTTTTCTCATACATTGAGATTCATGAATTGGACCAAGATACTCATGATGACATCCTAAGCAACTTTTGTCTAATGATTGAACAGCTACCGTTTTCTTTGTATCTAAAATGCGATACTTTGGATCAATGCACCCAAAGACAACCACCGATGGTACTCTACATGTCTGTGCAACATTCCATGGAAACGAATCGATGCCAACAAAAAGATCGGCCTTACCAATAATTGCCATTGTAATACGCACTGAGATATCTTCACCCTGTAATTTTGTAGACTCGATTACCATCTTATCAGTTTCTTTACCACCCACCTCTACAATCGACCACCCTTTCTCCTGTAAATACCCAGCAACAGCCTCAAACTTTTCTATTTCTAAATTTCTACCAAGCCAATTTGTTTTCCCAGTATGAAATATAGCAACCGGCTTATCACCATAAGTATTTTTATGGACAGCAATGATTTTATCTGCTTCTTCTAATTCTCCCTTTGAGAAGTAAATCTCTGGTGGTACAATGGGCTCATTATGCATGCCAGCCACCTTATAATAAGCCCTATAACTCAACTCTTTTGTATCACGCTCATATGCATCATTTAACATAATTACTGAATGATATTTGCGCCTATTTTGCTCCCACAAATTCATTAAATAACAATTGTCCATCTTTGTATTATTTGCAAACATTGCTGGAAAATTCGTATAAACATCAATTACTGCTTCTGGGGCAAGCTCTCTAATCTTTGATATCACCGATGTAGCCATAAGCGTATCACCAGCTGCAGCGGCTCGCACAACGGCAATCCTTACCCAAAAATCTCTTTTTGAGATATACCAGCCCCATCTAGCAAGTAACCTAATCCGATTAATTGATGCAAACCCATCTAAATCAATATCTCTAATAGTAGACGTAGTTTTCGCCCTATGATGAATATGGTTTATTGGCATAACCTTAGCTGAATACCCTAATGCACGTATACGTAATGATAAATCTGGATCTTCACAGTAAGCGATTCTAAATAAATCAGTATCCCATGGCCCAAGTGCACGAGCCCATTCCATATTCATCATAATAAACGCGCCATCACAATATTCTGATATATGTGGTGGCGCACAAAATCCGTGCCCATTAGAATTTAACCTATTACATACGGACTGATTAAATCCACCAATTTGCAAGGTCGTTGCAGATAACTGTTTAATCATCTTTGATGCCCAATCCTGTTCAAATATCTCCATATCATCATTTAACATACACAAATATCTACCAGCTGACAGCCCAACCATTTTATTATGTGCAGCCGCAAACCCTATATTTGCATTATGTGGGAAAAAATGGGCAACAAAACTTGGATGCTGACCAGCAGCCATCAGCGCCTGTCTAACATTTTCCTGTGTTTCTTGTGATGAACCATTTTCCCATATATTGACCTCTGAAGGTGGAAAATTCTCTGGTATAGTTGCATATATAGTACTTAAGCATTTACTTAGATAATTAGTCTGCCCAATTGTTACAATATTAATAGACAAATATTTTGTGTCCCACCCATCTTGCTTCTGTACTTTATTGAGTTTGATTTTAGGTAAAAACCATTTGTACGCTTCAACCATAGCCCCTCCAAAACAAATTATTTGTGTGTTTATCGTTCTAAATAATAATTAACTAAATTTAACGCCAGATATAATAAGTGCTTGTTTAATCTCATCGGGTATAATATCAATTTTGATAAGTACTCCATCAATAACAGCATATAAGTTATAATCACCAACAGCATCTTGTCCAACCAATAATTCTTCACCAATGTTAAATGACCCACCTATTGGATCATATAAATCATTTATTAATATAATATTAAATGATCCATCAATAATTTTAACTACCTGTGCTAGTAATGTGAATGATCCAGGTAATTGATGATATCCAACCCATCCACTCATACCAAATGATCCAGTATCAACTCCTGCAGTAGAAGGTGATGCATGTATGGCAGACCCAACAGTATCAGTAGTTTCAGCAAAATCAGTAACAACATATTTAATATCTGCTGTACCACGGCCAAGTGTATCAACTGTTATAGAAACACGGATATAATATCTGAAATCAGCTACATTAACATCATCTTCTATTAATTTGCGAGTATTCCACACACCAGAGTGATAATATGGTGCCACACCACCACTAATATTATACGAACACACCAAATTCCTAGATTCTTCTGTGCCAGTAAATTCCACCCAATAATTAATTATATTGGCCATATTAAACTCTTATTGTTAATCTAAGTTGTACATATTTACCAGATGGTAACCCAATAGTTTTGCCATTATCTATCGCATACCACGGTAATGATGAACTATCCCCCCATGTTAAATCATCTGGTGATGGGTAACAATTGTTATATGTGCCATTAAAAGTTATTGAATTTAGCCGTGGTATTACACCTACATAAGTTTGATTTTTTGTCCATGATATATACATTTGTGCTATACTTGCACGTTTGCCAATAAGTAATACGCTCGTATTGGTAAAATGGTCCCACTCAGTCCACTCATAAGATGGAGTAATAAATGAAAAATCATTGAAATATGTCCTAGAATTATTCGCTGCCATACCCACCTTACCAACTATGATTGTTGGATATATATATGATAACTTTGTCTCATCATTATATATTAAATATACTGTAGTTTCATTGGCATCTCCATCATATTCTACATTAACCTTTATACGACGGGTGCCCCATGACAACAAATAATCAACCACATACGTGTCTATTATCAATGTGCTAGTCGTTGGATTATATCTTCCTATCTCCCATTTCTGTGTTGATATATTAAACCCAGCCACATAAAATTCCGTAGCCCCATCTATATATCCAAACCCCACATACCCACTACCACCAGGATTACCACTTGGACGTTCTACTAATTGTAAATATGACCCAAAAAACGAATAATTCTTAGTCGCTGAGGTTGTAAAAGTACAATACATGTACGGTGAATACGGAAAATATCCAGGCGAAGAGTAATAATTACCAGGGGGGTGTATAGTAGCGATAGTAAGCTCTTCATATGTTCCATCTGTATTATACGCTCTAACAACATCACCAACAGTCAAGTCCACACTATGGTCATTTAAATAATATAACCATTGATATGTTCCACCAACCGTTGGGTATGCAATCCCTTCTGATGGTAGTCCAGCATATATGATAGTACTTTTTTGGGCACCGTAATATCTTTTAAAAGGACTATAAACTGTCATATCAACGTCAATAATAAAATCTCTTACGTTTCCAGACCAAGTTATATTATCAGTTTCTTGATAATACACAAATGCAAATTGGTTATATGTGGTAGCTATAACGGCTTTCTTGTCTACTTGAGCACTACTAATCCAACTATCTATCCCCCAGGACCCATATACAGTAGTAAAATTATTTAAATTTTCAAGCCTATCAAATATTTGTTTATTCGGCCCATCATATGCATATTGATACTCTGACGTCCTAATATATACATCAAAAGTAATATCTTCCGATGTAATGACATCCAGATCTATTGTATTAATATATAATTGTTGTCCAAGACTTATTACCTGCCCATATTGAATATCCGATGGTATGTTATATGAAAATGCCATTACCCAACCATTAAAAATAAATAATATTCCAGCCTTAATACCTTAATATTGCTCACACTATCCTTATATATCGCATCAGCTGCATCAAGTAATATAGTAGCATATATAGTAGTCCCATTAACTAATGCTATAGTTCTAATTGGTGAAGATCCAAAATTGGTAGCACTAATATCATCAATTGACCAATACCAATAATCATATGCACCATATAATGGTTGTGAAATAGTATACGCCAAAGCAGAATGTTCTTCTCTCCATGTTCCTAATATTGAGCTCCCCTGTGCCCAATCAACCGATACCCCACCTGTAAGTGTAAATTGATTAGTCTCTATACTGCCAATAACCGATCTTTCCATCAAATTTGTACTACTATTATATAAACTAATAGTTTCTCCTATATCAAATTCCGATGTATCAGACACAGACAAAATATTTGTACCAGCAGAAACTGCCGAACTTAAAGTTGTAATATCAGTATGATAAATTACACTGCTACCACATACACTGCCCAATTTATTATATGAATATGTTAAAGCTGTAGTAAATGTAATTATGTTACCTGATATATCAGCAATCTGCTGTGTCTCTGAATTTGTAAAATCATAGAGACTTACATACGCTCCTTTATAAAGAGAATTGGGGTCACTAATTGTTATTGCCGTATCACCAGCTGTTGCTGCAACTGATAATGTTGTAAACACATTACAAGAATTATCAACATAAAACACTTCATTATCCCATTGATATCGCAGTCCTGCTACATAACTCCTCGATGCGTTGTAACTAAGTAATACATTAGGATATGTTTGACTATTCATTATTGTTGAACTATAAGTACTTTTATCACTGCCCCCAACAAGATTTCCAGGACTACTAGAAGAAGCTGCTACTGAATAATTTTGTTCTGAAGAAAATAATGATGTAGAGGTTTGTGTATATGCAACCTCCGTAGGGTAACTACTTAGATATAGGCTTATGGGCCATATAGCCCCATCGGGAGGATCCTGTATACAAGCGAAAATCTTATCAAGTATTGCAGTTGTCCATTTGTTTTCCTGTGTATGACTATAAATCGTATTACCTAATTCATCATACCCAGTAATTTTAAGTACGCCCATTTATATCTCCTAAAATTGCTTCCTAGTTTTAAAATCCCCAGATACCACGAATGACCAAACTATAGTTAATGAATCAGTACTACCCTTATAAACATATTGATCAGGAGATAATAATAAAAAGGCACTCATAGTCGCTCCCGCAAAATATGCACTGGTACGACCAATTATAAATGATTTAATTGTACCAGTCCCACTTCCAATTGGTACAATATGTTGTATTGATAAATACGGATATCCCTCTGCTGGATTATTATTAGTACTAACTGAACGCCCAGTGTCTTGTGTATACCATCTTGTAGCCCATATTGCGTCTATCCCACATTCTTGCCCATATGCGACTATATTATTATTATCAATTACAGTAGTACCATCATAACTACAAAAATAAATTACAGTAGGCCATGGTAATGCAGAATAATTACCATGGTTAGGGACAAATGCTGAATAAACCCCCCCACCCAACAAAGCCACTATCTGATGGGCAGTCACTGTATTCTTTTTTGTAAAGTCTTGTTTAACATTACCATTTTGATCATATAGTGTTATGTGAACGTTACCACCTAAATTTTCCAATATTTTTTTCATGATAAATACCTCGCAACCATCATATACCTATATCCAACGTACAATGTAGATGAATATGTCCCAGCATCTTTGTATATACCATATGGTAATAATATTGCTACTAATGGAGCCGAAGTGCCAGCACTTGTAATCGCTATAGTTCTAATTGGATTAGTACCAAATGAATTAGCCTCGCCAGATGTAAATGAATATGATATATTTCTCCATGCATAAAAATCTCTAGCATATATATTAGTAGTTTGAAGATGACTATCTTTAAACCCACCATATACCACACTATTTTCTGTGGTATACTCATTAGTCAACCCGCCCCCAGTAATTGTTAAAGTACCAGATACTCCACTTGGAGTGACTGTACTAATATATATACCTTGCCAATTAGTACCATCATCTATCATTGCCCATTGATTATCAACAAAATCAGTAGTATCACTAATACTAATGCTGGTAGTGCCACTGATTGCAGTACTTGCTAGTGTTGATTTACATACATAAGTTAACGCACAATCTACATATGCAGAAGACCCCTTATTATAGGTCGCATTAGTAACTCCATCAATTGTTATGGTATTACTTGAAATATTTGTGATTAGATGTGAACTAAAACCATCCGATTTATACAATGTTATAATCTGCCCTTTTCTAAACCCAGCCGCACTATAAAGATCAACACTAGAACTCCCAGAAGAAACAGTGGCATTTACATACGAATTTACACTATAAGTTCTCCCAACATAAAATACTTCGTTATCCCATTTAAATGAAAATCCCTCCACCCATGTATTCCTATAACTAGTTAGATCCTTACAACCCATTGACATAACACAAGGATACCCACCAGTAATCATGTTATCCGATGATTTCAACGATATAAATGTGGTAGTCTGAGTAGAACCAGGGCCATATGCCGCAATAGATGACGTACTATTTGTAAATTTTGTCCCAAGTACTGATGAAGCTGATTGAGTATGTTGAACATCGTAATCACTAACTGAAATGTAATATGGTAATTCAGTATCAACACCATTGCTACCAGTACTATCAAATACAAATCCAGGATATTTAAGTATCCATTGAATCATTGTATCAGTCCACATATTATTTGGCACACGAACACTGATTGTTTCTTTATTCGGGTCATCAAAAACTTGTGTTATTTCAACAATATTATTAAAATGCATTTGCTGTTCTCCCAGAGCACCCAAGATTAATAGTCCAATAAATATACACAATATCATTCGCAGTCTTTGTAAAATATTGCACTGGGTCTAAAACATAAACTGCCATTGTCGAACTATATTCTTGGCCACCGTAACTAGAACCCCACCAAACTAACGATCTACATTCTGAATCATTACCATATGGAGGTAAAAATTTGGTGGTTGACTTTACCCATGGTGGGTTATCAGTAGCACTATATGATAAAGATATACTACCATTGGTATCACTCTGACTCCCAGTAGCATGATCACGATATGCAAATGTAGAAGCCTGTAATGTTTGAAACCATGACCCTGCCCATGTTGGAGCCGTTAATGGCAACGTATCATATAAAGCTGTTCCTTGTGTTGCCATCCCAACATATCTTGGTATAACATATGCCCCCCTAGCTACCATACACATTAAAAATGCTTGACAAAGAGCATTTTTAGCCTTAAACTGATGCTTAATGTTTGATTCATCATTAGCATCAACTATTAATACTTCAACATTCGAAGTTGCTGTGATAATTCGATTCATCATGTCACATATACTCCATTGATTATAAGTGTCCCACTAGATACTTTCAACTCTTCCGTAATTATATTATTGGCCACAACTAAACCAATACCAATTCTCATAAGAGACCGTGCAGCTAATGTAGACGGTTGCATTAATACTAGAACAAGCCCTGGAGTTATTACCCAGGTCCCTCCACTATTAATGTATACTTGATCATTTGGTGGTGTACGGGAAAATGGGACCCCTACATTTAATCTAAAAAGACTCCTAGCTGATATAGTACTCTCAGTTGATATGCCACTAGTGACTACTGACCACCCATCGCCAGTATCAAATATATTATTTGTCAAATATGGCTGTAATGATGCACCAGAAATTGCTACCACCTTGCCCGTAGGTTCTGTATTACTTACACGCATTTCAATAGTTTTAGGCGATACACCAGCATTTGTATTTATTTCTCCACTAGCTTCATCCGCGTCCCATGAAACTGACACCATACTACCTACACTATTATACACAATTGTCGTATATGTGCCAACAGTCTTTCCTGGTTTTAAAATCAGTGTATCATCACTATTAACACGTAAATCGGCCAATACACCAGAATACCAAGGGAATTTATCTTTGGAAAATTTATCTCCCATCACATACCCTCAGTGACTTGAATGCGCAAAGCCCTCATACCAGTACCAACGCCTTCATCAAGCACATTTAATGACAGCCAAAATGGTTTAACTTCTAGTGAAGCCATATCACCAATACTAAACGGTACCGTTTGTACTTGGTCTCCTGGAATAAATGCAATGAGTGTCCCCCCAGTTAAAACTAAACTTGATCCAGAAATATTAACACTACTAATAGTATTAATGTACTTCTGCCCATTTGACATGTTTGTTAAAACCACATCATCCCAATTATTAAAATTCGCCACACTAGTTAATGGTACATCTGTTGAGCCAGCAGATATTGGCAGCGTTATAAGACTATGTGCTGGTTGTATGCGCTCCCACACTCCATATTCTCCATCTACGTCTGCAGCAATCCAAAGATAATTTTCTGAATCTATATTAGCACCAGGCACTACTGTGTTTTGATATGTGGTCCATGTCCAGTAATCTCCAATATCTGGGTCAGCATCAGTTAAAAAGAATGATATACCTTGTGTATTTGCTGTTGATGAATAATATCCACTAGCACCCACACACTGAAACGTAGATGGAGACATATTATACCAAGTATAACTACCATATAAAACTTTTGAATTTAAATCTCCTTGCACAGACCACACAGAATTGTCCCCACCACTTATACAAGTCATCTTCCAATCTTGTGTTGTTGGTGATCCTTCTGCCGGGTTTCCATTAATAGTACTAATATACCCCATTGAACAAGTACCAGTACCAGTAAAATCCGCAGTACTAGCCCTGGCCCAATCACACCAAATCCTAATATCATATAGATATCCTTCTAAATTATTCTTAACATACATCTTCCATGCCGTACTAGAAGTCCCTGGGACAACAAACCCAGCATCATAATATTCATTACCTTGCGCAACCTGTGTATTACTTTCTGAATATGCACCAAAACTATCTGCAAGATAAAACGATACGGCACCAACGTCATCAATACTAAGAGTTGGTATGTCTGTAGTGCCATTGCCAATATATGGATATGTTACAACCCCTGTGTCATATCCGACAATATAACTACCCGTAGCTGTATTACCACTATAAAATCTAATATACTCAAGATTTGCAACGGCAGAAGCATATCTTGAATCATTTGGCTTAATCATAAACCTAGCGACTCTATCAGTACTACTAACTATTTCTTTGATGGCATCGGTTACATCTAATTCAACAATGTCACCAGAGACATAGGTCTCCATAACTGGCACCGAGTCTAACAGTACTGTATCATAATCAGCACCAGAGCCAAGCATATATGTTGCCCAACCATACCCACTAGTATACTGTGCTGCACTAGCACTTAATGTAAATGGTTTTAAAACTCTATAAATCTCTAGCCCAATAGAAGACAACAGATTACATGCACCTATAGTTAGCCTAATCTTTGATGAATAAGGAACTACTGTAATAGGCACTGAAGCAAGATCAAATGACAATAATATAATAGGCTTACCAGCGTCTCCATGTGGATGATATACAAATAACCCCTGGCTTTCACCATGAGAAACACTATATGGATTATAATTATATGGGTCACCATATGTTGAGATATTAGATATCGAAGTATCCGTATAAATTTGACTATTTGATGCGTCGCCCTTAACAAGACTAGTGCCAGCTATTGACCTAGTAATATTTGTCGTTGTTGTCCAACTATTAGCCATTATGGCCCCTCAGTAGCTTGTAATCGAACCATACGCAAACCAACATCAATACCACTAGGTGGGTCTACACGCAACCAAAATGGTTGATTATTTGTTGATAAATACGACACTTGATCTAAATTACCAACTGATATTGGTGCTTGGTATACTAAAAATCCTGGCACTACATCCCATGGTACCCCACCAGTTAATGTAATATACCCACCAGTAGTGATACTAGAAATGGTATTGTATACTTTATCTAAAGTAAGCGTATTAAATGTTATAACATTATCGTTCATATTAAATATTGAATTGTCTAACACCGTAACTCCTGTAGCACCAATTGACGCACTAGAAATAATCGGCGTTCTTGCTGGTTGTAACATTTTCCATGTTCCTGGAGAGCCAGAAATATCAATAGCTACTCTAACCATAGAATCAGAATCAAGTGGTACATCTGGGATTCTTATGTCTTCATGTGTTGTCCATAAAAATGTATCATTTATTTGTACTGAAGTCCCAGTGATGCCAAACGACAAACCATACGTTCCGGGTGTCGATATATAGCTTCCAACTAGGCCACTACATACAAACCCAGTAGGACTTGCTGCTGCCCATGTTGATGTACCAGTAGAAACATATGAACCATTATCATGTTCCACTGCCCATATTGAATCATTTCCGCCAACACTACATTTAGTTCTCCACCTCTGGTTTCCTGGTGCTTCATCATCATCAACTGCAACATAACTCATAGATACAGTACCACTACCACTAAACTCAGGTATGGTAGTGTATGAAAAATCTGACCAGATACAAACATCTTGTATAGTGCCTTCACTATTATTTCGAATAAAATATTTTTGTGCTTCACCAGCAGAGCCAGCAATATACCAACCAATCAAACGATACCCAGAATCTGTTGATATAGTAGATGAACTTAATGTTAAATTTCCGCCATCACTAGTCATAAATGCCATTGGTGTATTATACTGGATATCTAATGTTGGCATATCTTCTGGTACTGACCCAATATTGGGGCCTGCATAATGCGGCGGATCCCAGCTGCCAGCCTGCCAATAATACGACCCCGTATACCCAGAATAAAATCCAAGATATGAATTATCATCTATAAATGCTTGCATTTCATTATCTGGGACCATCATCATTATTTTAAGCCTTTGTTCAGGAGAGTCATACGCTTCAATTACTGTATTAGTGACATCCACTGTAACTCTAGTACCAGCAACAGCAGATACACCAACTGAAAAAGAAGATATCTTTGCTGAATCATAATCCATATCTTCTGCCATACATGATGCATACCATGTACTACTTGCATTATAATTACTGGCTGAGGCACTATTATTAAAGGGTCTAAGTACCTTATACACATCTATATTTACTGGGTTTGAGATCCTCGCATTACATACTGTTAATGTTAATTCTGCATTAACTATAGAACTACCCACTGGCAATCCAGATAATCCAATATCCATTAACGATCTTATCCAACCAATCTGGCCATTTGGTGATTTTAATAAATATATTCCTTCTGTAGACATTAATGTAGTAGGTATGGGAAATCCATCATTAATAAAATAAATACCTTGTGGCCCTAAATAACTTTTATCAGTCCATAGACTAATATCTAAGTCATCACCTTTAATACGCGAGAGTCCACAAATTACTCCGCAAGCATTCCATGATCTACTTGTCCATTCAAAGGCCATTTATTATTCTGCCAATCCACCAATACTAACGGCTGATGGCCGTAATATGAATTTGCGCAGATTTCCTGGTGAATCACTCGTACTAGTCGCAACACGCACCCAAAAATATGATGTATTATTAGGCTGTATGCGGCCAGATGTACCACCACCGGACTCAGTTAATACAACATCATTCGAGCTGGTCCATGTACCTGGAGACCCTGAAACATCTGGTGCTATTTCTACACCAGTTGCTGATTCTGTATAAATATTGGAAACCTGCGTACCGCCTGATATATTACTATTTAATGTTATCTTTGTCCCAGAAATAATCGTAGTATATTCAGTCACCGAATCACAATTTACAGCCGATGCCTTTAAAGTACTAGCTTGTATAAGAGTATCATATGCATCAGTTGCCGAATTATATGCATATTGTGTGATATAAACATCTGTTGTATGTGGCGACACACCACCATTATAATTACTACAAGACAATATATACTTACCAGCAGTTGCTGTTTTACTTGTAACCTTTATCTTATATACTGGGCTATTATTAATATGTTTATAATATACTCCAGGATAAACGCCTAATATTGATTGCTCACAATTCTGATCACCTATATTCTTAACCCCAATCTTTTTTTGTGAAGATGTAGAACCAGCAGTTAAAATACCAAATGAAGTAACCTGTTGTTCTGCGCCACCAGCATCAAAATATCCACCAACAATAACAGTGGCCGTCCATGACGAAGAAAAATTGGCACTATTACTAAAAAACAGCCCAACACCACCGATTATCTGATCAAACCTTGTACCAACCCCAGACCCAGACTGTGGATCATTAAGTGCGACTGTAACCCCTGATGTGTCTTTATATGGATTATTTGAATCAGAGGTAGATACCTTGCATGTTGCCGTACTACCTGGGGTCACAGAAGTAAATGTGATATAATAAATCCCAGCAACAGCACGGCCATCATTCAATGTGGTCATTGCAGTAACCGGTCGGTCACCAGTGGTAGCCCCAGGCGTAGGGGCTGTATTTCTTAAATTTGCTTGAATTGTAGTAGCGTTACCATCACCAGTCTCGATTAATGTCAAAGTTCCAGCCAAGGTTATACCCTCCTTCTTTATGTCTCTTTTTTCATATTCAGTACAATTTCCACAGTTTCCTTAATGAAAGTTCAGTTTTAAACCCATCAGCATCAGTAAAATTATGCCGAATCCCATTAATTATAAACTCGCCACCAAGTATGGTGGTATTCTCATAATTCTGCAGTACAAAATTTATCTGTTTATATGTAGACGACTCTAATATTATAGATTTACCAGTATATAATAAAGGGTTACCAATTGTAGATTGTATTGATATTTCTTCCTCTATCCTGCCACTCTTGGCGAATACCTTATTGGCTAGCCTTTGTGCATCATTATGATTTAAAATTGATGGGTCATAATATGTTATTATTGGTCTATACCCATATTTTGCTATACTGTCCTCATCTTCAAAATACTCTTCAAATTGATATAGTGGTTTCTTTTTGTTACTTGATTGTAATACTGGATTTGTAGGGATAATCTCAGTATCAGTGGTAACTACTGGATAATCATAATCACTTGTCATTTTAGTGTAATCATACAGTGTATTTTGCTTAATAGCCATATCATATTTTGTATCTACCTGCGCAACACGTTCAGCTATAATCCTATATGATAACCTCATGCCCTGCTTTTGCATATTAAACAAATCTTTAAAAGCAGTAACTGGTGAGCCTATCAAATAATAAGCCCTAGTATCAGACCCAGATAATCCAACAATTGCAGAACTGGTTATACTATTTTTGGGTAATATCCCAAATTCTCTACTTACTGAAGAAGAAAACGATGAAGTAGTTACCGTATCGGCCATTTCTTCTATATCACGCACCTTAATCCATTCTACTGGCCTCCAAAGGGAAAACCCACCATAAGTAGGATTAGCAATAACGTCTCCACTCATAATATCTGTTTCATATGATGAACCCTCTAAAGTTGCCACCGTACCAATAGAGATATACGTCGATGGCACATCGCCAATAGTTGTTGTAGGATCTGCTGCATCAGTTATTGTACCACCAGAAAATCCCTTTTCTATATAAAGACTTCCAGATATCCACGTATTAGTAAAATCACTATTGTAATAACCATTGACAATCCACGATTGAGTCCGTTTTTTTATTATATTTGTACATACTGACTGGTCTGACCCATAATTACCTTGTGCTCTATAATAATTCTTTTCTATTGTATATCCAATTGCATTCCCTTTATAATATTGTATCTTTTTTGTCCAGGCTAATATTGGATCACCAAACATAGGTTTAAAATATGCGTGTTTAATCCTATCACCAGTAAATCCACCAGAACCAGACCCTGGGGTTGGATGTTCACTAGATGCAGTCTCGTTTGCCCACACACCTAGATCGTCTGGGATTATCTCTGTCATATAATCAATTGGTTGAATCCATACATCTTTTTTTTCTGGTTCTGTTACACTCTCATCAACTCCACCCTTTATTATAATCCTATTAATTATGTCATTCTTAGAATAATTTATTGTAGTTACCATACAACTATCTGGACCATACTGGATATTAGACGATTCTGGTAATGCTACATCTGTGTCTAATATATATACAATATTACTACGCATAAATATTAATGGTTCCCACACACTAACTAATTGTTGAATTGCCGAATACCATGTCTGCGTTCTTAGTATTTTAAATACTTCCCTATATTTAAAATCTGGTATGTTTAATACTCCCGTTAATCCTAATTTTTTTAGAATATCTTGTAACAAAGAATGAACGGTCCAATCAGCACTAAAAATCTCATATTCACTAACATCTTGTTTTGGATCAATACCTAATGGAACTGGATGTGTTCTGGATACCCCACATGCCGTTTTGACCCATTCACCCTTATCATTCAACGCAGCTTTATCCCACGTAGGCACGTAAATCTGATCTAATTCTGGTGCCTCATCTAACAACTTAGACAATGGCCCACGACCATTAACAACAAATTCTACACCATGCTGCGTTAAAGTTCTACTAAATGTTGAGATTGTCCCACCAGTAAGCATTGGGACAAGCGTACTACCATATCCCATATAAATACCAAATCCCTCGCCACCAGTAATGGGTAAATTTTTACTGAATATTATAGTATATGTGGGCGACAAAGTCTGTACTTCATGATTTACTGAAATAGTAGATAAATACGAAGTATAATCAGCATTATCAATGTATACCATACATCTTGGATTCACTACACCTGGCATTTAAAACTCCTATAATATTTACCCACCAGTTACACCTAAGCATATAAGTTTAATGGTGCCATCATAATAAGAACCAGTTAATGTATGCGCGGTTAAACTTCTATAAGAATATGGTACCTCAGGTACAACTGGAGTAAATTGAAAAGCATCGGTCCCACCCTGGAAAGCAACAGTATAAGTAGCCCCTCCACTAATAATCTGTAATGTATAAGAAGATACAGAATTATAGTATCCCCATAGTAATTCATATTGAGTATGGTTAATCCATGACAGACTTAATGTTATTGGCTTTCCAATGGTTGTGTTATCTAAGATCTTTTGTGAAACAGTACTACCATTAATAGACGTATAAGTTGCCCCAGCAACTGGACGTTTAGCATCCACCCAATCAACTGGATACGCAAATATAATATCACCTAAATACGGCATCTTATCCCCCTGGTGTCCATCCTAAGTCACCAAATGTGATCCCCAATGTCTCCTGTTTATTTGTGGTAGTCTTCCAACTCTTATCATTTAATAATATATCAACAGTATTGTCTTTATCTTTCCCAGTACTAGTAACATTAATAGACAATTGAACTGGTTTATCTTTCCATTGCCGCATAGCATCAACCACTGAACTCATTGAAGTACCAATACCAGTTGTTAAGTTAATTGTAGCATCTACCACTTTCTGTTGGAATCCCTCGATCTTCCCAATCAATTCCTTATTTAGATTTGATGATATAGTATTCTGATTTAACATATTCTGTGATATGGTTGACCAATTTATCGAAGCTTTTTCTATTGCATCTTTAGCAGCAGTATCAGCTGCAATCATATTATCTTTTGGTGCTTTCTCTAATGTACCAGATAACTTCTGTTCTTTTTTAACCATTTCCTCAGCCAGAATACGTGCCATGGTTTCTGAATATTTATCAATGTTTACTTCAAATGCTTTAGTAATCCCACTCTGCAATCCACCTATATCTGATTTAGCACTAGTCATAAGCCCCTGTATCTGCGATAAAACTGCATTAGACTCACTTATACCTTTAGTCATTTCACTCATACTCTTTTCCTGTACACCAGCACTCTTTAGGAAATCTTGCTTGATAGCTTTAGATTCTTCTGAAGATCCTATAATCTTTTTATTGGCCTCAGCAAATCCTTCCTTCATAGCCTGAGTCCTTGGGTCATTTTCACCATATACTTTTGTAGACAATGCTAGTGCAGTCTGCTGCGCCGCATCTAACTGTGCCTTAGAAATATTCTGTTGTATTACAAGCTGCCCACGTTGTTCCCCAATCAAATTCATATCCATTTCATATTTCTTTTGTGCCAACGTTTGTTCTTCTTTAATACGAGCCATATCTAATTCTGCGATTCTCTTCTGTAGTTCCGCAACTGCCATATTAGCCTTAAACATTTCCTCTTGTACTTTTTTAATCTCTTCCCCAATTTTTTCAGCCTGATTTAATTCAGTCTCTGGATTCCCACCTAACCTTTGATCCATACGTTGTAATTCAGAACCAACCCTAGCAGAATTCAAACGTGCTTGCTGTTCTCTCTGCAGGGCAGACAAACGATCCGCCGCAGTTAATTTCTGAGTCTGTGCTGTCTTTTTAGCTTCAACAGCCAATTTCTGTTGCGATTCTAACTCTTTCTTTAATAATTCGATCCTTAACATGTGGAATCCAACCACATCACCAATCGCTTGCTTCTCTTGTGCCTGTAATTCAAGCACAGCCTTTTGTGCCTCAATTACTGGATCTGCTTGTTCAGCAAAAGCACGTTTAATAGAAGTAATATTTTGATTTGCAACCTCTATAGCTCGAGCCGCATCTGCCAACTGTACTGCAAAATTTGCCATCTCATTTACATTTTGTCGCTGTGCACTAAGTACTTGCTTCTGATTATTAATTAATTCCCTACTAGAATTAACAAATTGAGCATTCCATTTCGTAACTTCTTCATTAATGTTGGTCATCAATTCAGTCATCATAGTCTTAGCTGCTTCACTAGTTTCACTAAATGCCTTAATCTTCTCCAGACTCTTACCTATGCTAAGAAACGTTCTATCTGTAATAACCTGAAGCGTTGCAAACTCAAACCTAGCCTTATCAAAACTTATTTTATTTAACTTAGCATCCAGCTCTTCAATAGTATCACCAACCAACTTCAATCCCTCACCACCAAACTTCATAGAAACAGTACGCTGTTGTAGGGCACCCATTGATGATTCAAGTTTTTTAAATTCTTCATCTGTAGTACCGGCAGTATCACCAAATTCCTTTAACATAGCTTTAAATTCATCAACATTAATACCAGTACTCTTTACCTTATCACCAAGTTCTCCAGTAGTAATTATTAAATCTTTCATCTTACCAGTTTTTATATTTGATACACTATCACCTATACCCTTAAAATCATCTTGTGTCTTACTAAGCTCAGTTGATAATTTGCCAACTCCAGAAGCAACCAACCCAGCTACTACTTTACCGAAATTATATGCCTTATTATATAGGTAGTCGTATGACTTACCAGCCAGGCCCAAAATATCAATCATACCCTCACCATACTCCATCTGCCTACCCATCGCATCTGCCATCATATCCACTGCAAAGGCAGCACCCTTTAATTCTCTAGCAGTCTTTACTGTAGCCTTTGCCATATTGTCCATTGGAGTAATTGCAGTTTTAATGGCATCAGTTACTTTAACCATATTACCTGGTTTAACATTTTGTACCTGTATAGAAAAAGTCTTTACACTATTCGTAAGTTTTAAAAATAATTTATTAAATTGCTCAGCCTCAAACAAAGAAACCAATTGATCCCTATACCCTTTATAGGCATTTAATTCAGCAGATATATTCTCTTCTACCAATGCCAATTTCTGTGCATTAACTGTCTTAATACCCTCAATCTCTTTTTCCCGTGCGTCACGATTTATACCTTCTTTGTCAGCTAACATTTCACTCTCTAGATTTTTAATCTTACCCTCACCAATCTTTATCTGCGCAATTAATTCAGCCGTAAAATCATCAGATTTCATAAAATCACGGAGTGCACTTTGACCCTTACGAACAAACTGTAACCTAGCTGTAGCTAATTTTGGGTCCTTATACATAGCAATCTGATCATCAACGAATTTATTAGCCTGTTTCTTAGCATCCTCTATTTCCTTATCTGATATACCAGGATTGAGTTTTTGCGCACTTGCTACATACTCATCAACCCTAAGTTTCCTTTCTGATTCAATCTTGGCAATATACTGCTGTAAATCCTTATCATTCATACGTGACGCTTTACTTAAAATTGATTCATACATATTCTCTTGAATTTTAAGCCCCTCTATAAATGTTTTAACTTTCATATATGAACTATTAGCCTTTAATGCTATTTCTCCATAATTAGTAGCTAATTTTTCATACTCAACAGATAAATCAGAGACACTATTACGCAGATCTATCATGGCACGTTTCTGATCGACTACTGCACGGATATTATTTCGTCCAGCTTTAGTCTGTGCTTCTTCAACTTTAGTATTCTTAAGCCACTCATCAGTCAAATTCTTACCAGCTTTATTCTCCCTCTCAGCATAATTATATATGTCTTGCCTAGTAGCTTTTTGTTCTTTGGGTTTTGCTTTGTTCATTGCCTTGGCTAATGACTCATACTCTTTTTTTAAAGCTTCAACCTCATCACGTAATGCTGCACTACCATGTTTATGACGTATGTATGCCTCTTTTAACATATTAATAGCCTTAAACACACCCTCTATTGCTAAAGTAAATACTACCAGTGGCAATGCAACTTTTAAGATAATACGGGCCAATGAAGCCATAGCAACAGTACCGATCCTTATTGCCGCTACTACAGAAAGGAATCCATTCCTGAACGCAGCTAACATATTGATAGTACCCTTACCAAATGCCAACATCAAGGCAGCACCCATTTTTCTAACGTTATCTATACCACCAGCAGCCCCTGCAGCCAAGCTACTAAATACCGATTTTATCGCCACACCAAATGATGATACTTGTTCACGGAATCCTTTTATTGGTCCAATTATTTCTTTAGCTTTCGCAATGGCATCCTTCCCAACATCAGCCATTATTGGTACCCCAGTGATATTCTTTACATCAGTTGCAGTTTTAGAAGCCAAAAACATTGCTTTTAATTGTGGCCATATATTTTTGATAGCCACAAACATATTGGTGAATGTTTTGCCTGAAGCCTCACCAGCAGTAGCCATCCTAGTCATTTCCTTACCAACTTCACCATACATAGCCTTCAATACCTTTAATCCATTCCATACCAAACTTATTGGATCTGGCATCTTTTTTAAAGCGCCACCAAATGCCGACATTGCCTGTGTAACGGACCCAGTACCTACAAGTACCTTAGTAAATTGAACTACCGCCATAGTTAATGCTACAAATGGAGCAACTGTCATTATCTTTAATAAAATACCAACTATCGGTACCAATGCTGTGAAGGCTGTTAATAACAACATCATAGCTGGGACAACTATTTTGGCTACCGTAGCCCCAAATTTCTGTACTGATTCATTCTCAAAAAAATTCTTTATACCCTTGGTAACATAGGCAAGTACTTTAGCAACTTCATTCCATGCTGGTATGAACATCTTTCCAATGGCAATTGATATATCCTTCAAATTTTCCTTAAATTCTGCCCATGCCATCAATCCCTTTTCACTGATTTCTTTATTTGCCCCAGCAAATAATCTAGTCTTGTCTATTATAACATCCAGTAACGCAGCTTGTTTTTGTTGTAATGACAACGTCTCAGGATCTGCACCTGGAAACTTTATAGCCATCTTCTTTATGACTTCTTGCTGGTCTACCATAATACCCATATTAGCAAGGAGCCTTATATCCATAGTTTTTAATGAAGCTACTGCATGTTCAATATTGGCAGAAAAATCTGTACCTAATGCTGCAGATGTATCTTTTACCACGTCTACAAATTGTTTCATTTGATTTGGATCGAGTGCTGTAGTCATCATACTAACAGATGAAGCAAGCAGATCAGCCCTAGATGCTACACCACCAATACTATCCTCTATAAGCTGTAATTGTCCAGAAAAACTTCTACCACTACCCTGAGCAGCTTTCTCCAACGCAAACATGCTACGCTCAATGGTAGCTGCATGTTGTGCCATGGCTAATGAGGCAGTACCCCACACAGCAGTAGTCTTGGCTAATTCATTACGAACCGCCTTAAACATACCAGTAATTTTACTTGCAGATTTTTCTAATTTAGTCTGGGCTGCTATAAAACCAGAAGTCATACCATTGGTAAACTTTACAACGTCAGCACCAAACTCATTCATTGCCTTTTCTGATTGCTGTAAACCTGCGAGCCACTGATCAAACTTAACGACTAATTGTAGCCCTATACTTTCTTTAAACTCTACATTACCTTGTCCCCCTGCAAAATCACTCATTAAATCTCATCCTCCAGCCATAATCATATAACCATCTTTCCACTTATTTTAGACCCCATTTTTGACAACCATTTTTTAGCAATGTCACTTGGTATACCATCATTTACTACCTTGTCTTCCTCTTTATCTTTCTTATTTTTTATCAAATTTCTAAGTGGTTTGCGCTTATTATGAAATTCTTTTAGATCGCCACCAGCCTGAATAGTTGCCAGCTCTTGACGCTCTATCTTTAAATCATCTAGCCTACATAATAATAATTCTGAGTATAATTTAAATTGTGAAGGTGTTAAATGGTCAAGTATATAATTATGTGTCCATCCATATTCTGCTGCAAAATATTCAAACATTTGCCCCATGCTTATTCCGTCTTCTTGCCCTCTTTTACTCTTTGCTTCATTATCTCCGCGACTACTATCGCGGAGAGCCTCCGAAAACCCACGATAATTTGCTCCAATCCATTAACCTCAATTATCTTTGTTAAAACCACTGGTAACTGCTTACCAGTAATATTGCCTGCATCTGATTCATCTATCTCTAAAGCAACCCTAACCAACTCATTAACATCATCGCCAGCGTAATTCACAATTTTTGGTAACCAACTTGTCCACTTCCCAATAGACTCCATATTAGTAAAATCCAATTCACCACTAGAAACAATATTTGACAAAATACGACTAAAAACCTTAAACAGCTGAGTATATTGCCGTAATACTAATTCCTTTACTTGGATCTTTTTAATCTCCCCAGATCTACCAATCTCAACATAAATAAGTTCAGGATTAAGAATATCCATTTCTGTGCGTGTTTCTACTGCCATATAATCCTCCCTCGATAAAAATTTGGCCGGAAGCGGGTATTACCCCACTCCCGGCCAATATTTACGTTAATTAATAAATCATCCCACTACCAGTAATCAATGGCGTATTTGAGATGTCAATATAACCAAATGGCTCCGTAGTATGATCAGTATAATCCGCTAGAGCCTTAAGCTCAATTGGATATCCTACCCAATCACTCTGGTTAAATGGAAGCTCAAATGCACCAGCCGCATTACATCTCCAGAACCTGAGATTTAAATAATACCCATCTGGGAACCGGTGGACCCCAACAACTTCAACTTCCTCAACAGAAGTCGTTTCACCTAGTGGTACATGACCACCAGAAACGTTTGTAGTACCAGTAATACCTACCTGATCACCAGTGACTGTGGCACCACCCATGATCAATGCAAGATTCTGTGCATTTAGTTGCTCAGCAGTACCACGGACGGAAGCAGCCTTAGAAATAACAACAACCTTATCCCGTGCCATAATGGTAGATGATGGCAATACCGATGCATGCTCCTTAACCTCAGTACCATAAGCAAATGAAGAATCACGAATAGACCCAATATCATAATACTTGGTGTCTGCATCTCGCTTGAAATAAAGGTTCATGACGCCGATTGTCAACTGATTTGGATTGGTTCCGTACATATCTAATTCCTCCTCTTGTTACTTCCTAAGATTTTTGTTAAACGTGTTTCCACCAATACCTGTGAATCACTTCCTAGTCTGCCTAAGTTCTACTGTAACACTTATACTGGTCACCCCATACCGATCTAATACTGGTTTGTTTGCCTGCCGTGGATTCACTAAAACTGCTCCAATCTTTGTGGGCTCACTCCCCATAGTTTCAAACCAGTCCTTTATCGGTATGGCTCTAAGATCATTGCTACCAGTGTCCCCATACAACTGGTCCATAACCTGGTCGCAAATCTCCTCGACCTTGGTACCATAACGATCATCCTTGGCGAACATTGAAAGTTGGACTATTAGTAATGGTTTGACGTTAAGCGTTCTACTTAAATAATCTACTTGAACCCATTTGGTAAGGTTCACCGTATCAAATTCGGCCTCACCAAAATTAAATACAATATTGGGAAATGTTTCTTTAAGATATTTATTAAAACTACCCCTAATGTTACGATTAAGTCTAGATGGATGCATGGCTTATTTGCTTACCTCTTTTAAGGTAATCCCAACTACTTCCTTTAAATCCTCCACAAGAGTCATAGCAGCCTGACGGACTGCAGCTGTAGGAGGTGTCCTACTATCCCCGTACTCTGTAGCAATCGAACCTGGAGTACCATTAATAACCTCTAAGTTTATTGATGTCTGATCTATCTCCTTTCTATAAATAGAATGCTCCATACCTTTGTCTAAAACACTTTGTTTAGGGTGTACATCCCTCTTAGATAATATATTGGCTTCCGGTGATATTACTGTTGCCAAACTTCTACCTTCTACTTCTAATGGTTTGGCCCACCCAGCCCTAGTCTCCCCACTTGTAGCAGGTGTATTCTTAATAGTATTTTCTATGGCATCTAAATATGTTTCTGTAACTGGGGCCTTAATCTTATCAATGGTTTGAGCCTCCATACGCTTAAAACGCTCAAGCCATTTCTTCATATTATGATTTTTATCAAATATTATTTCTGTCATAAACCCTAGACAACCCTTTCAGTATTTATCATGACATAATTATATTCATCATCTGGTAATATGGCAGTTATATCATACCTATATGTTCTCACACTATATGCTCTAGTAACCCCTGTAACACCAACACCAGCAGATAATGTAATCTGAGTCTCAGTATCTATGGATTCTACTAAATCAGTGTATTCTAATGAATATACCCCACCAGTTATTGGCTTATCAAATATCTTAATGGTATCACCGACCTTTACTCCATTAGACTGAAATCTAGCAGTCTCACATTTTAACACTGTATCATATAAATGAGCATTGGTACGCATCTCTGGACCATATTCAATATAATCTGTATAATATACTGGCGTACTTGGTATATAAAATATGGTCTGGTTTGCACCAACAACACTAGTCTCAAACTTTAAAGCTGTTTCAGTAATCTTTGGCATATCTATATCTGCTTCAATAAAATACTGACTCTCATCTACCTGTGTACCCTCAGTCCCTAACGCAGCATCACCAGTACCACCTGAAATACTATACCTACATAAATGAATATATGGATCATTTGATATGGCACGCCCATACAGCATTTGGGCCTCAAATGATGCCCGGATATTATTTTTTATACTGGTTGAAAAAGTCAATGATTACCCCATATCAAATTTAAATCCACAATCTGGATAATTCTCTATATCACTTGCTTGACTAGGAAATAATACACATCCCTTTGCTATATCAAGAATATCTGCTCTTATAGAACATTCCACCGTTTCCCCAAATACTGCATACTGACAATCCTTACAACATTGGCCACAACGATTGCACGATCCTGTCCTTCCTGGAGCTCTAAAATCTAAAGTAATTAATCCTTTACCTGGGATATGTACCTCAGCTGTTTCTAAATGCTGAATTAATATATCCTTACTCACTATAGAAGTAGGAATCTTTATAGTATTTTCTGGTGTATTGATATCTTTCCCAACTACCGGGAGGTGTACCAATTGCCCAGTTTTTGTCTGAAGCCAGATTATCCCCATTTATTATGACGCCGTTTAGAATATATATTTTGACATAGTCTACATCGTCTACCACCATACTTTACATCTATATAAAAATTATCACCACTATTAGTATCGATTGAATGTGAAATCAAGACCATCTCCACACTCTATCAAATGCATCATCAACAGCAGTCTGATAATCGGTGTGGTCATACCCCGAATAAGGGTCAATCCGGTACCCACCTTCAACCATCTCTGTGTAATGCTTATCAGAATCTTGCACCTGTTGGATATGCCCATTCCATATCAAGAATTCCCTATTTTGTTTAGCTGTATACCATTCATCATCCAACTGCTTAACCCTACTCATTAGCTGCTGGGCAGATGACCCCAAGGACACCCCAACACTACCCTTAGATACATTTGGTTTAGCTATATAATCATTCATAAGGATTGCTAAAGCATGTCGCACTGATCTACGTACCACCCATGAAAGTTCTATATCATACATAGTTGTAATATCATCTGGAATAGGGATTAATTCACACGATGCATCAAAAATTGAATCATACAATTGACCAAGTGATAAATTATTACCCTCCGACATCAACCGACGAGCAAGTGCATCAGCAAGTATACCCCAAGTACCAAAATTCCTAGCATCACTTGGCATACTTTCAACTGGACCCGTGGCATTATAATATGTAGACTTATACCAATCTGATGCACTACCACTGACGTCATGATATGTATAAGTAGAAACACCAGCCACTAATGCTGGCCGTGTACCAGCATCTGTTAATTCGGTATATGTACCATATTTGGATGATGCCTTATAAACACGGATACAATTATATGTCTGCATCACAGTATCTATGTCATCAATAAAAATACTAAAAAATATATCCATTAGATACCCCCCACACCCTATTCATCCTCGTCTTCTTCTACTAATATTTCTGCCATTATTTTAGCCTTTAATATCTCTAGTGCCCCAACCAACTCTACCGTATATTTACTTATAAATATCGAGATATCTTCCCCGCTCTGTAAAAGCAACACACCTGTATCTATTTTTTTATGCTCATCTAGTGTTTGTAAAAGCTCTTCCTTAATAAAGTCACTACAGGTAATAGTCGGGAATTTAATAATCCTACCCATAATCTTCTCCCATAACTAATAAATTTACCTAAAATAATAACGGCTAACTTACCACCCCCATAAATGCCACAGCATCTTCTACATTCATAAATGGTACCATTTTTTTAATCCCTGGCGATAATACAAAACATGGATCACATATTACCCCATTGTCATAATATCTTTTACTAAACCCATCATCCGCATTATATGTGCCTGTTTTTACCAACCATGATATACCACCATAATTCATCCCTGCTCTCTGTGCCGCTCCAAAATGCATATAGCTCTCAATGGCAGGTATATGATGGTGGCCAGTTACAACTATGTCTGCTGGAAAATAATTTAAATATTCTTGTTTAACACCATGTAATGCATTAATCTTTGAATTTCTCCCAGTCTGGTGCATTGCTAAAATTGTATACATCTGTTCTCCAACCATAAGTTTAATTATGGCCTTACTACTAAAATATGGGACTTTATCCTCTATCAACCTAGAGACCAAGTTATCTCCAATCCATTTTTCATCACGAATTTCGTGATTCCCATATGACACAAACAACAATTTATTTTTTGCTATTAACGCATTTAAAATCTCACTCAATAAACGACGTTGTTTTGGAGGAGGGATAACCTGTTGCAATATAGCCATGACATTATTAAATAAATAAAAATTATCAATTGTGTCCCCGACTACACCCATATAAATACCATCAGTATTAAGCATGAAATCTATATTTTTTAAAAACTGTTTATAATCGCAACTAACTGACCCTAAATGCCAATCAGCACTAAACACAACACAAATTGGTTTACTTGTATTAATTTTGATAGTTACAATATCTTGTTTGGATGACGCTTTATTATGAAGATCTTGTGTTGCCTGTGCTGACTTGAGCCATTCACGATAATCAAATTGCCCATGTTTTTTATCTAAAAACTCTAATGTTACTTCTTTATCTGCCCCAGTCCACTGATTGTATAACATAGCTCTATCGACCTTATGCGGAACGACAATAC